>Ga0214919_10000726_pt1 | contig 56478 bp, 53 predicted proteins | sample LL1503_MetaG_FD_177994 | JGI IMG/M metagenome (GOLD analysis project Ga0214919, IMG submission 177994) | Freshwater microbial communities from Lake Lanier, Atlanta, Georgia, United States - LL-1503 | ecosystem: Environmental > Aquatic > Freshwater > Lake | place: USA: Georgia | collected... | reverse complement strand
TTTGGTAGCTTCAACGGATGATAAATATTCTTCCACACCACGATATCCAGCGGGATTGTGAGCAAAATCAATTAAGACTTTAAATTTTTTGAAATCAAAGATATTCATTCTTCCCGGTGTTTGAGCAGCACTTGGGATAAATGTTTGTAATGATAAACTAATGTCGTCGGTTTTAAATCCTTGTAAATAGCTTGCTAAAGTTGCGGCTAAAACATTGGCTATCATAAATTTGGCTTTTCCGCCCATAGTTAATGGAACATGAGTTGCTCTTTCAACTCTGATTTTCCACTCTCCTTTTTTGATAGTTATAAATCCATTTTCATAAACAGCTACAATTTTACCTTCTTTGGAAAACTTTTTTACTTTAGGATTGTTTTCATCCATACTAAAGTAAGCAATATTACAGCTTAATTCATTGGCAATCTTCAAGCACTGTTCGTCTTCGGCATTCAAAATTGCCCAACCATCTTTCTTAACGCTTTTTACAACTGTACTTTTTACACGAGCTAAATCTTCTAAAGTGTGAATATCACTCAATCCTAAATGATCTTCCTGAATATTGGTAATAATCCCAATATCACATCGGCTAAAACCAAGTCCTGAGCGAAGAATTCCGCCACGAGCAGTTTCTAAAACAGCAAATTCTACTGTTGGATCTTTCAATATATATTCAGCAGAAACAGGACCGGTAGTATCGCCTTTTTCCATCATGTGGTTTTGCACATAAATTCCGTCAGAGGTAGTAAATCCAACTTTATAACCATTATTTTTTACAATGTGAGCCAATAGTCGAGTAGTGGTAGTTTTTCCATTGGTACCCGTTACTGCAATAATAGGAATACGACTTGGTTTGCCAGGAGGATACAACATATCAATTACTGGTGCTGCAACATTTCTTGGCAATCCTTCAGAAGGAGCTAAGTGCATACGGAAACCTGGTGCCGCATTAACTTCAAGTATGCAACCACCATTTTCTTTCAAAGGTTGTGTTAAATTTTCTGCCATGATATCTACACCACAAATGTCTAATCCGATAACACGCGAAATACGTTCGCAAAGAAAAATGTTTTCTGGATGCATCATATCTGTAACATCTACTGAAGTTCCACCAGTACTTAGATTTGCCGTTGATTTTAGGTAAACAACTTCATCTTTTCTTGGAACAGTTTCTAGAGTATAACCTAATTTTTCTAATAAATCAGTAGTATCCCTATCAACATCTATTTGAGTTAAAACATTTTCATGTCCGTAACCACGTTTTGGGTCGAGGTTTGTTTCATCAATTAACTGTTGGATGTTTTGTTTTCCGTCTCCTTTTACGTGTGCTGGTTCTCTTTTTGCAGCAGCTACTAATTTATTGTCAATTATTAAAACTCTAAAATCAAAACCTGTGATAAATTTTTCAACAATAACTCTTCGGCTATACTTTTGTGCATAAGCTAAACCAGAAACTGCATCTTCCCATGTAACAACATTGATAGAAGCGCCTTTTCCATGATTTCCATCTAAAGGTTTAATAACAATAGGATATCCAATTTTTTTGATAGTATTTTCTAAATCTTCTACATCTACACATATTCCGCCACTAGCAACTGGTATCGATGCCAAGTTTAGCATTCTTTTGGTTTCTTCTTTATTACAGGCAATATCAACAGCAATGCTACTTGTTTTGCATGTAATGGTAGCTTGAAAGCGCATTTGATTAATTCCATAACCAAGTTGTACTAATGAATTTGTTCCTAATCGAATCCATGGAATATCACGAGCAACGGCTTCTTCAACAATGCTACCTGTACTAGGCCCTAGACGAACACGTTCACGAATTTCTCGCATTTTTTGAATATCGCCTTCTACATCATAATCAGTTCCGGAAATCAATGCTTCGGCTATAGCAACCGAACTTTCAGCAGCAAAAAGACCAACATTTTCCTCGGTATAACTAAAAACGACATTATAAATTCCAGGTGTTTTGGTTTCCCGTGTTCTGCCAAAACCAGTTTCCATTCCAGCTAATGTTTGAATTTCTAATGCTATATGTTCAATAACATGACCCATCCAAGTGCCACGTTCTATTCGAGAAAAGAAACCACCACGAGTTCCTTCAGAACAACGATGTTCTATCATAGTAGGAAACATGGCTTCAATGCGTTCTCGAAAACCTTCAATTTTATTGGTTGGAAATTGTTCCATTTCTTCCAAATCCAATCGCATTTGGATAAGTTTTTTGCGTTGTACACTCCAAATATTTGGTCCGCGTAGTGCTTGTATTTTATCTATTTTCATGATTAGGGATAGTTAATGATAGATTTTGGTTATGATTTTTATAAAAATAGGAAATATTTATTTTTATAAAGTATTTTTTTTAAATAAAACTTAAAAAATTTCATTGATACATACGTTCTTTATTCAGGATCTCAGCAAGTAATAAAATTAGTGAATAAATAGATAAAAATTATTCTTCTGTTATAAATGCTGTGATTTTTTGGTATAAATTTTCATCATGCAAGCTGTGTCCTAAGCCTTTTGTTTCTATATAAATAGAATTTTTCCAAGCTTTGGCATACAATCTTCCTTCTTCAACTTGAATTACGTTATCACCATAATCATGAGCAATTAAGGCTTTTTGTTTCAAGTTTTTAGCAAATAAATGTCCTGCAAATTCATCTATATTTATATTGAATTTTTCTTGATAATAATTTTCTAGAAGTAATTTTACTTTAGTATTTAAACTAAGTATTTGAATAAAATTATCATTTATCTTTTTAAAATTTGATGGAGCGCCTAGCATTACAACTTTTTCTATAGCATCGTTTTTGTATTTATGTAGATAAAAGGCAATGGAAGTGCCACCAATAGAATGTCCGATGATTATTTTCGGATTGTATTTTTGAGCCAAAATATGAATGAATTCTGCATATTTTGGAGCATTAAATTCAGAACTGGAACTTAAACCGTGAGCTGGCGCATCAATAGCAATAATTGTATGATCGTAGGGTTTTAAGTGCTCAAGTAATTTTTTCCAACGCGAAGCATTGCTCTCCCAGCCATGGGCTAGTAATATAATTTCTTTTGAACCTTTCCAAATATAGGCATGGAAGTCTTCATTGTCATACTTGAATAGTTCTAATGTTGCATTTTGTAGAGACTTCGGTAAATTATTTTTATCTAATTTTCTTTTTCTAGGTTGACTAAAAATGGTGTAAGCTAATTGCTTAGCTTTTTCAGTGTTGAAATAACTATATGCATTGATATATAAACCAACAGATTTTGTTATAAGAAAGTATTTGATTTTTTTCATAAAAAAATCCCGAATGAGTCGGGATTCAGTTATTATAGGTGAGCAAATAATTTTTGCATTTTTTCTCTTTCTTCTTCAGCTAGAGAAGCATCTACCAAAATTCTTCCTGAATGTTCATCAGTGATGATTTTTTTTCTGGCTGCAATTTCTACCTGGGTTTGTGGTGGAATGGTAAAGAACGATCCAGCCGAAGCACCACGCTCAATAGATACAACCGCTAAGCCATTACGAACGCTTGAACGAATTCTTTTGTAAGCGGCTAATAATCTTTCTTCAATTAACGCTTCATATTCAGCAGATTTTTCGATTAGGAAGGCTTCCTCTTTTTGAGTTTCTGCCATGATATCGCTCAATTCTGCTTTTTTATGTTTTAGATGCGTTGTTTTTTGTTCTAATTTTTCTTTAGAATTGGCAATCACTTCTTTTTTGTGTTCGATAGAAGCTTTTAATTCTTTGATTTGTTTTTCGGCCAATTGAATTTCCAATTCCTGAAATTCAACTTCTTTAGTTAATGAATTAAATTCCCTATTGTTACGAACTTCTTTTTGTTGAGCAGTATATTTTTTTATAGCCGCCTGATGATCGTCAATATTATTTTTTTTAGTTTTGATTTGTTCTTCAATAATAACCAAATCGCTTTTTAGTTTATCTAAACGAGTGCTTAAACCAGTAACTTCATCTTCTAAATCTTCCACTTCCAAAGGCAATTCGCCTCTTACATTTCTGATTTCATCAATTCTAGTATCTATGATTTGAAGGTCATAAATAGCTCTTAATTTGTCTTCAACATTTAGTTCTTTTGTAGTCGCCATATTTTATAAGTACTTAACTGGATTTGTATTTTCTTCCGAAAAAATGATTGCAAAATTAGGGATTTTTTTCTTAAGAAAATCAACAATATAATTTTTTGTAAATCTTTCACTTTCAAAGTGGCCAATGTCGGCTAAAACCAATTGATTTTCAGATTCGTAGAAGTTGTGATACTTTAAATCAGCAGTTAAGAAAATATCTGCATTTGCCTTAATTGCATTCTTAATAGCAAAACTTCCCGAGCCACCAAGCACAGCTACCTTCTGAATAGGTTTTCCAAGCAAAGAACTATGTCGAATTCCGTCGCATTGCATTTTATCTTTTACGAAGGCTAAAAACTCGGTTTCAATCATAGGTTTTTTGAGTTCACCAATCATTCCTAGGCCAATATTTTGATGGGTATTTTGCAAATCATAAATCTCATAGGGCACTTCTTCATAAACGTGTTTTTTGAAAAGTGTTTTTACTATTTTGGATTGCAGATGTTTCTCAAAGGTTACTTCAATTTTGATTTCTTCGTTTTCTACAAACTCAAAACGCTCACCAATTTCGGGATTACTATCTTCGTTGCCCATAAAAGTTCCGATACCTTTAGAGTTGAAACTGCAATCTTCATAATTTCCAATTTTCCCGGCACCAACTTCAAACAATGCATTTCGCAATTCCTCTAGGTTTTCGGGAATGGTATAAGTAACCAGTTTTTGAATGAAGTTTTGTTTTGGTACTAAAATCTTGGTATTGATTAAACCTAAAGCATCAGCGAAAATTTTATTCACCCCATTTTTATGATTGTCTAAGGCAGTGTGAACTGCATAAATAGCAATGTCATTTTTGATGGCTTTCAAAACCGAACGCTCGACATAATTTTTACCTGTTATTTTCTTCAAACCTGAAAAAATAATGGGATGGAAGCAAACAACCAAGTTGCATTTCTTGGCAATAGCTTCGTGAATCACGCTTTCCAATGCATCATGACAAACTAATATTCCAGTTGCTTCATTTTCCTGATTTCCGACAAGTAAACCAACGTTGTCAAAGTCTTCGGCAAAAGCCAAAGGTGCCATTTCTTCCAGGATTGAGAGTATTTCTTTTATCTTCATATAGTTAGGTTGCCCATTCGTTTAAATATTCTTTGATTGTCCAGTTACCGTTTATTTTTTCCATCAACATAAAACTACCACTATTATGTTCAATATTTCTATAGAAAGCAATTTTTACTAAGGCAAAATTGTTATTGGCAAAATATATTGGTTTGTTTACAATCATTAATCGCTGGTTATTTTCTCCATAACGATCGGAAACGACTTTGTATTCATCAAAAGATAAACAGGCATTGACTTTGCTTTTCAAATATTGGTTTTGATTGTCAAATAAAAGGTTGTAAGCAGCGGACCAATCTTCGTTCACATCAATTGAAATTTGCTTTTTGATTTCAGGAGCATTCTTTTTGAGTAAATCGCTTTTTGAAATTACTTCTAAAACTTCTTCGTTGTTAGGTGCTTTTTTACAATAAAAACTTAACAACTGCAGTCTTCCTTTGGCAATTACTTTTTCGTTTTTATAGTATTTGGTAAAGATTATTTTCAAAATAGCGGCATTGTCGGTTTCCTGCGCCATGGCAAATGGAGAAACCAGCAGAAATAGAAAAAGAATTTTAAAGCAATAATGTTTCATTTGTTGTCTGCAACAAGAATAATTTTCATTCAAATATAAAAAATCGTTACTTTCGTTTTATGAATTTGTTACGAAAATTACTATTTCCTTTTGCCATATTGTATGGTTTTATCACTTCCTTAAGAAATTATCTTTACGATAAAGGTATATTAAAATCCTATTCCTTTGATATTCCCGTTATTGCTGTTGGGAATTTGAGTGTTGGTGGCACAGGAAAAACTCCACAAATTGAGTATTTAATTCGGTTACTTTCTCCAAATTATAGAGTTTCAACATTGAGTCGTGGTTACAAACGAAAATCAGAAGGTTTTATTTTGGCTGATGCTTCTGTAAATGTTGAGATTCTTGGCGATGAACCTTTTCAGTACTTTAAAAAGTTTCCCAATATTCAGGTTGCCGTTGATGCTGACAGAAAAAATGGAATTGAGAAATTATTGAATCAAAAAACACCACCAGAAATTATTTTGTTGGATGATGCTTTTCAGCATCGTAAAGTAAAAGCAGGTTTTTATATACTTTTGACGGCTTATGATGATTTGTTTTGTGATGATTTTATGCTGCCAACAGGAAACCTTCGCGAAAGCAGAAATGGGGCTAAAAGAGCTAATTTGATAATTGTAACCAAATGTCCGCCATATATTTCTGAATTGGAGCAGGAAGAAATTAGTGTAAAATTGAGGAGATTCATCCTTCGTCGGAATGACAATAAAATAGAAATATTTTTCAGCAGTATTGATTATGATGATAAAGTTTATAACGACACCGAAAGTCTAGCGGTTAGCGATTTAAAATTAACGCCGAAAATAGTACTTGCCGGAATCGCAAATCCAAAACCGTTTTTTGATTATTTACAAACTGACAAAGATGAGGTTATGATATTTTCTGATCATCATCATTTTACCGAAAGCGATATTTTAAATATTAAAAGCCAGGCTATTGATAAAATCATCATTACAACTGAAAAAGATTTTGTACGTTTGGAGGCTAAAATTTTAAAAGCACAATTATATTATTTACCAATCAAAAGCAAGTTTATTACCAATCGGGAAACTTTTGATCAAATTATTTTAAATTATGTGGGACAAAGTACAATTAAGTCTGTAAATAATTTAAATATAAAGGTTTAAAAAGTATATAAATTTTTTTGTGAAGTTTTTTTGCGGTATTTATTTATATTAGATTTTATTCAATTCGATAACAACATTAGTTCAAGGCAAGTATTTAAATAAAAAAAGGCCTCGCTTGATAGGAGACCTTTTTATACTGCATTCCATTCAGAATACATAAACAAACCCGTTTTTTTTTTACCAGCATTTGCTACGAAGAGCAGGTTTACAGCAGAAGCAAGAGTTTGTTGGTAGCGGAAATTAAAATCCAGCAAAAAGTATTATTGGCTGGCATTGCCAAACCCAAACCCTTTTTCCAGGCGCTACAATCGGGACAAGACCAAGAACTGATCTATCCCGATCACCACAATTTTACTGCAACTGAATTGACAGAAATACAGCAGATAACGGGGCAAAAGTTGGTCATTACCACCGAGAAAGATTATGTGCGTCTGCAACACCAACTACCTGAAAACAGCTTGTATTATTTACTCATACAAACTCAATTTATAGCTGAGGAAGCGGCGTTTGCTGCGCAAGTCTTTAGTTTTATTCAACCAGCCTAAAACAAAAAAAGTTGACACTAGTCAACTCTTTTTTTTATGTATGATGTTCTTTTTCCTTAGTAAAACCCAACCCAATCCAACGGCTGTTAGTAATGCCAGGGGCAGGTAATCGTCAATGGGTGCCGCAGGAGGATTATCCACCACATCGTCTTCAAATTCAGGAGGGTCTTGTGCATAAGTTGAGACAGTAACTAGCATGGCCAATAGGACTGCAAAAAAGGTAGTCTGTTTTTTCATGTGTTAGTTAATTAATAATTTTTGGGTAGTTGATATTCCATTCTGACTCACTTTTACCCAGTAAATACCTTGACTCCAATTGGCTGCTATAGGAATGGTGTGAATACCAGCTTTAGTTAATGCCTCGTTGTAAATAAGCTGTCCTAAATTGGTATATACACTAAGTGTTGCCTCTTGCAGGTACACTGGTAAAGCCACCGTAAATTGATTGTTGGCAGGATTTGGATACATGCTAAATAGGACTTTCGTAGGTTCAGCCGTGCTCAAGTTGGGGTTATTAAATACCAATTGAAATCGGTCAGTTGCTGTAGAAGCTGCACTGGTTGCATCTACGCCAAAGGAATAGGTGCTGTTGCCGTTTATGGGGATTTGCGTATAGCTTAGCAACAGGGCATCATACAAATAGCATGCTAAGCTCGTGTTATTGGTCCCTTCAAGCACAAGATTGTAGTTGCTCACGCGGTATTGTGTTATTTTCAATGGGATAACATCAGTACTTTGCGGCAAATTTCTATTTTCAATACTCAAAGATTTAGTCGAATTTACCGCGGCTAAAGTTTCGTCAAGGTTGGTAAATTTTCCTGCATCATTGCCATCAACATCATTGGTTTCGTTGGCATCAAATAAAATCAAAAGGCCATCAAGTGCCGGAGCTTGTATGGCCTGAGTAGCGCTGTCATACAGGGTAAGGCGAATGCTTTCCTGTGCGTCAGTAGCTGATCGAAATACATTTTCGTTGGTCGCAACCGTGTATTTATTTGATTCTTGAAATTGAATACTCGCAGAACCAGCAGCCGTTGTTTTTACAAAACAAGCTTGGCTGGGTTGTAGGTATTGGTTTGCCATGGAGCCAGAGACATTATTGGTTCCATTCGATAAAAGTACTGAAACGTAAGCTCCTCGTGTGGCCACTTTGGGATCCCACACATAATAATAACTGTTGTTTATGTTGGAAGCATTATCCAATACCGATTTCATGTTCACCGGGCATTGGTAAGGATTGCCTACTAAACTGTAGCCGTTTGCTGCGGCATTTAGATTACTGATGGTTTTACTCCCTATATATAAAGAGCCTGTGGTTCGAAGCGTGGTGTTGGTGGCTGGCGGCGCATTGAGTGTTAAATCAACGGTACGGTCGCCACGCACCATGAGGCGGTAAGCGTCTCCTGCGGCTAGATTTACATTGGTAGAAGTAGCTGCAACCCAAGCCGGACTGCTGTTGTTGAAACTAAATAGAGAAGCGTTGTTGGTAGCTGTGGCATCAAAACCGTTGGTTGTTCCTCCAGTTCCGGTGATGTCGGTTCCCCAACCAGCCGTTTCGTTGCCATTTTCTTGCCAATTGGCTCGAATGGACGTAGAAGTAGTAACCGGAGAACTCACCAAACGATAGGCTCGACGAGCAGGAATGTAGCGTTCAATCACCAAGTTATCTATAGCTCCACCTGAAGATGGCTCTACGATGGCCGATTTGCTGGAGTTACTTTTTAAGGTAATTTTCCCGGCCGCATTGAGTGTCCCTTGTGTAGCTTGTACAAAATCAGTAATACTCAAATTACCGGCGTTTATGGTAGCGGTATTGGCTGATTTGTTAAGGGCTAATTTTTTGGCTGTATCGTTACTGCCAAAATTGATAGTTTGATTTGCATTGCCTGCAAATTGAAGTGTTGCTCCGCTTAAATTGATGGTTCCTGTATTGCTGTAATTTCCTGCCGCGATCAAGGTTCCTGTTCCTAGGTTTAGGATGCCTGCGTTTTCAATATTATCGCCAATGTACAACTCTTCAGAATTGGTTACCGAAATCACTTCATTAGCAGCGACATAAAAAGGGTTTTGTGATTCAATTAAAAATTGAGCTGATGCGGTATAACAAAAAGTGCACAGCAGCAATACCTGTAGTAGTTTTTTCATATGTATAGTGTTCTTATTAATTGAGTTTGAACGCTTCCATTTTGGTCCACACCCTCTCACCATCACCGGTAATCGTAACAGCACTTAATGCATTGTTTGTATAGCCAGTAAGTGATATGTAGTCAGTGGTTCCATTCATATAGACGAGCGTAGTAGCTGTTTGCGTTCGAGTCAGATTTAAATAAACTATAGGTTGATCTGCCAATATTTGATTGATGGCTTGTACCGCACCATTCTTCAAAATTTGCATATTACACTGTATCCCACTTGATGAAGTTGTAGTAAAAGCAAAATGAACACTTGCCGAAACAAAATAATATCCGGCTATGGTGGGTTGAAAACGATAGGTGCTTGCGTTCCACCAGTTGTTGGGGTCATCTTTGTCGGTCATCGGAATGGTTATCCCATTATTGGTAATGGTTTGACTAGTTGCAAGTCCTGCCACCATATAATATCCTCCATTGGCATTCAAGTTGCCATTTACTTTTACTGCGCCATTTACATAGAGTTTCTCGCCTTGGTTTTGGGTAGTAACCCCAATACCCACATTACCTAATTCATTGATGGCAAAGCCTTTGGTTTCATCGGCACCAGTAAATATTCTAAAACGTGGGGTGCTGTTGTTGGAATATTGATCTATAACCCAATCGGTACCCGAACCTGAAACCGATTTTTTAAGGGTAATTTGCCCGCCTTCAGACGAGCTTGTTTGGGGATTAATAACAATTTCACCCGAACTTGTCCCTGCGGCATTTCCAACTTCTAAGCTAGTAGAAGGCGTGCTTGTGCCTATTCCTACGTTTCCATTGAGAATAGTTTTTCCACTACCACTTGGAGTGAGCGTCACATTTTGGTTGGTTCCGCCTGCCGCAAAAATAAGTGCGGTTGTACCTGTTATTGAGCCTGTTGTTGTTCCAGTTCCGCCATTGGCCACTGCCACTGTTCCAGTTACATTGGCAGCGTTATCGGTTCCCGAATTTAATTTTGACCAACTGGTTCCGTTGTAGAAATAATAGCCCGGAATTACATTCGTTGGCGAGCTACCTGCTGTGGCTGTATTGTATACCAATAAGCCGCTGGCTGGACTGCTAATGGTGGAGGTGTCAGTTGTTCCGGTTAGGGCCACACGTGGCGGTAAAAAACCTTTGTTGGTTGATTTTACTTCTAATTTAGCAGAAGCTTCGGGTGTATTGGTGCCAATACCTACTTGAGCAAATAAAGCAAAAGGCAAAAGCAACAAAAAAACGATCGTTGAATTTTTCATGAGTTCATTTTTTACAGTTTTATAAAACTGCAAAAATCATTCTTCAGATTCATTTTGGATGTTGACATCCATTTAGTTTAGTGCTGAATTTTAAATTGAGCACAACTTTGATAAAGGATGCTGCATTTCTTTCTGTCTTTTCTGGAATTCGAGTGGGGTGAGTCCAGTGCTTTTTTTGAAGCAACTGAAGAAGTTTGATTTAGATAAAAAACCTGCTTGGTGCCCTATTGCGTCAAGTGTAAATTGTTTGTAGGCCTCGCTAAGCAATGCTGTTTTGGCGAATTCTACTCGGTATTGGGTTTTCATGTCGGTAAATCTTATACCAATGTAATCCCGAAAACAAATCGTGATGTGGTGCTGCGGAACCTTGAGTGCAATGGTTAAGTCGCTAATCGCAAAATCTATTTTGAGGTAGGGCTGCTTTTCTTTGAAGTGCTTTTTAATTTGTTTGGCCAAATCAATAAAGTATTCGTTTTCATATACTTCGTCTTTTATAACGGCTACTTCTATCGATTTTTTGTAAACGCTAGGCACAGGTTTCAAGCTAAGTTTGCCGTATAAAATTTCAGGGAATAAAAGTAAACTGCCATTTATTAAAGCAATACCTAAAGCCGATAAAAACAAAACTTCCTGAGCATGTTCACTGTACAAGTACTTTTTTTCTTGAACATAATTGGATAAAAAGAAACTGTAAGAAAACACAACAATAAACATCAATCCCAGGAGGGTAAAGAGCCAACGAAAGATGTATTTGCTTCGCGATGATTTCAGCTCTTGCTTTGATTTACGCATCGCTTGTATGGTTATGAATAAGCAGACAAACAAATAGCTAAAAAGGGAAGAAAGCCGAACGAGGTAATTGAATTGCCAGGTAAAAAAGCTATTGAATGGAAAATTATTCAACTCGTCAAAATGGGTGCTGCAATACCGCACAATGTCTACTTTTTTATCAAATGGAATCAATAAATATTCGGTAATGGATAGTAAGTGCACACATACAGGAATAAAATGCAGCAAATCTCGTTTTGTAAATACAAATCGATCGGTAAAAACGCCCCGCACATAGAAGTACAGTAAAGGCCCCATGAGTAAATAAAGCGGTGAGAAATGGTTGTATAGTATAGTAGTCCATACCAAAGAAAATGCAACAATAGTATAGTAATGCGTAAGACTGTATAGCGAAAGCAAAAGCAAAAAACTTCCAATATAAATGGAGTTTTTGTTGATCTGCCAGTTTGAAATGATAATTATCAAACTAAGTACAATCGATAAAATTGAAATGGCTAATAACATAAAATGGGACTCAAAAAAAATTTTTATAAAAATACTCAAAATAGAAATCAGCACAACATCGTGTTGTTCTGATTTTAGATATGCGTACTTAATTTAAACAACTAAGCCAAATGATTGCGAATTTGCAAATACATCAGGAGGTTATTTATTCTTGGGTGTTAGCGATGATAAAAAAAATATTTGGCTTAGAAAAAGATTATAATAATTTGAAAAATTCAAAAGGAGAGGGTAAGGAAAGGGATATTTTTGGAAAGTTTTTTAACAGAATGATTAAAGATTATTTTGGAGAAAGTTTTTCTCCAACTCTTTTAGAAAAAAAATTTATTAGATTTCCTGAAGGAGATATTTATGTAATTCACGTAATGCCTTCTATAGATGAAGATTTTTTATTGAAAAATGAAAAAGGGGGAAAAGAAGAAACTCTTTATTTAAGACATAAACGTTCGTCTGAAAAGCTCAAAGGTGTAGAGTTAGCTAAATTTATTAGAAAAAAACTAGAGATGGAATAACTGTTACATTATAAACGCGATTTGTATTTATATCAAAATTGAAATTTCAAAGTCTATATTCCCATACTTACTTTTACAATAATCAAGTATCTCATATACTTCTCTATCTCGAACTAATAAGCAATCGTGAATATGCAAAGCAAAATTGGTTGGTATGTTTTCTAATAAATCATCAATCCATATTTTGCTTTCTTCTCGTTGCAAGTAGGAAGCAGCATCTTTATAATTTTTGGTTTTTAAACTGGCTATAAATTTTTATGCAACTGGAAAGATTACATGAATTTTATAGTCAGGAACAAAGCCATTAGAGTTTAGAAAAAACATAAACAAATCTTTTGCTTGTTGTCTGTCTTGAAGTTTTAGTTCTTGAACTAAATAGTTATAGATATCTACTTTAAATGCTGCTTTATATTTTATATTAACTACATTTTGCTCTTTCATTATATTTAAAAGCAATTTAGATTGTGAACACTTTGCGTCTATGAGAGCTAAACCTTTATTTCTTAATTCTTCTTTGTAGATTGGTTCTTAATAGTTTGAATTGCCGGTGTTCCTGTAATATCGTTTCTTTTCCTCGCTAAAATTACCTTAACTCCCATATTTATTTTACATTTGAATAATTCAAATTAGAATTGTAAAAATAATATAAAACCATTGTTGTGAAGTTTTTGTGAAGTTTAATTATTAAATTCTTAATTTTTATTATATATTATATTTTGTAAAAAATTGAATTACAAATAGATAAAAATAATTTAAAACAATATTAAAAATGTGGGACCTCGTACAAGAAACCGTTAATTATATAAAAAATAAAACCAATTTCAATCCTGAATACGGTGTTATTTTAGGTTCTGGATTAGGTAGTTTTACCGATGATATCACTATTGAATTTACATTGCCTTATAATGAAATTCCAAATTTTCCTGTGTCAACTGTTCAAGGACATAAAGGTGCACTTGTTTTTGGAACTATTGGTGCTAAAAAAGTAATGGCCATGCAAGGTCGCTTCCATTTTTATGAAGGCTATGATATGAAACAAGTAACGTTCCCTGTTCGTGTGATGAAATATCTTGGGGTAACTAAATTAATAGTTTCAAATGCTTCTGGTGGATTAAATCCCAAATATAAAGTAGGATCTATCGTTTTAATAAACGATCATATTAATATGATGCCAGAACATCCGTTGAGAGGTAAAAATGATACGCGATTTGGACCAAGATTTGTCAATATGAGTGAACCCTACAGTTTAAAAATGATTTCTAAAGTGAAAGAAATAGCTTTAACTTTTAATATTGAAGTACTTGATGGGGTTTATTTGGGTTTGCAAGGGCCAACTTTCGAAACCTTACACGAATATAAAATGGTAAAGATTATTGGAGCGGATTGTGTTGGTATGTCAACCGTTCCCGAGGTTATAGTTGCTCGCCACATGGATTTGGAAACTTTTGGTATTTCAGTAATTACAGATATGGGTAGTGAAGAATATTTAGCATCTATAACTCATGATGAAGTTTTAAAAGCTGCTAACGAAGCAGAACCTAAATTGAGACAATTAATCAAAGAATTAATTCTTCAATACTAATTGATTGTGTTTTTTAGGCTTATTTTCCATAAATAAAATCAAGTCAATTATTCTGGAAGAATATCCAATTTCGTTATCATACCAACCCACTACTTTAACCATTTTATCAATAACTGAGGTTAGTTGCGAGTCAAATAGGCAAGAATTCGTATTGCCAATAATATCTACAGATACAATTGGATCTTCAGTATAGGCTAGAATTCCTTTGAGATAGGTTTCAGAGGCTTTTTTGAAAGCAGTGTTAATTTGTTCAATGGTTACCGCTTTTTTTACATAGCATGTAATATCCGTCAAAGAACCATCTGGAACAGGAACTCGAATGCCACTTCCACCTATTTTGCCATCCATTTCAGGAAAAATTTTAGTCAATGCTTTTGCTGCTCCTGTAGTTGTGGGAACAATAGATTGACTTGCACCACGAGATCTTCTTAAGTCTTTGTGTGGTTGGTCATGCAAACTTTGATCAGTAGTATAAGAATGAACCGTTGTTATGTAGGCTTGTTCAATGCCACAAAGTTCATTAATTACTTTAATCATAGGTGCAGCATTATTTGTAGTGCAACTAGCATTAGAAACTATGGTTTCAGTTCTGTCCAATATATTTTCATTTACGCCAAGTACTACAGTTTTTATTTCTGAAACTTCTGAAGGAGCTGATAGAATAACTTTTTTTGCACCAGCCAAAATATGTTTGTTTATGTCTTTAAAAGTGGTAAACTTTCCTGTACTTTCAACTACAAAATCAATGTTTTTCCATTGCAGTTTGCTTATTTCTTTTTCATGAAAAAAGGTAAATGATTTCCCATCAATACTAATTGAATTATCATCAAAAGTAACCAAATTAGACAAAACACCATGAATACTATCATATTTTATTAAATGCGCCATAGTACGATTATCGGCAACGTCATTAATAGCAACTACTTCAATAGATGGATGGTTTAAAAGTAATCGGAATAAGTTGCGGCCAATTCTTCCAAACCCATTAATGGCTATTCTTGTCATAAATTATAAAGTGATAAATTTAGTTCTAATAGTGGGGAAGTCTTTAGATATTTCTACTATACAACTTGTAACTATAGTATATGTTTTTCAGCATGATATGATGAACGAACTAAAGCTCCACTTTCAACATGACGAAACCCCATTTCCTTGCCAATTTTTTCATATTTTTCGAATTGCTCGGGAGTAATATATTCTTTAACGGGCAAATGTTTTTTACTTGGTTGTAAGTATTGACCAATGGTTACAATATCTACATAATTATCTCTCAAATCTTGCATGGTTTGAATAACTTCCTCCTCAGTTTCACCAAGGCCAAGCATAATTCCTGATTTTGTTCTTTTTACTCCTTGTTCTTTCAAGTATTTTAATACTGCTAAACTTCTGTCATATTTAGCTTGTATTCGAACTTCACGAGTTAAACGGCGGACAGTTTCAATATTGTGTGATACTACTTCAGGGTTGGCTTCTACAATTTTATCAATGATTCTTTCAACGCCTTGAAAATCAGGAATAAGTGTTTCAAGTGTGGTTTCAGGGTTCATTCTGCGGATAGCTTGTATGGTTTCAAACCAAATAATAGACCCCATATCTTTTAAATCATCTCTATCTACGCTCGTGATTACCGCATGTTTGATTTTCATGATTTTTATTGAACGTGCTACTTTTTCTGGTTCATCCCAATCTACGGTTTCGGGTCTACCAGTTTTTACACCACAAAAACCACAAGAACGTGTGCAAATATTACCTAAGATCATGAAAGTCGCAGTCCCTTCTCCCCAACATTCTCCCATATTAGGACAACTACCAGATGTGCAAATAGTGTTAAGTTTATATTTATCGACTAAGCCACGAAGTTCTGTATATTTTTGACCAATTGGTAGTTTTACCTTTAGCCATTTTGGTTTACCAACAGGTAAATTAGTATCTAACACTGATTCCATTTTCCAAATTTTTGTGTTACAAAGATAGCGATAATGATTTAGGATTTTTAGCCAATGAAATTAGATTTTTTATAGTAATTTTTGAAACTAGTGACTCCAAAAAATCATTCGTTAACTAAGAGGATTTTTATCACTTTCAAAATTAATTATTGTTTTCAATCCACAATCTAGCATTAACAAACGCTTCTATCCAAGGCGAAACTTCATCTTGATTATCGTTTGGATAATGTGCCCAATTCCATGGAAAAGTGGAACGTTCAATATGTGGCATCATTACCAAATGACGCCCTGTTTTATCGCACATCATAGCGGTATTAAAATCAGATCCATTTGGATTTGCTGGATAGCCCTCGTAAGCATATTTTGCTACAATGTTGTATTGCTTTTCATCATATGGCAACTTAAATTTTCCTTCTCCGTGAGAAACCCAAACTCCTAAAGTGCTTCCAGCCAGAGTGGATAACATCACTGAATGATTTTCTTGTACTTTCACTGATGTGAAAATACTCTCGTGTTTCTGCGAATCATTATGGTGCATTTTCCCATGAATTTCATGTTCAGGATTTACTAATTCTAGTTCCATAAACAATTGACAACCATTACAAATACCTACCGATAAAGTATCTTCTCTTTTATAGAAATTCTTTAAAGTGGTATTGGCTTTTTCATTGTATTTGAATGCTCCAGCCCAACCTTTAGCTGAACCCAAAACATCTGAATTTGAAAATCCGCCAACGGCTCCAATAAATTGTATGTCTTCCAACGTTTCCCTTCCAGAAATTAAATCGGTCATGTGCACATCTTTGACATCAAAACCTGCTAAGTACATGGCATTGGCCATTTCACGTTCGGAGTTGCTTCCTTTTTCACGAATAATCGCGGCTTTTGGACGAATTGAATTTGTCATTCTGAGCATTGAAGAATCTCCTGTAAAATGACTAGGGAAATTATATTGTAATGGCTGTTTTCCTAAATTATCAAAACGCTCTTTAGCTTTATTGTTTTTAGTCTGTTTTTGATCGAGTAGGAAAGAGGTTTCAAACCATTTTCTTCTATAACTAACAATTGATAATTGATAATTAACTATTTCGAGATATGCTGAATTTGTAACTTCACCAATTTTAAAAAATTCCATTTCTTCAAATGCTTTTTCAAACGCATTATTATCTTTTGCTTGGAGTACAACTCCAATATTTTCTGAAAATAAAATCTTAACCAAATCTTTTTCTGTGAAAGTGTCAAAAGAAATTTTAGCTCCTAAATTGACATCAGCAAAGCACATTTCGAATAAAGTTGTAATTAATCCACCACTTCCAATATCGTGACCAGCAATTATTTGGCCATCTTTAATTAACTCTTGAATGGCATTAAAAGCATTTTTAAAAAAGGCTGCGTTTTTAACGGTTGGTGTTTCAGTTCCAATTTTATTTAAGGTTTGAGCAAAAGAACTGCCACCCAATTTAAAATCATCTTGAGATAAATGAATGTAGTATATGGAACCGCCTTTTCTTTGAAAAACAGGTTCTACAACTTTGGTGATGTTCGAACAATTTGCAGCCGCAGAGATAATAACCGTTCCTGGAGCAATTACTTCATCATTCGGATATTTTTGTTTCATAGAAAGCGAATCTTTTCCTGTCGGAATATTGATTCCCAATTCGATGGCAAAATCAGAACACGCTTGAACGGCTTCATACAAACGAGCATCTTCGCCTTCATTTTTACAAGCCCACATCCAATTGGCAGAAAGTGAAATCGATTTTAAATTGTCTTTCAAAGGTGCGAAAACAATATTTGATAACGCTTCTCCAATCGCATTTCTACTACCTGCTTTTGGGTCAATCAATGCTGAGATAGGCGAGTGTCCGATAGAAGTTGCAATTCCTTCTATGCCGTTATAATCTAATGCCATAACACCAACATTATTCAATGGCAATTGCAATGGACCTACGCACTGTTGTTTGGCTACTTTGCCGCCAACACATCGATCTACTTTATTGGTCAACCAGTCTTTACATGCCACCGCTTCTAGTTGGAATAATTGCTCAATATATGTTGGTATTTTTTCTTCAGAATACTCTAAATCAATATAATTTCTAACAACAGTTTTGTCGTTCATTACTACTTTTGGTGAGCTTCCAAATAGATCTTCTAGTTCAAAATCCATTGGTTTTTCTCCAGTCGATTTACTTTCAAAAGTAAAACGATGACTTCCTGTAACGTCACCCACTTGATACATTGGCGAACGTTCTCTATCGGCAATGCGTTTTAGAATAGCTATATTATCTTTACCAATAACCAGCCCCATTCTTTCTTGAGATTCGTTTCCGATGATTTCTTTAGCTGAAAGCGTTGGATCTCCAACGGGTAATTTATCTAAATCAATCAGCCCGCCAGTTTCTTCTACCAATTCTGAAAGGCAATTCAAATGGCCTCCTGCACCGTGATCATGTATAGAAACTATTGGATTTTCATCGCTTTCAAACAAACCACGAATGGCATTGGCAGCTCGTTTTTGCATTTCGGGATTCGAACGTTGGATAGCATTCAATTCAATTCCAGAACCAAAAGCACCCGTATCGGCTGACGAAACTGCTGCGCCTCCCATTCCTATTCTATAATTTTCACCTCCTAGAATTACAATTTTATCGCCAGCTGTTGGTTTCTTTTTGATAGCTTGACTTAGTTTTCCGTATCCAATTCCACCAGCTTGCATAATTACTTTATCGTAACCTAACTTTCGTCCTTCTGAACTTGTTTCAGAATTATTTTCTTCTTCATGTTCAAAAGTCAAAATCGAACCAGTAATCAGTGGTTGACCAAATTTATTTCCAAAATCAGATGCTCCATTCGATGCTTTTATCAAAATATCCATTGGCGTTTGATACAGCCATTGGCGTTCTGCCATTCCATTTTCATAGGAACGATTTTTATTTAAACGAGAATACGAAGTCATGTAAACTGCAGTTCCTGCAAGTGGTAAAGAACCTTGCCCGCCTGCCAATCGATCCCGAATTTCACCACCAGAACCTGTTGCGGCGCCATTAAAAGGTTCTACAGTTGTAGGGAAGTTATGGGTTTCTGCTTTTAAAGAAATCACCGAATCAAACTGTTTTATTCTATAAAAATCGGGTTTGTCGGCACTCTTTGGAGCGAATTGTTCTACTGTTGGACCTTTGATGAAGGCTACATTATCTTTATAAGCCGAAACAATATCGTTTGGATTTTCGGCTGATGTTTTTTTGATTAATTTAAATAATGATGAAGGTTTTTCTTGTCCATCAATCACAAAGGTTCCGTTGAAGATTTTATGACGACAGTGTTCTGAATTGACTTGCGAAAATCCAAAAACTTCTGAATCGGTTAATTTTCGGTTTAGTTTTTTAGATAAATTTTCTAAATAGGCTACCTCTTCTGGACTTAATGACAAACCTTCTTGTTGGTTATAAATTTCTATATCATCAATCTCAAGAATGGCTTCAGGTTGAATATGAATGGTAAAAATATCCTGATTTAATTCGGAATATTTTTGAAAAAGCATCGGGTCGAAATCGGAAAAAGATTCAGAAACCATATGAAATTCTTCAATTCTTATTATGCTTTCAATTCCCATATTTTGCGTAATTTCTACTGCATTAGTGCTCCAAGGCGTTATCATTGCGGCACGAGGTCCAACAAAAAAATCCGCAAGAACGGATTTAGAGTTATTTTGGGAATCTATAACAAGTTCAGATTGAAATAGCCAGTTTAGTTTTGAGATAGTTTCTGCTGAAAGTTCATTTTGCGTCTGCACGGCAAAAACAGTTGAACTCTCGTTTCCGAAGAAATGAATCATTGTGTTGTTATTAGTTGTTGTTGCCTGTCTGCCGACAGGTAGATAGTTGCAAATTTAAGGTAAAAAAATGAAACCTAAAATCTGTTTTTAAAATTAATTTGTTGGAAAAGCAATGTGTTGATAGGCACCAATATCAACTTTTCCACCGTTTACTTGTCTTTGAATTCCAATTATGTCGAATGGAATATTTAAATCATCACCAAAGCCATTACTGTCACATGCATTTCCAATGTTCAACATATTGGAGTAGCTATCTAGAAAATCGGGATTACCATTTTTAATAATTTGATTGGCATCGTTTAAAAATGCATAATCTGGATTGTTCGTGAATTGGTTTGAAGTGTTGTTAAATTTAATTTGACATTTACTAAATACTGGTGTAGTCCAATTAGTTTCTGGATTTTTAATGCTTTTATTTAACAGTAATTCCACTTGATTAGAACCAAAAATAATACAATTTTTAAATGCAGCTTGTTCAAGTACAAAAGGAACTTGTTCGTTTGTTGTGCTATCTTTATAATAATTATCAACTAGAACAGCCAGTTGTCTTGAACTTGACCAATTATTGTTAAAAGTACAATGTTTAAATTCATAGTTTCCTCCCAATGAACAAGCAAGCGCAACTTCTCCAGCATTGTTTATTACAATATTTTCACCTTTAATCTTTGCGGTTTTTGCATAAATTCCAATATTAGAACTATTGTAGATTTGAGTGTTTTTTATGTTAGTTGTTGTTCCATTATTATGATCAATTAATAAACCAACCACCGAGTTTTTCAAAGTGAGATGATTTATTTCATTGTTTGTACTTCCATCCGTCAACCAAATAGTACCCCATTGTCCGGGCACATCCGAAAAATCGGGTTCTAATCTGTCTCCTTCTATAATAACTTCGTTTTCTAAGGCAGATGTTGAAGATAGTCCACCTTCAATATGTAAAGAACCTCCACTACCTACAATTAAACCTGAGTCTGCATGAAAATGAATTCGAGCCCCAGCATTAATGGTTAAGGTTTTTCCAGAAGGAACAGCTGCATAGCCATAGATGACATAGGGTTTGTCATTCTTCCATTCATATTCATTTTGGTTTATTGGGTCATTTTCATCTAAGAAAAACCCATATACTTGATCAGTCCCGATTGTTAGTGACTCTGTATGACCTTCATCATCAATAATCTTTGGATATAAAAAATAGGCATCTTTAATCAGTGTTACTAACTCAACTTTTTGAAAATTTTGCTCACTATCAAACTGAATTTGGTCAGTATATAAAAAATTAGTTGGATTTGCATTAGCAACATCTGTGGTAACTTCAATGAAAATATACAGACTGTCTTTGGCTAACAATTCAACATTGTGAAAAACTCTATTATTTTCTCCCACCATGCCGTCAACTGTCATTCTGTACTTAGAATTTTGTCCTTTGCCTAGCTGAATTGTTGGGATTTTAATATCTTTACTACTATTATTATACACTTTTAAACTATAAGTACTAGAACCAATATTTTTGAAAACTGTGTCTAAATAAACCGTATCTCTTGAGAAAGTTAAATCGCCAGTACTGGATTCAAAAACAAAGTCTTGGCGACAAGAACTAACGGTAATGGCTAAACCAATTAAAAATAGAATAATAAAATTACGCATTAGTGTTAATAATTTTTACGTTGTACAATTCGGCCATACGGCCTCAGGTGGTAAATATAAGTATTAATTTGAAAATTTGGAAATTTGAAAATTTGCAAATCATATGTAAATAACGAAAAAAACATAGTTTTAGTATTACTGATTTTTAAAACTGAAATTTCATTAAGTCGTCAATGCCAAATAAATAGTATTTTTACAAAAAAAAATATGGAATTTGATAGAGAGAAAGTATTGCAACTTTGCAACGAATGGTGCAATAATACTTTGATGGAAACCTTAGAGATAGCATATATAGATGCTGGCGAAGGTTTTTTAACAGCTAAAATGCCTGTGAATTCAAGAGTGCATCAACCTATGGGGTTATTACACGGTGGCGCTACAGTGGCTTTGGCCGAAAGTGTGGGAAGCGCCGCATCTCTTATGTTTATCAATCCTGAGAAACAAGAAGTTCGTGGCATTGAAATTTCGGCTAATCATTTGAAGAGCAAGCGTGAAGGAACTGTTTTTTGTACAGCTAAAATCATTCATCAAGGAAGAAGTATTCATTTATGGGAAATAAGGATTACCGATGAAAACGAAAAACTTATTTCTTTATGTAAACTAACGAACATGATTTTACCTAGACGTTAAATGACGGATTTATTCACAAAAGTCAAAATACATCACGAACAACAATTACCATTTGTGTTGTTTTGTAAGCCCAATTCAGATAAAATTGTTGGTTTGTTTCAAAATAATGACCATCTTTATTTTCTTGAAAATTTTAAAGAGTTAGGTTTTGTATTTGCTTCTTTTAATGGTGAAACTATTCCTTTTATACCTCAAAAATATTCAGATGTAATTATTGAGAAAGTAAATCTTCCCGATTTTTATTTTGAGGCCATTACTACTATAGCTGCGAATGAAAATGATAAGTCTCAATTTGAAAAATTAGTGGTAAAAGGAGTAGAAGCTATTAAAAAAAATAAATTTCAGAAGGTTGTTTTGTCAAGAAAGGAAAAAGTTGAATTAATTGATTTTAATGTAGAAACCATTTTTAAAAAACTCATTACCAATTATTCTTCAGCCTTCAATTATTGTTTTTTTCATCCTAAAGTTGGTATGTGGTTTGGTGCCACTCCGGAACAGTTTTTGAAAATTAATCAAAAATCAATACAAACAGTTGCATTAGCTGGAACTCAAGTAGCTGGTAATTTAGATAATGTTATTTGGGGTAAAAAAGAAATTGAAGAACAACAATTGGTTACTGATTTTATCTCATCGAGTCTTAGTGGAAAAGTTGATCAAATAGTAATTTCAAGTCCTTATTCTTCAAAAGCAGGAAATCTTTGGCATATTAAAACAGATATTACCGCCACACTTAAATCGGAAAAAGATATTGAAGAAATCATTTCGATTTTACATCCAACCTCTGCTGTGTGTGGATTGCCAAAACAAAAAGCTAAAGCGTTTATTTTAGAAAATGAAAAATATGAACGAGAATATTATTCGGGTTTTTTGGGTGAATTGAATATTGATTTGGTTACTTTTAGAACTGATCAATCCGATTTATTTGTTAATTTGCGTTGTATGAAAATTGAAGATAAATCAGCAGAACTTTTTGTGGGATGTGGCATTACCAAAGATAGTATTGCCGAAGATGAATATAAGGAAACGGTTAATAAATCTATGACTATGAAAAAAGTTTTGTAAAATGTATTTAATAATTGATAATTGATAATTGATAATTGATAATTGATAATTGATAATTGATAATTTTTGAGATTAAATAACTAATTAATAATATATGAAATTAGATATTCTTGCTTTTGGTGCACATCCTGATGATGTGGAGTTGGGTTGCAGTGGAACAATTGCTAAAGAAGTTTCACTAGGGAAAACAGTTGGTATAATTGATTTAACTCGTGGTGAATTAGGAACTCGTGGTTCGGTTGAAATCAGAGATAATGAATCTAGATTGGCTGCTAAAATTTTGGGTGTTTCAGTTCGTGAAAACTTGAATATGCGTGATGGTTTTTTTGTAAATGATGAAGCGCATCAACTTGAAATTATCAAACAAATTAGAAAATACCGCCCAGAGATTGTAATTTGTAATGCCATTGAAGACCGACATATTGATCATGCAAAAGGAAGCAAGCTAGTTTCGGATTCTTGTTTTTTATCTGGTTTGATAAAGATAGAAACTAAATTAGAAGGTCAATTTCAAGAAGCTTGGCGTCCTAAAATGGTTTATCATTATATCCAATGGAAGAATATTGAACCTGATTTTGTGGTTGATATTTCTGATTTTATTAAACAAAAAACGGAATCCATTTTGGCTTACAGTTCACAGTTTTATTCTGAAAACTCCAATGAACCAATTACGCCAATTGCTACTAAAAATTTCTTGGAAAGTATCAATTACCGTTCTCAAGATTTTGGTCGATTAGTGGGTGTAGAATATGCGGAAGGATTTACGACAGAAAGATATTTGGCAGTCAATAGTTTAAGTGATTTGCGATAAAAAATTGAAATTATTCTTTGCAAAAGTAAAGATTTGTAATATATTTGCATTCGTTAAAAATGGTGGTTGTAGCTCAGTTGGTTAGAGTATTGGTTTGTGGTGCCGAGGGTCGCCGGTTCGAGCCCGGTCAGCCACCCAAAAACATAAAAGTCCCGATGATTCGGGACTTTTTTTTGAAATTTACTTTTTACTGACCATCATCTTTGTCCACTACAAGTCTTTTTTCGCGATTAGCAATTTCCCAAGCAATAGCAAATCCAAATTGCGTTCTTTTAGACAAGGCATCAAATTCAATTTTACTTACTTCATCTGTAGCTTTATGATAATCGGCATGAACACCATTGAATAAAAAGACAGATGGAATTCCGTTTTTCGCAAAGTTATAATGGTCAGATCGATAATAGAAACGATTTGGGTCTTTTTTGTCGTTGAATTTATAATCAATAGTGAGTAATTTATTTTGCTTATTTACGGCTTCGCATAACTTATATAAGTCAGTAGATAAATAATCAGAACCAATTAGATAGATATAATTATTACTATTCTGATGAAACTCATCACGACGACCAATCATATCTATATTTACATCGGCTACTGTATTGGCAAGAGGAAACAAAGGATTTTCAGAATAATAACGGGAACCGTGTAAGCCATGTTCTTCGCCAGTTGCATGAAGAATTAATATAGAACGTTTTGGTCCGTGACCTTCATTTTTTGCCTTTTGGAAGGCAGCCGCAATTTCCATAATGGCTACAGTTCCTGAACCATCATCATCAGCACCATTATAAACTTCACCGTTCTTTATTCCAATGTGGTCATAATGAGCCGAAATCACTACAATTTCATTTGGCTTTTCAAAACCTTCTATAAACGCCCAAATATTTTCAGAATCGGAAAGGTTTTCGTTATATTTTTCATTTAAAAATGCAGCAGGAATGTGTTGGTAATAACTATCAGCTCCTTTAGGATAGCTAATACCATGTTTTATATAAAAATCAATGATATAGCGTCCTGCTTTTTTTTGTCCTTCGCTTCCAGTATCGCGACCTTGCATTTCATCGGAAGCAATTACTGTTAAATTGGTTTTCAAACTTTCTGTAGAAATGGAATTCAAATAATCAGATACACTATTATTTTTAGTAGTTGATTTTTGAGCTGTACAATTAGTATAAAAGATTATTAGTACTAGTAAGGCAGTTATTTTTTTTGTCATATTAATTTTTCAAAACGTGATTATTGTAAAAGCATTTAAATCAAAAAGTAAATCTATTAAAATTATTTCTATTTTTGAGAAACAAATTCTAAATCTATGCAATCAAAAGCGCTTACTCCACAAGAATACTTATCCAATTTACCCGAAGATAGAAAAGAAGTAATGCAAAAACTTCGAAATAGCATTATAAAAAACATTCCTCAAGGTTTTGAAGAAGTTATGTCTTATGGTATGCTGGGCTTTGTAGTTCCTCATACAATTTATCCAGATGGCTATCATTGTGATCCAAAACTGCCTTTGCCATTCATGAATTTGGCTTCTCAAAAGAATTTTATTGCACTGTATCATATGGGGATTTATGCAAATGAACAACTTTTTAACTGGTTTGTTGCTGAATATCCTAAACATTGTAAAGCCAAGTTGGATATGGGTAAAAGTTGTATTCGTTTCAAGAAAATGGATGATATTCCTTTTGAATTAATTGGAGAATTAGCTGGTAAAGTTTCCGTTACCGATTGGATTAAAACCTATGAAACAGCATTTAAAAAATGATTTCAATAGAAAAAAATACCGATAATAATTTCACAGTTATCAGAGCTATTGCTAAGGAGGTTTGGCCTATTGCCTATGGTGCTATTTTGAAAGAAGCGCAATTAAAGTATATGATGGAGTTAATGTACAGTGAAGACTCATTGCAATTGCAAGTCAATAGTAAAAAGCATCATTTCATTTTGGCAAAAGAAAATGATGTAACACTCGGATTTGCTTCTTATGAATTCAATTATAGTGAAACGAATAAAACAAAGATTCATAAAATTTATGTTTTATCTACTCAGCAAGGAAATGGGGTTGGAAGAAAACTAATTAATTATATTGAAAATGAAGCAAAGAATCATTATCAAGATGCTTTAGTGTTAAATGTAAACAAATATAATGGGGCACAAGATTTTTATAAAAAAATAGGTTTTACTATTGATCACGAAGAGGTTATAGCTATTGGAAATGGGTATGTAATGGATGATTATGTAATGCAAAAATTAGTATAAAAGCAATTTTGTATTGAGACAAAATGACAACATAAAACCAATATCAATCTAAAATTTTTTGTAAACAATTTACTATTACTTATGAGTATTGTAAGATTTTAAAAATTATCACTAACTTTATTGGCTCTTTGTAAAATAGTTTCAGGTAAAGCTTTCTTGGCTTTAGCACCCATTTTTTTCAAGTTTTCAACTCTATTGATAAGATTGCCACTTCCGTCTACCAATTTGCTCATGGCATTATCATATTCTATTTTAGAATCTTTTATTTTGTTACCCACCTTAACTAAATCAGCTACGAAACCCTCAAATTTATCATACAATGCACCAGCTTGTCGGGCAATTTCCAATGCGTTTTCTTGTTGCTTTTGATTGGCCCACATGCTGTCAATAGTTCGCAATGTTGCTAATAAAGTTGATGGTGTCACAATCACAATATTCTTTTCAAATGCTTTATTGTATAGCGAAGTATCTTCATTTAGGGCCAAAGCAAATGCCGATTCTATTGGAATGAAAAGCAAAACAAAATCGGGACTTTCCATTTGATACAAATCATGATAATTTTTTTCGCTCAATTGATCAACGTGACGTTTCAATGCCATGACATGTTCTTTCAAATGTTGTGCTTTTGAATTATCATCTTCCTCATTAATATAGCGTTCGTAAGCGGTCAAAGTCACTTTTGAATCGACTATCATTTTCTTTCCATCTGGAAGATTTATCACGACATCTGGAAAAACACGATTACCTTCTTCTGTAGTGAAGCTTTGTTGCACTTCATATTCTCTTCCCTTTTCTAAACCAGATTTTTCTAATACTCTTTCTAAAATTAATTCACCCCAATTGCCTTGCATTTTACTATCCCCTTTCAAAGCTTTGGTTAGGTTCAAAGTTTCTTTGCTCATTTGCTCGTTCATTTCGCGCAAGCCAACAATTTGTTGACGCAACGCCGCATGATAATCAATACTTTCCTTGTGTGTGTCTTCTACTTTCTTTTCAAAAAGTTGAATTTTATCTTGTAATGGCGTTAGTATATTTTTGAGATTTTCTTTGTTTTGTTCGGTGAACTTATTTGTTTTTTCTTCCAGGATTTTATTGGCCAAATTTTCAAATTCTTTGGTGAATTTTTCTTGAAGTTTTTCAACTTCTTCTTTCTGCTCTTTATTGCGTTCCGATAAGTTTTCAAAATCGGTTTCTTTTTTTGATAATTGAATGGCCAAAGATTCTTTTTCAGTTCGAATGGTTTCTCTTTCCTGAACGGTTTGATTCAACTGCGATTTCAATTGCTCAATTTGTTGCATTAAACCATTTAATTTCTCTTCCAATCCTGCTTTATCTGATTTTGCATTGGCAGAGAAAATAATTTTGCCAATAAATATCCCAATGGCTAAGGCGATGATAAAAGTGAGAATTATAGATAGGGAATCAGTCATTGTAATAATATGTTTTTGTAAAAATAAGCAATAAATTGAAATTAAGGATTTGAAAAATGTATTTTTGTTTCAAATAAATTCCATGCACCAACACTACTTAATTCACAAACCTCATGGGTTTTTAAGTCAATTTATTTATGCCAAAAAGCGAAACAAAAAGTTACTTGGCGAATTGCATAATTTTCCCGATGGCACCATGGCAATAGGTCGATTGGATGAAGATTCTGAAGGGTTATTGCTTTTAACCACCGACGGAATGATGAGTGAAATAGTAAGAAGTAAATCAGTAGAAAAAGAATATTATGCCCAAGTAGATGGAAACATTACTATAGAAGCCGTTGACCAATTAAAGAAAGGTGTTGAAATTGGTTTCAATGGTATTCGTTATGTGACTAAAAAGTGTGATGCAAAAATGGTATTCGAACTACCAGATTGTATTGGCGAGGGCAGAAAAATTAGAGATGAACGTCATGGTCCAACGAGTTGGGTCTCGATTACTTTAACCGAAGGAAAATTTCGGCAGGTGCGAAAAATGACTGCAGCAGTTGGATTTCCAACGCTTAGATTGGTGAGAATTAGAGTAGGTAACATACATTTGCAACTCAAATCTGGTGAAGTACAAGAAGTAAAATCATTTTTTTAATCCTAAATCCCAATTCCTAAATTATCATGCTCAACATCGTTTTAGTAGAACCCGAAATCCCAAATAACACCGGAAATATTGGTCGGCTTTGTGTGGGAACTGAAAGTAAACTTCATTTAATAAAACCCTACGGATTTAAAATTACTGATTCCAACTTGAAACGTTCCGGTTTGGATTATTGGGTGCATCTCGATTGGAAAGAATATGAAACCGTTGCCGAATGGATGGCACAAATCCCAGATAAATCAAGAGTTTTTTTAACCAGTTCTCGTGCTACAAAATCCATTTATGAAGTAGAATACCAAGACGGAGATTGGTTGGTTTTTGGCAAAGAAAGTGTCGGTTTGAGTGAGGAAGTTTTACATCAATTTGAAAATCATTTAAAAATCCCAATGTCTAATTTAATTCGCAGTTTTAATATTGCTAATTCAGTGGCTTTTGTAGTTGGTGAAGCGAAAAGGCAGATAGCAATTAATAATGGATAATTAACAATGGATAATTATTTTTGAGTTCATGAAAGTAATTATCCATTATACATTTTTAATTATCAATTAATCACAAACTTCCCTTTTTCGCCATCAAAATTGATTGCATTATCCATGAATAGTGAATTGAAAACACCCTGGGAAATTAAATTACAAGGTTGGTTTTGAACCACATATTTTTCAGTCATCACTATCATTTCATCACTCAATTGAATGGCTAAATCTATATCGTGAGTGGAAAATAAAATGCATTTATTGGTTTCTTTCGATAGTTTTTTCAGCAATTTAAAAACCGAAACTTTATGCGGTAAATCCAAATGTGTTGTAGGTTCATCAAGTATAATCAGCGGTGTGTCTTGTGCCAAAGCTCGAGCAATTAAAACAATCTGCAATTGTCCATCACTGATTTCATAATGTTTTTTGTTGATTAAATGTTCAATGTGCGTCAGTGCAATTGCATTATTTATTTTTTGATAGTCATCTTCAGAAAGTTTGCTCAGCCAATTCGTATAGGGTTGTCTGCCAAGGGCAATTAATTCAAAAACAGTTAAGTTACTTGGGGGTAATTTTTCAGTTAAAACCAAACTTAAGTTCTGCGCTAATTCAACTGAATTGTATTCATGAATATTTTTTTCATTCAAAAATATTGCTCCTTTCAGTGGCTTTTGGATCGTAGTAAGTGTTCGCAATAAAGTTGATTTTCCTATGCCATTCGCGCCCACAAGCGCTATCAATTTTCCTGATTCTAAACTGAGATTTAGATTTTCAGCAATAGTGTTGTGATGGCATTTGGAATGATATCCAATACTCAAATTATTAGTTGAAACTATTATATTATTTGAACTCATTGGAAACTTTTCTTTCTAACAATTAACCAAATTACAACTGGCGCACCTATTATAGAAGTTATAGCATTGATAGGTAAAGTGAACTCAAATCCAGGCATTTGAGAAACAGTATCACAAAATAACATAATTATGGCACCAATTAAAAGCGTTCCGAAAAATAGTGTTTTATGATTACTGGTTTTAAAAATCAATTTAGCCAAATGTGGAACGGCTAATCCAATAAAAGCAATTGGTCCGGCAAAAGCAGTGATGCTTCCCGCTAAAACACTAGTAGCAAATATGATGACATATCTGGTTTTCTTGATATTTAATCCCATGCTTTTGGCGTAGTTTTCTCCGAGTAATAAAGCGTCTAAAGGTTTTAACGTTAGCATGCTTATGAACAATCCTGATAGAATTGAAATAGTGAGTAAAGTAATATTAGACCAAGATAAATTGCCAATACTTCCCATTGACCAAAAAGTATATTTCTGCAGTTGTTCCGCACTACTGAAATAGGTAAAGATACTTACAATAGCACTTGTAAAACTACTAAACATCAATCCCACAATCAAGATGCTCATAGTATCGCGTAAGCGTTGTGACACTATTAAAATAAGAAGCAAGACCAACAAACTTCCTAAGCAGGAAGCTAAAATTATGCCATAGGAAGATAACAAGAATTGCGATGCAACTGCTGGTAAAACTCCCGCACCTAGAATAACAAAAGCAACACCCAAACTAGAACCCGAACTCAATCCCAATACATAAGGACCCGCCAATGGATTGCGAAATAATGTTTGCATTAATAAACCTGAAATGGAAAGTCCAATGCCAACAAGAACTGCTGTTATGGCTTTGGGTAAACGAAAATTTAAAATAATATAGTCCCAAGTTTCTCTCGAAACGTTGCCACCAAACAAACTTTTAAATACATCTTTAATTGGAATATTTACTTGCCCCAATGAAATATTTGATAGCAACGACAATAGCAATGCTAAAAAAAGTAAAATAAAAAGGATGGTATTTCTACTTTGGTTTTTCAAATTAGCGTAATTTCTCAAAAAAGAAGGGTTTGTAACTTGGTAATAACTCTGGATGTAAAATTTTGACAATATCTTTCAGCACCAAATCGGGCCTATTCGGTCCTAATTCATAATACAAAACACCGCCTTTTTTTCCTTTCTTGCCATTAAATGAATATACATTTTTATTCTTAAAAGCATCAAATTTAGCATAATGAGGATTGGAATTGGTCATTTCTGTTAACGATGAAAATTGTCCCGAAGTAATCCAAACATCTGCCTTGACGGCTTTTTCAAAAACAGTTTCAAACGATAGGGACAAACTTCCAGTTCCGCTAGTGTCTTTCCATAAATAATTGGAGTTAGCCTGTTTTAGAATCAAACTTCCCCAACTAGTCCCTTTGGGTAAATACCAGCGATCCTCAAACATATCTCCAGCCAAAATAGTAGGTGTAGAGTTGGCTCTTTTTGCAATTTCAACTGTTTTCAAAAAGTCTTTTTTAATTTTAGTAAAGATTTCAATTGCTTCTTTTTGTTTGTCATACAGCGCACCAAAAAACTTAATCCATTCGGCTTTTCCTAGAGGTGTTTCTTCGTTCCAATCACCGTTGAGTAATACTTTTAAACCACTTTTTTGTAAATTATCTATGGTTGGATTGTTGTTGTTAATGCCGTAACCAATGATTACATCGGGTTGCAAATCAAGAAGGACTTCAGTATTTAAATCATGATTATTGCCTAATTCTTTTACTTTTCCAGCATCAATTTGGGCACGTACATTTTCAGACGAAATATAATCAGTATGTGGAAAGCCTATTAGTGTTTTTTCTTCTCCAAGCATTTCCAGCGAAGGAATATGTGTGGTTGAGGTTACGACAATATTTTTTATCGGAATGTTGATGATGAGGTTTTGTTGCAAACTATCAGGGATAATGCCGTTTTTTTCTTTAAGTATGTAAGTATAGGTTTTAGTGGCTTTGGGCCAAGGATTTTTTACCGTTAGCACACTAAAACCATCATAATTTTCAATAGAAAACCCTTTAGCATAGCCAATTTCATTATTTGGCAAAATGGAGTTTTCTGATTTCATTTCGTTTTTGCATTGAACAAATACAACAGAAATCACCCCAATAATTACTATGTAAAAAAAACTTTTCATTTAATTTTTTTTACAAAAGTAACCTTTTGGATTTAAATATTTCATTTACATTTGCATCAGAATTAAGGTTGTGGTTTTACTATTTTTAAAATCGCATTAAAAGGGAATCGGGTGATTGAAGATAGATGACTTACGATTTAAGATAGCAGATTTAAAATCTGAAAATTAAATTTTACATTCAAAAATTAAAAATCCCGAGCTGTTCCCGCAACTGTAAGCTAATAAGCTTGTTGTTATCTACAAAACCACTGTTTGTAGATTTAGGAATTAGGAATTAGGAATTAGGATTTTTTAAATCCTTACTCTCAAAATCCTTAATTTCAAATCCGAATGGGAAGGTCAACAACAAGACGCAAGCCAGGAGACCTGCCTCATTTCATTGAGTAACAAACTTTCGGGACAAAAGGTTTGGGTATGGGTAAATTCTATACTTTTCTCCCATGATTATCAAAATTTTTTCAGAGTTGAAAGATTCTGAATTTTATTCAGATTGAATGAAAAAAACAGTTAGAGCATTGGCTTTTTTAGCCTTGCTAAACACTTGTGTTTATGCACAAGAAAAGGATTCTACCAAAGTGAATCCTTTGGATGAAGTGGTTATCTCCGACACCAAATTTGCGCAAAGTAAAGAAAAGTCTGGAAAAGTTATAGAGGTTGTTTCAGCTGAAAATTTAGCCAAAAAAGCAGGGCAAAGTTTAGCTACAGTTCTTAGTCAATTAGCAGGGGTAGAGATTAACGGAAACCAGTCTTCTGGTGGTAAAAACTTTGGCACTTATATTCGTGGTGGAAGAAACAGACAGACTCTTATTTTGATAGATGGAATTCCTGTTACAGATGCATCAGGAATTTCAATGGAATATGATTTGAGACTTTTGCCCATTGACCAAGTTGAAAGCATAGAAATTATGAAAGGAGCTTCTAGTATTTTATATGGAACTGGAGCTGGTACAGGCGTAATTAACATTACTTTAAAAAAATCTTTCAAAAAAGTACTTGAGGGTAATGCTTATTTGAATATTGGTTCCAATAATACTGCTGATAATCACAAATACAATGGACAAGATTTTAACCAGGGTTTATCTATTAATGGACAGTACAGAAAAATAGAATATCTAACCAGTGTAAATAGTACCGAGATAGGAGGAATGTCGCAAGCCAAAGGCGATAATTATGAAAACGACTTTTTCTCAAGAATTGCAATTAATCAAAAATTTGGAATTAAATTAAATTCTAGGTTACGATTTGATTTTTTTGGAAATTATGACCGTTTAAAAAATGCTTTTGACAATTCATATAGCCCAACTGATTCTAATGATAACCTATATAATATTGGAAAAACAGAACAATTAAGAGCTGGGTTTTTATCAAAATACAAATACAATAAAGGTCAATTTGTAATTAATACTGGAATTTCGAGCAATAATAGAAACTTAATTATTGATGATTCTGAATATAAATACAAATCCAAAAATATAAATATTGATTGCTTTAATAAATATAATTTTTCCAATCAGTTTTTTGTGTTGTTGGGTACACAATATCAGTTTAGCGAAATGAGTTTTGACTCTCAATATGCAACCATTGATAAAAACAAAGCCAAATTTGAAATTATTGATCCTTATGTCACCTTGGTTTACAATGCTATTTATGGTTTGAACATTAATGCTGGCATTCGGATGAACAATAATACTATTTATGGCAGTAATGCTGTTTATAATTTTAATCCTTCCTATACTTTTGGCAAAGAATACCCAGTTCGATTATTAGCTTCTTATTCCACTGCCTATATCACTCCTAGTTTATACCAATTATATGATGGCTATTCTGGAAATATCAATTTAAAGCCCGAGGATAATTACACCTTTGAAGCAGGTTTTGAAGTGCATCTTTGGCACAAAAAGCTAAGCTTGAATTTGGTTGCTTTTTATAGAGAAGAGAAGAATACTATTGATTTAGATGCCGATTACATTTATTATAACATTGATGGAAGAAACAAAGCAAGAGGTGTCGAAGCCACAATTCAGGTAGCGGTCACTTCAAAATTAAACGTTTCTGCCAATTATACTTTTAGTGAGTTGGATGATGTATTGCAACGATTAAATCCTAAAAACAAAGTAAATACAGTTATTAATTATCAGTTTACAAACCGATTTTTTGCGGAAGTGAATTACCAATATCTGAGTAATCGAAGAGATTCATATGGGTATCCTTTACAGTCTGTTTTGCTTGATGACTACCAATTGTATACTATTACCTCAAAATATGAACTCATTAAAAATCGAATGACTGTATTTGCATCAGTTACTAATATTTTTAATGAAGATTTTTTAGAAAATATTGGCTATTCTACACGAGGAAGGAATTTCAAATTGGGGTTAAACATTATTTTGTAATTAAAAAAATACATCTTTGTAAATCGATACCTTATAAAATTAAACACAATGAAACCTTCACAACTACTATCTAGCGAATATGCTAGTTTTTATGCTAATTATATCAATCAAGTATCTGAAGAATACTCTTTAGTTGAAGAACTTGAAATCTCTGTGCATCGTCTAGTTAAATTTGTACAAGATATACCATTGGACAAATTTGATTACCGCTATGCGGAGGGAAAATGGACTATTAAAGATATTCTGTTGCATTTGATTGATGCCGAGAGAATATTTGCTTATAGAGCCTTACGTTTTGCTAGAAATGACAAAACCGCTTTGGTTAGCTTCGATGAAAATAATTATGTAGATGAAGCTCATGCAAATAAAAGAACTATTCAAGACTTACTATCGGAAATGTTAGTAGTAAGACAAGCAACGTTATCCTTATTTAAATCATTTTCTGAGGAACAATTACTTAGAAAAGGGATAGCGTCTAATAATTTAATGTCAGTAAGAGCCTTAGGTTTTACAATTATTGGACATCAAAATCATCATCAAAGAATATTTCTGGAGCGGTATCTTTAGAATAAAAAACACGGCTAACATTGCTTTTTATGCTTCCCCGTCCTCGTCCTCTAAGTTATTATCATTGTTTTCAATATCTTCATCATCTTCATCATCAATATTTTCATCATCAGAGCCACCACCATCTTTTAATAAATCAACTTCAACATCGTCTTCATCAGCAGTTATAGCATCTTCGTCATCATCAAGACCTTTTATGGGTTCTATAGGAACTATAACAGAATCAATATCTTCTTCCTCATCAAACTTTTCCATTCTGCTAGCTAGTTTAGTGCTAACTTTTACTAAGTAAATGGTATCTTCAGTTCTAACTTCTACAGCTTCGATAAGTTCATTTTGTGCATTTCTAAATTTAATGATGTCGGTATCATCATAACCTTCAGGAAATTTATCTACTAATAAATTAAGTATGTCTCCTGTTAGTTTAGCATAGTCTACAATAATTCTTCTCATAAAAAAAATATTTTATAAATCTAGTAAGTAAGCAAATAATAAAGGTGCAACAATAGTTGCATCTGATTCAATAATAAATTTGGGAGTTTTTATGTCTAGTTTTCCCCATGTAATTTTTTCGTTGGGAACAGCTCCAGAATAGGAACCATAACTTGTTGTTGAGTCAGAAATTTGACAAAAATAACTCCAAAATGGAATATCATGCATTTCCATATCTTGGTATAACATAGGCACAACACATATCGGAAAATCACCCGCAATTCCTCCACCTACTTGGAAGAAACCAACTCCTTTTCCTTTTGAATTTTTTGGATACCAATCGGCTAGCCACATCATATATTCTATACCACTTTTCATTGTAGTCGGTTTAAATTCACCTTTTATACAATAAGAAGCAAAAATGTTCCCCATGGTGCTATCTTCCCATCCAGGAACAACAATTGGCAAGTTTTTTTCAGCTGCAGCTAACATCCAAGAGTCTTTTGGATCGATTTCGTAGTATTGTTCTAATACACCCGAATTCAACATTTGGTACATGAATTCATGTGGGAAATAACTAATGCCTTTATCATTTGCATCTTTCCAAATATGATGTATATGTTTTTGTAGTCTTCTAAATGCTTCCTCCTCAGGTATGCACGTATCTGTGACTCTATTGTAATGATTTTCGAGTAAATCCCATTCATCTTGAGGACTTAAATCTCTGTAATTTGGTACTCTTTTGTAGGAATTATGAGCCACCAGATTCATGATATCTTCTTCAAGATTGGCTCCTGTACAAGAAATAATATGAACTTTATCTTGACGGATCATTTCGGCTAATGATTTTCCTAATTCCGCGGTACTCATAGCTCCTGCTAGGGTAATCATCATTTTACCATTATCAAGTAAGTGTTGTTCATATCCTTTTGCAGCATCAACTAATGCTGCTGCGTTAAAATGAAGGTAATTTTTTTCTATAAATTGACTAATTGGACCTTTGCTCATTTTGATTTTTGTTGTTTGTTATTTGTGTTTCAAAGAAAATATTTTTTTATAAAAACACAAACTGTCTTATTATAATATTATTATTAATTAAACTGTTAAATTTTAGTGACTATCTTTTTGCATAACCTAATATTTGCAATACTTCTTCAGCACTTTGTTGTTCAGAAAACACTTCTGTTGCTAAGATGCCATTTTCATCCCTATCAATCAAAATATGTTTTGGTTGAGGAATTAAACAGTGATGTAATCCTCCAAAACCACCAATTGTTTCCTGATAGGCACCAGTATTGAAAAAACCAATATATAATGGTTTTTCTTTACTGTATTTTGGTAAATATATAGCATTCATATTTTGTTCTGAATTATAATAATCATCACTATCACATGTCAATCCACCTAATAAAACTCTTTCGTAAGTATCATTCCATCTATTGATAGCTAACATTATAAATCGTTTGTTAATTGCCCAAGTATCTGGAAGCGTTGTTATGAAGGAACTATCTATCATGTTCCATTTTTCTCTATCGTTTTGTTGTTTTTGATACAATACTTGATAAATTGCGCCTCCACTTTCACCCACGGTAAATGAACCAAACTCTGTAAATATATTAGGAACATCGACTTCAGCTTCATCACAAGCAATTTTTATTTGATTAATAATTTCATCAATCATATATTGATAATCGTATTCAAAAGCTAAAGAATTTTTTATTGGGAAGCCTCCACCAACATTTAAACTGTCTAAAGTAGGACATTCTTTTTTTAATGCAACGTATACTTTGATACATTTAACCAACTCGTTCCAGTAATAGGCAGTATCCATGATACCAGTATTAATAAAAAAGTGCAACATTTTTAATTCTACTTTTTTATTTTCTTCAATTTGTTTTCTATAGAAAGGCACTATATTTTTGTATCCTATGCCAAGTCTAGAAGTATAAAATTCAAATTTAGGTTCTTCTTCAGCTGCAATTCTAATACCTATCTTAAATTTACCATTTATAGATTCTTGTAACAAATCAAGTTCTTCAAAATTGTCAATGATTGGTATAGTTTTATTATGTCCACCATTTATCAAACGAGCAATGTTCTCAATATATTGTTCACGCTTAAAACCATTACAAATAACATAAGTGTTTTTATTGATTTTGCCTTGAGCCATCAAATTTTCAACAATATTGATATCAAAAGCAGAGGAAGTTTCTATATGAATATTATTTTTAAATGCTTCATCCATCACAAAACTAAAATGGGAACTTTTGGTACAATAACAATAGAAATACTTTGCCTCATACTTATTTTTTTCCATAGCTTTTCTAAACCAACCTTTAGCTTTGCTGATATTGTTTGAAATCTGTGGTAAATATGTAAATTTTAAGGGTGTTCCATATTGCTCTACTAACTTCATCAAATCGATGTTGTGAAATTGAAGATTGTCTTTATTGAGCGTAAATTCTTCTTGTGGAAAATAGAATGTTTGGTTTATTAAGTCGAAATATTTAGTATTCATTTAGAGTGTAGTATTGAAGATTAATAAGTCATATAAAACAAAGTAATCTTGCATTCAAACTCTAATGTTTGCATAAATAATAGGTAGTTTTTCTTGAAATAAAAAAGTAATCCCAGAAAACAATGCTGTAAACTCATTTCTCAATCTGAAAAAAGGTTTTGTTAGTGCTAAGAAAATAGTATGTTTTTCTTGACTAAAAGTATTGTGATTAGTAGTGTTGGTACTTTTTTTCATTTGGACAAATGTAAAAAAATATATTTTGCGAAATGCAACTATTAAGGTAAAAAAATATTAGTTTTTATAATCTTCAAAAGATTTTATAATTAACTCATTTTCAACTTCTTGATTGATTTTAATGCTGCCAATACCATCAAGCAATGCGAATTGTATTTTACCATATTCATTTTTTTTGTCGTGAATAAGTAAGTCAAGTATGGGTTGTATGTCATTTTCTTCAAAAACGATACTATCAAAGATAGCATTTATTGTATTTTTAATTTCAAAATATTCCGTTTCAGCAATCAATCCTTTTTGCCAAGAAATAAAGCTTTCTAAAATCATACCAACAGCAATTGCCTCGCCGTGTAGCAAATTATTTTTATCCTCACTTTCAAGAAAATAACTCTCAATGGCATGTCCTAGGGTATGACCAAAATTCAATGCTTTTCGAATGCCATTTTCAGTTGGATCCTGCATTACAATAGTATTTTTAATGACAATAGAACTATATATTAATTCATCAAAATCGGTAAAGTCTGTATGTTTTAAATCTAAGAATTGCGACCAGTATTTTTTTTCTGCTATCAAACCGTGTTTAAGCATTTCTGCCAAACCAGAACGTATTTCGTTTTGAGGTAAAGTTGAAAGGTATTCGGTGTCAATTAACACCAATTTAGGATTATTAATAATTCCTATTTGATTTTTTAAATTCCCTAAATCTATACCGTTTTTGCCTCCAACAGAGGCATCAACCATAGCCAAAAGTGTTGTTGGAATGTTTATAAAATCTATACCTCTTTTAAAAGTTGATGCCACAAAACCACCAATGTCTGTAATAACTCCACCACCAATATTGATTAAAATACTTTTCCTATCACCGCCAAGTTCGGTTAGAATTGTCCAAATCTCCAAACAAGTATTGATGTTTTTTTCGCTTTCTCCAGCTTCTATTTCAATAATTTCAATGGATTTATCGGTTGCTAAAAAGGATAAAAAACGTAATAAACAAAGTTCATTTGTGTTACTATCTACTAAAATAAAAATAGTGGAATAGTTTTGTTGTACAATAAAATTATTGAGATTTTCATAGCCACTTTCGGAAAAAATAATAGAATAATTATCGGCTTGTATGGTTTCCATATTGATTATTGTATTTACAAGGCAAAATAAGTTATTTTTTTCTTCATACAACTATTTTGATATAATTAATTTGTATACTTTTGTTTAATATATTAATAACAAAGTTAAACAGAAATGATGCCAGTAGCTTTAAAGAAAATACTTGAGGAAAAAGATATTGATAGAATCATTGAAATGGCTTGGGAAGATAGAACTCCTTTTGATGCTATTGAATTTCAATTTGGATTAAAAGAAGCTGATGTAAAAGTGTTAATGAAAAAAGAATTAAAACTTAGCAGCTACAAATTATGGAGAAAACGTGTCGAAAATTGTAAAACAAAGCATTCAGCAAAACGAAATGAAACAATAGACAGGTTTAAATGTAACAGACAAAGAGCTATTTCAAACAATAAAATTTCTAAAAGATAATAATATAACTTGATGAAAAAAGAAAGACCAGACAATATTGTATTTTCAGACCAGAAAGGTTATAACGCTAGTTTGTTACCCTATTCTACAAATGTTGGTGCTCCGGCAATTAAAATTGATGATTTAGTTTCTTGGAAAAGCAGAGGGATTACTAATGTTAATAAGGAGTTTGAAATTAAGTTTAATGAACTTAGAATGCAATACGAAGCCTTAATGGAAGAATACGAATGGAATGAATTGGTTTATGCCGCTAAATTTTCATTTGAACCAGTTATTGGCGAAATTTATCATTTATACAGAGGAGAAGACGGTATAAATTTTCTTTCCTTGATTGGACCAAATGAATGGAATAAAGAACATATTGGTACTTTCAAATTGAATAGTGACAAAAAATGGATTATCTTACAATAAAAAGATAGATTCCTTTCATACTATCCTAATGATCTTTTTATCAATAAATATTTTTACAATAAAAACCACAAAAGTTAAACAACATGCAAAAACATATTTCTTATGATGATATTATGGCAATGGAAAAACAAATGCGTGTTCATTTTGTTAACAGTTTAGGCGGATTTAAAAGTGTTTCATTAGTAGGTACAGTAGATAATTTATCCAATGAAAACTTAGCTATTTTTAGTTCTATATTTCATATTGGAGCAAATCCACCATTGATTGCATTAGTATTTAGACCAAGTCCTCCAGAACGTGATACTTTAAAAAACATATTGGAAACAGGTTGCTATACCATTAACCATATCAACGAAAAAATTTATAGACAAGCACATCAATCTTCTGCCCGATATGACAATACTATATCAGAATTTGATGCAACAGGTCTAAAAGCGGTTTATAAAAATAATTTCAAAGCACCCTATGTAAAAGAAAGTTTAATTCAATTAGGAATGGAGTTTAAAGAAAAAATCGATATCAAAATAAACAATACCACTATGATTATTGGTGAAATTTTTCAAGTTTATTTACCACAAAATTGTTTGAATGACGACGGTTTCATCGATTTAGAAAAAGCCAATACAATTACTTGTTCGGGTTTAGATAGTTATCACAAAACGATACAATTGGACCGATTAAGCTACGCAAAACCAGATAAAGCAATTACCTCATTACTGAAAATTGAATAAAAAAACTATAAATATTGTTTGGTTCAAACGTGATTTACGTTTTACAGATCACGAACCACTTTATTTGGCACAACAAGAAAAAGATATTCCAGTTTTATTTGTCTATTTTTTTGAGCCATCTGTAATGAATTTTGATGATTCTGATGTACGTCATTGGCGGTTTATTTATGAATCCATCCAAGAAATGCAATCTAAATTAAAGTCAATATCCTCTGAAATCTATTTTTTTTACACTGAAGTTGCAGCGGGTTTTGAAGAATTTCATAAAATTTATAACATAAAATCGGTTTTTTCACATCAAGAAATTGGAAATAAAATCACTTTTGATAGAGATAATGTAATGCAATCTTTTTTTGATTCTCACAAAATTCAATGGAAACAATCGCAAATGCATGGTGTCATCAGAAGATTACAATCCAGAAGCAATTGGGACAAACGATGGGAGCAAGTGATGCGAGCCGAACCTAAAATGATTGACTTGAATTCTTTTAAATTTGAAAATTTAGACGCAAATTTATATCAAAAATGGAAAGGAAATCAACTCCCTGAAGCAATTACAACACGCAACAAAAACTTCCAACAAGGAGGTGAATATTGGGCTTGGCGATATCTGGATAGTTTTGTAAAAGAACGTCACGTCAACTATAGCAAACATATTTCCAAACCAAATTTAAGCAGAACGGGTTGTAGTAGAATGTCGCCTTATTTGACTTACGGAAACATTAGTATGCGAATGATTTATCAATATACCAATCAACATTATGAAACCTCCAAAAATAAAAGAGCGATGTTGAATTTTGTTTCTCGTTTGCATTGGCATTGTCATTTCATTCAAAAATTTGAAGACGAATGCGAAATGGAATTTGAAAACGCAAATAGAGCTTATGATTCTTTACTAAAAACAAAAAATGAAACCTTTATAAAAGCTTGGCAAGAAGGAAAAACAGGAGTTCCAATTGTGGATGCCTGTATGCGATGTTTGGTGGAAACTGGTTATATTAATTTCAGGATGCGCGCTATGGTGGTTTCGTTTTTTACATTCAATTTGTGGCAAGATTGGCGCGAATTACATTTTTTAGCACGTCAATTTTTAGATTACGAACCAGGAATTCATTACCCACAGATACAAATGCAATCGGGTACAACTGGAATTAATTCGATTAGAATTTATAATCCAATAAAAAACTCTGAAGAGCATGATTCAGAGGGGATTTTTATAAAAAAATGGATTCCAGAATTGAATGAAGTTCCAGTAGGATTAATCCACGAACCTTGGAAATTGAATGCAATTGAACAACAATTTTACAACTGCGAAATTGGGAAAGATTATCCTTTTCCAATTGTAGATATAGATAAAACGCGTAAAAGAGCCAGCGATATTTTTTGGGGTTTTAGAAACAAAGATGATGTTAAGGAAGAAGGAGTTAGAATCTTGAAAAAGCATGTTAATACATCAAGAAAAACTTTTAAAAATAAACTTAAATAATGACAGTTTTTTTAAAAGCAAAATGGGAGGATATTATCATGGCCAATTATGAAATTGACCCAGAATTATTGTTGCCTTTTTTACCGAAAGGCTTGACATTAGATTTGTATAAAGGAAAAGCCTATGTGAGTTTGGTTGGTTTTATGTTCAAGAATACTAAACTTTTTAATATCTCCATTCCTTGGTTCGGATCATTTGAAGAAATCAATCTGCGGTTTTATGTAACAAGAGTAGAGCCAAACGGCAAAATAAAAAGAGGTGTGGTTTTTATTAACGAAACAATTCCTTATCCTATTGTGGCTTGGATGGCTAATAAATTATACAATGAACATTACACAGTTGTTCCAACAAAACATCGAATTGAAAAGAATGGGCAGAATAAATTGGTACAGTTTGATTGGAAGTTAGGCGCAAAATGGAACAGTATTCAGGTGCAATGTGAAACCCAATCAAATCCAATGACAGCCAATAGTTTTGAACAATTCATTTTTGAACACTATTATGGATATACCAAAATAGACTCGCAAAACACAGAGGAATACCAATTGCAACATCCGAGTTGGATGATTTATAAAGTTATAGATTATTCAATTGTTTGCGATTTTAAAACAATGTATGGCAATTCATTTTCGGTTTTAAACCATACAAAACCAACAGAAGTATTTATAGCAAAAGGATCCGAAGTCGCTATTTTTTGGAAACGTAAAAAAGTGATAGTATGATATGAAAGGAGTAAAAAAACAAAATCTACCCACTAAGTTATGTATCGTTTGTAACAAACCCTTTTCATGGCGTAAGAAATGGGAAAAAGTTTGGGAGGAAGTGAAATATTGTAGTGACAAGTGTAGAAGTAAAAAGTAAAAAGCATTTTGAAACTTAATGTCTTAATAATTTAAAAATAGCAATGTCAAAAACGTTACGATTAATTCTCGGAGATCAGTTAAATTGTAATCATTCTTGGTATAATAACGTTAATGATTCGGTTACTTATGTTATGATGGAAATTCGTTCTGAAACCGATTATGCCAAACACCATATTCAAAAAGTGATTGGAATATTTTCTGCAATGCGTTATTTCAAATATAATTTAATTACTAAAAATCATAAAGTTATATATATTTACTTGAATGATAATAACAACTTAAATTCCTTTGAAAAGAATATAAAAAATCTAATTTCATTATACAATTTTACTCATTTTGAATACCAATTACCTGACGAATATCGAGTAGATTTGGATTTAAAAAACCTTTGTAAAACAATTTCAATTTCGAATGCTGTTGTTGATTCTGAACATTTTTTTACCACTCGAAACGAACTTGGCGATTTCTTTGAAGGCAAGAAAATCTATTTATTGGAAAGTTTTTATCGTGCTATGAGAAAAAAGCACAATGTGATGATGGACGGTGATAAACCGCTAACTGGACAATGGAATTATGATGGCGAAAACCGAAAAAAATTACCCAAAAATCACAAGCCAATTTCGCCTTTAGTTTTTAATAATGATGTATCACCTATTTATGAAGAAATTATTAAAGCTACTATTGAAACTATCGGTACTGTCGATGCTAATAACTTCGTTTGGCCGATAAATAGACTGCAATCTTTAGAATTATTAGATTTTTTTGCAGAACACTGCTTACAATTATTTGGAAGTTATCAAGACGCGATGACTCCAAACGAATGGTCTTTGTATCATTCTCGTATTTCATTTTCAATGAATGTAAAAATGATTTCGCCTCAAGAAGTTATTGAACGGTGTATTGAAGAATGGAGAAAACGTCCCAACGAAATAGAATTCAACCAATTGGAAGGTTTTGTGCGTCAAATAATTGGTTGGCGTGAATACATGCGAGGTATTTATTGGAGCAAAATGCCTGAATTTGCCACAATGAACTTCTTTAACAATCAAGAAAAATTGCCCGATTGGTTTTGGACAGGAAAGACCAAAATGAATTGCATGAAAGATGCGATAAATCAATCATTACAATTTGCTTATGCGCATCATATTCAGCGGTTGATGATTACTGGTAATTTTGCACTTTTGGCAGGAATCCATCCTGACGAAATCGACGCTTGGTATCTTGGAATTTATATTGATGCCTTTGAATGGGTCGAAATTACCAATACTCGAGGCATGAGTCAATTTGCAGATGGTGGTATTGTGGGAACAAAACCCTACGTGAGTTCTGCTTCCTATATTGATAAAATGAGCCATTATTGTGGGGGTTGTTTTTATAAAAAAGCGCTCAAAACTGGAGAAAAATCCTGTCCGTTCAATAGTTTGTATTGGAATTTTTACGACAGAAATGAAGCTAAATTGTCAAAAAATCCTCGAATTGGCATGATGTATAATGTTTGGAGAAAGATGAAACCAGAGGACAAAACGGCTATGTTAGAACAAGCTGATTACTACTTGAAAAATATAAATGAATTATGAGAACTACAATAGTTTGGTTTAAAACCGATTTGAGATTACACGACAACGAAACAATAATCAAAGCCATTGCACAAAGCGATCAAATCATTCCTGTATATTGTTTTGATGATACTGAATATGTTACCACTGAATTCGGATTTAAAAAAACAGGAAGTTTTAGAACACATTTTTTACTAGAATCATTAATTGATTTGGATAAAAATTTACGAGAATTAGGTTCAGGATTATTAATTTTAAAAGGAAAATCTGAAATTGAAATTCCGAATATAGTTCAACAATATAAGGCAACTAAAGTTTTTGCAAAAAAAGAAGTTTCTTATGAAGAAAAGCAAACTGAGGAAAAAGTTAGAGATGCATTATTTAAGTTAAAATGTGAACTCAAAACATTTAGCACAAGTACATTATACCATGCTGAAGATTTGCCTTTTTCAATTAAAGATATTCCAGATGTATTTACTAATTTCAGAAAGAAAACAGAAAAAGATGCTGCAATAAGAACTGCTTTTGAAGCACCAAATCAAATTAAATCTTTAGAGATTCCAGTATTAAATTTACCAACATTGGATGAATTAGGTTTAGAATTTATAAATATAGATTCAAGAGCAGCAATTCAATTTAAAGGAGGCGAAACCGAAGCAATAAAACGTCTGAATCATTATTTTTTTGAATCCAAATGCATTTCAAATTATAAAGAAACTAGAAACGGAATGGTTGGCGCTGATTATTCCTCTAAATTTTCGGCTTGGTTGGCTTTGGGATGTATTTCCCCTAGATTTATTTATGACGAACTCAAAAAATATGAATTTCAATTTGGAGCTAATCAATCGACCTATTGGTTGATTTTTGAATTATTGTGGCGAGATTATTTTAGATTTATGATGAAAAAACACAATGCTAAATTCTTTCAACAAGCTGGAATTCAATACAAAGGAATGTCTATAAATAAACATAACACCCAAGAACTTCAAAAATGGATAAATGGAGAAACAGATGTTGATTTTGTTGATGCTAATATGATTGAATTAAAACATACAGGATTTATGAGTAATCGTGGACGACAAAATGTAGCAAGTTATTTATGCAATGATTTGAAACTCGATTGGCGTTATGGAGCAGCTTATTTTGAACAACAACTTATTGACTATGACGTTTGTAGTAATTGGGGAAATTGGGCTTATCTAGCTGGTGTAGGCAATGATCCTAGAGGGAACCGTTATTTTAATATTGAAAAACAAGCAGCAGATTATGATAAAGATAAAAAGTATAGGAATTTGTGGTTGAAATCATAAAAAATATTCTAAAACTCTATTTACATTTGCATAATTAATAAAATTTCGATGGATCAAATTTTCAACAATACCGAGGTTGCTTTTGCATTAAAAAGCGATACCGAATTGGATAGAGCTTATTTTTTATTTAAAATGATTTCGAATGAGCCATTAGTTAGAATAGGAACCGCAGTAACTAATTTTGCATTAAATGCACATTTACCAGTTGAAGGTTTAATTCGAGCCACCGTTTTCGATCATTTTTGTGGAGGCATAAATGAAATGGATTGTCTTAATGTTGTTGACAATATGTTTACTAAGGGCGTTTCTTCCGTCTTAGATTATTCTGTGGAAGGTAAAGAAGAAGAAGACCAATTTGATGCAGCATTAGAAATGACTTTAAAAACCCTTGAATTTGCTAAAGAAAGACAAGCAATTCCTTTTGCAGTTTTCAAACCAACAGGTTTAGGTCGATTGGATTTATATACTAAAATAGGAGAGAAGCAACCACTTTCAGATGCTGAACAAGCGGAATGGGATCGCGTTAAGGAACGTTTTGAAATCATTTGCAAAACAGCACATTCCAAAAATGTTGCCTTGTTGATTGATGGTGAAGAAAGTTGGATGCAAGATGCTGCTGATGAATTAGTTGAAGAAATGATGCGGAAATATAATAAAGAAAAAGCTATAGTTTTCAATACGTTACAAATGTACCGTTGGGATAGATTAGATTATTTGAAAGCTCTGCATGATCGCGCCAAAGCAGATAATTTTTATATCGGAATGAAATTGGTTCGTGGTGCTTATATGGAAAAAGAACACAAACGAGCAGAAGAAAATGGATATCCAACTCCAATTTGCAAGAGTAAACAAGCTACTGATGACAATTATAATGAGGCGTTAGATTATATGATGCAACATATTGATACAATGGCAATTTTTGTTGGAACACACAACGAAGAAAGTTCATACAAACTACTTGAAATGCAAATAGCTAAAGGAATCTCTAAAAATGACCAAAGAATTTGGTTCGGACAATTGTATGGAATGAGTGATAATATTAGTTATAACTTAGCAGCACAAGGCTATAATGTTGCTAAATATTTACCTTTTGGTCCCGTTCGTGATGTGATGCCCTATCTAATTCGTAGAGCTGAAGAGAACACATCAGTAGCCGGACAAACTAGTCGAGAATTAAACTTATTGAATACAGAAAGAAAAAGAAGAAAGATCGAAAAGTAATAATAAACTACAGACTAATGTTTTTTTGTGGCACATCTAATTCTTTGTTCTTAAAATAGTGCTTTGTAATTATAAAAAACGATTTCCTTTCGAGTTGCATTATTTTTTGTGAAAAACCTATTAGGTTTGAGGATACACTTTCAAGGCCTCTTTCAAAATAGCCACCGATCGTAGTAAATCATCTTTTTTTAACACATAAGCAATTCTAACTTCATTCAATCCTACATTAGGAGTAGAATAGAAACCAGCTGCTGGTGCTACCATAACCGTTTCACCATTATTATCATAACATTCTAAAAGCCATTGCGCAAAGTCGTCAGCATTTTTTACAGGCAATTGAGCAATGCAATAAAAAGCTCCTTTCGGAGTTGCTACTTTTACACCTTCAATTTTTTGTAATTCAGTTACTAACGTATCTCTTCTTTGTTTGTATTCTGCAATCACATCATCAAAATAACTTTGTGGAGTTTCTAGCGCAGCTTCGCTGGCAATTTGTGCATAAGTGGGTGGACTTAATCGGGCTTGGGCAAACTTCATAGCCGTAGCTATCAATTCCTTGTTTTTAGAAACGATACAACCAATCCTTGCGCCACACATACTATATCTTTTAGAAACAGAATCAATCATGATGGCATGTTCTTCTAATCCGTGAATATTCATCACAGAGTAGTGTTTGTCATTTTTATCGTAAATGAATTCTCTATATACTTCATCGGCAATTAAAAACAAATCATGTTTTTTGACTAAGACGGCTAGTTGCATGATTTCCTCCTCAGAGTATAAATATCCCGTTGGGTTTCCTGGATTACATATTAAGATAGCTTTGGTTTTTGGCGTAATCAATTTTTCAAATTCCGCAATAGGAGGTAAGGCAAACCCTTGGTCTAGAGTAGAAATTACAGGCACAACTTTTACACCCGAAGCGGTTGAAAAACCATTATAATTTGCATAAAATGGTTCGGGTATAATTATTTCGTCCTCTGAATCCATAGTGCTTCCCATGGCAAAAAGTAACGCTTCTGAACCTCCAGTAGTAATAATAATATCAGCAACATCAATAGGTAAACCGTGTGATTTATAATAGGCAGATAATTTAGTTCTATAGCTTTCAAATCCAGCAGAATGGCTGTACTCTAATACTTTGATGTCGGCATTTTTTACAGCACTCAAAGCTACTTCTGGTGTTTTAATATCAGGTTGACCTATGTTTAAATGATATACTTTATGTCCTTTCTTTTTAGCAATTTCAGCATAAGGAACCAGTTTTCTTATGGGTGATTCTGGCATTTTTTGCCCTTTTAAGGATATCTTCGGCATGATATTTTTTTTGTATTACAAATTTGCAATTTATTCTCGTGATAACAATTCATTTAGAACTATGATAAAGAAAGTATGTAGTCAAATTTAATTAAATTGAGCCCGATACAATGTCGAACTCATGAGTATAAAAATACTTTTTAACCTTTTGTGTTGAGTCTGAATCCTATACTTTTCTTTTATTGCATCATTGGGCTCTTAGTTTTCTTTTCCAGTAAGTTGACTACTGGTTTTTCAATTACTTCGCCCTTAATCTTTATCGCCACTTTTCCATCTTCAGTATTCACAGCATTACTTTCTACCGTAATAGTTTTTCTAATCAGACCCGTGTGCATATTATATTTTACCTCTATTTTTCCAGTTTTCCCTGGTGGAATAGGTTCGGTCGGTTTTGAAGGCACAGTGCAACCACAAGTTGATTGAACATTAGTAACAATCAAGTCAGCATCTCCCGTATTAGTAAACTCAAATACACGGATACCATTATCATCTTCTTTGTTGGTCGTACCATAATCTATGGTATTATCCTTATCCTTAAACTCAATTTTGGCACCTACTTGGGCAAAAACAGTAGCATTTAATAACAGCACAGCAATAAATATAACTTTTTTCATAGGTCAAATCCTTTATATGATTTAGTAAAAATACGTCCTTTAAATAAATACACAAAAAAATACTTCTTAATTTTTTCTAAAGTCTTTATTAATTACTTTTGCATTTCAATTTACAAAATGTGCGCCATAGTGTTTTGGAGCGAAAAGACAGTGATATTCAACCAGCCATGTTCCCGCTTTCCGCGTTACAAGGTAACTGCTACAATCGGGGCTAAAAGAGAAACGTATAGCACTTTTACATTCTAAAATCAAAAATCTAATATCTAACTATTATATGATTCCTACACAATTCAATGCCGCTGAAGTAGAAAAAAAATGGTATGACTACTGGATGAAAAACAAGTATTTTCATTCCAAACCCGACCATAGAACGCCTTATACCATTACCATTCCGCCACCAAATGTGACGGGAGTATTGCATATGGGGCACATGTTGAATAACACTATTCAAGATGTTCTGATTCGTCGTGCCCGATTAAAAGGTTTCAATGCGTGTTGGGTACCAGGAACCGATCATGCATCAATTGCAACAGAAGCAAAAGTGGTAGCTAAACTAAAAAGTGAAGGCATCAACAAAAACGATTTAACTCGGGAAGAGTTCTTAAAACACGCTTGGGATTGGACAAATAAATACGGTGGAACCATTCTAGAACAGTTAAAACAACTAGGTTGTTCTTGTGATTGGGACAGAACCAAATTTACTATGGATCCTGATATGTCTGCCTCTGTAATTCGCTCGTTTGTAGATTTATATAACAAGGGCTATATATATCGTGGCTTCCGAATGGTCAACTGGGACCCCGAAGCAAAAACTACCTTGTCTGACGAAGAAGTAATATTTGAAGAGCGACAAGGAAAATTATATTTTTTAAAATATCAAATCGAAGGAAGTTCAGACTTTTTAACGGTTGCAACCACAAGACCTGAAACGATTTTTGGAGATACTGCTATTTGTATTAATCCAAATGATGAACGTTTTAAACACCTGAAAGGTAAAAAAGCAATTGTCCCAATCTGCAATAGAGTTGTGCCAATCATCTTTGATGACTATGTGGATATGGAATTTGGAACAGGTTGTTTAAAAGTAACTCCCGCACATGATGTAAACGATAAAGCTTTAGGAGAAAAACACAACCTAGAAATCATCGATATCTTCAACGAAGACGCTACATTAAATTCTTATGGATTACACTACTATGGTAAAGACCGTTTTGTTGTGCGTGAAGAAATTATTATTGAATTAGAAAACAATGGTTCTTTAGTTAAAGTAGAAAACCATCTCAATAAAGTAGGGACATCCGAAAGAACCAAAGCTGTTATAGAACCTCGCTTGTCTGATCAATGGTTTTTGAGTATGGAAGAATTGGTGAAACCAGCTATCAAAGCAGTATTAGAAACCAAAGAAATTAAATTATATCCCTCGCGTTTTGATAATACCTATCGTCATTGGTTAGAAAACATTCGCGATTGGAATATTTCTCGTCAATTGTGGTGGGGACAACAAATACCAGCTTTTTACTATGGCGATGGCAAAGAAGATTTCGTGGTTGCTGAAACTATCGGGCAGGCATTAGAATTAGCAAAAAAGAAAACTGCCAACTCCAATCTGACCACTGACCACTTGCGCCAGGACTCTGACGCTTTAGACACTTGGTTCTCCTCTTGGTTATGGCCTATGGCTGTTTTTGGAGGTATCATGGAACCAGAAAATGAAGATTTTAAATACTATTATCCAACCAATGATTTGGTTACAGGTCCAGATATTTTATTCTTTTGGGTGGCACGAATGATTATTGCAGGTTATGAATATACGGGTCAAAAACCGTTTACCAATGTTTATCTAACAGGTTTAGTACGCGACAAACAACGTCGTAAAATGTCTAAATCGTTGGGAAACTCTCCTGAACCATTAGAATTGATTAAAAAATTCGGTGCCGATGGGGTTCGTGTAGGATTATTATTGAGTGCCTCTGCCGGAAATGATATCATGTTTGACGAAGAGTTGTGCAACAATGGCAAAGCTTTTGGTAATAAAATATGGAATGCCTTCCGATTAATCAAAGGTTGGGAAGTTGCTGATATTCCGCAACCTGAGAGCGCTAAAGTAGCTGTTGAATGGTATCAAGCCAAGTTACAACAAACCTTAGTAGAAATAGAAGACCATTTTGATAAATATCGTTTGTCTGATGCTTTGATGAGTATATATAAATTGGTATGGGATGATTTCTGTTCGTGGTTCTTGGAAATGATTAAACCAGCTTACCAACAACCTATTGATCGTACTACCTTTGATAAAGCCATTGAAATGTTAGAAGCTAACTTGAAGCTATTGCATCCATTCATGCCTTTTCTAACAGAGGAGATTTGGCAATATATAGCAGATAGAACATTAGAGCAGGCTTTAATCATTGCGGAATATCCAAAGTTAACCTCATTTGATGCAAAATTAATAGTTGATTTTGATTTTGCTATGGAAGTAATTGCAGGTGTTAGAACTGTTCGAAAAGAGAAAAACATTGCAATAAAAGACGCTATTGATTTGAAAGTAATCAACAACGAAAAAGTAAGTTTTTATTTTGACTGTGTAATTATGAAGTTGGGCAATATTACTTCTTTAGAATATATTTCTGATAAGATAGATGGCGCTCTAACTTATCGTGTTAAATCAAACGAATATTTTATACCCGTTTCAGGAAATATTGACATTGTTGCTGAAATTGCCAAGCTAACCGAAGAGTTGAAGTATACCCAAGGTTTCTTGCGCAGTGTGCAAGGGAAACTTGCTAATGAAAAATTTGTAGCTGGCGCACCACCACAAGTCATAGATAACGAAAGAAAGAAAGAAGCCGATGCATTGGCAAAGATGGCTACTATAGAACAGAGCTTAGCGAGTTTAACGAATGGTCTTAAGTAATATTTTAAATTAATTAAGACCACTAAAGATTAACTTAAGACTAAAAACAATAGCTATTTTCCGCCACTAACTTTGCGGTAATAGTTTCTCTTAATCCAACGATGTTTGGCATGTTAGTATATTTTGTAAAGCGTCGTAATCCCATAAGCATCATGCGTTGTTCGTCGCCTTCGGCAAAAGAAATTATGGTTTCTTTTCCTTTTTGATTGATTATATCTACTGCCTTGTATAAGTATAGCTTGGCCATAGCAATTTGTTCTTTTACTTTGTCTTCGCCTTGTGCTTTTGCCATCTTCTCAGTTCGTAACAACGCGCTTTCTGCCATGTAAATTTCTATTAACATATCGGCAGCAGCCATCAATAATTGTTGGTGTGAATCTAAATCCATTCCATATTTTTGAACTGCTCCACCAGCTACCATTAGGAATGCTTTTTTCAATTTTTCAATTATTTCTTTTTCTTCTGCAAATAATTCAGAATAGTCTGGAGTTTCAAATGATGGAATTCCCATCAATTCTTCTAGCACTTTTGAGGCAGGGCCTAGTAAATCAATATGGCCTTTCATGGCTTTTTTGATTAGCATCCCTACCGATAACATTCGGTTAATTTCATTGGTACCTTCATAGATCCGAGCAATACGAGCATCGCGCCACGCACTTTCCATCGGTGTATCTTCTGAGAATCCCATACCCCCATAAATTTGAATGCCTTCGTCTGCACAGTTTTGAACATCTTCCGAAACCGCTACTTTAAGTATAGAACACTCGATTGCAAATTCTTCCACCCCTTTTAATTCAGCTTCTTGGTGTGATGCACCTTCGGCTTCACGCAGTTTTATTCGGGTTTCAATGTCTTTAGCGGCTCTATAGGTGGCGCTTTCTCCAGCATAAGTAGAAGTTGCCATTTCGGCCAATTTGTATCGAATTGCACCAAACTGAGCGATAGGTGTATTGAATTGTACTCTCTCGTTGGCATATATCACCGCATTGGAAGTCACACGACGTTGTGCGTCCAGACAGGCAGCAGCGAGTTTGATACGACCAACATTTAACGCATTCATTGCTATTTTAAACCCTTCACCACGTCCAGCTAGCATATTTTCGACAGGAACTTTGGTATCAGCAAAAAATACTTGACGCGTTGAGGAAGCACGGATACCTAGTTTGTGTTCTTCTTCGTTCATCGTAATGCCATTGGTAGCATCATTTTCTATAATAAAACCTGTAATGTTTTTATCATCTTCAATTCGGGCAAAAACTATAAATACCGAACAGAAACCGGCATTGGATATCCACATTTTTTGTCCCGTGATGGAATAGAATTTGCCATCAGCTGACAAAACGGCTTTGGTTTTTCCAGAATTGGCATCACTTCCTGCACCTGGTTCTGTTAAACAATAGGCACCAAACCACTCGCCAGAAGCTAGTTTAGGTACGTATTTTTGTTTTTGAGCTTCAGTTCCATACAACGTTATTGGCATGGTTCCAATTCCGGTATGTGCTCCAAATGCTGTTGAGAAAGAACCCGTTGCACCAGAAATGTAATCACATACCAAGCAGGTATCTACAAATCCCATTCCCATGCCGCCATACGCTTCGGGAACCGCAACGCTCAGAAATCCCATATCACCAGCCATTCGCATGGTGGCTTCTGTAAAGGCGTAATCTTTCTTTTCAAAACGGTCTTTGTACGGCCAGATTTCTTTATCAACAAATTCTCTAACGCTGTCACGCATCATGATTTGCTCTTCTGAGAAATCTTCTGGTGTGAAGATGTCTTCGCAGTTTGTTTCTTTTACGAGGAATTGACCTCCACGGGTTATATCGCTCATTGTATTGTTATTTTAAATTTTGAATTATAAATTTTAAATTATTTCTTTTCTTGTGATGTTTTGATAATCTTGGTTATTATGTTGATTATGTGTTCTATTTCTATGAGATATTCTTCAACTTCTATTTTAGTCAATTCTGATTTATCTAATAGTCTTAACCAATACTTTGTTTCTCTTGCTTCTTTGTTTGCAATCGAAAGCTTATTGACAAAATCTTTCATTGACTGTCCTGCAATTGCTTCTTCAACATTTGCACCTATACTAGTTCCACATCTGAGTAATTGTTTAGAAACTATAAATTCGTTTTCTTTTTTTAATTTAATAAATAATTTGATAATCATCAGAGAAAAATCAAATGTTTTATTAGCTATCAGATTGTCTTTCATTTAAAATTTAGAATTTAAAATTTATAATAATTCATAAATCCCCGCTGCACCTTGTCCTGTTCCTACACACATCGAAACAATTCCGTATTTATTACCACGGCGTTTCATTTCGTCAAATAATTGTACCGATAATTTTGCTCCAGTACACCCTAATGGATGTCCTAAAGCAATTGCACCACCATTTACATTGATTATAGCTGGATTGATTTCTAATGCTCTAGTTACCGCCAATGCTTGTGAGGCAAAAGCTTCGTTTAATTCAACTAGATTAATATCGTTTAATGTTAATCCTGCCTGTTGTAATGCCTTTGGGATGGCTTTTACTGGGCCAATTCCCATAATTCTTGGTTCAACACCCGCTGCTGCATAACTTACCATACGAGCAATAGGAGTGAGGTTCAATTCTTTTACCATTTCTTCGCTCATGATTAATACGAATGCTGCACCGTCACTCATTTGCGAGGAATTTCCAGCGGTTACACTACCACCCGCTGCAAAAACCGGTTTTAATCCCGATAAAGCTTGAGTAGATGTTCCAGCTCTTGGTCCTTCGTCTTGGGTGACTGTGTAAGATTTAGTTTCTTTTTTACCATTTTCGTTGATAAATGTTTGTTCTACAGTTATTGGAACAATTTGATTGTCAAATTTACCATCGGCTTGAGCTTGCAACGCTTTTTGGTGTGAATTGAAAGCAAACTCATCTTGGTCTTCGCGAGAGATATTGAATTGTTTGGCAACCGCTTCCGCAGTTAAACCCATTCCCCAATAGTAATCTTCGTTTCCTTCCTTTGCAACGGCATAATCTGGAGTGGGTTTGTAACCACCCATTGGGATAAAACTCATGCTTTCGGCGCCACCAGCGATAATACAATCTGCCATACCGCTTTGGATTTTGGCTGTTGCCATAGCAATTGTTTCTAGTCCAGAAGCGCAATATCTATTTACGGTTACGCCAGGTACATCGGTTACTTTTAATCCCATTAGGGAAATTAAACGCGCAACGTTTAAACCTTGTTCGGCTTCGGGCATGGCGTTTCCAACCATTACGTCATCAATTCGACTTTTATCAAAATCGGGAAACTGAGACATTAAATACTCAATAGTTTCTGCTGCTAATTCATCGGGACGTTTGAAACGGAAAACTCCTTTCGGTGCTTTTCCTACCGCTGTTCTGTATCCTTTTACTATGTAGGCTGTTTTCATAATTTTAATTTCTCAATGGTTTTCCTTTAGTTAACATAAACTGAATTCTCTCTAATGTTTTTCGCTCTGTACACAAACTCAAGAAAGCTTCTCTTTCAATGTCTAATAAGTATTGTTCGCTTACTAGAGTTGGTTCAGATAAATCGCCGCCAGCCATAACATACGCTAGTTTATTGGCAATTTTTTGATCGTGTTCTGAGATGTATTTTCCAGCCACCATTTGGTCTGTTCCTACTAAGAACATTCCGAGTGCTTGTTGTCCTAATACTTTTACATCAGTTCTACGAATAGGTTGTGTGTAACCAGCTTCAGCTAATAATAATGCGTGTTTTTTAGCTTCGGCTATTTGGCGGTCTTTATTGACTACGACAATATCTTTTCCTTTTTGTAAAACGCCCATGTCAAAAGCTTCGTAAGCCGAAGTGGCTACTTTTGCCATGGCAACTGTCATGAAATATTCTTGTAACACATTTAGTTCGACATCGTTTTTACGGAATAAGTCGGAAGCTCGTAAAGTCATTTCTTTAGAACCACCACCGCCAGGAATTACACCAACGCCAAATTCTACTAAACCTATGTAGGTTTCTGCTGCAGCAACCACTTTATCGGCATGCATACTCATTTCGCACCCACCACCAAGTGTCATTCCGTGTGGCGCTACGATTACTGGAATTCCTGAATAACGCACACGCATTATCGTGTCTTGAAACATTTTGATTGCCATGTTTAACTCGTCGTATTCTTGTTCGACTGCCATCATGAATATCATTCCGATATTGGCACCAACTGAGAAATTAGCACCTTGGTTTCCGATAACTAATCCATTGTATTCTTTTTCAGCAAGGTCAATGGCTTTGTTAATTCCCATTAAAACATCACCACCAATAGTATTCATTTTTGACTGAAATTCAAGGTTTAAGATACCATCACCTAAATCATGAATTACAGCACCACT
>Ga0214919_10000725_pt1 | contig 56552 bp, 56 predicted proteins | sample LL1503_MetaG_FD_177994 | JGI IMG/M metagenome (GOLD analysis project Ga0214919, IMG submission 177994) | Freshwater microbial communities from Lake Lanier, Atlanta, Georgia, United States - LL-1503 | ecosystem: Environmental > Aquatic > Freshwater > Lake | place: USA: Georgia | collected... | reverse complement strand
AGGCCCATCGGGGCCCACCGGTCAAAGAGGTGCAACAGGACCATCACTTGAGCTCAACGCGTTCGGTATGGGCAATGTTCTTCGCGTGGATGCCGTCTATGGTAATGACTCCACAGCCTCTGTTGGCGGTTCGCCCTATCTCACAGTCGGCGCAGCTGTGGCCGCAGCCACATCAGGGACCACCATCTGGGTCCATCCTGGTGCATACAATCTAAGCGCCGGCATCACACTCCCTGCAGGAATCTCCCTCCGCGGCCTGAGTGTGCAGACGACTACGATACAGATGCTCGGCGTCACGGCCAATACGACTCTTCTTACAATGGGCGAAAATACCCGTGTTGAGGATCTCACCCTGAAACTCACGTCAACTGGTCATTATACACTCAAGGGCATTGTCTTTGGCGGGACAACAACTGTAACAGCCAAACTCCGAACATGCGTTCTCACGGTGGATAACTCGGCCGCGAGTTCAGGCGGATCAAGCGTAGTGACTGCAGTAGAGGCCTCTGGTACAGGCACACTCGGAGCCGGTTCATTCTCCTTCAATTCTCTCAAGGGTTCCACACTCAATGTCTATTCAAACGGTGGTGGTGCGAAACGCGGAGTTCTCGTATCGTCAACAAATATCATATCAACACGTGATGTGAATATCTATGTGGCTCAGCCGGCGTCTACCGCGTCAACGGGCTCCTACGTAGGCGTGGAGACGGCCGACGTGGCAAACACTGGGTCTATTCAAATGCGCGCCACAACCGTTGGAACGGTCACACCCACGGTCGGCCAGTCATACACGGCCTCTGATATTCTTCAAACGAACCCTACTATAATTTCAGATCCCACATATCTCGCATCAGCCGGCATCCAATTAGGTCCTGGAACGGATCTCGTGACAAAGACGGCTGGTTCAAAGGGGTTCTCCACATATATATATCCAACAACGGTTCATTATGGCCTCAGAGGTGAACTGAAAAATGGAACATCTGGAGGCTATCTATGGCCTGGAACCATGGTGGCCGCCTCGGGCGGCAACGGATTCCCAGACACAAGTGTGCCAGAGGCGTATTACCGCATCCAACAGCCTGCGCTAATATCAGGGCTCTCCGTTGGCCTGAATACTCCTGCAGGAACAGGAAATTCTGTAACAATTCTTGTGAGACACACACCTATTGGAGGAACGATCGCATCAACCGTTTTTACAGCGGTCCTTGGTGCAACAGATATAACTAAGAATTTCTACAATGGATCTCTCACTGTTGGAACCGGCGATAGAATACATGTTCAACTCTCATACACTGGTGGAAATGGAAATGCTGCGAGTGATATCACTGTTCAACTAGACATGTTTTGAGTGACGCCCGAGGAGAGAAGCGTGCCTGTGTAAAAGGTGGTTTATGATTAAATTCAATTAATCTGATTGATTGAATTTAAGAATTCTTAGCGAAGGATGCTGAGCTTAAATAGTCCCCCCATTCTAAACGCTGACCACCGTGAGCTTCGCGCCACCATACAGAGCCGCTAGCTCAGAGAATGAAGACCCCTTTGACCCAAGAACCTCGCTGCAACGAGAGAGCGCGACGAAATCCTTGAGCGCATCCTGCATTCCCTGTGTGGAGCTGCGCGTGAGATTCTTCGCAATCGTCACAACGCGGCCAGGGAACTCCGCCTCTAAAGCCTGGCGATCCGCATCAGAATCTGACGCAACAAAGAACTTCGTGCTCGAAGGGTAAGCGTGCATGGCTGTGATAAAGGCTGAGTTGGGTGAAGACTGGATAGCCACCGTATTATCCGTGCGACGGAGGTGGACGCCCACCACCGTTACCCCAGCATCTACTGCCAGCGCAGCGGAAACCGCATCCGTGATGAGCGGCAGGGGCTTCAACCCCTTGAGGAAAGACACAAACTTCGCATCCTCCGTCGTGTGGAAACGGCCCTCTGACTTCATGTAGATGAGCGTGCTCATGGACTTGAGCCCATCCCACTGGTTCTGTGTGTCACAGGTGTGCTGCACATAACCTACGGGGAGTGTGTCATGCACAAAGACACGTGACGGGAGCACCTTCACGTCAAATAACTCCGAGAACTTCGCCCCACAGTCGGGCGTATACTTCCAGATAACGCGAACATCCTTGTTAAGATCGCTCGCAGCGCACATGCCAGAGACCATCGCCTTGAGGCGATTTCCAAGACCTGTCTGCGCCTCGATAACGACAGGTGGGATGAAACGATTCGCCACCGACGTGTAGTCGGAGTGCGATATGAGCCCGGCCGTTGAAAGGGCCTCCGCCTCTCTCGGCATCATTCTCATCCACATTGGGCTGAAGCGGATCGTGCTCATGTTCATTCCCTGGGAAGGGGATGCCTTCATTGTTGATAACATTCTGTAAAGCGGAAAGCGCTGGATCGTGGATAGGTTGTCCATTCTTCTAATCGTAGACCAAATATATTATCTTTAAATATTTTTGGACGGCAGATGAGAGCCACGACCTCAGGACAGCAAGTCCTGCTTCCTGAATCCACTAAATCACGGCGGACTCAGCGAAGTATAACCGTGGCCGTGAACAGTCGCGACAGAAATATAGTATCTGACTACTATCCCAACTCCTTCCGCTGGTCATTCAGCCGCCCCCTCAAGGATATCGTATCTATTGAACTGGTGAACGGCTCAATTCCAGCCGACTTTTACAATATAAATAAGGGATGGAATCAATTCACCTTCGGAGAGGGGTCAGGGGATAAAAAGACTGTAACGTTAACGCCCGGTCAATATACCCCTCAACAGCTATGCACAGAGCTACAGACCCAACTTAATTCAGTCCCAGGAAAACTCAATACCTACACAGTCACCTATAACACAGTCACCATGATGATGAACATAACTGCAGTAGGGACAAGTGAATACACCTTCTATTTCATGAGCTCACCCTTCAGAGATACGATAGATGCGGAATCTGGCGCGGTCGTATCTGTGAATTCTCCAGGGCGTATGTTTGGATTTGAATGGCAAGATTATACGTCGGTAGGGCGCGTTCTCACGCCCCAGCATCGTATGGATACTGACATGTTTCTTAAAAAGGCGTACTTGTATATAAATGCTGACAATTCTATTGAACTCAATCGCGTGGAAATGGGGGCGGGGCGAAAGGGCTGCTTTCATGTGATATATATGGATGAGATCGTGAATGGATACTACACCTTGAACAAAGATATGCACACACCTATTTTTTACTCTTCGCCGGCACCTATTGCACGCATCAATACATTGAATATCAGTATTCGGGACGAGTTCTATAGACTCATTGATCTTGGCTGGAAGGATTACACCTTGTTGTTTGAGATCACGTTTTTAGAGTGACCGCCTTGTCCTTGTGTTAAAGGTGTTTTATTGTAGATTGGGAGATGGAGTGTCTCCAAGAAATCCAGCCATGGGGTTCAACCAGATATGAAATCATAGAAGGATCTCATATCTCGTTCCACACAGATAAGGCGAAGATAGATCTAATCACAAATCCCCATTTCGGACGCATGCTATTTATTGATGGAGTTCTGCAAAGCGCCTCCGCAGATGAGGCCATATATCATGAGGCAATTGTTGGAGCTGCTTTTATCGACAGAAAGCCGATGAGAGTACTAATCGCCGGCGGGGCTGAAGGTGCTGCTGCGCGAGAAGTGTTAAAGGTGGATTCAGTGAGTCAAGTGATCATGGTGGATTGGGACGAGGCCTTGGTGAATCATATGCGGGGCGAAATGTTTGCAGGCGGCGCATTTGAAGATACGCGGCTTATCGTGCGGCATCATGATATTGTAGAGTATCTAGATTCTTGCCCCGAACTCTTTGACTCCGTAATTATAGATCTTCTTGATCCATGCACTGATGCGGAGATCAATTGGCTAGGTCTAGTATTTGAGAAAGCGTATAATGTCCTAAGCTGTGGAGGACAACTCGTAATGAATGCTGGTGGAAATTATGAGAAAGTCGGGAAATTTACTGAGAAATGCGGTGGCGAGGTCATAAAGATTTTCGTACCGAGTTTCCAAGAAGTGTGGCATTTGATTAGGGTGTCTAAGCCTCTTTAGGAGTGGGCGATGCTAAGCCTCTTTATGCTTGAAGCAAAGCTAAGCCTTGATAGTGCTCTTAATACACAAAAGCTGATTATCATTTTCATCTGCCCAAACGATCTGTGTAACAAGTGTTCCTGAGATTCCTGATGGAAATGGGTATGAACTGCTTCCATCATGCTGGCCAGGGCCGAGGGGACATACGACTGAGGTACACAGATCTTCTACACTAGGTGTGAGAGGGAGGAAATTATAAGTCATTGAGGTTCTTACTGTGCCACCCGTGACTGTAGTGGGGCTAGTATATATAAGATTTAGTGTCATATTCTCGCCCGCGGTTATTGTGTCAGAGGGTGTTTGGCTGAGTGCATCAATCGTAAAGAGGCTTGGCTTTGAGGGTGAGGCGCAGTTCGTAATGGTGGCGCTTACTGTTGTAAGCAAAAAAAGAAGGTGGTGCATATATACATATGTTCTAACAGAGTTTTAGGTGTAACGCAGCTCATCCATAATCATATATGAAGAATATGCGGTTGATAGATGCATTAAAGAATGATAGAACATTTGTGTATTCCAATCTTGGTGGAATGACATGATTCCGTAGCTTCTCCCTAAGAAATATGACGTGACACTGTAAGTGACCGATAATAAAAACATAAGGCGAGTATAACCCCTGCATTTTAGACTCAAATAAGAATTTCTGAGTAAAAAGTTAAGAATTGCTGCACAGTCTAGCAATAATAATGTTTCATTCCGAGTGCTGTGAAATCCCACGGTGGTAAATGTTAAAAATAAATAGCTCGTAGAATCATAAAAACGGCTATCCTGCAGTGCAAGATATGTTGGAAATAAATATGTAAGTCCAGATGCAACTAGAATAGGTTCTGGTATTTTATGAGGATCGTGTAAGACATCCATATTTTTACTTAGAATTAGTAGGAATTCTTAAAGCTGCGGCCCAAAGATATCTTGCGCTTTATAAAGCATGGCGGTTGTGTATTGTCTGGCGACAGTTGAACAGCCCACTCTAACATATATTGGCGCAACCTTGGATGCAGATAGACGTCTTCGGCAGCACAATGGACTCTTATCTGGGGGTGCAAAAGCGACTTCACGCAGGCCCAATGATTGGTACCGCGTGTGTCATGTGCGCGGCTTCCCTACTTGGAGAGCCGCACTTTCGTTTGAATGGCACTGGAAGCATTTTAGCAGAAAACTCGCAGGTACACCTCTTGATAGACGTCAGAAGGGGCTTGATAGATGCATGAAATGGGCTTTGGAGACTGGATTATGTGGTGTGCCTGGTCTGCCTGTTATGCCTGTGTTAGAGGTGGTTTATGAGTAACGGCTGCTCAACCTCTGTTGATTCTCAACCTCTGCTGAGCCTCGCTCAGCACCCATAATTCACAAACCTATTCTCAATATCTGATACACATCCGTATTGGTATCCCATATTCGGCGAGAAACAATATCTCGGCACCGTCAACTGGTTCCAATAAATGTCCAGGGCGTGCTGCGGCCCGCTCCGAGATTTCTCGAGAAGCTCACCAGATTTCTTGAAATTATCATAAACCTCTTTTACACAATCCCTTGTAACACAATAGCCACTCGTCGTCTGTGAATACACCACCTTTTTCACCTCGTTCACATGGGTAATCTGAGCAGGAAATCTCCCCTGATTTGTAGCCAGTAATAACATGCCCTTGAAATTCGTAAAAAACTTTCTTAGCAATTCGTTATTGAACTGCAGACTTCTGTTGTGAAAGGTGAAGTCGTCTTCAAATACAATACATGTTTTCCACTCGGGATTTGCCATAAACGCATCCAATGCTTTTATGTGACTTTTCGTACATCCTAATGCGCCGTGTGCATGCTTAATCGCATCTATACGAATAACCTTTTCTTCGTCTAAGCAAAGACGCCGAATCTCTTCCAAGAAATGTTCTTTTCGGTCAGTACGAGCCTCTAAATTTATGTAAAAAATCACATCTATGTGTTCCATTCTAGCTGAGAAGCTTGCGAGATTTCTCTAAGTGATACATAGATGGCATTTGAGAAAACGAGAAAAAGATCTCCTAAACGTTATTTCGCCGACTTGTCTGCTAAGAAAAAGACGCAGCGTGCCAAAGAAATCAAGAAATTCGGCGCGAAGGCGTCCAATGATCCCAAAGCCTACGTAGGATTTCAAACAGATAAGGGCGTAAAAACCAAGAGTTCTCAATATACTCTCAAGTGGAATAAGCTATTCCCAGATGCGAAGAGCCTAGAACAAAAGGCCGCCGCCACTGGAGTACCCCTCGCCACCATTAAAGAATCATATAATCGCGGCATGGCTGCTTGGAGAACAGGTCATAGACCCGGTGCGACTCAGCAACAATGGGGCTATGCGCGCGTGCATTCTTTCTTACTCTGCGGAAAAACGCATTATACGACAGATTCAGACCTGGTTGATAAATCAATCAAGTGGTGGTCAAGGTGTTAGCCGAACTTTTTGATAGTTTGCGATATTTCTTTGTCCTCTGTGCTGTAAGAAAATTACGTATAAGTCCCTTTTTCTTTGTTAAATCTGTCTCATTAGAAACTGATTCAACAAATCCTCCCCACCTTTTACACCATACAGGATCATCCGCAGATTCTCCTGTATTTTCTTCAGTATGTTCTTTGAATTTATGTAGCATATTTGCAGCGAAAGCTCTCAAGACAGATTGTGAATTCCAATGCTCCCTGTCTTCTCTTAGAAGTAATGCATCATTCTTAGAATAACAGAGTGCATTGTGACGAACTGTCCTGAGTTCCTCTATAAAAGTTTTAATAAGTATTTTTGCAGCATCTTCTTGAATATCTTTTATTGATGTAATAAGAGTATTTAGTTTTTCTTCTGCATCTCTATTATTTTCCTGTAAATAACTAAGATATGTAGAATGATTTCCAGACATGAGAGTTTTATATATGTTAGATATCTTCCATTGTACTGGAGTACTTATTGTTTGAGATTGTGTTAAAGGTGGTTGTGAAGATTGGTTGGCTGCATCTGCATCTTCGGTAGAATATTCTATTTCGACGACTAGAGGTTCTTGTGCAGTTTTCTTCCTATAAGAACGCATATTGTTGTATTTTATTACACATGTATCAAACTTCTTCTTTTGCTCAGCCTCGGTTAGCGTATTCCAACATTTTGCGAGTTCTATCATATCGTCTCGAATCCCAGCTGTTTTACCAAATACACTTTCATATAGTTTAACAACTTCAAGAGGTTTATTATTCTTCAGCAATGGAAATATTTCATTGCGCGGAACTCTCTTTCGTTCATTATTCAAAGTTAGCTGTTGCGACCTAATTTCAACTCTACCTGCATTTTCAAGATAATCTCTAAATTCATTATTTGACATTGTATATGAAGTAGCGTCAATTAATTTTTGGATGTATGCGGCAGATCTATTATCAGCCTTGCATAATTCAATATAAGTGTTGAGGGTCTTTTTATAGTAATGTTCTAAAATTTTGGCTGGACGTAATCTATAGGATGGAGGAGCTTCTTGGATTTTATCTTGGATCTCATTAAATTCTGATGCAAAGTTTTTATATAGTATAGAAATATGATTCGCAAATTCTTTCATTGTAAGTTGTTTCTTCATTGAATTGCAAATCTCACATGCTGGTAAGATATTACCTGTTACATATCCCTTGAATGAATCTATTCTATCTATGCCAAGGACTTCAGTTTCGTCGTATTTTTTACAATAATAACATGGCTTAGTTACTATGTCAGTAAATTCATCTACAGATATATTAAATTCTACATTCTTTTTTGCTGCACTGTCAGCATATTCTCTAAAATGTATAAGCGGATTTAGCTTTTTTTCAAATGCATAATTTCTATCTCTTACTCTCTTATCCTCTACCTTTCTCATTGTAGAGTAACACGCTTCGCACTTTTGGAGAAGATTTTCTTTGATTCCCTTTGTTAGCTTCTCCATTTCCTTTCCACACATAGTACAAAGGCCCTTTTCTTTTCTGTCATTATACTTAGCCATTTCTTGCACTCTCGTCTCTTTAAGACATTCCTCACATTTCAGTTTAGAATTGAAAGTTTCATTACGACATGCACGTTTGCCGTCGTCGCATATACGGACCCCTTTTTCTTTAGCAGCATCAAGTAAAACCCCTCTGCTATAATGCTTAAGGCAATATTTTCCTTTCTTGGCTGGTTTCTTACATGTACTCTCAGGCCATTCGCAGTTTGATGGGTTATTCATTCTAAATAACTCAACAAAAGAATATTGTATCAATTTTTAACGAAACACAACAACCGCCAAAATCCGGGAGATTTCAGTAGTTCCAAGCCGGATTTCATTAGTTAGAGTACGCCAAGCCCCCCATACCACTCATCACTCTTAAGACATTGTAGTTCGTCGCGTACACACGCACAACTGAGCTCGTCGCCGTGCCAACCGCGTTGTTGGAGACCGTGAGGAGGAGCGTCGTGTTATCAATGCGTGATAAGTTGCACGTGCCTGAGGGCTGGTGCTGCTCAGGTGAGAGGGCGAACGAGTACACGTTAACGCCGACCGCGGGGACGTTCGTGTGGTGCTGGTAAGGCTGGACCTCGTTGAAATAGCGGCCCTCGCGAACCGTGAATCTGTCGTGGCCGTTGAGCTGGAGGAGCGCCGTGACGACGGGGTTCTTGCCCGCCATGCCCTCAACACGCGTGACTGAGTAGCCTGACTCGAGCGCCGAGCGGTCCCACCAGTCAGAGTAGTTGAAGGGCTGCTGGCCCTTCCAGGGGTTGATGACGGCGTCATCGCATGAGACGTACGAATCACGCTGGACAACCCAGACAAGCTCCTTACAGGGGTGGTTGAAGTTGAGCTTGATCTTGTTGGATGAGGAGTTGATTGACTCCTGGCCCGTGAACTGGAGCGTCTCGATGAGGTACTCGTGGGAGACCTGGGCGAACTTGCGGCGCTCGTCCGTGTCGAGGTAGATGTAGTCAACGTAGAGCGACGCCGCGACGAGGTTCGCCGCGTTGACACGGTCGCGGACGACGTGGACGTTGGCGTTCGTGGGGGCGTAGTCCCACATGAGGTTCTGGAGGTCGTTGAACTGGAGGTTGATGCGAACCTCGTGGTACTGGAGCGCGATGAGGGGGAGCGCGAGGCCAGGGTTGCGGCAGAACCAGAACTGGAGGGGCACGTAGAGCGTGTACTCAGGCGCGCAGCCGAGGAGCTCGCCAGATGAGTTGGGCTCACCGCCGGCGCAGTCATTGTCGCACGCCTCGCCGCCCTGGACGATGAGGTTCGTGAGCTGGGGGACATTGCCAACCATCTTGGCATAGCCGGCCTGCTTGCCCGCCTCCTGCGTGAGCTCGTTCCAGATGTGGAGCCAGTCGCCGTAGTGCTTGTCGATGCGCTGGCCACCGATCTGGAGCTCAACGTAGTCGACGAGGTTGTGGCCGACCCAGTTGAGCCAGCGGAACTGGGCGCCTGAGCCGTCCGTCGCGGAGAGGACGACTGAGGGTAGCGTGGCCTGGAGGTAGATGCGGTGGATTAGATCACCGTTGCGCTGGATCGTGCACGTGACCTGGTTGCCGAACCGGGGGTTGCCGTTGAAGGGATTCTCGATTGACTCCATCGCGAAGTTCGTGTGGCGGCGGTAGATCGCCTTGAAAAACGTAATCTGGGGATTCCCCGTTAAATACACGTCCTGAGCACCATAGGCAACTAATTGCATCAACCCTCCGCCTGTCATCTTATATTCATATCATTAGAAAAAAATTTTCCAAAAATAAAAATTTTCACATCATGGCAAAAAATTTCTGCCGGAGAGTTTCTTAATTTACCTCCCTATTTTAGTAAACCCGTGTTTCCAGTTTTACCTTCTTATCATTATAAAGCCAGATTTCATACTTATACCCTGCCTTTACCGTGGCTAAAGCCTTCTCTTCCACATTTCCTCTAGCAATCTTAATGGTCCACTCAGATTTAACTTCAATAATCTTATTCTCTGATTTTATAAAGAAATCCGGAAAGTATACATGCTTTGTCTCGCCAATATAATATTCAACTGTCGGGATGTTCGCTCGGCCAACGCAAATATCCTCCTCTTCGTATTTCTCAACTAATTCATCCAAGGCCACATTTTCATATCCTTGAATCTTAACAATCTTGCCACTTGGCATTATATACTCCTTAAACTTGTAACAGGAAGCCTCTGATTTTGCCTGCACTTCCTTATTCTGATTCGGATGGCCACCGTATTTCTCTAAACATGTTTTAGCACGTTTATCAATAACTTCCTTGGTTTTCAGGGGATGCATTCCATAATTTTTAATATATGTCTCTTTAATTTTGTTCTTTATTTCAGGATTCTGTCCAGCATTCTCAAAGCCAAATTTTTCCATACATGAAGATTTTCCTTTAGCAATCATCTTTACCTTACTACACCCCTCGCAATAAGGAAGCCTATACAGATGCAACATCTCAAACCGTTTGCTGCTCTCCACCCCACACTCACACCGAAACCGAACCCGCAATCGCTGATTATAATTCGCATACTCCTGTAACACAGACGACCCACCTTCTTGAAATATTTCTTGTAAAAGTTCTTTGGTATATTTCATTGCCTATTATACAATACAGTATTCTATCAACTTTTTACAAACCGCCCAAACTTTTCGGCGGTCTAAACTTACAGTAAAAGCAATGCTAGAATGGCAGATAGTAAGACATTTAATACAAAACCCGCCAAAAAGGTCGTAATAGACTCAAGAACAACCTTAGACAACCTCCATCAAATGCAGATATGCTCACTGCAAAATGCGAAGAAGGATATTCATACGATTGATGAGAAAATCTCAGAATATGAAAAAGAACTTCAAAAAACCACCGACATTGTGTTAAAGACACAGCTTGAGGAGAATATTCACAACGCCTTGAAGAAAAAGGAAGGACTTGCTCTAAACAAGCCAGTGTATGACTATTTCTTTGAGACCGGCGAGATTTTATTTAATTATTATGATCTTCAAGAAAAGATTTTGAGTGGAGAATCTATGGGACCTAAGTACGCCAAGGCCAAGCCTGGAAGTGTTCTAGCCGCATTAAATGAAGGTGCTGATCCTCCCCAACAGAAAACTGCATCTGCAACAGAAAGACAAGGTCGTGAAGTTCTTCTTGAAAAGTATTTGCAAAAGGTTGATCCTGACCATGCAAAGGCCGCCACCACCTCATTTGAAGATCCTCATGGCATGTGCGAGACTTGTGATAAAGAAATGACATTCAGTGCGAACGAGGCCCTTTTTTTCTGTGATAACTGCGGCCATCAAGAATTTGTTCTCATTGACAGTGATAAGCCAAGCTATAAGGATCCTCCTCGCGAAGTAACTTACTATGCATACAAGCGTATCAACCATTTTAATGAATGGCTAGCCCAGTTCCAAGCGAAGGAGAGCACTGAGATTCCTGAAGATGTTTTCCAGGCCATTCTTGATGAACTCAAAAAGGAGCGTGTCACAAATGTGGAGACACTCAAGCCAACCAAGATCAGAGAAATTCTTAAGAAGCTGAAGTGCACGAATTTCTATGAGCATGTTCCTTATATATTGAATCGTATTAATGGAAAGACTGCGCCAGTCATGTCTCGCGAAGTAGAAGAAAAGCTCCGTTTCATGTTCAAAGAAATCCAGAGTTCTTTCGTCAAACACTGCCCAAAGACTCGCAGCAATTTCTTATCCTATTCCTATGTTCTCTACAAATTTTGCGAATTGTTGGAGCTTGATAATTATTTACAGTGTTTCCCACTTCTGAAGAATCGTGATAAACTCTATAACCAGGACAAGATCTGGCAGCTTATATGCAAGGATTTGAGCTGGGAGTTTATTAGATCGATTTAACGTCTAGTGCTTAAGTTAAGTACTCCCCATGGATAAGCCGACTCCGTCGGCTTATTACATTGGTAAGCGTAGCAAAATCATTAACTTATCGCTCTAGCGGACTAAGTGGTGTGCCTAATTTAGGCACTTCACGGTAATGTTTTTCTTTAAGATTGTAACATAAATACCATTCCACCAGGTTTCTTTAGCTAAATCTATATGCGTATGGGTATTATCATTTGTAAGTCTAATTTCTCTTTCATATAATACAGAAAAATTTAACTGTTCTATTGCCTTGTGTGTTCCATCACGAATTTTTTTATCATTCCAATCGTCCACGATAAATATAAATATATCATCCAAACAATCATAATAATATTTAAGTGAATTATAATGACTAGTTTCTGTATGATTTCCATCATACATATATATATTAAATTTAGGCAGTTGTGAAATGTCTACTTTAAAACAATCTTGTTCTATAAATCTTGCATTATTCTCACCTTTATATTCAGAAAAATTTTTCAAGAAATCTTCCTTTGGTCCACCAAATTCACTCCAGTTATCAATACATACAACTGTTGCTTTATTTCCATACATTGCTGAACAAACAGAAGAACCTTTCCAAGTTCCTATTTCTAAATATCTAACCCCATCCTTATTTAAAAGGTTATTATAAAAATGTCTTGTTTTTTTCCCGGACATTCCATCAATACTCAATATTTCCTGTGAAATCTTTGATTCATATTTTTCGGCATTTTCAAAAGCAGTTTCTATATGCTGTTTTATTTCTGAAACCAACTGCATTATTTATACTAAAGAAACATAATTTATTTTTTAAAAAATAAATTTAATCTCTACGGCTTTATAAGAGGTGTAATATGGGTTATACAGAATTTGTCAAACATTTAAGATATAAATCAATGTATAAAGAAAATGAATTATTCTGGGGTCTAGGTATAGAAGAAGAAACCTATTTCCAATTCACAAAACCACTCAATGTAGCCGCGCCCATTATTAAATCAGCTCACATGGCAGAAAGATACAGCGTCCCCTATTACAAAACATATAAGCCATCCTATAGACAGGCCTTTGAAAAGCTATTCCCAACTGATGGACCAGAGCGGGGATTTTTCCAAATTCCCTTTCTCTTAAATGCACACGCCTTCAATAAAACAGACATTCGCGGCAATCACAAAACAACCTACCAGGTAAATCCCCAACCGAATCCCAAATTTTCTGGAAAAACCTTGTATGAAGAATTGTGCAACTTTCTCCCTAGCCTGCCAATATATAACTGTATCAGACAACCACGATTCTTAAATATATTCAATAAATACTGTATTTTCGATGGAGATTCCATTGAGTTCGTCACCCAGAACTTCTATAAAGCAAAGGCGGATTGTGTTATAGGGGAATTGGTTGATGCGAAGCGTGATTTACTCAATGCGATTAACACATTCCTAATACAAAGAGGTCTACACACAGAAAAGGGGCATCTCATGTATCCCACCGTAAATCACGGGTTCGCAGTACAGTATACAAATCCGAAAAATATATGCATGTTCAACAACGGCACATATCATATAAATATTACTCTTCCAACAATGCTCGGAAAGGCTGATAAGAAGAGACTACCCTGTATAGAAAACTATGCGGAATTCAAGGAAAAACATAAGAAATTCATACGCTTCATTCAATGGCTAGAGCCATTTATCGTGGGAGTTTATGGAACTGCAGACCCGCTTTCTGCAGTTTCTCCACTGTACTCAAAGGCCTCCCAAAGAGGTGCCGTGTCGCGATACATCGGCCTATGCACCTATGACACAAATGCTATGACCACTGGAAAAATTGTTACAGTCCCTGTGAAAGATATTCGCGGAAGTGACAAGCCCTTTTGGTGGTATAGAGTCTTCCACGCAGAGTCTGGGTATAATGAACTGAATGAACTCGGGATGGATATCAGTTTCCGCAAGCATTACAATCATGGGGTTGAAATACGCTTCCTTGACTGGTTCCCTGAGACTATGTTAAAGGGGTTGCTGGAATTCTATGTTCGGCTAGGCGATTTGTCACTTGATTCTGGGCTTTTAATGCCTGGTGAGGCAATTATGAGCGAGGATTATAATAATTTCTTAGTCGGTGTTTTAAGGGAAGGGAAAGCTTATGTTCTTCCAGAAAAAATGGTGCACATATATGAGGACTTATTAGGAATACCTATACGGACCATTCGGCCGACAGTTTCAAGAATTTACGAAATAATCTCCTCACAGATAATGACTAAATATAAGAATGGCGTGTGTGCAAAGCTTATGCTTTGATCCTTTGCTTTGCATGCAAAATAAAGTTGACTTTTACCCTTAGCTTTACTGCCCTAGGAAAAATGAGTCTTGAACTTATTATCGGGCCCATGTTTGCAGGGAAGTCTACTACAGTTCTTCAGCGTATTCGCAGAGCAAAGGTCTTAGACACAGAAGTATTTATCGTAACGAGTGCCCTTGATACTCGTTACGATACAGGTGGTTCTTCACTCAAGACGCATGATACGGAAGGAGTAAAGGCCTTTGGTACGAATGATTTGAAGAGCTTGCTCACCTTGGGGGAATTTAATAAGGCAGGTCTGATTGTTATTGAAGAGGCACAGTTCTTTGCCGGATTATATGATTTTGTAAAGCTTATTCTGGAGACTTATAATAAGCAGATTATTGTGGTCGGGTTGGATGGAGATTCGGATCGTCGCCCCTTTGGAGAAATCCTTCAACTGATTCCTCTCGCGGATACTGTAACGCGACTCACTGCATTGTGTAAGAGGTGTGGCGATGGGACTCCAGGGTTATTTACCTTTCACAAGGGGAAGGCTGTGCAGATTCTGATCGGAGGTTCAGGTACCTACGAGGCTCTCTGCCGAAAGCATTATTTACAGTTGTCGCAGCCGATTGATCCTTATTGGAATTCCTAGGGGGGCCAGGGGCCAGGGAGAACAGGAGAAGGAGAAGTAAAAGTTAACAATCAAAGATCATTAAATTTTACCGTCAAAAATAGGGTTCGTTATTTAACGAGCCATGGGGAAGCCCACTAGGTTCGCGCCGATACCGAAGCCCGCACCCTGGCGCGCCGTAACGCCGATTGAGGGGGAGAAGATATCGAGGACCGCGAAGACCGCCGCCGCCGCGATCGTGACCGTGAGGATCTCATCGAGGGGGAGTGACTTCCGGGGGATGAAGACAAGCGCGAGTGCAACGGCAACGCCCTCAACAACATACTTTATTAGGCGGGTAAGAAGATCATTCATATCCATCTTATCTATATTCGTTAGACAGATTTTTTGCTGGCCTGGGGATGCGGTTTATTCGGACAGTTTAAAGTTAAGCGTATATTCAGAAATAGAAATGAGTTCTAAGAATCAGGAGCCAGTTGAGGACTTTCTATCAGAAGACCCTGAGATCTCAAGCCAGAAGATTGTCCTGCTCAGTTTTTTAAGCCCTGAGAAGATTCTAGCGCAAAAGGATGTATTCTTTTTCCAGAAGTTCTTGGCTGACTACGAGATGCAGTGGAAGACGAGCAAGCTTGAGGCGTGGATGGCGGGGCAGCTGCAGGCGATCAATCAGACAATTGACACAATTGCCGGTAAGTTAGACAGACTGGATCTAAGCGGTTCGCTAGTCAAGGAAGTCCGCGATTCAACCCTGCGCGTTGACAGATTCGTGGAGGATTTCCAGGAGTATGTTCGTAAGAATCTTCGTGAGATGAAGGAGTCTACGCTCAAGCAGGAGTATGAGGATTTCCTTTTCAAGAAGTCTGCTGAGCTAGAGGAGGAGTTTTTTAAGCTCAATAATTTCACCACCACCATTCGGGGAATCAAGGTCCGGGGAGTTTTTTCATCGGATGTGGAGGCCTCGGCAAAGGCTAAGAAGCTGCAGCGCGCCGACCCAAATTTCAATATTTACATGGGCTCTGTTGGTAAGTGGATGGCCTGGGAGCCAGACCCGAGCAAGGTCGGTGAGCAGGAGTATGCGAACGACCAGCTCAATAACCTAATGAAGAAGTATCGCGAGAATGAGGAGAACCGTGACAACTTTTACACGGAGCAGAAGGCTAGACGCATCGGAACGGCTCGGACGCGCGATTCTGGCGTGACTGAGTCAACGAAGGTCTCTTCTTCTGATGCAACAGCAGAAGCCGATGCTTCTTCTTCTGCGGCCCCTATGGGCGGCGCGTATGAGGCCATGTTTTCTGGGCCTGCCGACTTAGCGATTGAGAGAAAGATGCAGAAGCCCGAGTAAAAAGCGTATTTTGTGTAAAAGGAGGATTTAAGAATGTTGTACAATCTTAAATTCTATTTTTCTTAGGAGGTTTACTCATTCCCCGCCGGCACGGCATTCGGATATCTTGTGGCAACATTTAGGCACTGATTCTTCTGGCAGAACTGCCCCTCTCCACACGTAACTCCAGTGCAATCTAGATCACGAAATCCAGAAACACTCGGACTGCCTGGACTGCCTGGGAAGTACTCAGGTGCAAATGCCTTTAGCATAGGAAGAAACGCAACGGCAATAAAAAGACCGAGTATACCATACCATGTGACTGTCTTTATATTTAACTTAGCCATTCTAACGTTAAGGAGGGAATTTATCCTAAGCCACGTAAGGAAACTGATCACCCATCTCTAACACACTCACTGGGCTCTTCTCATGCAATGGCACCGTCTCTGTCTTAGCACAGAAACCATTGATGCACTTTAAGAATCCGCCGCAAGGAAGATCCACTCCACACCGCTGTGCCTGTGATTCAAATCCCTCACTTAGCGGCTTCTGCAACAAAACAAGGACAAACCCGAGAACGAATATAAGAAGTAGTGTGTACCCAATGTCGTTATAGTCTAATTTCGCCATTTACTACAACTCTACACCTTACTGAGGATATTTACGAACTGAAATCTGCGGCCCCTTCAAGCGTTTCGCAGCATTCGCGTCGTATTCATTCCGATCGTCCTCACCGTCCTTTGAATTCGCACTCGCATGATTCCAGAATTCCTGTGCACCAATCCGAAACTCTCCATGCATCTGAGCCTTGTACCAAAATACAGTATCTTCCAACTTATTACTCTGTGAATTGTTGTTCATCACAATACATTCATAATTCTGAGTGCACTGATCCATCACCTGGCAGAAAAACTCAAAGCTCGGGAAGGCGCTGCCGTAATTGTCAAAAATTCTCTTACGATTTGTCACATACGGCTCTCTCAAAATAAAGCAATAATCCACGTTTGTTCGGAGCATAGGTGGAATACCAAGAGGGTACTGCATAGTAATTATAAAGAACACCTTCAACCAGCGACCGTTCAAGAAGAGGTAGCGGATGTTTCTGTCATGCAACCACGTATCATCATACAAACAATCGTCCATAATCAAGAACGCCCTCGGATCAGTTCTCTGCGCACCCAGCTGTTCAATCTCCTTCTGAATCTTCGCCATAATCACCTTCTGGCGCTTGCAGAAGTTGGCAATCACTGCAGCACTGTAGTCTCCGTGAATAAAGAGAGGAGGGATGAGTTTCTTGTAGAACTGATTTGATTCCTCAGTTCCACTAATCACTGTGCCAAGAGGCATTTCTTGATGGTGAAAGAGCAAATCGCGTACAAGCGTGGATTTTCCCGTGCGTCTTCTTCCAATAAAAACACATACGGCATCTTGCGGAATCATTTTCATATCAAACTTCCGGATGCCGACATTTACTGCAGAGCTGTCGCCCATCTTTGTATTACTCCTTATGAAAATACTTATAATCTATTCACGCATCAAAGGTGCGTGCGTTATGGTAACCTCAAACCCCGAATACGGGATAGAATGGATGCATGTTTAACCCAACAAATACCTGTGTCCCTTCCAATTTGGAGGAAATACTCAAAAGTCCCAAGCATTAAAGGATATTCCCAAATAACCTCTCTTACACCAATTCTTGAAGAGTTTTTAGGCACCTTACCAGATTCTGAAGGACAACTGAATTCTGATGAATTATTCGGAAAACTAGTGGCATTTGAGGACTCTAGAACCTGTGTCATAGAGACTGTTGATAGGAAACGGCACAAGAGTTATTGCAAGGTGTCTCATCTTCTTGATCCCACCCGCACTCTCCAAGATTACTACGTACATGAGAAAAAGGGTGAGAGGCGCCGACTCAATAAACTAAATAATCCATGCAATCAAGCATATGTTGATACTTTGGCGAATTATTTACTGGGACAGCTGAGGGAGCGGAAGATCTCTCCCCATTTCTGCAAATTTTACGGAGCATTCAAAGGAGTGGCTGATACGTATAGATACGATATAAGTGAGGAGTTTGAGAGTTACAGAAAATACCGAGATTTCTGGGAAAGAAGACGCGAGGGGAAGTTTAAGTTGCACATTGAGAGAGAGGATTGCGAATCAGTTGGAAGTGATGCATCTGAGATTTTTGGTACACCGAAAAGTTCTCTGAGATCTACCGCCTTTTCATACACCACGGAGTCAGAAGATTCTGAGTCAGAGGGATCTTATACTTCTCTCCCTGAGGGCGAAAACATTGTTGTTCAGAGCTTGGATGATCTTAAAAGCGTTCATTCATTTACTTCTGGCTCTTCTTCTTCCTCTTGCTCTTCCTCTTCGGGCTCTTCCTCTTCGAGCTCTGATAACATGTACTCGGTTTACGCGGAGCTCAGCAGTTATCCCGTTATGCTGATATTCCAAGAAAAGATGGAGGGTGTCTTGGATGATTTGTTAGAGGAGGATGAACCAGAGGTATGTTGGACCGCATGGACATTTCAGATTATTGCAGCCTTATGTGCAGCACAGGGAGTCTTAGGATTTACCCACAATGACTTGCACACCAATAATATTGTATGGGACAAGACGGAAGAATCTTGGCTATTTTACAAGTCGCGTGATGGTACCGTTTGGCGTGTACCGACATATGGCCGAATCTTCAGAATTATTGATTTCGGTCGCTCAATCTTTCGGGTAGGTGAAAAATGGTTCATCAGCGATGATTATGAAGAGGGTGGTGATGCTGACGGGCAGTATAACTTTGGAAAAATTGCAGTTACTAAGAGACCCAATGTTTATCCAAATCCGTCGTTTGACCTCTGCAGATATTCTGTTAGTATAATTGATGCACTCTATCCTGAGATGCCGGTTGAACGCCTTGATGGATTACTTCTGTCAAAGGAAGGGGATTGGGTAATAAGGGAAACTGAGTCGCCGCTTTGGAATTTGCTTTGGGAGTGGCTGGTAGATAAAGATGGTAACAATGTTCTGAGGGATGAAGATGGAACTGAAAGATTTCCAGATTTTGATTTATATCAGCATATTTCTGAGAATGTTAAGAGCGCTAAGCCTCAAGATCAAATTCATAAGAAAATCTTTGAATCATATAAGGTGCCTTCTTCGGATATCGGATCTTGGGAGACAGTATATCCTTTGTTTTGTTAAAGGTTGCTGGTAAACATAAAATTCAAGAAATGTATTTTTTGAATTTTATGTTTGAAATTGCTTTTAGAATCTAGCAGGTCCAGTCTGAAGCTCAATATCATTCATCTCGCCGGAGGGGACTTTTATTGAAGCAAATAATTGCTGTATTGAGTCTGGGATGAACATGTAGATTACCGAAGATAAAAAGGCTCCAATGAAAAAGTCGCGTATCACTGGCTTTACCTTAAATTCTGAGTAGGGATTTTTAGGATCATTCATGTACTGTTGGCCGGCACTTAGACCCGCAATTAAAAGTCCGCCGACTACTAATGCAATCCAAAACCCACGGTCGGTGTCCATTCTAAGGCGCGGGGATTTTTAAGCCGCGTGAATACAACCGCAGCCTTGCATCCTATGACAGTTCCTCGTCTGCATCCATTGTGAGTACTTCGTCTGTGATAACGAGTGCGTCTAGATCTTCATTTTCATCATAATCAGGGAAATCGTGAATTTCGTTGTTTTCCAAGTTTTCTGAGTCAAACATGACGTTCTGGTTGGAGAATGTTACAGATGGCTTTGTGTCTATGTAAATTGTCGGGGCATCTTCTTTTACTTCCTCATTTGGTTCCTTCACTTCTTCCTTTGGTGCATCCGCTTCCTCCTTCACTTCTTCCTTTGGTGCATCAGCTTCATCCTTCACTTCTTCCTTTGGTGCATCCGCTTCTTCCGTCACTTCTTCCTTTGATGCATCCGCTTCCTTTACTTCTTCCTTTGGTGCATCCGCTTCCTTTACTTCTTCCTTTGGTGCAGCCGCTTCATCCTTCACTTCTTCCTTGACTTCTGTCAGTATTTCAGCATCCTTAAGACCTTCTGCATCTACATCTCCATCTGCCTCATCATCGTCATCATCGTGTAAATATTCACGAAGAATTGACTTCACAGGCAATAATCCGCGAATCGCCTGTAACACAGATTCATGTAAAAGTCCAGAAACTTGGCGCAAGTTCTTCTGTCTATCAATGCTATTCGCATCAGCAAATAGGAAGGCATTTGTCCAAAGAGTTCTAGCTGACTCAGAAAGAAGACGATGTATGAAATGATCCACCTTCGGTATAGTAATCTGGAGCTTCTTCTGCTTTGTTGTTAAACGGATTGCAGAAAGAACTTTCGTGTGCGCAATGAAAACCGCTGTTAAAAGTTCATCTAGGTAATCACACTTACACTCTTTCTGTATCTTATCCGTTTCTCTTATAACTTTATCCTGATTCCAATCCGGGATACCCTGCAGAAGTGTCTGAAAATTCCATAATACCTTTGTGGGACTTGAACTCTGAGCTTTTGCATCATTGAGAAGCTCTAGAAAATATGTCTCTAGACACGGAACTAAGAATACACAGAGCTGTCTTGTATATTCTCCCTTTGCTTCTCCATATACGGAAATATCCGAATTCTCCATTCTAAGTTCCTGCATATTCATTTATCATGGTAATAACCGCAGAGACTATTGGCTCCGCGCACTTTGCCTGCCCCGCTTCGCTTTGCTTGACATTGTACAAATGAGCCCATGCCGAAGAACCATTGCCAACATTTTTCAGAGCTATGAGAGCCTGTTCCCACAAAGGAGTTTTCAAGTATTCTTGTAAATAAATAATCGGCTGCTGTGAAGCCAAGAATAAGTCGCGTGTAGAATCGTCAATTGGGCGAGTATTATCGATAGAGATATCCGCAAGCTTTGAAATCTGCATCTTCTTGCGAAATGAACTAAGATTACTGCACTGTTTCCATTCACACCGCGATTGAATCGCCGGCGTAATGCGCTGAGGATCGCGACACTCTAAGATACATTGAACCGGCTGAGAAACTGTTTCCAAGATTCTGCGCAAAAATGCCTGCGCCTCAGGTGTTAAATCATCGGCGCCTTCAATCCAGACAAAAAGAGGCTCCTGGCTACGAACCTGCCGATGAAGATTCTCACGTCCCTCTCTCAAAGTGCGATCTGTCCGCGCATTCCAATGGTATAATTTGTGACGCGCCTGTTTTACTTGTGAAAGAATCCAGGTGGTTTTTCCACAACCTGGTGGCCCATAAACTAGCCAAGCTGGCTGAGGCATCTAAACATGTGTTAAAGTGATAAGTTTAAATGGAAGGAGTCACAGAAACAGGAGTCACAGGAACAGGAGTCACAGGAACAGGAGTCACAGGAACAGGAGTCACAGAAACAGGCGTCACAGAAACAGGAGGGACAGACGCGGTTGCAATTACACTTGTAGGCGGCCTGGGGAATCAATTGTTCCAATTATCAGCTGCGTACATAGTGTCAAAGAAGCATCGCATCCACCTTTTACACAGCTCCCCCAGGGCAAATCTCCACAATAAATTCGGGCATGATTATAATAACACAGTATTCAAGCATTTGACCAAACACTTTAAACCAATATATAATCTAGTTGGCTACACTCTTCCACCAAGACCTTATTCACGCTGCTATCTTCCGTATTCTCCAGATGATATAAAAGCCGGTTCTGTAATGATGGATTATTACCAGTATTACCCCCCCATGAAACCGTATGAGAATGAGATTCGAGAACTTTTAATAAAGGGTGTTCGTGAATTTGGCAGACCGCTTGAAGCAAAGGTCCCTGTATTCATGCATATTCGTCGTGGCGATTATGTTGGGAAGGCTCATATGCATTTTCTACAGCCAATCGAATATTACGAGAAGGCCTATTCAGTTCTTACTGAAAAAGTATGTCCAGACGCATTATACATAGTATCTGATGATATTGAATGGGTGAAGTCCCAGCCTTTTTTTATCGGGTTACCTAACAGAATCTTCTGGGAAGAGCCAGACGAACTGAAAACACTGGCCCTTTTATCACTATGTGTAGGAGGCGCAATTTGTGCAAATTCTACATTTAGTTGGTGGGGTGCATTCTTAGGTGCACACGGGGAAAGGAACCCTGTGATAATGCCCAAACATTATTTCATTGATGCGCCGATTGACCTTTTTCCTTCTGAGTGGATTGTTATCTAAATCCAGAGAAAATATAGGTCAAGTAAAACCAGGGATCTCCATAAGAATTATTGGGCTTAATAATAACCGCCGTATCAGCCCTGAGTATCCTACAGAAAATATCTTGATCCTTTCCATGTATGTCGGCTGCAAGAGAATCAAGATAATTCTTGGAAAATATCAGCCACGCGTCTTTATCGCCTGCTAAAACACCTCCACCAATCGTACATCCCATGTCCAAGCATGTTATTTTACCAGGCTCTACGTAATTATGTGTAAAAGAGAAGTTGCCTGGGCGTAGATTACGAAAGCATCCAATGTCGCACCAAACATAGGTAGAGTAATCTGGTCTCAGATGAATAGCCTCTCGAACAAACTCCTGCTTGGCCGCCCAAATTGCATACAGTTCTGGAGAATGTATATGCGCCTCTGGGTCTTTCGGATACCACTCGTACCATTTACGCATTTGATCAGCGGACATCATTTGAAAAGAATAAAAATCCCTTATAACAAATATCACATTCCCCTTTGACAACGACCTAAATTCATCTTCCATTTCTTGTGGACAAAAGCATATAACTGGTGCTGTAACACAATTGAAAAAAATCGTATACCATTCTTTATATGAACTATGCGAACGTTTTGCCTTTGTCAGAGGATAGTATGCAGTTACAACGCATGTTTTAGGCGACATTAAATAATTTAAGATATTTTTGTTTAAGCAAGGTGGTATCTGCGGTTTTTGTGTTAAAGAATGATTCTTTATAGAGGCGATGTTTCACAAGAATTTCTGGAATATTATACATTTTCACATGGCGAAGATCTAATTGCAACCATAGATCATAATCTTCATATCCCTCACTTGCTAAGAGCTCATCCCATCTTCCGTATTTTGTTTTAAATAAGACACTGCTATTTATAATAGGATTATAATTTAATGTTGACCGTCGAGGAATTAGCCCCAGCGGTAAAGATGGCGAACCAGATCTTTGTCCAAAATATTCACACTGTGTTCCAATTACTTCACAGTCTGTTTTATTTATAATGTCTATTTGACGTTCTAGCTTCTTTGGAAGCCAAATATCATCTGCATCTAAGAGTGCAACCCATTCTGTTGTTACAATTTTAATCAGATTATTTAGACTTTTGGATTTGTTATTTATTTCTGGGGGTTGAATGATAACTATAATACGCGGATCTTTTGCGATCTCTTTTGCTTTTACTGCAACATCTCCACCTGTAGGCCCATGTCCATTAATCCCTATTAATACTACCCAATCGGTGTATGTTTGAGAAATGATAGAATTCAAAGCCTCAGGTAAATACTCAATTCCATTATATAAAGGTATTAGAATCGTTATCATTCTATCTTACAAGATCTCCTGGTCTTAAGCTTTGCCTTGGAGTAAATAGAGATGCCTACCCTATACAGAGAAACTCTCCCTTCAGGAAAATATGACCTGCTTATTGTGAGCCTAGTACATCAGGGTCCTGATATGCTTCATTATATTGCAAATAATCTTGAGAAGTATGTAAAAGGTAGGTTTCTATGGATTGCGCATTATAATGGACCTGATCATGATGAAAACACCTTACCTCCATGGGCGTGGCTAGTTCGTGATACACACGCCACTTCGCCATGGCGGCGGTCAATCTCGTTTGGGGTTATTAAGGCTCTCACCTTTGCGCTAGAAAATGGAGTGCAATTTACAAATGTTCTCACCCTCTCCTCTGGCTCAGCCTTTTACAGAGAATTTCAAGTTCCTACGAGACCGCTTGTATGTCTTGATACATATGAGCGGCAAATAGATCCTACTGCCGATCTATCCCATGTAGAAGCAATTCATGTAGCACATCTAGGTAAATGCGCAAATTACTTAACATCCATTGGGTCCATAGGGTGGCAGTACCAACTCGGTGGTGATTCTGACACGGAATTTCACAGAATAATATTAGCTAGAGGATTTAAGTATATTAGAGGAAACCAATTCTCTGGTCAAATGTGGCCATATGAGGTGGCAGTTATGTTAGAGAATGATATAAAAACATTGTATAATTCGCCTGTAACAACATATTATGTTACTGAAGAAATATACTTTTCGACGTATGCATATAATTATGCGAAACTGAATAATATTCCTGTGGGATCTTCTGTAGTCATGATTAACTGGGCAAAAGGGTATTCTGTTGATAGTGTAGAGCGCATTACATCGTTGCGGGAAGATGCGCGATTTAATGGGTCTTATGGCTCATACGCCGCATGTAAGTTATCGGATAATCTATCAGATCCTGTGCGGGTATTTCTCAAAGCCAATAATAATGAATAGGATGCTCTGCCCAAGTGGTTTCTGTTATAACGGTCTCCAGATGAATAGCCCTCTCAAGAAATACGAGTGAAGCCGGCATTCTGTAAGTAATATACAGCCCCTTGAATTCATATGCAATCTTCTCCTCTAACATATCTGCTGTTGAATCGTCCAAACACAGATTATCTGCATGCAATACATTATAGGGGCGGAAAGACTCCTTTAACATATCCCCCTGCCATATGCACACATCGCGTATCTGCTGATCCACACGATGTGCGCTTATCTCAACTCCCTCCCAACAAGAATCGGGCATCGCCTGGCCAAGATGCCAAATGAGTTCTCCATCGCCGCAGCCGAGATCAAACCCGTGCACTTCTTCTTCCATAAAACGATTTATTGTATTCACTGTCTTCTCAAGCCCGCGCATGGTGAGAGAACCATAAGTGAGAGCTTGAAGTCCATTCTGCCGTATTTCTGAATGCGGTAGGATGAAAAGTCGCGGGTTCATGAGCATTGTGACTGTGTTCCCTGCTGAGGCCATTCAGGAAATTCAGGCAAATCAATTTTTATTTAACCATTTTATTCAAACATGCCCGAGTTCTGCATCTGCGTCGCAAGGCGCGCATCATGTTCAGCATTTCTCTGAAGGCTCTGCATAAGAGGATTAGACTCTGTCGCGCTAATAATCTCACGCTGAATGCGCTGCTCACCAATATTCTTTGGCACAGCACGATACTTCACACGGCCAATGTCAGCAGACCCTGGCCCAAGATCTAAGCTGCGATTGATCGCAGGAGCACGGTCATTGATAACATCAATGTCCAGCTTCTTTGAAGTCACATTCGGCTCATCTCCTTTGAACATCTGGATATTTCCACCCGCGAGGCTGCGGCCCTTGGAAATCTGCTGCTTATTGGGATTGAGGCGCATATTATACGCGGCAGTATGGTTCATGTGACGCTCGTGTGCAGCCTTTGGCCCACCTGTGTAAGAACTCTTCGCAGAAATCTGCGCCTTCTGGGTGGGGCGTGCAATGTCGGCCGGGTCATAGACCTTGAGGCGAGTCGGCCCATCTGCAGGAGCAGCAATGCCGAATCTGTCAAGTGAAATAGTCCCCTCTTTCACCGTCGTGCGTGCAATATCATTCGGATCCCAAACTGTAATGGCCGGCGCACCCGCCGCATAGCCAGTTGCCACACCAGCCTGCTGGATATTTCCAATTGTCTCTCCGCGGCGAGTGGGGCGCGATTCGTCCTCAAAATGAGTTGTCACCGCCCCCGCCTCCGCGGGACTCACGTTCAACCCCTGACCTCTTTCGTTTGTGTAAAAGCGTTCGTTGGGGCGAATTTCAATGGAACTCTTGCCAAAGTCGTCATTCTCCGCTTTCAGATTGTACATGCTGCCATCGGCATTGCGGTAGCCAGCTCCACCGAACTGGGCCGCCATCGGCTTCCTGTAACTCCCCACCACGTAGTTGAGTCCGAAATCCTGACTCGCGCCAGGGCCCTTGTATTCAACACTCGTCTCGGCGCGCGCTGTATCGGGCATCACCTGAATTGGGCGAGTGGCCTCCTTCTGGAAAGCGCCCTGACCCGCAGGTCCGAAGCGCTCGCCCGACTCGTCAATATAGAAGCCATCTGGACGATATTTACGGACTTCTCCGGGCGTGTCCATGGATTTTCCCACGAATTGCTGACCAGGCACAACCGGCATGTTATACGTAAGCTTGGGGTTGGATGCGATACGTAGATCATCTGTGCGTTTCATGTTCTTTATCATGATGTCATTCACCTCAATTTGCTGGAATCCGCCCTTTCCTGTGGAGCTGAACCCTTCGCCTACACCTGGGGCCACACGAACCGGTTCAAACGGCTTCTCTCCCGCACGGTTACGCGGGTCATTGATGCGGCTCTGAACAAAATCTGACGACGATTCCATACCATATACATTTCCAAAGGCCTGCTGAGTATTATCAAACATTTGTTCCACCTCTTTTTTTCTGATTTGAAGAGATCCCTGGCCTGTGTAAGCATCAAGATAACTGGAATTTGCGGCTGAATCAACATTCTGTTTTACACGCCCTCCAAAATAAGGCTGCATATTGTTGTGGACAAAGTCAGAGCTCTTCATGCGCTGACCAGAGAGAACACTTACAAGTTCATCGCCATCCACGTATTTCGGGGGCTCTTCAAGGCCGGCGGGATTCATCATAACATCTGGGGTGGCGGATGATACACTCTTTTGATAAACTGCCTTCATGTCGCCGGGTGATGCGCCTGGCTGTACGTCAAATGGTGGCTGGCTCATTAAATCATTGTATCTCAAATCCAACTGGGGATTGGATCCGCGGAGACTTGTTTTTGGGGGCTCTTGTGTTGGAGAAGTAGAAAATCCCTCTCTTCCTATGGCCTTTCTTGCAATGGGATTGGGTGTGTTACAGGATTGTTTCTGAGGTGCTGTTTGCCTTGCTAGAAGGAATCCAGCGCTGCCTAAAAGAGCTAATGCAGCTAACTCCATACTACCTTGTATGTGTTAAAAAGGGTTCTTAAATCTAAACTCTCGTTATCAAGAATGACAAGAATTTAGATTTATATTGATTTACTAATGAGTCATATTCTTAATCTTATCAATATCACGAGATGGTATGAAGAAATCAAAGGGCGTCTCAAATGTATCTTGTGGGTTGTGTAAAAGGGGTTCCCAGCGATTCCATCCACTGCTTCTTAGCGTGCATGGGGGGTTGTTCATGCGGTTGAACGTGAGGGGAAATACTTCATCTGCCGCATTCTCAAGGGGGAGATTATTGATCTCATTCGTTGCAGGGTTGTATAGGAGTTTATCTGCGCGCCACTTTGTTGGTGGGCGACCAATGCCCTTGAGATCAGATTCTACCTCGGTCTTCCATTTACCAGATACCCAGCTTCCGCCAGATTCTTGGATGCGAGTGGTAGCATTCACAGGATAGGTGTTAGGGCAATTTGTGTGTGGGACGAAGGCATATCTTCCTGCATAGGTGGAAATTCTGGAATCGTCGGCCTGGTGGATATCGTCCCATTTGCTGCGTGTAAAAGAACTTTGTCGGGGCGTGCTCATCCTCTACCGTTGAGAGCCGAATTTAGAGGAGAATGCTTCGTTTAAAGTCTCTCAGGGCGAACACAGGTCTCAATAACAAACGGTTCTGGTGCAAGCGTCGCCGGGTATGCCCACATTTGCACCTTATTGAGAGGTTTCGTGTCAAACTGGATTGTCACCTTTTCCTTTGGAGTGTTGCGAGTTACGCTGGTTGCACTCGTGGGGAGTGGCGCATGTTTGCGAGTCGGACAGAAGCTATTCGCACGCGTAATACCACGTAAATCTGATTCTACGTCAACCTGCGTTTGTCTATTGCTATAGGGCACCTCATTTCCACCGACAAGGCCTAGAGTGTGCTGGGCCGGCTTGGGGTGTTCTGCAAACTCCTTTAATAAATCATATCCCTGAGGGTTTTCTACCTTCTCCCACGGATGTGATTGTGGCTTATTGTATCCTTCCATTTCTTCTTATCTTTGATAATAAATTGCTTAGAGTCTAGCACTTTGTGCAGCAGGCCTTCGGCCTAGCAATTCACATCGCGAACGTATGCGCGGCTGGGGATACCTCCGCGGATCCACCCCTCAGCCGCCACCTCTGTGACTAAGTGCTTAGGCGCCTGGATATTCTCGCTCACCGTCTTAATGAGAGGCTCAAACACTCCGTCAAAGCCCTGCTCTGTGATCGTACCAGCCTCCTTGCCCTGGCGAACCTGCTCAGCGTGGATTAACATAGACTCCACATCGGAATTACCACGCCCCGTGCCCATGTAAGGCACTGATAGGAAGGGGCGGGCCTGCGCGCGGATTAGGCAGCGGTTATTCTTAAACTCAGGCTGATTCTTTAACACAGACTCCGCATCAATCTGCGCATTGTTCGCTCCAAATCCTTCGCGAGGATATATGATGAGATTTTCAATAGATAGAGGGTTTACTTTCTTAGCATCGGGGACTAGATTTGTGGTTGTATACTTGCCAGGCCCAACTGACTGGGAATAGTATGAGGAGATACCGCAAGCATCGTCTCTGATACCAGTTGCACGATTGATATCCATCTCTTCTTCTTCTTAGATATAATAAGAAGATATGGCTAATCTTTCTAGAAAATTCTGCAGCTGTGTAAAAAAGGTTAGGCGCAGCATAAAAGCCCCCAAGGAAAGCTCCTCAATAGGCATCTGTGTGAAATCAGTTTTGCAAACCCGGGGCAAGACACTGAAGCGATTCAAATGCGGTAGAAAGCCGAAGCTTGTTACTAAACAGTTATAAACACTACATATTCAACCACGGTACGGCTGCACCTTCTGTGCCGCCATAGCATGCATCTGGGTTTCCTTCCTTGCATGTTTTTCCAGGAATCTTATATAACCATTTCTGATAACTGTCCTGGTCATTTGGAATAGTTGTTATAGGCTGTGTAAGAAACATTCTCTGACTCTGAGTCTTGCCAAATACATCAGTTGGATCATTATACCACTGTGTTCGGAACATCGCGTCAAGTTCCACTTTTGAGTTATCGGTAGTTATATCTGGAGCTGCATCACGTGTCGGAGCGTATTTATACTCGTCAATTAAGATATTGTTGAAGGGATTTCTCTTTCTGAGTTTCTCTGCAGAAGCTGTGGGTTCGGGATTTCCATTTGTCTGGGGCGAAGGGTGAGGTTCTTCAAACCCTTGAAAGCTTTCAACGCCACTGACGTCAAATCCTTTGCTCGTAACATTTTTGAGGAGGACAAACGTTGGGATTAAGACTAATGTCGCAAATATGCCACAGAGGATAATAGCACCGTCAATCACCGATGATAGTATCCAACCAAGTAAGATGAAGACAACATATACGACAATTATCCTATTCACAAGTTCGCTCACACACTTCCCTTCAGAAGACCATGCTTTGAAAATATAACGGGGATCTTCCCATGCATATGGATGACATAATTGAATAGACATCTCTAACGTTAAGGACCGAATTTAAGTTAAATTTGGTACTTAAGGGTATGTGTTAAAGGGTTGCTTGAGATCACTTCTTCTTTTTCGCATCAAGCTTCTTTCTTAGACGCTCTCTCACAATATTCATGCGATTCTCAGCCTCGCGATTTGTTCTACGCGACACTTCCGGGTCAAATGCGCCAAAAGACTGGCGGAATGACTCCATTAAGCTCACGAACTGCGGATTCTCGCTGAAAGTCTTCATGAGTTCCTCGGCCTCTGCGACGAGTTCGTTGGGGCGTAGCGCACCGGATTGTATCTTGGCCTGAATCTTCTTTGTGAGCTTTTCAATCGTAGTCTTAAGCCCCGCGGGATTCTTTCTTAGCACCTCCATGATCATGCCGAGTGCCTTCGTTGGGTCATTTCCTGCGGATTCCATCATTGCAGGGTCTATGCCGAAATCTGCAAAGTTGAGCTCCTTGACAATGTCCTCGGCCAACTTCGCAATCTGTCCCTTTAAGAACTTCTCTGGAAGCTGCGGGAAGTTTGAGAAAGGTAGGCCGCCAGGTAGGCCGCCAGGCAGACCACCAGGAAGGCCACCAGCTAGGCCAGGCCCAAAGAGGGATGCAATCTTAGCACTGATACCAGCGAAATCAATGTTCTTCATCTTCTCTTGCATATCGTCCATCATCTCCTTCGCCCAATCGGCAGTCCACTCTCCTCCTGAAAGATCGCCGGATGTACCTGCGTCAATTAAGAAGGTAAATGAAAGAAGTGTCATGTATTCCTGAATAGCCTTCTTTGACCCAGCCGACAGAGTAGACCATAGATCCTCGGTCATTCTCACGCCGGGTAGCACGAGAGCAGGGCATGCATTTGCATCGCGCTTGGGAGAACAATGGACTAGAACCTGATTCTTAAACTGGGCCATGCGCTCCTCGGAAGATAGTGCGAGGGCCGCCTTGATCTGTGCGCTCAGTTCTGGGCAAGTAGCCTCAAGATCCTTCGCAAACTCCACGAACTTGGAATCAAAAATAATGTCCATTGAGGCCATCGCTTCTTTCTACGATGACTAATACTTCATCCTTAGGTACACGACGCGTCTTCTAAGCGCCAACCGAAGGATGCGCTCCCCAACTCCCTAAGGGACAACCGAAGGATGCGCTCCCCAACTCCCTAAGGGACAACCTTGTCCGCTAGAAGAACAAGCACCTTGAGGTGATTCCATACGGCGCGCTGGTTCTGCTCAGACATTGACCCCCAATACTTATCAAAAATCATGATCGCAGGAGAAATCTCATTGAACTTCTCTGAGATGATCTGTCTCGCGTATGAAATGATCTTCTCCTCGTCCTCAGCCAGGATGAATGTTTGCAGAGGCTTCTTGATATACTCCACAAACATGTCAAGCACTAGACGAGGATTAATCTTCTTAGCACCCTTGATCGCCTCAAGCCCCATCTTAATATCCCTCTCCTCGGGGAAGGTGGCTGCAAGGTCCTCAAAGAAATCCACAAGGCGATTGTTGAACATTCCAAGCATCGTAGTCATGGTGTACCCTCTTTTTACACATATGCATTTAACCTTTAGGTTTGTTAACGCATAGCTACTGCCTCTTGGGCAGACCACTTCGTTATTGTCTCGCCGGCGCCTGTTTCAATCCAATATCCCTGTTCTGCTTGTAAAGATCAAGCTGCTGGTCAAACATATGCTCTTTCTTTGTTCTTGTTCCACTAGAACCACTAATCGCATTCCCGCTTTGTCTATCTCCTGGCGCTGATCCTCCATTTAAGAATCCAAATGTCCCTGGAATCGTAGAACCTCCATTCCCACCCGTGGAAGTATCAGAATCAACGAAACTATATCCAGCATTTCCCATGCCCTCCATCTCATTCCCAACCCATGATTCAGGCTCCCCACTGATCACTGCAGCCGATGCATTCTGCGCAGGCTTATCCTTCTTTGGCATTTCCTTCATCTTACGCTCATACAGCCAATTCATAACCTCAGTATCCGTTTTAACGGGCTCCTGATCCCCCTGAATAACCAGCGTCGGAACCTGCTTCAGCCACTTCGGCAATGATGGGCGATTCGGCCCAGGGTCAACACATATAAACTCAAATTCTGGTATCCATTTCGTTTTTGCAAGTTCCTCAATAAATGCCTTTGACCATTTATCAGCATTACTGTAAAAACAAATATGCTTCTTTGACATTCTAAAATCGGCCAGTCAAAATCGCATAATTTAGAAACGCAGGCCAGCCTTAAAATTGAAAGCCGGGGGACTGAATAGAATAGCCACAAATGGTGTTTGAGAAGTTTGAGGTTGTGGATGAGAAGACATTGAAGTTTACCATGGCGCCGGTCTGTGTCACATATGCAAATACTCTCCGCCGATCCGTACAGACGGATGTAGCTACACTAGGCTTTCGCGCAGACATGCTGGAGGACGGAAGTACCTCGGATGTGAAGATTTTCAAGAACAGCACGCCAATGTCAAATGAGATGCTTGCAGATCGGGTGGGCCTTCTCCCAATTATTATGCCCGACTCGTCCACCTGGGACAAGGAGTCAGTCCTATTCCGCCTGCATGTGAAGAATGAGACCGACTCTGTTCGGATCGTCACCGCTTCCGATTTTGAGTGTTTAGAGAATCAGCCCACCTCGGACCAGCGTGTCCGCATTCCCAATACAAAGTTCTTCCACCCAAATCCCTTGACCGGTGAGACATGTATCATCGCTGTTCTCAAGCCCATGGCTGATGGCCAGACTCCTGAGGAAATTGAGCTAGAGACTTATGCGACGATGGGAATTGGACGGGAGCATACGCGCTTCAACCCTGTTGCACAGTGCGCATATGCATACACTCGGGACGATGACCCCGCCAAGATCCTGGATCTTTGGAAGAACTGGCTACTGCAGCAAAAGAAGGTTGACGTGGCTGATCTAGAGAAGGATACGGATCGTAAGGCTATGCTTGAGCGAGAGTTTCGTAGCCTAGAAATCCACCGGTGCTTCCTAACCGACGAGGACGGTGAGCCATTTAGCTACGATTTCACAGTTGAGAGCGTGGGAACCATGGATGTCTATCGCATTATTCTTGAGGCTCTCAACGGAGTCGCGAATCGGTGTGAGAAGTATGCTGCGATGGACAAGGAGCTTCCAGAGAATGTTGAGATTCGGCCGGCGGATGCGCGGATGAAGGGATTTGACTTCTGGTTCCAGAACGAGGATCACACTCTAGGCAATCTCCTCCAGACATGGCTAGATTCCAACAAGGGTGTCTTCGTGGGTTACAAGGTGCCGCATCCTCTTCGTGACGAGATGGTTCTTCGCCTGGGAGTGGAGGATGGGTCTGAAGTATCCGCGCGCCTACTTGTCGCGGAGGCGGCGACTGCGTGTGCGAACATGTTCCGTGAGTGGGCGGTGGATTGGACAGTCTCGGTGCAAAAGGCGGGAATCAAGGCGAACAGTGGAGAGGTTAAGACTGTCTGGCAAGCTCACGCGGATTCCAAGAAGAAGGGAAAGTGAGGGGATACGGTAATGGATATAAGAAAGATTCCAATATATTGCATAAATCTTGATAAAAGACCTGAGCGTCTCAGTTTTTTTATGAATCAACCCGGCCTTTCAGGCTTGCAGGCCTCTGGCTTGCAGCCCTCTGGCCTTCGGCCAGAACGAGTTTCGGCGGTGGACGGTGCCACCTTAAATATAGTGAGTGACCGGCGTATAAGCAATAGGACAAAGTACAATATACTTCACAAAACACGTCGTTCTCATGACGAAATTGATACTGCTGGTGCAATAGGGTGTTCGCTAAGTCATTATGAGGTCTGGAAGAAGTTTCTAGAAACAAAGGCGGATGCTTGTCTTGTGTTAGAAGATGATGCGCAGATTCCGGTGGGGTTGGCGGATATGATTCTGGGGATCAGCCAGCCCCCCGACTTTGACATCTGGTCCCTATCCTACCGGCTTTATGATCCGACTCTCTTGCCCTTGCCTTCTCATAATAAATGGAAGATCCCGGTGAATTTCTGGGGAACTGCTGCATACATAATCACTCGGCGCGGGGCTGAAAGAATGATGGAGGGTTTCTTTCCGATTGAATGTCATCTTGATCGGTACATGTCATTAAAGAGTCTTCTCGGTGGTGTGACCCTAGTTGTGAATACGGATGTGAAGACTTATACGCTTCGCCAAGGTACAGATATACAATTGAATAAATGTGCTCTGTGTAATTATCCCGATACATTTGACGGGTTCTTAATTGATAAGTATGAAATGACAGCCGTTGTATCATGCAGTATATTTGTCACTATTTTATTGGGACTTAAAATAGCTAATGTTTTTTAGAATAATTTTACTAGGAGTTCTTCTAAGTGTATTTGTGAATTTATTTGCATCTGCGAACGCGAAGGACCCCTTCCCTAAGATAATTTTTCAAACGTGGAAGAACAAGACACCACCTAAGAAAATGGCCTACTGGAGCGAAACATGGCGTCAATACAATCCAGATTACGAATATATCTTGTGGGACGATCAGGATAATCGCCGATTTGTGCAAGAGGAGTTTGCTTGGTTCTTGCCGACATATGATGCATACGACGTAGAAATCAAGCGCGCCGATGCAATTCGCTATATGTTTCTCTACAAATACGGCGGCATTTACGCAGATCTTGACTTTGAGTGCATGAAACCCTTTGACACCTTGCTTGAAACTTATGTGAGTTATGATATTGTTCTGGGTTCTATGGATTCTCGTGGGTCATGGCATTCTAAAAATAACATTCCAAATGCCATAATGATTTCTAAACCAGGCGCCAAATTCTGGATTCGCCTTCTTGAAAGGATGCAGGAAAAGGAAAAGGCAAAGGCAAAAAGAACAGAAGAACTGACAGGGCCTATTGTGTTAAAGGAGTGTATACGGTGGTGGGACTGGGAAATCAAGATCCTCGCACCTGAGATTTTATACCCAATCTCCTGGTCAACGAACCAGGAAGAGCGGCAAAAATCACTACGCGCCGACCCAACCCTTTTGACACAGGTCATGAAATGCAAATATCCTTCTGCGTATGCGGTTACGTATTGGACTCACAGCTGGTAAAAGCCAAAGGGCAACTGGTAAGCCAAAGGGCAACTGGTAAGCCAAAGGGCAACACGTCACTGGTAGACTTGTTTCTTATGATATAATACACCATAATGTAAATTTTTCTGAGTACGCCGCTGTTCTTGTCTATATCCTGGATATTCTGTATTAAAATAATGAATATTATGATAATATATCACACCTGTCTTATCGTTCTCCCTATTCAGATTTAATACCATATAATTGAAATATTCCTGGGATTTGTATTTCTTTATCATTCTTCCAAGTAAGCAGGGACCTGTAATGTCAAGTGGATTAGCCTTATAGTTGTGCGCTTTACAGCTTTCTACAATTTCCTCTATGCAGTGCATGAAAATATCATTGCCAGGTGGAGAAATCATCAGACCATTCCACACACAATCGCGCATATTTGTAAGAGACTTTCCTTCAGTCGCATGTGAGATAGTAAAGTCTTTTACAAATACGGTAGAATGATTCTGAACTAATGATATGAGTGGCACTAGAGGAACCATTTTAATATCAAAATATACTCCGCCTTGCTTATACAATATACAGTATCTCCAGAGATCTGACTTATATGCACCGGGGCGCAGGGAATCAAATGCAGCCACTACGTTGGAATCATAATTATCCTTGATGAACTTGCGAGAATCAGAATCAGAATATAAATAATAATCAAATTCTGGATTATTCGCAATGGTGTTCATGATATTCTTCTTCATTCCGCTTGGGAGCACGTGGGTTTGCCAGGATTGATAAATTACCAGAGGAACTCCGTTTATGTTGGAAGGTGCAGACTTATCCTTTCTAGGTATGTAATGCTTCACAGACCATGATTTATATAGGGCTGCGTAAATGAAAAATATTATGGATGCTACAAGAATAAGAACTATTTTATTCATTTTATTAAAATGAGTGAAATAAATCTTTTGCCGTTTGTGATTTTGTGCCTCTCACATTAAAGTATTCTGCGGGTACATTCTGAAAGGGTTTGGCATGTATATATTTCCATGATAAATATACCCGAGTAAACCTTCTACATTTGAATATAACCCTTTTACTTCATCATAATTAATAAAGAAAGAATTTAGGTGACGCGACCAGTATTCAAACTCTTCAGGGTTTTCTTTAGAAATTTCTTTAAAAATCTCTATAAACCCGTCATATGTTTTAACAGCATCATATTTTTTTAGAAGTGTCGGTTTTGTTTTTATTACTTTTCTTATTTTTTTATAATTAGAATGCTCCATAAACATCTTACATATGTATTGTTTATATAAATCTTCTGTCAATGTTTTATCGTTTATACTTTGAATAAACAATCTCATCTGTAGAGAAATATCTGTTGCTGCTAAAATAAAATAAATTTCATTTGGTTTATATTTTAAAGGATAAGAATCTATCATTTTTTTGTATTCATCAGATACTCTGCTATTATTTAAGTTTGCAGCTTTTGAGTTTTTAAGAATTGATAATATTTTATTATACTGATATATTTTAACATCAAAATTTACTTTATCTAGTGAATTTTTTGATTCTATAAAGAAGATTGCATTTCTAGTATTCTTAATTTGTTGAGAGTTATTTTTAAAACCGGGTGCAATAACTGGCTGGACGGGTATTGTATTTGCTGTTATACACCCGTCAATATCTGTAATTATTTCCCCATTTTTATCATAAAAATCTGCAAATGCCCATCGTTCAATTGTTAATGAACCATGATATCTTTCCATATAATTACGGAAATATTCTGCATCTGATCTTTCTTGACACATGGAAATATATTTTTTATCGTATACAGCATTATCACGAAATTCATAAAATTCATTACGAAATTTGTACATTTCTTTCTTGAATTTGTACATTTCTTTCTTGAATTCGCACATTTCGGTCTTGAATTCGCACATTTCGGTCTTGAATTCCCGCATTTCCGTCTTGAATTCGTAAATTTCTTTCTTAATTCCGTAAATGTCTTTCTTGAATTCTTGCAATTCATTTAAAATTTTATTTAATATTGGAGCATTCTGACTGGCCATCTGCCATTTAAGAAGATTTCTTTTTAATCCACCTCCTCAACCTTTGGTCCCTGAGGGGCCTCCTCTGGCACAGGCATGCCAGGCATTCCAGACATTCCAGGCATACCAGAACCATTCATCTTATCCGCGTAGATCTTCATCATTGTGGGGTGGAACTTGTCCGTATACTCCTTCTTCTTCTCCTCATACGTCTCCTTCTTCTCATCCTGGTTGCCCTCCAGCCACTCAATGCCCTCCTTTGAGATTGCGAGCGCGGCCGCCACTCCATCCTCACCAAGCTTGACCTTGTTCTCCTCCTCTTGCACAGTGTTGCGCATGTTGTAGAGATAGGTCTCAAGCTGATTCTTCGCATCAATGCGCTCATACTGCGCCTTGTCATCCGCCTCGTGCTTCGCAGCCTCCTCCACTAGACGCTCAACCTCCTCCTTTGATAGGCGGCCCTTGTCATTCGTGATCGTGATCTTCTGCACCTTGCCCGTACCCTTCTCAAGGGCGCTGACGTTTAGAATACCATTCGCATCTACGTCAAACGTCACCTCAATCTGCGGCACTCCGCGCGGCGCAGGTGGAATGCCCTCAAGCTGGAACTTGCCGAGGAGATTGCAGTCGCGCGTGAACTGGCGCTCACCCTCAAACACCTGGATGAGAACACCAGGCTGGTTGTCCGCGTAAGTGGAGAATGTCTGCGTGGCCTTCTTAGGGATGGTGGAGTTACGCTTGATGACTGGAGTCATAACAGCGCCGGCCGTCTCAATGCCGAGTGAAAGAGGGGCCACATCAAGGAGGATGATATCATCCGTTCTGTCGCCATTCGCCGACTTGCCGCCTGAGAGAATGTGGGCCTGGACCGCCGCGCCATACGCCACCGCCTCATCAGGGTTCACGCTGTCGTTGAGCTTCTTGCCATTAAAATACGAGCTAACAAGCTCACGGATCTTGGGGATTCTTGATGAGCCGCCAACCATGATGATCTCGTGAATCTGGTTCTTGTCCATCTTCGCATCGCGGAGGAGGCCATCAAGAGGGGCCACCGTGCGACGGAAAAATGACTCGCACATGCTCTCAAACTTCGCACGAGTAATGAGAGTCTGGAAATCAAAGCCCTCAGCTAGACTGTCAACCTCAACAGAGGCCTGTGTTGCAGAGCTGAGTGTACGCTTGGCCTTCTCGCATGATGTGCGAAGACGGCGAAGAGCTCTTGCATTCTTTGAAATATCTACCTTGTTCTTCTTCTTGAATTCATCTACGCAGTATGATACTAGCATGTTATCAAAATCTTCTCCCAATTGTGTTATCGTAAGGCTCTTTATCCTTACTTCTTACAGTTTCCTGCAAGTTCAGACTATATCTTCTAGTTTATAAAAAACCAGGAACCCATTCGTGGCCATTTCTCCGTTGCGCTTTTACAGCACGTTAGGTTACTTTGACTAGTCGTTGAACCTTCATCTCCTTTCGCGAGATGCTTGGCTGCGGATTGTCCAATCTCAAACCTTTTTACCATATCCAAATGATTAGTTTGGCCACTATCTATGTCACCATGATAGCTTGGTAGTTTGAGCTCTAAGGAGTTTCCCGCAATTAAAGTTCTTTATTCTCGGCAGAGGTACTTAATAAGAAACCAAAAGTTTACCGAGATGAGTGTCGCCGGCCGTAGCCTTGACCTCAAAAACGCCATCGTCTAATGTTAAAACTGAAAGATCGTGTGTGCCCACACATGTTATCGTAAGGCTCTTTATCCTTACTTCTTATGGTTTCCCATAAGAGCAGACTATATCTTATTATCCTAAAAAGGATAACCCAGGCATTCGTGGCCATTTCTCCGTTGCGCTTTTACAGCACGTTAGGTTACTTTGACTAGTCGTTGAACCTTCATCTCCTTTCGCGAGACGCTTGGCTGCGGATTGCCCAATCTCAAACCTTTTTACCATCTCCAAGTAATTACTTTGGCCACTATCTATGTCACCATGATAGCTTGGTAGTTTGAGCTCTAAGGGGTTTCCCGCAATTAACCTGATTCCTTATTTCTCGCCAAATAAGTGAGGGCTTTCACCTCAGGAAGCAGCAGCTAGTGTGTATGTATTATTTATTAGACCATAAATACGTCATAATTAATACGCACACACATCAGAACCTCCGCAATCAAATATCAGCACATTCTTCTCGCCTGCATCCTTGCCGAGGCGATCAAGGCCATAGGCTAGCGCGGCGGCCGTGGGCTCGTTGATAATACGAAGAACATTGATTCCCGCGATTGCACCCGCATCCTTCGTAGCCTGGCGCTGAGAATCATTGAAATAGGCCGGCACCGTAATCACCGCATCCTTCACCGTGGTTCCGAGAAAGGCCTCGGCCGTTGCCTTCATCTTCTGGAGAACCGCCGCCGAGATCTCCTCAGGGAGGAATTGGTGCTTCTCACCCTTCCACTCAACCTCAATCTTGGGCTTCCCCGCGACATCAACGAGTGAAAAAGGCCAAAGCTTCTTCTCGGCCTGGACGACCTCGTCGTCAAACTTGCGGCCGATTAGACGCTTCGCATCAAAGACTGTGTTAGAGGGGTTTGATGAGGCCTGTGACTTGGCCGAATCACCAATTAGGCGCTCGTCGTTTGTGAATGCAACATACGAGGGAGTAGTGCGATTTCCCTGGTCGTTTGCAATGATCTCCACACGTCCGTTCTGCCATACTCCAACACAGCTATACGTAGTTCCGAGGTCGATGCCAATCGCTGACATATCTCCTATATGCGTATTCTACGGGGAATAGTTTTAGGCCTTTTCTTGCAGAGGTGAGATGCTAGTCTACACATTTCTTTTTACTCTAGAAGGGAAGGATCCTAAGCAGAACAAGTATGTTACAATGTTTTACATGTGGTTTTCTTATTTGAAGAAATATGCAGGCCTTGGACCCACCGACTGTGTGGGGCTGATTATTGACCAAGATACTCTGGAATATATGAATTCTGAGGGAAATCAGATTCTCGCGTATATAATGGAAGGGGCTCCGTTTGCGACAGAGATATCTACAATGAAAAGGCCGGCAAATATATCAGAAGGGTTTGCCGAGCGTTATCTTCTTCAGAACTTTGAGAACTTTACAAAACACGAGCTAAATTTACATATAGATATTGACTGCCTTTGTATAAGAAATATCCATAAACTGTTTTCAGATAAGAACGCTGATTTTTATGTAATGGAAGAGACTGGTTCACTTACAGATGATAACTATGCAGGGAAACTTATAAAAGATGCAACAGGTGACTTTCAGGAAGAACGAGGATTCTCGGCAGGATGGTATGCATGGAGAACTAGTAAAAAACAAGAAGAATTATTTGATGCAGTGTCAAAGGGGTGCTTAGAGAATGCAGCCAATCCTTTTTACACAGTTGACCAGCCCTTTTATAACTACGAAATCTTAAAGATAATAACCGAAAAAACGATGAATGTGCACAGATTTGAGTCATCCGTCGTTGCGTTCAATGCTTCCTTTTCTGATGAGGCCCTTTCCAGAGCGTGGTTTGTGAATTTTGCTGGAGAACCTGGGGTGGAAGACTGTCATTTTAATAAAATGTTTGCATTTATGTGCATGGATTTTTCTTGTTCTTCTCCTACTGCGACGGCGACGCCACTGCCGAGGCTAGAGTCCGATCTCCCTGAAGGAGCTTGAATTGCTCATCTGCCGGCAGGTTATTCACGTACGCCACCACCGTCTCCTTCAGAACTGGCTTGGGACCGCCGTCCCCAGAAATACTTGCGAGATACTTCCCATGCAGCGCATATACGTGCGGGCGCAGACAATACGGCAAATCCTTCATCTTCTTCGTCTTCAGCTTATTCATATCCTTATATGCATCATACAGTTCCTGAGTACGCTGCCGCAGCGTCTGCTCAAATCCCCAGAGCTCACCGCTCTCCTCGCGGAAATAGTCAAGATACTTCTTCACATGGCCCTGCACACGAAGGCGGACGAAGCGCTCCATCGCATTAGACTCTGAGCCGCGTAGGCCGCGAACCGCCGTATACGCCGCATTCCGAATACGCCAGCGATTGCCGAGATCGTCCTGGAACACCATCCCCTGCCAACTATATCCCTGGACATGTGCAACGCTGCGCATAAGATCATTCGCAGCTCCCTCTTCAAGAAGTGCACCGTACTCGTACACATGGGGATAATAAGAGACCAGGCTAACAGGCCAGTCCGCCACCTTGTGTGTAAGAGTCACATGCCGGTTCGGATGAACAGAGCCGAAGTATGTAACATATACTCGCGGAGCCTCAATAGCCTTCACCATCTTGTGCTCAGGATGCTGAAGAACCAATGAAACGAACTCACCATCCTTTAACACAGTCTTCAAGAACTCGGTCGTGCCGCCCTTTGCATGAAACACATCGTTAAGTAACTCGGCAAATGAACGAGTGCTATAGAAGCTGCCGCGCGCATCAAGACTGGTACGCGTGGCAATACGAATCTGGCCATCCAAGCAGAAAGCCTGAATCATAGTACCTTCTACGAAATCTGACACATGAAAGCATCCATTGTCCGGCATACCCTGCTGTGCCTTAGGTGGTGCAACGCTCACGGGGCGATTTGTTGTCTTATTCCAGACCACCGACCGAAAGTAAGGAGTCACTGAATTCTCATTCTCAAAATCAGAGACACCCTTTGTATAACGAATAATAGCAAGATCATCATCATTCGTAATTACACGTAGATTACCCCCCTCCTTTGACATCAGGAAGATACGCAGAGAATCCCATGAAGTATACTTCTCAGTGAGCTCGGCAAATACGGTAAGGGCCATTTGTATGTGGACCTTTTATAGTATCCATAAAAATCAATTTTTAGGGTGGGTATTTGCCTATGCACTTAAATTAGGTACTTCATTTTAGAATGGCCGAGGTTGATGAAGAATCTCTCGGGCTAGGAGATTTCATCGTAATTATCGGTGGAAGTCTCAACAAAACGCGTGGTAAAATCTACGAGTTTACAGATCAGCGCCTATCAATTCTACCACTTGGTGCAACAGATCGCCTCATAAAGATTGATCTTATTGATGGACTACCAGATCCAGATTTAGGAATCTCCGAAATCTTACTTGTAAAACGAAGCCCGAAAGAGGGATTTGTCAACCTAATAGATCTTCGGGCTGGGCAGATAATTGAGACCTTTCGTGAAGGACCCTCTGGTCCTAAAGGACCTGAGGCAGGACCTGTGTTAAAGGTGGTTTCGGTGAATGAAGACAATGACTCTGCGGTTTTTCAGGATGAGGCCGGCGGCGAAGTAGAGATTAACTTTGATTTTAGCGGAATTCCCCGCGAGCTCGGCTACGAAGTCATGAGGACTCGCGAGGCTGAGCCGGCTTCTGAAGAGGTGACTGCATCTGCATCTGCGAAAGAAGAGGTACAAGGACAAAAACACCTGGATATTCTCCCAGATGAGGAGGATGTGGCGCAAGATGGACAGGTGCAGTCACCTGAAGAGGAAGACCAAGAAGAAGAAGAGGAGCCAGAATTCATCATAGGCGAGGTCATAGAGCTAAAAAAGGTCCAGGGCGAAATCAAAGAAATCAGCTCAGCCTTTCGCATTTACCAGGACATTTTCCAGCGCTCCGAAATGTTGGGTGAGCTAATCCGCTCACTTCCTCAAAAAGAGCAGAGAAATCCCATCAAGCTACAAGAGATCCGTCGTATCGTTGAATTGATGATTATTCTGCGTAATGATGTTGTGAAATATGGTGTTACAGGCGAACCTCGTGGGCTGAAGCCTACGTCAATGGACACTCTTGCTGATCTCGTAAAAAGACCTGATGTGACCTTGGCGCGCAAGGTGGCCGATGTGTCAAAGGTGCTTTGCGCCACTCACACGGAGTCCCCAGACAAAGACCCGCCTGCCGGCCAATATGAAGAAGGCCTTTACTTGGACTATCTGGACGATATCCTCGCCCAAGCAAAAACACTAGATGCAACCGCCGCCATGGAGCCCGAAGGGGGGGAGACAACCGGCCTTCCGAGATTTTTCATCAATTCTGAGAAATATATCCAGAAGGTACAGACTCCTTTCATCGTTCAGCAAGGGGATTCCGCCCTCGCAGCCGATGAAGAAGTATTTCGCCTAGAAGTACCCGATTTAGAGGAGAATTCGCTAAATGCATTGGCTATAGACACGGAAGAGATCCCGCCAATCATCACACAAATCCCTTTTTCACAAGCCCGTCTTCTCAAGCGCCGCATCTCAAGATTCACCGTGGGCGAGGAATTGCGAGTGGTGGAAAAGGGAGAGAATCCTACCTATAACAATATCATCGTCTTTCCTCGCACAGCCCTGCGCACGGTCGGCCCCATTCGCAGTGGAAGCTTGGCGAGAGATGCGAGTTTAGCCATGAGCCCTGCGGAAACAATGGAAGAACTCCTCAAACGGCTCGGCGAGATCAGCGATTTCCCCACCGCCGATGGAATACTCTTACTCGGCGTGGATGGAAATATTCTGGGCAATGTTCTTGTGAAAGACTGGCTAGAAAATCTCAACCTGTTGGTGAATGGAATCGGCGATACTCTCTTAGAACTACGTGGATATGGAGTGTCAAATGTAGAATGGTCTTCCGCGCAGCTGGAGGTTATCCAGGGAAAGATCAACCAGCACCTGGCTGCTATCAAGATTTTTATCACACGTCAGCGCGAGGAAAATAAGGCTGCCCTCGCAAATATCAAGTTTGAAGCACAGCCTCTCTTCCCTGCCGATATAAGCACTCGCTTATTGGCGCGTATTGAGTCAGAGCCTCTCCTTCAAAAGGTGTTAGAGAAGGTTCGTGAGGCCACTGGGGATCTGGCGGATATTGATGTGAATTGGTTCACCTTCCTCTTCCTAAGTTTTCCAGATTTACTGGTGGCCACGCTTGGTCAGCAGCCAGATATCTTGGCTAAGGAGCGGCTGCGGCATGTGCGCGATCAGTATAATAATTCCCTGAAGGCCGGCTATCGTTTAAAAAGCGTTATCCAGAACTCGGGCGAAATACCACAGGAGAATAATTGCGAACACGTGGGGGAGCTTACCAAAGTGCGGCGTCTGGGTCAAAGATATGCCGAGGAGCCGCGCGATACCACGAAGACGAAGGGCTTGTTGAAGCTCCTAAATAAATTCCGAGGACGCGTTGAAGAGAATTGGGTATGGTGCAATGTGTGTGACAAGCATTTGATTTGCGCACACGAATTACTGCAAGTGCAGGAATTACTGCGGCCGAAGGAGAAGGAGGCGCTGCAGAAGGAGCTCATTCTGAAATTCTCTGGCGGCCAATTCAGCGGAAAATTCATATGCAGCGTGTGTGGACAGGGTATTCAAGAACTGGATTTTGACACGAATATAGAATTTGACGACGCGGGTCGGCCGATGATGGGGCGGGCTGTTCTTGTAGACGAGGACGCCATTAAGGATGAGCAGCTGAATGCTATGCTTACAGGGTTTGGAACTGGTGGCGGTGGCGTTGGCGCTTATGCGCCAGAAGAAGAAGAAAAAGCCGTCTATGCCACCGAAGAGCTGAATACTATGTATACAGTGTTTAAGAAAATCTCAAGCCTCGTCGGCATCAACCCTGAGCCCGAAGATCTGAAAAAGATGGTGGAGGATTTAAATAATTACATCACTGGCCTTCCAACGAGAGATGCGTATGCCGCCGCGTCCAGAGGTAAGAAGGCCCAGGACTATGATATCTGGTATTCTATCCGCTATGTATCAGCCGCCGCTGCTATTATGCTTCTAAATATACAGACCCATACACCTGACTATATCATCTATTACACAAACGCCGACTGCCGCGAGGGCTTTTTCGGCTACCCCCTTGAATCAGAGTCAAATACGTCTGGCCTCAATTGTATAACGACGGTAATTGCTGGAATCAATGACAATGAATTTCCATGGAATTTGACCACTCTCCAGAAACAGTCAAATCTCGTAAAACGCCGTGATGCAATTCTGCCCTTTGTCAAAAACCAAATTGACGCGTTCATTAAATTCCCAGTGAATCAGGCGGCCCTCAAGAAAAAGCGGGATTATCGCATAAGTTTGTATGGAACATCTGAAGGAATTAAAAAGGACCAGATTCCACAAATCTTCCGTCCAGTGCCCTATATAATTTCAGTGGAAGAGGCCGCAGCCGCACCAGTGATCGCATCCGCGGCCACGCCATCCCAGCAGGCGACTGCGTGGATTCGTACGGGTCATTCGGTGGCGAGAACGAATGCGGCCCTCAATCCAGATTCTCCCTTCAGCGAAACAACCACTTGCTTACACCAGGTGGGAACTCCGTCAGAGCTTTCTTCTTCTTCTGCATCTGGCCTTCCGCCCCTAGAAAAGAGAACTGCGCGTATGAGAAACTCGGCAACTGTATCAAGCACCTTTTACACAGAAAAACAGAAGACACTTGAAGGCAGACTAGATCCGAAAGATTATTACAAGCTATTCGCCCAAGTTTGTTACGAGGGTCCGAATAAGGGATTGCCGCATCAACTTGGAGTGGGCCTAGCCTGCAGCCAATGTGAAATAAGCTTTCAGGAGAATCCCAAGCTTTCTTCTTCTTCCTCCGCAGGAGGAGGAGAAGGAGCAGGAGCAGGAGGAGAAGGAGCAGGAGCAGGAGGAGAAGGAGGAGATGCAAAACTCAAATCTCACATTGAGTCACAGGGTATTATTATAAATGATGATACATTTGATGATTTACTCAGATCTGCCCGCCTAGCCCAAGAAGTTTCAGAGGACCCTTTAACAAGAGTACCAAGGCCTGAGGATGCATTTGAGCTTTTAGCGAGATATCCTCCTATGGATACTGAAAGATGGGTTCCCATGTTAAATAAGATAGGTGCATCGCTGGTTGAGCTCAGTTTATCTGGCCAATCTCTCACAAAGATACAGATCGCACAGGCGGCAGAAGAGCTAGTTGGCTCAATAAGTGTTAAAGAGGAATTTGTGAAGGCGCGCATAGGCGAGAACCTCTTTTCTTACATAGTCTCAATGCTCCAAAAGCCTCCAAGAGAATGTGGCGAGGCGGTCAGCACTTACTTATTAGTGCCTTACCAGAAATGGCTAAGTGGTCTTGGACCAGCGAATTTCCGTATTCTTGGCACATATAATCTAAGCTTTGAGACAAAGACGGACATTTTGACAAAGGGTATGGGGTCGCATCTCCAGATTATTGGGGGCGAAGAACTTACAGGAATCGGATTGGCGAAGGTGCAACTCTTCGTCAAGGATTTGAGTTCTGCGTGCAGAAATATCTTCCCCTCGCTACGATCTATACTCATGTTGGGCGGAAAGGAGATGGTTACGTATTTTATGCGTGCTTACCTCATTGGCGCCATACATAGGTTTATTGACCCGCACCAGATTCCTGAGACAGACTTGGAAGAGGGAACGGTTCCTAATATGAAACTTCTCTATAAAAGTCTTGGACAGGCACTTACGAGGTATGCGGTTGGAAGCAAGGTGCCTACAGAAGAAGAGATTCGCACACGCATTGAACAGAGAGTTGAGCAGGAGAAGCAAGTCTTTATTAATAAGCTTGATAGAATGTCGCGAGAGGAGAGAAAGGTTGAGCTTATGTTAAAGGGATTGGGTATGGGTGCTTGGGCGGCGGGTGGAAGTAAGGCGATTCGGCAGTATGACGAGGATCGTTATGAGGTGGAAAGAGCTGAGAGAGCGGCGGCGGGAATTGTTGATTACGCGGGCCAAGGTCCTTTGACCCAAGAAACATACGATATGTTTGGCGCAGACTTAGGAGAAGGAGAGGGAGGTGCAGAAGGCGGGTACGATCATGATCAGATGGCCGAGGATGATTATTAGATTATTAGATTCGTAGGATTAAGCTTAACAACATTATAAAGCAAAAACTTTATAATGTTCTTAAAAAAGAGAGGATGTGGACTTTTATTTTAGCAGGAGGCCTATATTTAGTGGGCGTGGCTGTGATTTTAGTAATAAAGCCCAGCTTTATGTTTACTCCGGATGGAAATTGGAAAGAGTTTGGAATTGGTCAGAGTGAGCTACGTTATACGACCTTTCCATTCTGGCTCTTTTGCATAGTCTGGGCGGTGATATCTTACACAATTGTCATACTTCTTATGCCTCCTATGCCCCCTATGCATCTTACAGAAGAAGAGGATAGATTCTATGAAGCACCTGTGAAAAATCAGCGCAAGGGGAGAAATTCTTGGTTTAGAAATGCTCCTGCATCTGCAAGAGTAGTCCCTCCTGTAGACGATTCAGAATTAGTATTTGATGATGAGATTGAAGCGCCTGAGATGTTAAAGAAGGGGTATTATGTGTTAAACAAGAAAGCCAGCAAGCTCGCTGGAGTTCCTAAATATGTGTATTTAGGTGAGGATGAACCGTAGGCCCTGCTTTCCAAAGGAATGTCAAAAGGTCTCAGCGACAAACATCTTGAATACTCATGATAAAGAATAGGGGGAGAATTGTCATCCAGAAGATCCAGTAGAAATATACCGCGGATGTTTTCATGGATTCGCTTAAATATGTAGGTAAAACTGCCTTCACAATTGAAGAAAAGATTTGCATCTTATACATGGAATCATCTGCAGCAACTGCAGCATCTGACGATGCAGAAGGAGCAGAAGTCGGTTTCCAGAAGGGGATTTGTTCTAGGAACAGTACTGTGGATGCTATGAAGGTTGTGCCCAGTACAAACAAGTTTGACACGGCGACTGACGGATTGAGAGACCCACATTTGATAAGTTGATACACTATAGCCACCACTGTTGAAACAACATACGCTATAGCAGGTATTGCAATAATACTTATCCAATTTGTGTCAATATAGTATAATAATATCGCTGACATTGCAGCAACGAATACAGAAGCCGTAACGCTGAGTATCATTGCCATTCTAACGTAACTAACGTTAGAATCTTGGTTAAATTCGCTTGTCAACGTTAGAATGGCAGCAATCGCAGAGGATTTAATGGCCACTGTCACAGAGATGGTTAGCCCTCAAGTGAATGCAACTGCAAATGCAAATGCAAATGCAAGTGCGAATGCAAGTGCGAATGCAAATGCAAGTGCCGAGGAAGAACCAAAGAAAAAGGTAAAGAAAGAACGTCAAATCCCAATCCCTAAGGATAGTGCAACCTTCTTTCGTGCCCGGGCGAAAGATCCTAAGAAATTTACATTCACTGCCGATGGAAATCTTCAAGTTCCAGAAATGCGTGGTGAGCCAGCCAAGGTCATACAGCTCCCATTTTATAGAGCAGCTACAGCCGAAGAAATTCGTGAAGTTGAGGCGAAACAATTTGAGGATATCAAGGGGGTTGAGAAAGAGATTGATGAGACATCCAGATTATTGCGAGATGCATTAATTGAATGGCGTGCAACGGGTTCAGGGGCGATATCAGAAGTATTAAAGTACCAACGCGATCTTCAACGACTTGATGCGCAGCGCACTCAACTTCGTTACCCAGTCCGTTGGGCAAAGACCTTCAAAAATCCTGCCATTAATACAATCTTAACAGACCAGTTTTATGAGAAAAGAAAGATAGGATACCCTGTATCTGCATTGCAGACGCGTGGAATAAGCTTTGAAGAGTCTATCCGTTCGTCATCTTCTGCATTTGTAAAAGCATCTGATTCTTCTGCAGAAGGATCAGAAGGAGAGGAAGAAGAAACCCAAGAGCATTTCATAATCTTCTATAGCACAACCGACCCAGAGCATGGATTACTGTCGCCAGACACCATGGTAGAATTCATATTCAATTCAACTCAATATACCAGCCTCATCCAAGCATATGAGGGCGAACGTGTTGCAGCTTTAGGAAGAAAGGATTTACGTCCTTCCATTCTAAAATCTCGTAATCCGAGACAAATTCGTCTTTTAGGTTCAAAGGTGGTTGGGCAAGTGGAAAATCCTAGAGAATTATGGATTAACATCTTAAAATCACTTGTATCACAGCACCCCAGATTTGCAGATATGCTAAGAACAACAGGAAATGATACTCTAGTCTTTGCCGATGCTCGTGATGGTCTATTAGGTGTTGGACTCGCAGTAGAAGATCCATTAGCCACTGACAGAAATGCTTGGAAGGGCGAGAATATTCTTGGACAAGCTTGGCAAGCAGTTAGAACCTCAGTTCAAGAAGGGGAACAGAAAGGCGGAGATCTAACATTTACTGAGAGTGGCACTACAAATAAGGAAGTCAATGAGAGACGCGCAAATGTGTTAAAGGGTATGTACAGGAAGCGTTTTTAAGCGTTAACCCTGCTAAAGCTTGTGCTAAAGACATCACCCTTGCTAAAGCTGTTACCCCTGCACAGGATAATCCTTCAAAGTCCCTTCGTTCGCGTCGCAATTTACCTCGTGGCTGGTATACTTATAACACGTGCCACCAGGATCTCTAAAAATCTTATTTGCAGCATCCTTTGGGTGGGGATATTGGTGAATAACCTGTTTCTCTGGTTTATAAACTAAGAATATAAGTCCCGCTAGTAATAAACCTGCTAAAAATGGAAGGATTCTAAAGTGGTCCAGCATTCTAACATTAGTATAGAAAAGGGGGAGGATGTATGAGATATTTAAAACAGAAAAATTTGCAACCATCTTCAGTTTCATCATAGGATTTGGAGTCGTTGCAATAGCAATTCCCGTGTGTAAGGGCGACCAGTGCTTTGTGAAAAAGGCACCATCGGTGCATGAGATGAAGGAATCAACATTCCATATCGGCAAGCAGTGCTATCAGTTTGTGCCTGAAACCGTAGAGTGCCCGGCGGATGGTGTAATAGAGGCTTTCTCAGTTTGGAACCGTTGACCGCGGAAACATCCCTTCTTAAAGCTGCTGCTGAATCTTTAGAGCTTCATGGCGGCCGCAGGAACACTTCTGGCTGATTTAGAACCAAACGGAGGTGACGGAGATCTTGTTCAGAAGATTCTTTCAGATATGAATATTCCGACCGCTAGCGCTCGTCCTGCGCCCCCGCCACTCCCCGCGCAAACTCCCGTATATCAGCAGCAGATGGCATCCTCCACTTCGCAGATTGCAATGGATTCCAGAATACCCACTTCGCATGTCATCGGCAACGAACACCCCACTCCGGCGGAATTTGCGTCGGCTATGGGCCCTATGGGCCCTATGTCCCAGGGAGGCCCTATGGGCCAGGGTCAGATGGGAGGCCAGATGCAAATGCAGGGCCCTATGGGGCACATGGGCCATATGGGAGGGATGCAGGGCCATATGGGCGGGATGCAAATGCAGCAGATGCAGAATCCTGTATATGAGGCCCCTTCTAAGAACATATACAGCCGCATTCTTGATGAGGCCAAGGTTCCATTAGTAGTTGCAATCATATTCTTCGTATTTTCCTTACCACCTATACGTGTCCTTCTAGCACACTATGTGCCGACGCTTATAAAGCAGACAGGCGAGTTTCAGGTAACAGGTCTACTTACAGTTTCTTTAATGGCTGGTGCGACCTTCTGGATGCTACAGAGAGTAATCGCGCCGCTACTTTCGTTATAAAGCGCATCTTACAAAAATATAAATTAGGTATGACTCAGATCTAATTAACTTACCGTCAAATACAAAATTTAAGAACTCTAGTTCTTAAATTTTTTATTTTCGGGAATGATGTGGAGTATCAAGAATTTAAGGCCGAGCGTAGCGAGTACTTAAATTTGGTACTTCACGTTATATTTTTACGGCAAATAGTAGTATGAAGGGGTTCAGATTCACAGAAGAAACAAGAAAGGTAGCCCTAGTATTTTTTACATTCTTTTTCGTGTATGGCCTCATAAATACCCCCGTCGTTCAGTTTCTAGTATGTCTTGCTGTAGCTGCTATAGCACAGGGTGTTTCAGATTCTTATGAAGTTGCGCTTATTGCATTCCTGATGATGAACTACATCTATCCCATGTTCTCTAGAAGATCAGTTGCTGGATATTCTAATAAGGTTTATGCATCTGCTTCTGCATCTGCATCAGAAGGCTTCGTAGATGTGAGTGCAATAACCTCAAGAATTAAGAATATGGTGACGGGTGTGGGATCTCCCATGACAGAAGGATTTGCTGATGCGAGCGATAATGATTTGACGCTCAATAAGTCAGAAGAGAGTGAGAATTCATCAGATGTTACAGCGACCACGAAGCCTTCTTCTGCATCTACAGATGTTGATGTTGATGCTACTGTAGATAAGAATGCTCAACTCGCTAAAATGACTCAGATGATGTCTTCTGTGTTAAAGAATATGGGGGATAAGACAGCGTCTTCTAACGAAGTTAGACAAGAAGCAAAAAAAGCAGACGCTCACGCACCCCCCGCTGCGACTAAGATTTCTGAGCAGAATGTCCCCGCTGTAACACAACCCGCGGAATCATTCACAGATAATGGCGGCCTATTCAAGCTTGGCCAGATACCTAGTGAGGCTAAGGGCGGCTTCCACATTGATGCCGGCACAACAGTGATGAATGCGATCAATGCGCTCAAACCCGATCAGATAAAGGCGATGACGCAGGATACAAAGCAACTCATTGATACGCAGAAGTCGCTCATGGGAATGTTACAGACTTTCCAGCCGATGGTGCAAGAGGGGAAGCAGATGATGGATACATTCCAGACAATGTTCTCACCGTCTATGGGTGCCAAATAAATGAGATCTTATAGTAAAAGAAGATGATCAGATTTACTGATATTCTTCTTATACTCGTTTTAGTCGCGATTCTAATCCAAGGGATGCAAGGCATGCAAAAAACAATTGTTGTGCAGAGTCCTGCATATGCAGAGGCAACTACTCACGCTAATGCATATCCAGTGCAACGATCAGAAAGAGAAAGAGAAAGAGGCGCGGATGACCGTTATGCGCGCGCGCCACGCCCCCAGAGAGTCTGGGACAACGGCCCCGAGATTCCTACGAGAGGCGCTGCTTCCGCATTAGATCCAATCCCAACGCGCGGAGCGCCAGAATCTTATCAGCAAATGGGCGTAATGGTCGGCTCAGATGGAAAGGCCCTTCCCTTGTACGGCCGCCGCACTGCACCTCGCAGTGATAAATTCAATTACTACACTCGCACTGACACATACAATCCAGTCGCACTCCCTGTTACATACATGAATAAGGACTGTCAAGATAATGCGGGGTGTAATGAGCTGAACTCTGGAGATAGTATTAGGATTTCTCCTACCGGCGAGACTGCAAAGGTCACCTTATATGGGTTTGACGGTCCTCGCTATTCTCCTGATATTGCTTAACGGCTGGTGCTTAAGTTAAGAAGTTGCCGTGTGAGCACGGCAAATCATTAACTTATCGCCCTAGCGGACTAAGTGGAGTGCTAATTTCAGAACTCCACGGTAGAAGGATGGGCATTGGTTGCGTATCCCAAGATTCCATTCTTAAGAAACCAGAATTATTTGATTTCGCCATAACACAGGCCATATCCCCTTTTACACTAAGCGGAGCACCTCTGTCAAATAGGCCAGAAAGTCTAAAAAATGTGAGTGAGTTTAAAAGAAAGTCTACAGCCCTGACAAATCCATCTGCACCCGCATATTTGAGCGATAGTAACTATTATATAGTAAATGACGATACCTCTAATATAATTGGCCCAGATACATCTACGAGTCTGCGATATGAAGGCAACACCTATACCCAGAAGTTTATTGCGATTCACCGATCTATATGGCTTTCTCCTACAGATACAAGTTCTGGCACGGATGCACAGGTAAGCATTTTCTTCACAGATTCACGCGGAAATATGTTTCATATCTGTATACCAATTGTATTCACAGAGGTTTCTGAAAATTTATTTTTAAAGCTTTGGCTACATGATGAGGAATTAAAGGTCCCTGGTGGAACAACAATCAATGATCTTTTGAACTTTCCGCAAGAAAAAGCTACCTTTGCAACGATACAGTATTGTCTGCAATATAATGGGACTCGTTCGTTAAATCCCTACACACTCTGTTATTTCAAAACACCTCTTGCATTGAATGCAAACAATGTCGCACCATGGTTGACAAAACTCCTGACAACCTATGATATTCCAAAGGAAACAGAGACTGCCAAAAAATACATGAGAAATACATTTGATGAGATTTTCAATCTAATGATGTTGGGCACAGTGAACACCTATAACACAACTGTCCTAGAACCTAAGCTTGTGAGTAATGAACAACATGTGGAATCAGGCTCTAACACTCAATCTGCAGTAAAGGCGGTATTTTATAATGTAAGAACATTGGATTTATCGGGCAAACGATCTGCGGTTCAAACAAAGGGTGTAAAAGGTGTTTCTAATGTGAAGTGTTACCCGATTGATCTTGCCAATCAGATTGATGAGCAGGGGAATATTTTTATTGATGAGAATACAAATAAGCCTATTGATTTGAAGGGCGTGGCTGAGCCTGAGGGCGGTACAGTTGACTTAGACGCTGCTGCGCGAGCTGCACATGATGCGAAAGTATCTGCTGCTGAGTCAGCAAATCGTATAACATATATTGTTATACTCAGTATTATTTTTATCCTCATTCTTGGCTTACTCATAGCCTTTGTAATATGGGCGTTGCCTGGATGGAGTCCTTCTTCTTCTCAAGGCGCTTCTGCAAATGTAGCGACTTCTGCAGCTGCGTCGCCTCTAGCCACTACAGTGGACTCTGCGAGTAAACTCGCGTCGCCTCTTGCACCAGTAGCACCAGTAGCACCTCTACCCACTACAGTGCCCCTCGCGCCTCTAGCCACTACAGTGGCCTCGTCTTCAGCTGCAGCTGCAGCTGTAGCAACAGCTCTAAATCAAAGAAGAGCCAGAGGGTCATCCAATGCAACAAATGCAACAAGTGCAACAAATGCAACAAGTGCAACAAATACAACAAGTGCAACAAATTCAACAAATGCAACAAATGCATCTGTAAATACCACCACACGAGTTCGTTGAAGTCTTTCCTAAACCCACGATTTTGACCTTTATTGTTAGATGAAGGTCAATATATCAGTAACTTCAATCGGCGTATTCTTAGTGTTAGCAGCTATAATTATACTAACGCTAAGAGGAGTCAGTGTCTTTGGAATATTGACAGAGAGTATTTCTCTAAAAGAAGGTTTCCAAGGAGATGATGATTTGATTCTAACAACTTGCCCGGCTGATACAAAATCATTCGTTGATAACGGTGGTAGAACTGTATGCTGCGATGGCGAGATTCATGGAGGAGTCTGTAAAGGATCCGCTATATGTTCATTGTCAGAAAGTGTGGGGAATATGCCCACCTGTGGTCAATGGCTAGGGGCCTATCTTGCAGAAAAGGGAAAGAATCGCTGTCCCCCATCCATGCCCAATTACTTTGAGAGCCCAACGGGTGGCGGATGCGCTGCTGGAGCACGCAACTCAACCGGAACTGGTGCAGTAGGTCCATTATGCAAATTATACAAAACACAGGAAGAGGATAATAAGAAGTTAGACAGTTGCACAAATCAGAAAATGTTAGAAGAAACTAAATGTTTTACAAACAGTATAATAGCAAATAAATCATTACATGAACAATGGAACGAATTACCTCCGTTTGTCCAATGCAATTATACAGACCCTGTAACCCAAATGCCTATATCATGCACTGATAATAAATCTTGGTTAAATTCCATAAAATTTCATTTCAAAGATCCTCAGCAATTCAGCGATCTTAAGGATAGAGCTAATTCCTGGCCTCCCCAAAGTAAAATGCAATTCTGCTCTGTCGTACAAAAGTTAAACATTGATAAGACAATTCAGTTAAGCGATGTTGCGTCGCTGCAATTATTCAAGTAACGTGAAGTACCGAATTTAAGTACCCCCTCGCTACGCTCGGCGGCCTTAAATTCTTCATACTTCACATCAGTGGCTTCGCCAAGAAAATACTAAATTTAAGAACTGGCGTTCTTAAATTCAGTATTTGACGGTAATGGCCACGCCATTTATAGAAATTCGCTAAAAAAATCTGGAGCATCCCTTGACTTAGGAGAAGGCGCTAGCTTAGGAATATTATCGTGTAGTACATCATGTTGCTCTACATCTGCAGGTGACGCGAGTTTACTCGCAGAGTCAACTGTAGTGGCTGGAGGCGTTTCAAGAAAGGGGGAAGGCGCTTCTTTTTGCGGATGCAGCGAAGGCCGCTGATCAGGTAATCCAAGCACTAAATTATGATTTCTCTCAAGGAATAAACTAAATACCGCCAAAAAGGTCAGTAAGCCTAGAAGATGATCCTTTCGCACAGCAGCCACAATAAGTGCTATAAGTACTATACGAACTAGGATATTCTCAACAAATCTAAATGTGACTCCATATGAACTGAGAATAGGAGCACCTAGTATTACTGCAACTGCTGCAATACCATACAGGTCCATCTGATCTAACCAATTAAATTTGATCAAAGGCCTTCCACTCTACCCGAGTATCAAATGGCTTCCAAAGCGCGTGTCTTGACACACATAGGTTATGCGATTCGCAAGGATTCTTTGAATCCCCTGCAAATGGATAAGATTCGGAAGGAGCTTACAGTAGCTCCAAAGCAAGCAGGAAAATATACGACCGCAGGTGAACCCTTCAGGATTTTCCTGGAAAGTTCAACGCGTTTCTATCTGCCGCGCGTATGGGGCACGGACGAATTCGGCGAGGCCGAGGAATCCATCTTAGTTGATGGAAATCCTATTCGGGAAGATCTTAAATTCATCGGCAAGCCATACGATTACCAGAAGGACATTATCAACCATTTCGTCCAGATTGGTGCAAATGGACTTATCTGTGTTCCTTGCGGGCGCGGTAAGACATTTATGGCCATTAGCATCGCAGCCAGCCTCGGACGGAAATTCATGGTGGTGGTTGACAAGGAATTCTTGTTGCAGCAATGGAGTGGCGAACTTCAAGCCCTCATGCCCGGAATCCGTATTGGGATCATTCAAGAGAATAAGAGGCAGATTGGGTTGGTGGAAAAACAACCCCCCAAACCATTGACGATTCCCGAACTGAAGGAGAAGTTGCGATCCCTCGGCCTGAAGGTGGGCGGGACTCGCGACGAACTTGTGGCTCGGCTTGCTTCGGTACAAGCAAATGCAGAAGCAAAGGCAGAAGACTCTCCGCCTCAAGAATACGATTGCTGCATTGCGATGATTCAGACGCTAGTCCAGCGAGATTTTGCAGAAACCGAGTTCCGTTCCTTCGGCCTATCAATCTTTGACGAATGCCACCATCTCGGCGCAGCCCATTTCTCCCGAGCCCTCCTGAAAATCCAAACCAAATTCATGCTCGGCCTCTCCGCCACCCCGACGCGAGACGACGGACTCAGCCGAGTATTTGAATGGTTCATCGGCAAGCCAGCCTATTGGGAGAAGGTGCGAGAGCCCGACCCCGACGTGATTGTGCGAAAGGTGGATTTTGAGTCCGACGATCCGGCATATTGTAATGAGCCAGTTGATTTCCGTGGCGAACTGGTCCTAGCAACCCTTTTAACACAGGTTTTGAACTGCGAGGCCCGCAATGAGCTTATTGATCAGGTCATGGCTGAACTGGTTGCTGAAAAGGAACGGCGCATCTTGGTCTTAAGTGACCGAAAGGCGCATTTGGAGAGGATTGAGGCAGGTTTGCCGAAGGGAACCACTGTGAGTTATTACATCGGCGGCATGAAGGAGGAGGTGCGCGAGGAAGGTGCTAGAACGGCACAGGTGCTTTTGGGGACATATGCAATGGCCTCAGAAGCAATGAATATTAAGACACTCAATACGATGGTAATG
>Ga0214919_10000724_pt1 | contig 56585 bp, 69 predicted proteins | sample LL1503_MetaG_FD_177994 | JGI IMG/M metagenome (GOLD analysis project Ga0214919, IMG submission 177994) | Freshwater microbial communities from Lake Lanier, Atlanta, Georgia, United States - LL-1503 | ecosystem: Environmental > Aquatic > Freshwater > Lake | place: USA: Georgia | collected... | reverse complement strand
AAAATGTGGAGGCAATATTAAGTTCCAACGGATCAGTGGCATTGCCGGTGTTGAATGGAAATACAACTCAAAATACATTAACATTTATTAATACTATTACATCCGATATACATTCACAAAATGTAGAGGGTATTATAACCGTTAGTACAAATTCATTTAATTCGGTGATAAGTTCCAACACAATAAACCCATCAATATCAACGATTGTTCCTCTACCAACATATGCATACAGTTCAGGTACAGAAATATCAGCCAATGGAAATGCAATATCTGCACCAGCTACGGTCACTCAAACCTGGTACATCTAAATTAATAAATATTATTTGAAAAAAAACATGGAGTAAAAATGTCACACTTTGCACAAATTGATAGTAACAACATTGTAACACAAGTTCTAGTAATAGAACAAGATGTAATTAATACAGGTTTATTTGGAGAACCAAGTTCTTTCATACAAACAAGTTACAACACACATGGCGGCGTACATATATTGGGTGGCACACCATTAAGAAAGAATTATGCTGGTATAGGATATACTTATGATTCAGTGCGTGATGCATTTATTTCTCCTAAGCCATACAATAGTTGGGTTTTGAATGAAGATACATGTTTATGGAACGCACCTGTTGCAAGGCCTACGGATGATAAACACTATTCATGGGATGAGGATACACTTTCCTGGGTGGAAGTTACGGAATCAGAAGCATAAATATCCCTATAGGGGGATATAATGGCAAAAACAATCACAACAAGAGCGGCATTTAAAGACTATTGCCTGCGTAGACTAGGGTTTCCTGTAATCGAAATCAACGTTGATGACGACCAGGTAGAAGACCGTATTGATGATGCGTTGCAATACTGGCAAGATTATCATTTTGATGGTCTACAAAAAGTCTATTACATTAAAAAAATAGACCAAACAGACATTAACAACAAGTATTTGAACATAGCTCAAGCCAGAGATTCCTCAAACAACGTTCTACAAATTGCTGGTATCACCAGAATATTCCCTATTTCAGATTCACACTCTCAAGTCAATATGTTTGATTTGAGATACCAGTTGCGTTTAAATGAGTTGTATGACTTTACCTCCGCTTCATACATTAACTATACGTTGACATTGCAACACTTGCGTATGCTGGAACAACTGTTCACTGGTGAAGTTCCTATTAGATTCCAAAGACACATGCAAAGATTGTATATTGATTGGGGTTGGGGTCGCAACGAAGCACCAATCGGTACAACAGTAATTGCAGAATGTTATGCGGTAATTGATCCTGATGTGTATACACAAGCTTGGAATGACCGTTGGTTAAAAGAATATGCAACAGCACTTATCAAACGTTCTTGGGGTAACAACCTTAAAAAGTTTGAAGGCATTCAATTGCCAGGTGGTGTCAAGTTAAATGGTGACAAAATCTATAGTGAAGCCAAGGAAGAAATTGATGCATTACATGCAGAAATTGGCGACAAGTACGGTGCACCACTAGAAATGTTCATGAACTAATATGGCAACCTCGGTTTATTTCAATAACTATAACTCTCTTGCTGAGCAGAGGGTAGTTGAAGATTTGATTGTTGAGTCAATCAAGATTATGGGTTTTGACGCCTACTATTTACCTATTGAAAATGAAACCGATAGAGACATATTGTATGGTGAAGATCCAATTAAAAGATTCAGTGCAGCCTTTCCAATTGAATTCTACCTATCAAGTTCTATGGAATATGGTGGCGAAAAAGAATTTTTTTCTAAATTTGGCCTTGAAATTAAGAACACTGTTAACATCATATTATCAAAACGTTCTTTCTCTCAACGTGTACCACAAGATATATTCACAAGACCAAGAGAAGGTGATTTGATTTATGTACCGTTCTTAAATGGTACTGGTGAGTTGTTTGAAATTAAATTTACAAACCAAACAAAAGACTTCTTCATGTTAGGACGTAAGATACCATTCTTCTATGAATTGGAACTAGAGAAGTTCAAGTACTCACAAGAAGTTATCGACACTGGTGTGGAAGACATTGATGATGTAATGATTCAATCAAGTTACACACTAGACTTGACTACTGGAACTGGAACTGGAACATATGAAGCTAGAGAAGTTGTATTTCAGTCTACAGATAATACACAAGCAAATGCATGGGTTGTGGCTTTAGTACAAGAATGGATCAAACCAGATGACTCGCTAAAGGTCACAAATATTGCAGGTGAATTCCGTGACAACGTTGCAATCATTGGTGCAACAAGTAATGCAAGATACTTTTTGGCATCTTATGATCCATTAAAAGATAGTACAAAAAATGAAAGTTATGACAATTCTTACTTCTTTGATACTGCCAATAATATTATTGACTTCACTGAAACCAATCCGTTTGGAAAAATTTAATGTCAACATATAATCGTGTCATAAGAAAACTGGTTGTAGGATTTGGTAATCTATTTGATAGCATTACTTTGTATAGATTTAAACCAGACAACACAGAATCGGAAAGATTTATTGTTCCTATTGCATATGCAAGTAAAGAACGTTATGTCATGCGCCTTGAAGAAGATTTGAACCTAGATAAAAAAGTTCAAATGACTTTACCTCGTATGTCATTTGAGATGGCCGGATTATCATACGATTCAAGTAGAAAACAAAACACAAACATTAAGAACTTTTCAGGAACTCCACCTTCAGGAATACTTTCACAATACAATCCAGTACCATACAATTTCGATTTCAATCTTTATATCTATGTACGTAACATAGAAGATGGTACACAAATCATTGAACACATTTTACCATTTTTTACACCAGACTATACGATTAAATTAAACCTTATTCCTGAAATGGGAATTATTAAAGAGGTTCCTGTTATTTTAAATTCCACACAACATGAAATTACTTATGAGGGTGGTAGAGATAATGAAACTCGGATGATTGTTTGGACATTAAACTTTACAGTCAAAGGTTTTATATTTGGTAAGGTTACAGAGACTAGTGTTATTAATCGTGCGTTTGTTTCTGTTTACAACCTAGTGTCACAAGAAGAAGTAATTGAATTTTACATGAACTTAGATTCTGGTTACGGAACATATAAAGTAGGTGAAAAAGTATATCAAGGTTACACCTCAGATGATGCAACAGCAACAGGTATGGTTGTTCAATTTACAGATAATGTATTGAGACTAAAAGAACTAACAGGAAACTTCGTGTCAGACAAACCTATATACGGGATTAACACATTGGCAAATTACAACTTTACATCGTACAACTTGAACCCATTGAAATTCGTTGAAGTCGATTCGATTGGTAGAGTTAGTACAGATATTGACTACATGTCAGTTGATAAAGAAGACGCTAAGGCTGATAACACATTGGCTGAAGTTACTACAATCAATAAAGCTGCAAATCAGTAAACAAAACGAGAGAAATAAATGGCTAAACAAACTATCAATATTGGTATTAGAGCAAATGATGGCAAAGGCGATTCATTAAGAACGGCTTTTACTAAAACAAATAACAACTTTACTGAGTTGTATACTACAGTTGCTTTGCGTTCCAATACATCAAATACGTATTATGAAACCAACCAAGAGTTGGCACAAAATGCTTTCAACAAAGCAAACACTGCTTCATTGGGTGATATTCTATTTGACAATACCACAATGTATAGTAATACGAAGGTTGAAATTGCTACTGACCCACATGAACATAGAGCTTGGGGTATGTTGTTTGGTCAAATAGATACACAAGCCAACAATGCATATGGCCATAGTGTCGCATATGATTCTGCAAATAATATTGTAGTATCAATGACAACACAGAATGAAGTTACTGGTTTACCACAGGCAACAGTTATTAAATTTGATCCATATGGTTCAATATATTGGAGAAAATCTGTTCCTGCGGCCAACGTGGGTGGAACATTAGTAGCAAGTTATGGTGATTCAGTAACAGTTGACGGAAATAATAACATATATTTGTTAACAAACATTCCAGATGACAGGTCAACCCGTGTTACAAAATTTAATTATCTAGGACAGAATGTCTGGAACACTTTAATTACCGATTCAATCGGTTCTAAAGATATCTGTGTTGACGATGAAGATTTTCCATATTATACTGGTGAACACAATTTAATTACGGGTCTTGATATTACAGGTGAATTGTATTTCACGTTTTATAATGCAGGTAATGCGGCAAACGCATCCGTTATTATTGCTTTACCAAACCGTGGTGGTTTATTAGTTGGATCAGCAAACGGCCAAGTGCATAAGTTTGATACAGAAGGTGTTTACATTAGAACAAGTAATGTCAACAAATATGGAAACACAATCATTGGACTAAGTTACGATTCTTCAAACAACTGGTATGCTGCAACGAATACAAACATCTATATGTTTAGAGCAAACAACCAATTGGTTTGGGAAAAAGAAATAACTGGTGTAACATCACCAAAAATTAATTGGATTAAGTATAGTAATAATTATCTATATGTAAACGGAACAACCACAGACCCTAACAGTAAAACTGGATTCATTAATTACAAGGTGCTTGCGGCCAATGGTTACCTTGCATGGGCGAATTCACTTCAAGTTCCAGGTGCAGGTCAAAATATTAGACTTGGCCACAGACAGCTGGATGTAAAAGGTGATTTTCTTGTTGGTACTGGATATGCGTATCCAAATGGCAGTTCAAAAGCAATCGCAATTACCTATGAATTGCCAATAGACGGAACTTTACCTGGTAAATATGCATATTCAAGTTCAACCAAATGGGGAGACTTTACATATGTGACTGTACCATCTGCAGCAACCACAACAAGTACAACAGTTGGTAGTGGAAATACAACAGTAACGCTTGCTATCAATACAACATATTCATATACAATGAATGCTGTTACTTATCAGAATCCTAGTCCAGAAAATGAACAGACAGTTGATTATTTTAAAGAACAATGGGAATTTACAAGCAACGGAACAATTGTTATACCTTCTTCAGGATCAAGCAACGTAGCTTTAGATGTAAGTGGAAAATCTTTGGCAAATGTTGCAAGCATTCAATTTGCAAACAATACAATTCAAGTTGGTGCATCTATACCTTTGGCTAATCTAAAGGTACTGGTTGCAGCATCATCCGACTTCAATGACTTTAAGAGTAGAATCGCAGCATTATAAACTAAGTTAAAAATATGAATACATTTGACAAAAACATGGAAAAATTATTTGATGTAACACCGGTAGAACAGGAAATAAAACCTCTGTTACCGGTAGTTACTAAGACTGAAGAAGGTCCAGATTTAAAAACAGACTTACAAGATGCCTATGAACAAACAAAGGACAATCTACAAGAGTTGATTGATAACGGCAAAGATGCAATGGAAGAACTAAGACACATTGCATCTGCTGGACAACATCCACGAGCATTTGAAGTCTATGCAACACTACTAAAGAATGTGGTTGATGCGAACAAAGAATTGCTTGCAGTACAAAAACAAATGCGTACAATGGATGGTAAACAAAAAGAAGGTGATACCAAAATTGATAAAGCAATTTTCGTTGGTTCAACCGCTGAATTAAATAAACTTTTAAAAAGTAAAGAATGATTGATAATGTCGATTTAAAATTTGGTGAAGCGTACCGAGATAATCCATTACTTAAAAAGGCCGGTGTTAAGGTAGAGTATACACAGGAACAAGTTGATGAATATATAAGATGTGCCAAAGACCCTGTTTATTTCGCAAAAAATTATATCAAGATTGTTAACGTTGATGAAGGTCTAATCAACTTTAAGATGTGGCCATTCCAAGAAAAGATGTTAAAACTTTTCAAGGACAACCGGTTCGTTATCACTAAATGTCCACGACAGGTTGGTAAAACTACAACCACCGTAGCGTATATGTTATGGGCAACCATATTTACAGACCAACAAAACTGTGCAGTTCTAGCAAACAAGGGTGCTTTGGCTCGTGATATTTTGTCCAAATACCAACTTGCATATGAAAATTTACCAATGTGGTTGCAACAAGGTATCGTTACGTGGAACAAAGGTAACGTAGAACTTGAAAATGGTTCTAAGATTGTTGCTGCGTCCACATCATCATCTGCAATTCGTGGAGGTTCTTTTAACATTGTATTCTTGGACGAATTTGCTTTCGTTCCAAACAATATTGCGGAAGAATTCTTTAATTCTGTTTACCCTGTAATTTCATCAGGTAAAAAAACAAAGATTATTATTGTATCTACACCTAATGGTATGAATCTATTCTACAAGTTATGGATGGATTCAATCAACAAGAAGAATAATTATATTAATTTTGAAATACATTGGTCACAAGTACCTGGTCGAGATGAGAAGTGGAAAGAAGAAACGATTCGCAATACTTCTCAACGACAATTCTCACAAGAATTTGAAACTGAGTTTTTAGGTTCTTCAAATACTTTGGTTTCTGGTTACAAATTACAACAATTGGTATATACCGACCCAATTGCGAACCACGACCTGTTAAAAATATATGAACATCCGGTTAAAGAAGGTGTGAACGAATCTAAATCCGACCACCTGTATGCAATCACGGTCGATGTTTCAGAAGGTAGAAATCTTGATAGTTCAGCCTTCTCTGTAATTGATATCTCACAGACACCATACAAACAAGTGGCAACCTATAAGAGTTCATCAATTACACCTATATTGTTTCCAACAGTCATCTATAATGCAGCAAGATATTACAACGATGCATATGTTTTGGTGGAAATTAATAACAATCCCCAGGTAGCAGACTCATTACATTCAGATTTTGAATATGAAAACCTTTGGAAGATATTTACAGGCAATAAGAAACCGCAACAATTATCGGCTGGGTTTGCTCGTGGCGTTCAAATGGGATTAAAAATGTCTCCTCAGGTCAAGGCAATTGGTTGTTCAAACCTTAAGACTTTGATTGAAGGTGACAAATTGTTAATTCAAGATTTTGATACATACTCCGAGTTGACCACTTTTATTCAGCAAAAGAATTCCTTTAGTGCAGAAGATGGTGCAAATGACGACATGGTCATGTCTCTGGTCATGTTTTCTTGGGTAACAACCCAACAATATTTTAAAGAGATTGTTAACCACGACATACGTAAACAGATTCAGTTAGAAAATATGAATCAAATGGATGATGATGTTTTGCCGGCTCCAATCATTGAAGATGGTTTGGAACATGATTTTGAGATTATGGGTGGTGACATGTGGGAAGTTGCAGACGGTGGAGAAACGTATGCAAAGTTTATGAGAAACAGATTGGAAAGGTTATAAAACCAGCCTTTCATAAATACTCTTATGGTATTTTGCCAAAAGAACATAATAATTCAAGGAGAATAAAATGGCATTTCAAATCTCTCCAGGCGTAAATGTAGCTGAAGTGGACGCAACAACAGTTGTACCCGCAGTTCAACAGACCGCTGGTGCATTTGCTGGAACCTTTCAATGGGGTCCAGCAGACAAGGTAAAACAGATAGATAGTGAAATAACACTCGTAAGCACATATGGTAAACCTAATTCAGATTCAGCAGTATCATTCTTTACTGCTGCAAACTTTCTGTCTTATGGTAATAACTTAAGTATTGTACGTGCAGTTGGTGCATTAGCAAACAATGCAACCGATGGTAGTACATTGAATGTACAAATTAAAAACGAAGATGTTTACGAGTCTACTTATTTAAATACCAACAACGGCAATAATTATGGTCCATTTGCGGCTAGATATCCGGGTGTTTTAGGAAACTCTATCACTGTTGCTGTTTGTGCAAACAATCAAACATATAGCACATGGGCATACAAAAATTATTTCACATCTGCGCCAGGCACATCAGATTTTGCTGATTCTGTTAATGGTGTGAAAGATGAGATGCACATTGTTGTTATTGACAAAGACGGATTGTTTACTGGTTCTGCCGGTGCAATCTTAGAAACATATGGTTTTGTTTCAGCTGCATCAGATGCGGTTATCAACGGTGTCACAAACTACTACAAACAAGTTATTTTTAATAACTCAAAGTATGTTTATGCAATGGATCCTGTTAATTATGCAACAACAAGTGCTACATGGGGACGAACTGCTGCAGGTAGAACTTTTGCAAATCCAGCAACCAACCAAGTAATTAATCTAATTACAGGTTCTTCTGTTGCACCTACTGATGGAAACTTAACAACATCTTACGATTTATTTGCTAACAAAGAATCTATTGACGTTTCTTTGGTACTAACAGGCGGACATTCAATTACAGTTCAACAATATGTTATTGATAACATTGCTGTTGGTCGTGCAGACTGTGTGGCATTTATTTCTCCAAGGTATGCAGACGTAGTTAATAAAGCAGGCAACGAAACAACTAATATTCAAGATTGGTTAACAACACTATCAAGAAGTTCTTCTTATGTTGTTGCTGATTCTGGATGGAAATATCAATTCGACAAATACAACAACACATATCGTTGGATACCACTAAACGGTGATATTGCTGGATTATGTGTGTACACGGATAACATTCGTGACCCATGGTTCTCACCAGCTGGTTTCAACCGTGGTGCAATTAAGAACTCTATCAAGTTGGCATGGAATCCAAACAAATCATTCCGTGATACATTGTATGCAGCAGGTGTTAATCCAGTTGTATCATTCCCAGGTCAAGGCACAGTATTGTTTGGTGACAAAACATTGTTAAACAAACCATCAGCATTTGACCGTATTAATGTTCGCCGTTTGTTCATCACACTTGAAAAGGCAATTGCACAAGCTGCCAAGTTCTCAATGTTTGAATTGAATGATGAATTTACAAGAGCACAATTTATTGCTTTAGTATCACCATTCTTGCGTGACATTCAAGGACGCCGTGGTTTGACAGACTTTAGAGTTGTTTGTGATTCAACAAACAACACACAACAAGTTATTGATAGCAACCAATTCGTTGGAGATATCTACCTTAAACCTGCACGTTCAGTAAACTACATTCAGTTGAACTTTGTTGCTGTTGGTACTGGTGTTGACTTCGTAACAATCGTTGGCGCAGCTTAATAAATAAACGATATAGGAGAAAACAATGGCATTTAATGTATCAGAATTCAGAGCTAATATGATTGGAGACGGAGCACGTCCTAATTTATTCTCTGTCTCTTTAATATTTCCATCAAACGTAACAAACTCAACATCTGCTGGCCAAAAACTAACCTTTATGGCCAAAACAGCACAACTACCAGGTTCTTCAATTGGTACAGTTCCAGTATTTTACTTTGGACGTGAGATGAAGTTTCCAGGTAACAGAACTTTTGCTGACTGGACATTGACAATCATTAACGATGAAGATTTTGCAATCAGAAACTCTTTAGAAAACTGGATGAACTCTATCAATAGTCACACAGGCAACGTAAGAAGCGGCGCAGCAAGAAATTCTAATGGTTATTCTGTTGATGCAAACGTTATTCAATATGGTAAAACAGGCAACGAATTAAAGAAATATAATTTCGTTGGTTTATTTCCATTAGATTTGGCACCAATCGACCTTGATTGGGGTTCAAATGACGCAATTGAAGAATTTACATGTACGTTTGCTTACCAATTCTGGGAAACAGACACAACATCTTGATATATAGCGGGAGGCCCAATAGGGTCTCCCATGATTTTTTGATTTTATAATTACACACAAACTATGGCAAACAACACAAATAAATTCTCACTGTTCGGTTTTACAATTTCTCGCCAAAAGGATGAGGAAGACTCTACTGCACAACAATCATTTGCGCCACCAACGCAAGACGATGGAGCATTAACTATTACATCTGCCGCTTACTACGGCACTTATGTTGACCTTGACGGTACCGCAAAGAATGAGGTAGAACTAATCTCTCGTTACCGTGAAATGGCTATGCAACCTGAAATTGAATCTGCGATAGATGATATAGTTAATGAGGCTATTGTTCAAGATGATGATGGTAAAATAACACAAATTATTTTAGATGATTTAAAAGTTGCCGACAAAATTAAAAAGGCCATTAAAGAAGAATTCAATACCGTTTTGCGTATGTTGAGTTATCAGAACATGGCACAAGATATCTTCCGCCGTTACTATGTTGATGGTAGAATGTACTATCACATCATTATTGACCGTGAGAAACCACAAGAAGGTATCAAAGAACTTCGTTACATCGACCCACGTAGATTACGTAAGGTTCGTGAGATGAAGAAACAAAAAGATGAAAGAACTGGTGCAGATGTTATGCAACCAGTGAATGAATACTACATATACAATGACAAAGTTGTTAGTGGTAGTGCATCCAATTTTGGTCCTGTTGGCGTTCGCATTACAACAGACTCTATTATTTCGGTGGTATCGGGTCTTATGGACTCCCGCCGTGCGGTTGTTCTGAGTTATCTACATAAAGCAATTAAGCCTCTTAATCAACTACGTATGATTGAGGATGCAACGGTCATTTACCGTATTTCGAGAGCTCCAGAACGCCGTATCTTTTACATTGACGTTGGCAATTTACCAAAATTAAAGGCCGAACAATACATGCGTGATATTATGGTCAAGTATAAAAATAAACTTGTTTATGATGCCAATACAGGTGAAGTACGTGATGACCGTAAGTTTATGTCTATGATGGAAGACTTCTGGTTGCCACGTAGAGAAGGTGGCAAAGGCACAGAGATTACTACACTACCAGGTGGACAGAACCTAGGTGAGTTGGAAGACGTTAAATACTTCCAGAAGAAACTCTATGGTGCGTTGTGTGTTCCAATCTCTAGGTTAGAACCTAACCAAGGTTTCTCACTTGGTCGTTCATCAGAGATTACTAGAGATGAATTGAAGTTCTCTAAATTTGTGGACAGATTAAGAAGTAAATTTTCCGAAGTATTCAATCAAGCATTGCGTGTACAGTGTGTACTAAAAGGCATTTGTACCGATGAAGAATGGGAATTGTTTAAAGAAGATATTCATTATGACTTCATTAAAGATAATAATTTCTCCGAATTAAAAGAAGCGGAATTAATGTCACAAAGATTAACGTTGTTACAATCGGTTGATCCATATACTGGTCGTTATTTCTCACAAAAATGGATTCAACAAAATGTGTTGCGCCTAACAGATGATGAGATTGAAGATATGGATAAAGAAATTGAAACAGAAAAAGAAATGGGTCTTGGATTACCTGTTGGTGTAACAAATGATGTTGCACAACAACAGATGTTAGGACAAGTTCAAACCGACCAAATGGTACAACAGGCACAATTGATGCCTGATCCTGCACCAGCTGGTGGTTCCAGTTCTGGTGGTGGTAGTTCATCATCAAGTAGTAAACCAAAAAGTTCCAGTGGTTCGAAATCGGTTAAAGGTGACCTCAGCTTAGAAGAAGTAGAGACAACATTTACCAGATTGAAACGCATTTTATAATTAGGAGATAACAATGGATAAAGCAAGAGAAATAGTAGACTACGCAGAAACAGATAACGCAATCGAAATGCGTAATGCATTATATTCTGCACTACATGATAGAGTTAAAGCTCATATTGAGACACATAAGGTAGAAGTTGCAAAACAATTAATGAATCCAGATGTTGCAACTGCTGAAGATGAAGTTGTATATGCAGCTGAACCTGCAACAACAACAGAAGATGAATAATTTTGACACTGGTATAAATATTATTCAAACATAACAGGAATTACAAATGTCAAATTCATTTACATATCAAGTAATAAAAGATACCACAGAACACGCAGTTATTAAATTAACTGGTTCTTTTGATGGTACTGGCCAAGAAGCCAATGTTGTCCGTATTCAAGCAAACACTTTATACGGTGCAATGGATACTTCTAAAGGCAACTTACTTTCTTCTAGTGCAAATACAGGTGCATTAAGTTTTTACGGTTTGTCTGTTTATCGTTTATGGTATGACTGTGCATCTGGTGGTGACGTAACACTTTCATGGAACGCAGCAACACCAATGCCTATATTTGTAATGAACGGTAACGGCGAATATGATTCTGCTGGCAACTGGGTAACAATTCCAAACAATGCAAAAGGCACATCTGGTTGCAAAGGTGATATTGCTGTTACAACTAGAGGTATGGCAGCAAACGATAGTTACACAATGATTTTGGAATTACGTAAAGACAACGAACACTATCAACGTGGTCACTTGAGTGATCCAGCTGCGTTTAACTATGGCTCATATGCCATCAGACCGTAAGGAATAAAATGAAACTCATACGAGAACTTACCGAATCGGTACAATACTTAACGGAAGAAAAAGATGGAAAGAAAACTCTTTTCATTGAAGGTCCGTTTCTAGTTGCAGAATCAGTTAACAAAAATAAACGCATGTACAGAGAAGAAACAATGCGTAATGAAGTTAACCGTTACAGCGAAGAATACATTAATAAAAATCGTGCCTTTGGTGAACTGGGACATCCAGACACCCCATCCATTAATCTTGACCGTGTGTCTCACTTAATTGTGGGTCTACGTCAAGAGGGAAATGCTTGGATAGGCAAAGCAAAAATTCTTGAAACCCCTATGGGTAACATTGCAAGAAACCTTATTGAAGGCGGCGCACAACTTGGTGTGTCATCTAGAGGTATGGGTTCTCTTAAAATGGAAAACGGCATCAATGTCGTTCAAGGAGACTTTCATCTGGCCACAGCGGCAGATATTGTAGCAGATCCTTCTGCGCCTGGTGCTTTTGTACAGGGAATTATGGAAGGTAAGGAATGGATGTTGGTTAACGGTATATGGACCGAAGAACAACACGAAGTTGCAAAGCAAGAAATTAAGCAAGCATCTAGCAAAGAGATTGAAGCCGTAAGCTTAAAAATCTTTGAAAACTTCCTTAAAAAACTTTAAATATAAATATCCAATATAAATCAAGGAGATTCTCAAAATGGGAAAATTTAATCTGACAGACGCCGCTAAATCAATTCTTACAGAAGGCGCAAAAGAAAACTTTGAAGCTTCTGTAGCTCGTGGCCACAAAGAAGGTTCATCTAAACTACCTACGTCTGTTGCTTATGGCACAAAAGATGTTGGTGAAGTTGCTGGTGAAATCAAAAAACAAGATGATGAAACTGGTGACTACACAAAAGGTACACCAACAGCAACACCACCAGGCGCAACACCACCAGTTGGTTCGATGCCTGCACAGAAGTTGACTGGTCCTGCTGACTCACAAGGTTCTGAACACAAAGCTGTTCAAGCTGCAGCAACCGATTACAACGCAATCCGTGACCGTATCAAAGCTAAACTTGCACCACAAATGATGCAAGCAAATCCAGGTGCAACATTCCAGTCTTATGCTGAAGAAAAAGTAGAAGCAGAAGAAGTTGTTGCAGAAGAAAAAGAAGGTCATGAAGATGCAGCAGAAGACAAAAAAATGATTAAGTCTATGATGAAGAAACAAAAAATGAAAGAACAAATGGACCAAGACGTAGGTGCATTGCTTTCAGGTGAAGACCTTTCAGAAGAATTCAAAACAAAAGCAACCACAATTTTTGAATCGGCCGTTATTGCTCGTTCACAATCCATTATGGAAGAAGTTGAAGAAGCATTGTACGAAGAATTCGAAGTGGCTGTTGAATCAGTTAAAGAAGATTTGGCTAAGAAGTTGGATGATTACATCAACTATATGGCTGAAGAATGGTTCAAAGAAAACCAATTGGCAATCGAAAAAGGTCTACGTTCTGAAATCGTTGAAGATTTCATTCGTGGTCTAAAAGGTCTATTCGAAGAACACTACATTGACATTCCAGAAGAAAAAGTGGATGTTGTAGAAGAATTGACCACAAAGGTTGAGGAATTGGAAACTTCAGTCAACGAAGAAATTTCACGTAACGTTGAAATGAAGAAACAAATTAACGAATTTAAAAAGACAGAGGCTATACATACAGTATGTGAAGGCCTGACGCAGACACAAGTAGAAAAACTAAAATCACTCGCAGAGACTGTTGAGTTTACTACTGAAGAAGAATTTGGTCGCAAACTAGAAACATTGGTAGATTCATACTTCCAACAAACAGTTAAAGCGCCAGTTAGTTCTGCTCTACATGAAGCTGTAGAAGTTGAAGATGAGAAGAAGCCAATGGCATCTACTGATCCTACAATCGCTCAGTACGCACAAATAATCTCTAAATCATTGGTTAAATAAATAAACTTTACCAATAAAAGATACTAATAAGGAGAACATTAATGTATCTAACCGAAGAATTACAAAAAAAATGGGCACCAGTCCTTGAACACGAAGGTCTAGAGTCTATCAAAGATCCATACAGAAAAGCTGTTACAGCACTTGTATTGGAAAACCAACAACGTGAAATGGCTGCAGCATCACAACAGTTGAACGAAACTGCTGTATCTTCTGCACCAACAAACGTTACAGGTTCTGGCATTTCTAACTACGATCCAATCTTGATTAGCTTGGTTCGCCGTGCATTGCCTAACTTGATTGCTTATGACGTTGCAGGCGTTCAGCCAATGACTGGACCTACTGGTCTAATCTTTGCAATGCGTGCTCGTTACGACACACAATCTGGTTCACCAAGCAACGCAAACGAAGCGTTCTTCAACGAAGCAAACACAGAGTTCTCTGGTGCATTGTCTACTTCTAATCCATACGGATTCCGTGGTAACAACGCAACAGATATCCGTACAAACCCTGTTGCAGATTTGACTGCTAACCACTACACAACTGGTATTGCATTTTCAACAGCAACTGCTGAAGCACTAGGTGCCGACACAGATAGTCCTTTCAAACAAATGGCATTCTCAATTGAGAAAGTTACTGTTACTGCACAAAGCCGTGCATTGAAAGCTGAATACTCACTAGAACTTGCACAAGACTTGAAAGCAATCCATGGTTTGGATGCTGAAACAGAATTGAGCAACATTCTTTCTACTGAGATTCTTGCTGAAATCAACCGTGAAGTTATCCGTACTATCTACACATGTGCTGTTGCAGGCGCTCAGTATGGTACTACAACTGCTGGTTCTTTCGACTTGGACACAGACTCTAACGGTCGTTGGTCTGTTGAACGTTTCAAAGGTTTGATTTTCCAAATCGAACGTGATGCTAACGTTATTGCAAAACAAACTCGTAGAGGTAAAGGCAACGTGATGATTGTATCATCTGATGTTGCTTCTGCTATGGCTATGGCTGGCGTGTTGCAATACACACCTAACCTATCTGCTGACCTACAAGTTGATGACACAGGCAATACATTTGCTGGTATGTTGCACGGTCGTATCAAGGTCTACATTGACCCATACTTCGGTGGTTACACATCTAACCAAGAATTGGTGACAATTGGTTATAAGGGTACTTCTCCTTATGACGCTGGTATCTTCTATTGCCCATACGTACCGTTGCAAATGGTTCGTGCAATTGACCAGTACACATTCCAACCAAAGATTGGTTTCAAAACACGTTACGGCATGGTTGCAAACCCATTCGCAACTGGTTTGACAAGTGGCAATGGCGCATTGAACGCACGTTCAAACGTTTACTACCGTATCTTCCAAGTTAAAAACTTGATGTAAGACCAGAGTCACCGCAGAGTGACACTTTAAAGACCACCTTCGGGTGGTCTTTTTTTTGGCTCCTAAATACTGATAGAGGAGATAAAATGACAGCAATAAACAGAAGTCCTGAGAACACAAACCTATTACAGTCAACGAAGTTTTTATTAACGTTTGATAGAATTAGAACCACACAATATTTCTGTCAAACTGTTAATCTTCCTGGTGTATCTTTAGGTGAAGTGAGTCGAGCAACACCATTCTTGGACATGTATTCACCTGGTACCAAGTTAACATATGATCCATTGGTTGTAGAATTCATATTAGATGAAGAACTGCAAGGATGGAAAAACATGTATGATTGGTTTTTGTCAATGGCTGATCCAGATGGATTTGAGAAACGTGATGGTAGTAGAGAACTACAGACCAATAAACATTTCTCAGATGCCACATTAAGTATACTAAGTGGATTAAACAATCCTTTGGTTAGAATACACTACACCAATTTATTTCCTTTGAGTATTAGTGATATTAGATTTGACACCACACAGTCTGCGGACACAATAATGACCGCAACGGCAACATTTAGATATCAATCATATACCTACTTGACAGTGTAATCATTTTGTGTTATAATGTTTTGAATAGATAAAACAACATTAAGTTGTTGATTTTGAAAGAGATTTTGTTATTTGAATAGATAGATGAATAGATATGGAAACACTTGAACAAATATTAAAAATGTGGGAAAGCGATGCGGTTATAGACCAAACCGAGCCGTCTAAAGAATTATTAAACATTCCCAAATATCACAGCAAGTATCTTGGTATTTTAACCAAGCATAAGATTGCGTCCAAAAAAGCCCACTTTGATTATCTACGTATGCGTAAGGTCAAATGGGAATACTTTACTGGCAAAATGTCCGAAGAAGAATTGGAACAATATGGTTGGGATCCATTTCAATTTGCACTCAAATCGGATATCAACACCTACCTAGAAGCAGATAAAGACCTCATCAAGTTACTTGAAAAGAAAGTATACCATGAAGAAGTCACATCCGTGGTTGAATCAATTATGGCCGAACTTAAACAAAGAACATGGCAGTTAAGAGATTTTATATCCTGGGAAAAATTTATAGGTGGCCAATGAACAAAGACCATATATCCAGAAGATATACTAAAATGCCTTGGGGTAAACACAAAGGTAGGTATATCAAAGACTTACCAGATTCTTACTTGGCATGGGCAACCAAACCAGGAAACTATGAGCAGAGAAGTTTGGTTATGTGGTTTCAAGAAGAACTAGATTATAGAAAAAATTATGGAAATAAGTGAACACATCACAATAACCAAAGTAAACGAGGTTTACGGCAAAGTGGAATGCGAACGCCACGTTGCACGGGAACTATCAGAGTACTTCACATTCTTTGTACCCGGTTATCAGTTCGTTCCAGCCTATCGGAATCGCATTTGGGATGGTAAGATTCGTCTATTCAATCTACAGACCAGTCAATTATATCTTGGACTAGTTCCATATCTTACAGAATTTTGTGATGAACGTGAATATGCCTACTCACATGACCTAATTGAAGATGAATATTCTGTGTATCATGCACATAAATTCTTTGATACTTTGAATCTACATTCACAAGGCAAACCAATTGGTGTCAGAGAACACCAAGAACATGCGTTCATTGAAGCAATACAAAAACGTAGAACCTTGTTGTTGTCACCAACCGCATCGGGCAAGTCACTAATCATCTATTTGATTTGTCGCCAGTTGTTAGATTATCAAAATCTAAAAGGTCTTATTATTGTGCCAACCACCTCATTGGTTGAACAGTTGTATGGAGATTTTGGAGATTATGCAAGTGAATCTGGTTTTAAAAACTACATGCACGTACACAGAATCTACCAAGGTAAAGAAAAAACAACAGACAAAGCAATAACAATCTCCACATGGCAATCACTTTACAAGATGCCGCCAGAATACTTTCATCAATTTGATTACGTCATTGGTGACGAAGCCCATCTATTCAAAGCACAGTCTTTGACTTCCATATTAACATCATGTGTTAATGCCAAGTACCGTATTGGTCTTACTGGAACTTTGGATGGAACAAAGACACATAAGTTGGTACTAGAAGGTTTATTTGGACCAACTAAAAAAGTTGTAACAACCAAAGAGTTGATTGACAAGAAACAACTGTCATCTTTCAACATCAAGTGTTTGGTACTAAAACACTCTGAGGAGATTTGTCAACAAATGAAAGACAAGTCTTATCCAGATGAACTGAAGTACTTAATAGAATCTGAAAACCGTAATCGTTTCATCCGTAATTTGGCAGTAAGTTTAACCAAAAATACATTAGTATTGTTTCAAATGAAGAAACACGGTAAACTGTTGTACGAAATGATTAAAGAAAAGGCCGTTGGTCGTAAGGTATTCTTTGTTGATGGTGACGTTGAAACAGAAGTCAGAGAAGAAATACGTAGAATTATGGAATTAGAAAATGATGCAATTTTTGTGGCATCATTTGGTACAACAAGTACTGGTACAAACATTAGAAATCTGCACAACATTATATTCACATCACCATCTAAGTCTAGGGTTAGGAATCTACAGTCTATTGGCCGTAGTTTAAGACAGTCTGATGGCAAAGAGATTGCAACTCTTTATGATATTGCAGACGACCTTAGAATCAAAAAACACACAAACTTTACTCTGCAACATTTCGTGGAAAGAGTGAAGATATATAATGAAGAACAGTTCTCTTTTAAAATTTACAATATAGGACTAAAAAATGGCAGTTAAAATTTTACGATTTAAAGACGGTCTAGATGTAATCTGTGACTGCATTTTTGAGAAAAATAACAAATTGGTGATTGACAATCCCATGTTGTTTGAACTCAGAGGAACAAACCTTATGTTACAACACTGGTTACCGGTGTTCGTAATGAAAGGTGAGTCTGTTGAGGTTGGCATAGATAACATACTATGCACAATGGATCCAACCGATGATTTTGAAGAATATTATTCATCAGCTATCACCAAGTTGAAAGACTCTGAGAGGAAAGAAAGAGAAGTGGAACTCAACGATGAGGTACTAGCTGCTTTTGAAGAAAAGGAAATTAGTAAATCCTTAATACATTAACATCATAGGGGAACACCGAGGACTATATCACATGTCAAGCCCCTTGTCAACAACTTTTTATGGTACATTTGAATGAGTAAACAACTTCCCAGAGAATATTATACCTGCCATTATACTGGCCAGACCTTGCACTACACAGAATTCGTTCTTGCTGGTTCAGGTTGGTTGGCTGTAGATGGTACCAAAAGACATCCAATCTCAAGGTCTGGTAAAACAATCAACCAATCTTTGGTAAATGGATTGAGACTTTCAGTTAATGGTAAACTGACAGGCATTTCACACCCTAATCATCCAAACCATCTGGTATACAAACAAATTGTTAATGATGTTAGGCAAGAAAACAATTACAAGGGAACTTGGTTACGAGTTGATTTGTCGAAACAAGCCTACATTAGAACATATGAAGCATTGAACATTCAAATGCCTAATTTAGGTAATCTCAATCTCAAAGGCAATAGAAAGAGTAACAATTCAGATGCTTGTTTAGATTACTTAGATATACCAAATGATAGAAATCATCGTGAAGTCAAAATAGGTAAATATTTTGTTGACGGTTTGAAAGAGAACTTTGTGGTAGAATTTTTTGGAGATTACTTTCATGCCAATCCTGAGTTTTATGTTAGTGACCAAAAATTACTTGGCGGAACAGCCGAATCTAAATGGCAAAAGGATGCTGCACGTTTAAAATGCATACAAGAAAATGGTTATCATATCGTAAAGGTATGGGAAAATGATTGGAACAAATTTAAACAAAAGAATACAGACAAGTTAAAGGTTGAATTCAATGACAAACAATTTTTTATAAACAATTTAAAGGAACTAAGTGATATATTATGAGTAAACAAAAACATTATATAAACAATGCAGACTTCCTAGTTGCACTGGTAGAATATAAAGCCAAATGTGCAGAAGCTGAGGCTGCCAACAAACCAAAGCCAAACATTCCAAATTACATTGGTGAATGCTGGATGAAAATTGCCGAAGGTCTGTCACACAAACCAAACTTTATTAACTACACATACCGAGATGAAATGGTTTCGGATGGTATTGAGAATTGCTTAATGTACTTTGCAAACTTTGATCCAACAAAGTCTTCCAATCCATTTGCATACTTTACTCAAATCATTTACTTTGCCTTTCTAAGACGCATACAGAAAGAAAAGAAACAACTGTATGTGAAGTATAAAGCCACAGAGATGTATGGTATTCTGGATGAGTTTGAAATGTTGGAAGGTGAAGATGGTAGTACAAAGCAATTTGAACTATATGATAATATTGCAGAGTTTATCGGAACATATGAGGATGCCAGAAAAGCAAAGAAAGCCGAAAAAGATGCGGCAAAGAAACCAAAAGGGCTTGAAAAATTTATTGAGGAGTGATATAATGAAGATTGGTTTTAATTGTAGTACACTGGATTTATTCCATGCGGGACATGTTACAATGTTAAAGATTGAGAAACAACATTGTGACCATTTGATTGTAGCAGTGCAATCAGACCCAACTATTGATAGGCCAGATAGTAAAAACAAACCAGTACAGTCTTTGTATGAAAGGTTCGTTCAAGTGTCTGGATGTAAATATGTTGATGAAGTATTGGTGTATGAAACAGAAGAAGATTTGGAAAACATTTTCAAAACACAAACTATTCATATACGGTTTTTAGGTGATGAATACAAATCAAAACCTTTTACCGCAAAACAGTATTGTCTTGATAACGGTATAGAATTGTTTTTCCATGATAGACAACATCCATATAGTAGTTCTAAATTAAGACAAAGAGTGTATAATGCTGAGGTTGAAAGATTGAAAAAATTAAACGTGGAATATGATGAATGTCAAAAGTAGCAATAATTACAGACCAACATTTTGGTGCGAGGAATGACTCAACACTTTTTTTAGACTTCTATGAGAAGTTTTATAAGGACACATTCTTTCCTACCTTGATAAAAGAAAAGATTGATACTGTACTTATTCTAGGTGATACGTTTGACCGTAGAAAGTATATCAATTTCTTTTCACTAAAACGTGCAAAGCAAATGTTCTTTGACCCATTGTTTGAAATGGGTATTCAAGTTCACATGTTGGCTGGTAATCATGATACTTATTTTAAGAACACCAACGATGTTAACTCAGCAGATTTATTGTTAGGTGAATATGGTATCACCTTAAATGTTATTGACCATCCAACCGAAATATATGTTGGACCACATAAGATTTGTATGATGCCTTGGATATGTCCAGAGAATTATGAAGATTCTTTAAAGACATTAAAAGACACCGATGCAAAGTTTTGTATGGGTCATTTTGAAATTGCTGGTTTTGCCATGTATCGTGGTATGCCATCCGAAGGAGGGTTAGACCGTGGAATTTTTAGGAAGTTTAGTCACACTTTTAGTGGTCATTACCATCACAAATCTTCTAGTGATGATATCTACTATTTGGGAAATCCGTATGAACTTACTTGGCAAGATTATAATGACAGTCGGGGTTTTCACTTGTTTGATTTGGATACTCACCAACTTGAATTCATAGAAAATCCAAACAAGATGTTTCATCGTATCATTTATGATGATAAAGAACAATCAATCAAAGAAATTGATGGCAAAGATTTAAAACCATATACAAATACCTATGTTAAAGTGGTTGTAATCAATAAAAACAACCCATATTTATTTGACAAGTTCATGAATAACCTGTATAATGTAAACCCAGCAGACATTACAATTGCTGAAGATATTACAGAATTGGAAGATGGTGATGAAGTAATTGATGAAGCTGAAGATACAATCACTATATTAAACAAGTATGTTGATGGCATTACGGAAGAAAGTATTGACAACGACAGGTTAAAAACATTATTGAAAGAACTCTACGTAGAGGCACTGAATACTGAACAAGCATGATTTTATTTCAAAAAATTAAGTGGAAGAATTTTCTTTCCACTGGAGCCTATTTTACTGAGATTGATTTTACCAAGTCTAACAATACATTAATTATTGGCCACAATGGTGCAGGTAAATCCACAATACTTGATGCATTATGTTTTGGTTTATTTGGTAAACCTTTTCGTAAAATCAATAAGCCACAGTTATTAAATTCTGTGAATGGTAAAGAGGCTGTTGTTGAAGTATACTTCAATATTGGCCAAAAGAAATATAGAATTATTCGTGGTATTAAACCGAATATATTTGAAATTTATTTGAACGATGTATTGTTGAACCAAGATGCAGCTGCAAAAGACTATCAAGAGATACTAGAGAATAATATTCTCAAATTAAATTACAAGTCTTTTACGCAGGTTGTCATTCTTGGTTCAGCATCTTTTGTTCCGTTTATGCAACTGTCGGCATCAGACCGCAGAGCAATCATTGAGGACCTATTAGACATTCAAATCTTTTCCTCAATGAACAATGTGATTAAAGAAAAGAATTCTGCCATCAAAGAAGAATTAAATAAATCAAAGTATGCCATCTCTCTTACGGAAGAAAAGATAACCTTACAGAAACAAAACATTGAGGAACATAAAAAGAACCACGATGCGGATATCAAACGCAAGCTTGAAGAAATTGAAAAATCAAAAATACAAATGGGTACATTACAGAATGATGTTGTATTGATTAACAAACACATTGCGGTATTACAAAATAAAGTTGGTGATAAGAAAGATAAATTGGATAAAAAATCCAAAAGTTTATTTCAAATCAAAGGTAAAGTACAAACTAATATTGGCCGAAATCAAAAGGAGATTGACTTCTATGAAAACAACCACGATTGTCCGACTTGTAAACAATCCATCACACCCGAATGGAAAGATTCACAAGTACAAGAAAAGTCAGAGAAAATACTTACACAAAAAACTGGATTGTTTGAGATTGAACAGGAGTTAAACAAGGTAACTACTGAAATGAAATCTATTACAGATATCATTACACACATTAGTGAACATAGTGGAGAAGTTATTAAACATACATCCACCATATCGGCAATAAGCAATTACATATCTAAGTTGAATAATGAGATTGATGAGTTGACTAATAAACAAACTGGTACAGAGGGTGGTGACCAAAAATTAATCGAATTAAATGTTGCATTGAATGATTATAAAAAAGGTTATGAATCTTGTTTGATAGAAAAACATTACCATGAATTTGCAGGTACTTTGTTGAAAGATGGTGGCATTAAGACACGGATCATCAAACAATACTTACCAATTATGAACAAGTTAATTAACAAGTACCTGAAAGCCATGGACTTTTTTGTTAACTTTAACATCAATGAAAACTTTGAAGAAACAATTAAGAGTAGACACCGTGATGATTTCTCTTATGCTAATTTTTCAGAAGGTGAAAAGATGCGTATTGATTTGGCATTATTATTTACTTGGCGACAAATTGCCAAACTAAAGAATAGTACCAATACAAATTTGTTGATACTTGATGAAGTGTTTGATTCCAGCCTCGACACCGTAGGCACTGAAGAATTTCTAAAGTTGATACATGAAATGGGTGCAGATACAAACGTATTTGTTATCTCACATAAAGGCGACCAACTGTTCGATAAGTTCCGTTCGGTCATTAAATTTGAAAAGAAAAATAATTTTTCAAGGATTGCAAAATGAGTACAGAAGATATTGTCTTATACGACACAGTAGAAGCGGTTAAGATTAAACCAACAGCAACACAAGTTGAAACATTTGATTTGGTACCACCAGACCATCCAGCTCTGTACAAAGTTTTACCAGAGTTTGATTTTGAAAATGCACCAATCAATGCAAATAGTTTTGCATCAACATTGGTAGAAACTTGCAAGAAACAAAATGGTATTGGTTTATCTGCCAACCAATGTGGTTTCGAATACCGTGTTTTTGTTATGGGTGCCGGCGAAGAATATGTGGCATACTTTAATCCGAAAATACTTTCCTCAAGTGGAGAAAAACACATGGAGGAAGGATGCCTTTCATTCCCTTTCCTAAATTTACACATCACTAGACCAGAAATCGTGGAAGTGGAGTACCAGGATTACAATGGTGAAAAACGTACCAAAACTTTTAATGGTATATCTGCAAGATGTTTTCTCCATGAGCTTGACCACATGAACGGAATAGTGTATACTAGCCGTGTAAAACCACTTGCGTTACAGTATGGTTTAAAAAGACTAGAAAAAATTAGACGCAAGTATTTTAATCCTAAGAAAATGAATCAACTCGCACAAAGAACTTAATGGCCACACCTATAGATTATGTTGATGCTCAGTGGGAGAAATGGCAGGTACTAAATGAACCTGAACGTTTTGAACATATTGATACCGAGCAGCTGAAAGAAATATTGATTAAGGACCTTACGTATGCCTCACAGATGGATGTACGTGAGTATACCTTATATCAAAAATGGTTAGAAGTACATGAGAAGTATCCTACCAGAAACATCGGCACCTTGTTTGGTGAAGATATACAATTGATAGATGTTACACAAAAGAAACTGGTTGAAAAGGTTAAGAAAAACTTTTGGATGCCAGAAGGTCCAGATGATTATGAAAAATTAAAACCAAGACTAGTACTATCAAATGGACCTTTGGCAGAAACTTGGAATACAGTACGTACATTTTCTTCTACAATGAAGAACAACTCTAACATTGGTCGTAATCTTTATTACACCGTGGTTGATGAAAACACCGATAAGTATCTTGGTGTTATGTGTATATCATCCGACTTCTTGGACTTGACTCCAAGAGACACCGCAATCGGTTGGCCTAGAGATGTTAAGACTCAACAAGGTATGATTAATCACACTGCCATTGGTTCTACAATTGTTCCGTTACAACCACTTGGTTTCAATTACATGGGTGGTAAGTTGTTGGCACTATTGTGTCTTGCTGATACAGTACAAAAAGATTGGAAAAGACAATATGATGATGTTCTCGTTGGCGTCACTACTACTTCTCTCTATGGCAATACTAAGTCTGGTGGTTTATCTCAGTACGATGGTCTGGATCACTGGAACAAAATGGGTTTCTCCAGTGGGTCGGTTGCCTTTGAACCATCCAGAAAAACTAGAGCGTTGATTTATAACTGGGTAAAAGAGAACTATACACGAAAATATTTTGAATGGTGGGAAGCCAAGAATCTAAAAGGTCTTCCTTTGAAACGTGACCATAAAAATCGTACACTAAATTTTGCGTATGGTAAGTTAGGTATTCCAAAAGAACTTATCCGTACCGAACATCAGAGGGGAATTTACTTCTCTCCTCTATACAACAACACCAATGAATATCTTAGGAAAGAAATTGGTGATGAACAACTGGTCAAATCATTTGATACCAGTGAAGAAGCCTTGGTGCAAATTTGGAAAACCAAATATGCCAAAGGTCGTATATCAATGTTGAAGAAAAAGAATAATGTATCTTATGAATCATTGTTCTATGATGACTTGATATACTTGTCTTGGGAAGAAACCAAGACCAAATATTTGCCACAAGTTGGCAGATAAAAAAGTATACCGCAAATATACTTGACACACACACTAAGTAATAGTATAATGTAAATTCTTGCACACGCAAGTACTTTGTTTAACTTTGTCATTAGGAGATTTATCTTGACTAAACTATCCGCAAAAACCCGCATCCTCAACTTTTTGAGCAAGACTGAGGGTTATAACACCCTTTCTACAGCACAAGCTCGTGCTCGTTTCGGAATCCAAAACGTTTCCGCACGTATTGATGAATTGCGCCAAGAAGGCCATGTCATCTACACTAACACCAAATCCCGTGGTGATGGTAGTAAGGTTGCTGTTTACCGCATGGGCAAACCAACCAAGTCTATGGTTCGTACCGCTATCAATGCAGGTTACAGCTTCAACGCCTAATTAGGTGAATACGGGGAGACCACTTAAAGTGGTACTCCCTTTTTTTTATTTTTGGAGAGTAAATGGAAATTTCAATTAAAAAAGAAGAATTAGCAAAGAAAAGTATTTTCGTTGCGACACCAATGTACGGCGGAATGAATCATGGACTCTATGCCAAAGCATGTCTCGATTTACAAGCCATCTGTATGCAGTATGGTGTGCAAGTGAAATTTTCATTTCTTTTCAATGAGTCTTTAATTACCCGTGCTAGAAATTATCTTGTTGATGAATTTCTGCATCGTTCTGATTGTACGCACATGTTGTTTATTGATGCTGACGTACATTTTAATCCACAAGATGTTATTGCTTTATTGGCACTAGATAAAGATGTTATTGGTGGTCCTTATCCTAAGAAGGCCATCAAATGGTCATCTGTTAAGAAAGCCTTGGCTAAAAATCCGGCCATGGAAGCAAGTGACCTAGAAAAAGTTACTGGTGATTATGTTTTTAATCCAGTAAAAGGCACAGACAAATTTAGTGTTTCTGATCCACTAGAAGTTTTGGAAATTGGTACCGGTTTTATGATGGTTAAACGTGAAGTGTTTCCTAAATTTGCAGAAGCATTTCCACATTTGCGTTATAAACCAGACCATGTTGGCCAAGCCAACTTTGATGGTTCACGATACATCCATGCATACTTTGATACATTGATTGATACTATAGATTCTCCAACAGGTGGTGGTTCAGACCGTTACTTGTCGGAAGACTACATGTTCTGTCAACTGTGGCGTAAAATTGGTGGTTCAATTTGGTTGTGTCCTTGGATGCGAGCAGACCACATCGGTACCTATCACTTCAAAGGTGATATGCCAGCTGTTGCAAATTACGTTGGAGAAATGTAATGCTTGTTGGTTTACTTGGATTTATTGGTTCAGGTAAAGGTACTGCCGGCGACATTCTTAAAGACCTTGGTTTTACTCCTGTGAGTTTTGCCAAAGGTGTTAAAGATGTTGCCTCAGAAATGTTTGGTTGGCCTCGGCATTTGTTAGAGGGTGACACTGAACAGTCTAGACAATGGCGTGAACAACCAGATAAATTTTGGTCGGAAGAATTTGGTCGTCAGTTCACACCAAGAATTGCATTACAGTTAATGGGTACAGAAGTTGGACGTGATGTATTTCACCAAGACTTTTGGGTAATTAAACTCAAAAACTATATGCAAAAAAATCCAGACCAAAACTATGTAATAACTGATGTACGTTTTCAAAATGAAATTGATTTCGTACATAAACAAAATGGTATCTTAATTGAGATACAACGTGGTGTTACACCACATTGGTATGAAATTGCTTCCAAAGCAAACCGTGGCGATTGGAAAGCGGAAGACTTTATGTTGCAACAATCTGGTGTACATGAATCTGAGTGGCGTTGGATTGGTGGTTACATCGACCATCAAATTGACAACACCAAATCCTTAGAAGATTTGAAAGTTAATATGATTAAGTGCTTGACAACCTCTTACGGACCAAGTATAATGAGTGAATTGAAACAAGGAGTATCGTAATGAAATTATCGAATGAGACCTTAACAGTTCTTAAAAACTTTGCCAACATTAATCCTGGCATTGAGTTTAAGACAGGTAAGAAATTGACAACTATTTCCGCAACAAAGACTGTACTGGCCAAGGCCGGAGTTAAAGATGAATTCCCACAGGACTTCTGTATCTATGACTTGAATCAGTTTCTATCTGTACAATCATTGTACAAAGATGGTGAAATTGACTTTGATGACAAACATGTTATCTTCAAAGTTGGTCGTAAGAAACTAAACTATCGCAAGACTGCCAAGAGCATGATTGTAACACCGCCAGATAAAGAACTGACGCTGCCCTCCGTTGATGTGTCCTTTACATTGAAAGAAGAAGAACTTGCTTCTATTCTAAAGACTGCAAGCATCCTACAATCACCTAACATTGCTATCATGTCTGATGGTGAAAAGATTTCTATCACAACCTGTGATGCAAAAGACAACTCTGCACATACCGACTCAACAGAAATTGCTGATGGTAATGGTAAGAAGTTTAAGGCTTTGTTTTTGACAGAGAACTTTAAAATGATTTCTGGTTCTTATGACGTACAAATCTCATCTAAAGGTTTGTCATACTTTAAAAATTCTAAAGAAGATATGGAATACTGGATTGCTATTGAAGCAAAAGAGTCTGACCTATCGTTTGGAGAATAAAATGATTTGGGTTACAGACGCAGCCAACGGCAACAAAGTTTCAATTAATGAAAATTATATCGTAGCGGTATATACTATGATTGATGGTGAACTAAAAGGTAAAACAGGAATCAAACTCACAAACAGTGATATCATTGTTGAAGAAAGTGATTACGATGTTATTGCACTGATTGGATCCAACTAATGACTAAAGTAAATACATTGTTTGGTTCTTTTGATGAAGACCAACTTAAAAAACTCAAAGGTTATATTGATGAAGTGGTACTGCATATGCAGAGAAACCAATCCAATAATGAGGCAATTAAAGATATTGTGGATATTACCAATGACGAATTGAAAATCCCTAAGAAGATTGTCAAACGTATGGCAAAAACACAATTCAAAAATTCATTCCAAACTGAAGTGGCAGAATCAAAAGAGTTTGAAGCTCTATTTGAAAGCATGAACGAGGTGAAATGATGGGTGAAATTAAAACATGGACTGATAAAACTGAATACATTGCTGTATTGAATAAAGAAATTAGTGTATTGAAATCCAGATTCGATCCAAACCAAGAAGGCACTGGTCATTACAATACAGCAATAAATGTTTTACAAAGTCGTGTTGAAGAACTTAAAAAAGATTTGAGTTGGCCTTTCCCACATGCAACAGACTGAAATTGAATTTTTCTTTCCGTTGGTGGAACAAACCAAACTAGATTTGGATTTTACTCCGTGTGAACAATGGATTGCAGAGTGGCGAAATAAACAATGGAGTCCTGTTACTAGTGGCTCATATATCATTGGCAATACCTGTGGTGCAACAATATGGTCTGCATCACCAATGACTTCTTTTGTTATAAAGCCTACTGAAAAAAATGTTGGTAAATGGGAAATCACAGACTCTATGTTTGTGTATAGACCCACTAAACCAAATGCCATCATCAGATTTATGGCCAAGTATCTTCTTGGCTTTAAATGGCACGATGAAATTTAATTATATTATGGAGTATTTGAATGTCACACATTTTATGGGTCGAGAAGTATCGTCCTAAGACCATTGAAGATTGTATTCTTCCTGATGGCATCAAGGCCACATTTCAGGAGTATGTGAACCGCAAAGAGATTCCCAATCTCTTGTTGGCTGGTTCTGCTGGTGTTGGTAAAACTACAATTGCAAAGGCTCTCTGTGAAGAAGTCGGTTGTGATTATATTATGATTAACGGTTCAGATGAATCGGGTATTGATGTTCTACGGAACAAAATCAAGAACTACGCATCATCTATGTCCTTGTCAGGCGGCCGCAAGGTTGTTATTATTGACGAAGCAGACTATCTAAATCCAAATTCAACTCAACCTGCGTTGCGTGGTGCTATCGAGGAGTTCTCATCCAACTGTTCATTCATCTTCACATGTAACTTTAAGAACAGAATCATTGACCCGATTCATTCACGTTGTACCGTTATTGACTTTAAAATCAATGGCAGTAAACAAAAGATGGCTGCAGGATTCTTTAAACGTGTTGAATGGATTTTAGAACAAGAAGATGTTATATACGATAAGCAAGTGGTTGCTGCCGTTATCACCAAACATTTCCCTGATAATCGCCGTGTTCTAAATGAACTACAACGTTATAGTGTTAGTGGCACAATCGACAAAGGCATCTTGGCCTCGGTTTCTGATGTACAGATGAGTGAACTGGTGTCTTCTATTATGAACAAGGACTTCGCTGCTTGTCGAAAATGGACAACAAACAACCTTGACAATGATATCACCAGAATCTTTAGAAACATCTATGATTCATTGTATGAGAAGTTGAAACCAAACTCCGTACCACAAATGGTATTAATTTTGGCTAAGTATCAATATCAGTCAGCCTTTGTTGCAGACCACGAAATCAATTTGATTGCCTGCCTTACAGAACTAATGGTTGAATGTGAATTCAAATGAGTCCGTTCGACTATGCCGATTACATCCTGAGAAAGAAGGTGCCGGATGGTGAATTGGACTACAAAGATTATGCACCTTTCCTAATCAATAGGTCTCTCTCCAACCACTTAGATTGTGTCTTGTATGTCAATGACATGAACTTGTGGCCAGGTATTGATAAAGACATGCAATACCAGTATCTTCTAAATAGTATCAGGCCTATGAAACGTAAATTCGTTCCGTGGCAGAAGGCCGATTCTGATAAGGATATTGAGTGTGTGAAAACCTATTTTGGTTACTCTAATGCCAAGGCCAAAGAGGCCCTACGTATTCTTACTGATGAACAAATCGCTGATATAAAAACAAAAATAGATACAGGCGGAGTGAAGAATAATGATAGACATTAAAGACCTAGTTGAAGTGACATTGGATGACAAAGATGATTTTTTAAAGGTACGTGAGACACTGACCCGTATTGGTGTTGCCTCCAAGAAAGACCAAACATTATACCAATCTTGCCACATACTCCACAAACGTGGTCAATACTACGTGGTACATTTCAAAGAACTATTTGCCTTAGATGGCAAAACAACAGACATTACCGAAAACGACCTATCACGTAGGAATGCCATTGCAAACCTATTGGAAGATTGGGGCTTGGTAAAGTTAGTCAACAAAAAACAAACCGAGGTGCCACCACCTATTTTCCTGTCACAGATTAAAATATTGTCACACAAGGAAAAGAGCGACTGGCAACTTACACCAAAATATAATATTGGTAAGAAACCAAATACTGGTTGATAACTGATATAAATATTGTTATAATAGTCCCATTGGGATGGGAAAAGTCAAAGGTGGAACCTGGTCCTACCGAGACTTAATACTCCAGGAAAAAGGTGCTCCACCTACCTTAGGAGCGTTAGTAAAACGGGCAGACGTAATTGCCGCTGGATAACGTAACCAGTAATTTAACCGATACGCCTTCGGGGTATCAATTTTTAATCTCGCTTTTAGGAGAAACTTATGACTAATCTTAAAGATTATTTCGGTGTCGATTTCGGCAAAATTCAACCATTCACCGTGGGATTTGATGACACAATGTCAATCATGCGTGAAGCTGCAGCGGCTGCATCTAAAGCCGTATCTTATCCTCCATACAACATCAAACAAGTATCTGCAAACAAGTACGTCATTGAAATGGCTGTTGCTGGTTTTGCTAAGTCTGATATTGAGATGACTTTGGAAGGAAACAAACTTGTAATTAAAGCTGCATCTAAAGACGCAGAGGAAGAAGAATATTTGTACAAAGGCATTGCCAACCGTGCATTTGAACGCACCTTCACTCTCGCAGACAAAGTTGAAATCAAAGACGCAGAGTTGATGAATGGTATGTTGAAAATTTGGCTAGAAAACATGGTCAAAGCACAAGATGCTATTAAGAAAATTTCAATCAAGGCCAAAGAATGAAAAGATTTCTACAAAGTATACTTGAAGCCATACAGGCCATCAAAGAACACAGGTCAGACCATACCTTAAAAGGTAGATAATCATAAAGGGTCTTGACAGACCCTTTTTTTTGTGTTATAATATAGGCATTATGAAAACTGAAAAACAATACATCAAAAAAGTTCGTGTTAAAACCACGTTGGAGAATTACTACGTTTGTTCACCAGAGACTAAAGAGATTGATGGTGTTCAATTTGTTTACGTAATTAAGAACATTGGTATTAGGGAAACACCTAAATTAATGCGAAAAGAATCATTAGAATATATCAGATAAGGGCTGATAGCTTAATGGTAAAGCAGTGAACTCATAATTCATTGAGTCTAGGTTCAATTCCTAGTCAGCCCACCAATTTTAAAAAAACATGAAAACAAAATTTCGTAATGCATATATGAAAGTGGCCGAGACATTTGCAGAATTGTCTTCGGCTCGTAGACTTCATGTTGGTGCTATTGTAGTAAAGGACGACCGCATCATAAGTATTGGTTACAATGGTATGCCTTCAGGTTGGGATAATGATTGTGAAGATAAAGAATACATGAGTGTTGATGCTGGTGGTTGGTTAGATTTGAATGAGATTGAAGAACGCTGGCCAAACAAAGAACAGATGCTTCCAAAGGAAGACAATCGTTGGAGAAGATATGCACTCAAAACTAAACCAGAGGTTTTACATGCTGAAACAAATGCAATCGCTAAGTTGGCAAAGTCTACTGAATCTGGACTTGGCGCTAGCATGTTTATTACTCACGCACCTTGCATGGACTGTGCCAAATTGGTTTACCAATCTGGTATCAATAATGTTTATTATCGCAATAGTTATCGTGACGAAAGTGGTATACAGTTCCTACAAAAAGCAGGAGTCTGGGTAGAAAAAATCTAATTCTCCTAAATAACTTAGGGTAATTATGCCCTTAGGAGACCAGGATGATTATTCGTGTGGTTAACTGTCCAGACAAAGATTTTAAGCCCTTTGTTGAAAGAGCTGCCCAATTCTTCGCTAAAGAATTAATACCTAGTACACGAATAAGAAATAATTGTAAAACCGAAATTAAATTTTGTACCAAAATAACTGAGTATGGTTTTGCTAGTATTGAAGATTACAATACAAGAAAACAACCTAGAGAATTCCTAATAGAAATTAATCCAAATATCGGATCCAGAAGAATACTGGAAACCTTGGCGCATGAAATGGTTCATGTGAAACAATATATTGATGGTGAAACGAATGATGAGTTGACCAGGTGGCGAGGTAAGAAGGTTGATCCAGATAAGATTGATTATTGGATTCAGCCATGGGAAATAGATGCTTACGGCCGTGAACCTGGACTTATTACAAAGTTTGCTGTATCAGAAAATCTATGGGAAACACTTGACGATTTTGTTGATCCATCTGGTCCAATATTACCTCACCCGATTGCCTGGAAAAAATAAAATATGTCACATCCAACTCAACAAGAGTTTGTAAAAAAGTTATCATCGGATTTTCCACAAAACTTCAATAACATAAAGATGTTGGAAGTTGGTAGTTTAAATATCAACGGTACCATGAAGATACATTTTAATGAATGTGAGTATGTTGGTGTTGACGTTGATGCAGGAAAAGATGTTGACTTGGTTTGTGAAGGCCAGCTTGTCGACCATGCAGATGGCATATACGACACCACAGGTTCTTGTAATTGTTTCGAACACAATCCACATTGGATAGAAACATTTCAAAACATGTATCGTATGACCAAAAAAGATGGATTAGTTTTTATCGTAGTACCAACAACAGGTTATCCTGAACATGGTACATCTAATAAAGCACCAAATGATAGTCCTTTAACCATTGCAAAGGGTTGGGAATATTACAGTAATCTTACAGAAGAAGATTTTCGTAAAAACTTTGATATGGATAGTATGTTTTATAACTACAAATTTGAAACAAATAATACTCCCGAATTATTTTTTTACGGATTTAAAAAATAATTTTAAAAACCGCTTGCCAAGACATAAAAGTTCCTATATAATAACACTATGACAAATTTTAAACACATATCCTTTACGTTACAGCTAGAGTATCGCACAATTAATTGTGGTGATAGCTCATGGGCGCCGACTGGGTTTTGTGTAAAGAGAGAGAACTAATACATAAGTTCTAATAAAGACTCCAAACACAAGACCCTAGACCTAAAAAATCTAGGGTTTTTTGTTTGTTGTTTCAATACAACACAGTGGTTGCCAGACCATCATGTTTGGTATATAATACACACTGTTCTTTAAAAATTTGTCGTAGTTTATTGGGGTATAGCATAGTGGCAGTGCTGCGGACTTTGAATCCGTAGGTCCTTGTTCGATTCAAGGTACCCCAGCCATATAAAAACACACTTCCGACAGTAGGCGGAACTTTGGATATGTCCATTCGGGTGAGTGTGTTTCTATATGGAAGATGATGCAGCGGGGTTGGTCCTGCGACTGGCCTTGAAAACCAGGTTCTCAGAAATGGGATGGGGTTCGACTCCTCCGTCTTCCGCCAAACATAGAAGGTTGCCCGAGCGGTTAAGGGAGCAGTTTGCTAAACTGTCGTTGCGAAAGCGGCGCATCGGTTCGAATCCGATACCTTCTGCCAAAACATGCCAGCGAGACTGGGTAGTCAGAGAGGTTTTATAAACCTTTTAGCGCCAGATTAGCGTTCTTGATAGGGTTCGAATCCCTACGCTGGTACCAAATGAAAGATGATTATGTGGAAAATTAAAATTGAAAATGGAATGATATTAAATGCAAGTCCAACATTGGAAGATGCAATGAAGTTTGCAAAAGGTTACGGCAAGTTTGTAACCATCACCAATGACGAAATGGAATTTGTAGGTAAATTCGGTGTTGATACTATAAAGGACGGAAAGTGTCCTGATGGAGTTGATTACACTTGGATGAAACGAAGAAACATGTAGGTGTGACCCGAAAGGCTAGGGAGCAGATTGCAAATCTGTTACATGCAGGTTCGATTCCTGTCACCTACTCCAAACATGTTGTAGAAATACAACAGTACTGGTTGACAATGATTCATGGTTGTGTTATACTTCATCTATGAATTGAGAAATCAATCAAACGTTCTTTAAAAATTTGTTGTAGTTAATGCTCCGTTCGTCTATCGGTTAGGACGCTGCCCTTTCAAGGCGGAAAGACCAGTTCGATTCTGGTACGGAGTACCATTTGTTTTGCTGACGTAAGCGCTTGAGTAAACGTCAACTCTAACTAACTATGTGTATAAACGGTAATGCTGCAGCTAAATCCGTTGAGCATAGCAAATAGTGCGTCAGCAAAACAAATGGTAGTTATGGGGGTATAACTTAACGGCTAAAGTAGTAGGCTTTTAACCTATTAATCAGAGTTCGATTCTCTGTACCCCTACCATAAAAATTTGGAGACACGGCAAAGTGGGAGAGTTGCGGCAGACTGTAAATCTGTTCCTTCGGGTGAGTAGGTTCGAATCTTACTGTCTCCACCAAATCCCGTTACTACTTTTCGTTAAAGTAGCGTTTGATTAGCGATAGAGATCCGGTGGCAGAAAACCGTTAGCGGAGTAATCCTGAATCTGATAGGCAGTATCTCTCTGCACACAGACGTTAGAATAAAAGAGATGGACAGAGTAACTGCTCAATTAAGGGCTTGTGTGGAAACAAGTAGCTTATCCTAATTTAGGTTTCAAAGTGTTCACGGACGCACGCTAGCTTGTCACGCTAGAAGAAGGGGATCGTTACCCCTTGAGACCGCCAAGTTTTTATTCCAGAGTAGCACAGCGGTAGTGCAGTTGACTGTTAATCAATTGGTCGTAGGTTCGATCCCTGCCTCTGGAGCCAATACGTTCCGCTTGGTTAGCGGATACTGTGACCCGCAGGATAAGAAGTGAGGTGACTCTCAAGGGTGGTAGTCTTTTTACCGAAAGGCCGCTGGCAATGCGTTAACGATCCTGGTCGGGAAGCGGGTGGAGGTTATGGGTGTATTCCCCTTGAAAAAGGACATGTTTACAACTATGATATAATTACCGCCGCAGGATGCAGAGCACTTAATTTCGCCCTATTAGTATAATGGCATTACACCTGTTTTGTAATCAGGTTACGGCAGTTCGATTCTGTCATGGGGCACCAAGTTTTTCTCTCTGAAGCGTTATCAGGTTGCGTACACGGTTTGGGGCCGTGTGGTCAAGGTTCGAATCCTTGCAGGGAGACCAGTTTATGGGGAATTAGTATAATGGGATTACGGCAGCTTTGCAAGCTGTTTATAGGAGTTCGATTCTCCTATTCTCCACCAAATTTCGGTGATGTAGCAAAACGGTAATGCACCTCCTTCATACGGAGAAGATTGGGGGCTCGATTCCCTCCATCACCACCAATACGGGCGATTAGTAAAATGAATATTACGATAGGCTACGAACCTGTAAGTGGGAGTTTGATTCTCTCATCGCCCTCCAATTCCTCGGATAGTTAAATGGTATAACGGTCGCTTGATAAGCGATTATCGGAAGTTCAATTCTTCCTCTGAGGACCACATATCTCGTTGGTGTAATGGTAGCACAAGAAACTCCAAATCTCTTGGCGGGAGTTCGATTCTCTCACGGGATACCATAATAATAAAGGCGAATAATATGAAACAATTCAATATAGAAGAAGTTAGACAATACCTTGCTCATCAAGGTCCTGATACCAAGGTTTATCTTGGTGCCGACTCCGAAAGAATCAGAGTTAATGGCATTTGGTATGCTGACTATGCTCTAGCAGTTGTAGTTCATATTGATGGCCGACATGGTTGTAAAATTTTCGGTTATGTAGACCGTGAATTGGATTACGACCATAAGAAAAGTAAACCTGCTATGAGGTTGATGACTGAAGTTTATAAAGTTTCAGAATTGTTCCAATCATTAGCAGAAGTGTTGGAAGATTATCATGTTGAAGTTCATCTTGATTTAAATAAAGATGATATTCATGGTAGTTCATGTGTTGTTCAGCAAGCGATTGGTTATATCAAAGGTACATGTAACATGACACCAATGGTTAAACCAGATGCACCTGCTGCAAGTTTCTGTGCTGACAGATTGAAAAGAATTCTGGCAGAACAGGAAGAAATTCAGTAATATGGAGTTGTTAGTTTAGTGGTAAAACTGCGGGTTGTGATTCCGCCATCACGGGTTCGATTCCCGTACTTCTCCCCAATTATGCCCCGTTAGCTCAGTGGTAGAGCAGTGCTTTTACACGGCGAAGGTCGGCAGTTCGAAACTGTCACGGGGTACCAACATGCTGCTTTAGCTGATGTGGTCATAGCGGTGGTCTGAAGAACCATTGAAAGAGGTTCGATTCCTCTAGGCAGCACCAAATATGCCCAAGTGACGGAATAGGTATACGTACTTGATTCAAAATCAAGGTTATGTGGGCTCGAATCCCACCTTGGGTACCATGCTCTTATAGGTAAATGGCATACCACATCCATGGTAAGGATGTATCCTAAGTTCGATTCTTAGTAGGAGCACCAACTTGTTTTAATATTGTTAAGATAAATTCTTTTTCTTGTGTGATATATAATTCATCATCTTCAAAAGTTTTTATCTTAGTATCATATGATGGAACAAATTCAGAATCAACACAGTAATAACCATTAGGTTCATATGTTTGTTGTGCATACAATCCGTAAAACATTTCTACTGTGGGTCTTTTTGAAGTTGGTATCATATGAGTATTTATTGCCCCGGTGACGGAATTGGTATACGTGTTGGTCTTAGAAGCCAAATTTTGAGAGTTCGAGTCTCTCCTGGGGCACCAAATTTCTGGCGTTAGTATAATGGATAATACAGTAGGCTTCTACCCTTCTAATGGGAGTTCGATTCTCTCACGCCGGACCATTTTTTAGGAGTTTATTATGCCATCAGTTTTCTTAGTAAGTGATACGCACTTTGGTCACCTTGGCGTATGCAAATTCACAAGAGATGACGGAGTGACAAAATTAAGACCGTGGGACAATCCAGAAGAAATGGATGAAGAAATGGTAAAGCGTTGGAACGAAACTGTAAAACCAACTGATAAGGTTTATCATCTTGGTGATGTTGTTATCAACCGCAAAGCTCTTAACATTATGTACAGACTTAACGGTGATAAAGTTCTGATTCGTGGTAACCATGATATCTTCCGTGATGAAGAATACAGACAACATTTCCGTGAGCTTCGTGCTTATCATGTAATGAACGGAATGATTCTGTCACATATTCCAATTCATAGTGAAAGTCTTGGTCGTTTTGGTGTTAACATTCACGGACATCTTCATGCAAATCGTGTGCAGATTCGTGGCTTCAATGGTAAACCGATGGGTATTGATAACAGGTATCATTGTGTTTGTGTTGAACAAACAGATTTTAGACCGATTCTTTTTGAAGATGTTATCAAACGAATTAAAGAAGAAGGTGGTGAGGTCGGTTTCAAAAATGGAAACGGACCTACCATGTGATGCGAGTATGGGGGAATTGGTAGACCCAGCAGACTTAAAATCTGCCGCCTCGGCGTACCGGTTCGACTCCGGTTACTCGTACCAAAAATAATGCTTGACTTCTTAATAAGAAGCCTATATAATACACACATGATGCGGGTATGGTGCTAGTGGTAACACAAGACCTTGCCAAGGTTTAGTTGAGGGTTCGATTCCCTCTACCCGCTCCAAGTTAACTACAACAGATTTTATGCGGGATTAGTTTAGTGGTAAAACAGTAGATTTCCAATCTCCGGTTGAGAGTTCGATTCTCTCATCCCGCTCCATTTAATGCGGTTTGTAATAGTACGATACAAGGTACCCCCTTGTGTTAACTGAGCAAAGCAGTAGACCGCTCCATTTTGAGGACACTATGAATATTAAACCCTTGCATGATAAAGTATTGATTGAACGTATTGAGAATGTCAAAGAGACCGCTTCAGGCATCATCCTAAAACATTCCGAAGATCCAGATAAAGCAAGAGTACTTGCAGTTGGTCCGGATGTTACAGAAGTCCAGGTCGGTGATGTGGTTCAACCAGACTGGGGTAAGGCCGCTGCACTGCAAGATTATTTCGTGGTGAAGATTGAAGACATAGCTTACATCTACGGAGAGTAAACATGTCTGATGGTGGTAAAGGTTCTAGTCCAAGGCCGTTTAGTGTTTCACAGAAAACATTTGGTAATAACTACGACAATATTTTTAGAAAAAAATCACCTAAAGAATTAGAAGAAGATAAAATCGAACAAGAAGAATTTGATAGAATTTTAGAAGAAAATCGTATGCGCCAAAAGGCTTTAGATGCCATGGTGGCAGAAAATAAAAAATTAGGTTTATACGACAACTAATACAGCGGGTTGGTGAAATGGTATCACAGTGGGCTCATAATCCTCAGTTCCGGTTCGACTCCGTGACCCGCAACCATTAATCTTTATACATCACGGCGATTCAATTTTATCTTTGCAAGAACGTGAATTGTTTACTGAAGTTGTATGTATCAGTGTAGAACCATTTCGTTTTACATTTGGACATTTATATTCACAGACTTGTAAATCCTTCGGTCCACTTTTTTCAGTAAAACTTCTTGTCAATTTACAATAATCATTATTGTTAGTCGCTTTGGTGTATATGACAGCATCCGGCATCAAGTTTATATTGATGGTTGGATGAGTGACCATCAGTGTTACACTTGTGGTCAACAACGTAAATAAGAGTTTTTTATTCATCTTCCTACGTAAACTTTAGGCATTGATTCTTCCCTTCTTTTTTCTTCTGATTTAGGAAATAACCCATTACCATATTGTGGATATTTCTGTTGTCTATCATATGCTACCCACATAAACACACCAGCCATAACAAAAATTATAATCACGATAGCAACGCCTGTAGCAAATTCATCTCTGATTTTTCTCATTCGTGCTTCACGGCGTTTTTCTAGTATCGCTTGTTGTTTCATTTGTTTGGCGACAAGAACACTTTGTTCTTTACCCATCTGCTTCATCATTTCTTCAACTTCAGTATACAATGCACCTAGTTCAGGTGGGCTTTGATAAACCATCAACTCACGCAAATCTATACTCATCTGCTCCAACTGTTTTCTCATTAACACACGTTGTAGAGCACGTTTACCTAATGATGCATCTCCGGTATAAACTTGTGTCTTAGCATTTTTTTCTTCTTCTTCAAAAACAGCCATACACTTATAGAAGTTATCATAGTATGTGCCTAGATGTTCACCAATCTCTTGATAGATATTGGTAGTTTCTCCACCCTTTTTGTTTAGTTCAATTACACGATTTTTTTCCGCAACGTAAGCATTTCTTTGTGCTACACTTGCAGGTTTTTCTGGTGGATGGAGCTTTTTGAACTGGTCGTCAAGATCCTTGAGGACGTCCTTGACTTCCCCAGCTGCACCTTTAATATCTTTGTATAGTTTACATCCGGCTTTGACTGCCGAAACCGCACCATTTGCGAGGGCAAAGAGTGTGAATGGATCCATTTCTTTTTATACCATTTTTTTTACTTGACATTATAACAAAAAAATGATATAATCTACGTTCAGGTCACACTATATAATTATTTAGGATAGGATTAACATGAAAATATATGCAATGAAATTAGTAACTGGTGAAGAACTTATTGGTGAAGTTGAAACGGAGAATGAAAATGAAATGGTGATTAAGAATCCATTAGGAATTGCCATTGTACGTGGTAAAGATGGTCAACCTAATGTAGGTTTTGCGCCATTTCCAATCCATGCAGAACAAAAATCAGACTCTACTATTGCCTTAAAACGTGAACATATTGTATACTACTACGTTCCAGCAGAAGATTTTGTCAAAAACTATGACCAAATTTTCGGCACAGGCATTATTCTTCCAGGTCAACAACAAATCATTACAGGTTAATGACAACTTTTTATACAAACGTACAGGCACTTGGCGGCAAGATTCTTTATCGTGGCGTCAAAGATGGTAAAAGAATCAAACTGAAGATTGATTATGAACCACAATTGTATCTTCCAGCCCGTAACGGTAAAGGTACCCATAAATCACTTGATGGCCTAGACCTTGTGCCAAAACAATTTGATGGCATTCATGAAGCCAGAGAATATGTGAAACAATATGATGGTCTTCCAGGTGCTCCAAAAATCTATGGTAACACAGGATATCAATACGCTTTCATTGCAGAACAACATTCTGAAATGGTTGATTGGGAACAAGATAAAGTAAGTGTTGCAATTATCGACATTGAGGTCGGTTCGGAAAATGGTTTTCCTGATCCATACCTTGCAAACGAACCTATCACCGCAATTGCAACGACCTTTCTGAATGGTCACACTTATGTGTTTGGTTGTGGTGATTTTCGTAATGATGATCCTGACAATATAACCTATCTGAAGTGTAAAGATGAATACACTCTTTGCAGTAAATTCATTGAGTTTTGGTCCAGAATGTATCCAGATGTTATCACTGGATGGAACACCAAGTTCTTTGATATACCATATCTTGTCAATCGTTTTCGTAAGATTCTTGGTGAAGATAAGGCCAAGATGTTATCTCCATGGAATTATATCAGTGAACGTAAAACCAATATCAATGGTCGTTTGTTGATTGCATACAGTTTTGTTGGTATCGAATCACTTGATTATATTGAGTTATACAAATGGTATGCGCCAGGTGGTAAGTCACAAGAATCCTATCGACTGGATAATATCGCACAAGTGGAACTGGGTGAAGGCAAGATTTCATATGATGAATATGAGAACTTACACCAACTGTATAGACTGAACTATCAAAAGTTTATCGAATACAACATTAAAGACGTTGCGTTGATTATTAAACTAGAAGACAAGTTGAAGTTGATTGAGTTGGCCTTAACTCTTGCATATGATACCAAGTGTAACTATGAAGATGTATTTGCACAGACACGTATGTGGGATTCATTGACGTATTCTTATTTGTTAGGTAAAGGCATCATTGTTCCACCAAAAGAAACACAGGAGAAAGATTCTGCGTTTGAAGGTGCATATGTTAAAGAACCACAAATTGGTCTACACAATTGGGTTGCATCGTTTGACTTGAACAGTTTGTATCCACACTTAATGATGCAGTACAATATTTCACCAGAAACACTAGTTGAACGTAGTTTTATGGAACAAAGAAAAATAAAACTGAAAGAAGAACTGGAAAAGAGATTATGAAACACATCAAACCTTTTCTAAAACATATCAATATGAATTCTAAATTTGGATCATTAGAACATCCAAAATTGCAAGGATACATTTTTCATATAGTCAATGTCTTCAATCCATATGATGATCCTATACACAATTATAATAGTATTGGTTCAGCTAAAAAATATTTACAAATTTTATCTGGTACATCAACATTAAAATTTACAAAGTTGCCATATATGTTCATATCAGGAATTTTTGGAAAAGTATATTTCAAATTTCTTTATCTGGAAACCGAAAGTGATGTTAATTGTTTTGATGACGGTATGCCAAAACCAATGAAAACAAAAATTTACATTAACAAAAAAAACATATCCAGGAATAATATATTTTTTATGAATATGTTTGATGTTATTTGTGTTGAACAAAATGATAAACAAACATTTGGAAATTGTTTACAGATAGATGGTCCTTGCAATATAATTTATGATAAGAATAATTATCACGAATTCGGTGGAGTGGTTAGGATTGAAACTGATTCAGAAGTTAGGTTTATCAAAGATTATTCATGGTTGGATAAAATAAGGAGTTTTTTGAATGTTTCATAATATTGAAGAAATGACCACAGAAGAAATTCAAAAAGAACTTGATGTTATTGAAAAGTTTGAAAATGAAATTGGAAAGATAAATGTTAATAATCTCTTATCAAAATCAGTTGATACACAATTTTTAGAAACTTTAAATTGTACAATCACACCAAACGGTCAATTATTTCGTACCGATATTCAAGGTTTCTTACCTAAGATGATGGTCGAAATGTATGATGACCGCAAGAAATTTAAAAAGATGATGTTGCAAGCGCAACAGGAGTATGAGAATGAAAAAGATGAACGAAAGAAATATGAAATCGACAAACGAGTTGCCAGATACAACAACCTCCAGCTCGCAAAGAAAGTATCCCTTAACTCTGCCTACGGTGCTTTGGGAAGTCAGTATTTTAGGTTTTATGACCTACGCATGGCTTTGGGAGTCACTACGGCAGGCCAGCTTTCCATCAAATGGATTGAAGCAAAAATAAATCAATACATGAATAAACTTCTTGGTACAGATAACGATTATGTAATCGCTTCTGATACTGATTCTATTTACCTGCGCCTTGGTGACTTGGTAAATAAAGTTTATGGTGTTGATGGTGTAGTTAAAATGCCTGCACAAAAGATTATTGAATTTATGGATCGTGTTTGTGAAGATAAACTACAACCACATATTGATAAATCTTACCAAGAGTTGGCTGATTACGTTCATGCATATGCACAGAAGATGCAGATGAAGCGTGAGGGTCTTTGTGACAAAGGTGTATGGACTGCCAAGAAACGTTATATTCTAAATGTATATAACAATGAAGGTGTACAGTATGCTGAACCACACATGAAAGTGATGGGTTTGGAAATGATTAAATCATCCACACCATCTGCTATTCGTGAGAAGATGAAGGATGCCATTAAGTTGATGATGACTGGCACCGAACAACAAGTACAAGACTTTATTGCCGAGTTTAAGAAAGAGTTTAAAACATTACCAGCGGAAGAAATATCTTTTCCTCGGGGTTTGAATGGGCTAAATACTTATTCCGATCCAGTAATGTTGTTCAAAAAAGGCACACCCATTCATGTTCGTGGTGCAATCGTATATAACCACCATCTAAAACAATTGGGATTGACTAAGAAGTACCCACTCATACAAGAAGGTGAAAAACTCAAATTTACCTATTTGAGAATGCCAAATCATTTTAAGAATGATGTGATTTCTTTTCCAGGTAGAATACCTAAAGAGTTTGAGCTTGACAACTACATTGATTATGATGTACAATTCGACAAAGCATTCCTGGAACCAATCAGTGTCATTTTAAGATGCATGAAGTGGTCTGCGGAAAAAACTAATTCTTTAGAGGACTTTTTCGGATGATATTTTTAACCTTATTGACAGCATTAGGTTTATCTGGTGTTTCTGCATACTATTCAGTTGTTGGTTTAGCACAAATTTTTCCTGGTTCATTTTGGCCAATTGTTTTTATGGGTTCGGTTCTTGAAGCTTCGAAACTTGTAACAGTATCATGGTTGTATAATAACTGGAAACAATGTCCTTTTCTTATTAAATCTTATTTGTCGATAGCAGTTATCATTTTAATGTTGATTACTTCAATGGGTATCTTTGGTTTCTTATCAAAGGCACATCTGGAACATTCAGCAGATAATGCACCACTTGTAGATAAGATTGCCTTATTGGATGAGAAGATTAAAACGGAGAAGGAAAATGTCGAGGCAAACCGCAAGGCAATTAAACAGTATGATGAGGTTGTGGACCAAACTATGGGTCGCTCAACAGATGAAAAGGGTGCCGCTACGGCGCAAGCAATACGCCGTTCCCAACAGAAAGATAGGACTAGAATACTACAAGAAATTCAACAGTCGCAAAGTGTCATTGCCAAATACTCCGAGGAACGTGCGCCTCTATCTACAGAGCTTAAGAAGGTTGAAGCGGATGTCGGTCCAATCAAATACATTGCAGCCTTGGCGTATGGTTCAGAGGCTACTGGTGATGTTATCGACAAAGCGGTAAGAATGGTAATCATGTTGATTATTGTTGTATTCGATCCATTAGCAATTCTATTGTTAATCGCATATAACATGTCAATCAAACAAAAAGAAGATGTTGAAAACTTTTTTGAACGTGCAAAAGAAAATGCAAGAAAATTGGATGAAGATGCCAAACAAGTTGATGATGTAACACCTGAAGTTGTACACGTTGAAGAACCAGTTGATCCTTATGCATACCTGAAACAACCATTCAAACACTTTGAGAATTTGAAACCGATGGTTGCACCAAGAGAAGATACTGTAGAAGTTAAAAAAGATAATATGATTGTGATTGATGATATAACTGGTGAAACCATACCACCAATTACACATGAAAAGGTAACAATTCAAACTCACAACACACGAAATTCTGTTATGTATGAAGAACATCATGTACCAGTAGAAGAACCTGTGAAAAAATTGGAACCTAAGTATGATTATGATGAACCGTATTCTTTTAAGGAAAAAGAAATTCGTGATGCTGGTAAATTTTAAAGGATGAAACAATGAGTATATTAGACAAAATTAAAAAAAATAGCAGTATTAAAGATTCTGCTATCTTAGCTAAATCAAAATTCTTTAATGCTAAAGATATGATTCCAACAGCAGTGCCAATTATTAACGTGGCACTTTCTGGTAAGTTAGATGGTGGTCTAACACCAGGTCTTACAATGTGGGCGGGTCCATCGAAACACTTTAAGACAGCGTTCAGTTTGTTGATGGCCAAGTCTTACTTGGACAAATATCCTGATGCAGCGTTACTATTCTACGATTCAGAGTTTGGTACTCCGCAGTCTTATTTTGATAGCTTTGGCATTGACACTGAACGAGTGCTTCACACTCCTCTTACAGATATCGAACAACTCAAGTTCGACATAATGGCACAGTTGACACAATTAGAACGTGGTGATAAATTGATTATCGTCATTGATTCAATTGGTAACTTAGCATCTAAGAAAGAAGTTGAAGATGCCTTGGCGGAGAAATCAGTTGCTGATATGTCTCGAGCCAAACAAGTTAAGAGTTTGTTCCGTATGGTGACACCTCACCTATCATTGAAAGACATTCCAATGGTTGTTGTAAATCACACCTACATGGAAATTGGTATGTTCCCTAAAGCTATCGTTGGTGGTGGTACGGGTTCATATTACTCGGCTGACAATATTTTTATTATTGGCCGTCAACAAGAAAAAGATGGTACAGAAGTTACCGGTTACAATTTTATTATTAACGTGGAAAAATCTAGATATGTCAAAGAAAAATCTAAAATACCTGTCAGCGTATCTTTTGACGGTGGCATTAGCACTTGGTCTGGTTTACTTGACCTTGCTATTGAGTCCAAACATGTGGTTAAACCAAAGAATGGTTGGTATCAACGTGTTGACTCAGATGGTGTGATTGAAGAAAAGAATTACCGTGAGAAGGACACCGACTCCAAAGACTTTTGGATGCCTATTCTGAAACAGAAATCTTTCCGTGATTTCATTGAGAACAAGTACCGTGTGGCATCCGGAGAAATTATGACAAGCAATATTGATGAAACATTTGATGTTGCAACTATGAATGGTGTATAATGATTGAGGGAATAGATTACTGCTACATCTATCCAAAGGATGACAAGACAGCAGTCAACATTAAATTTTTGGAAGGTCCTTATAAAGATACCATATTCAAATATGGTAAAGTCAAATTTAAGGAAGAAAATGAACAGGTCTATTTACTTTTTGCTTACGATGTGTTAGAATCACCTGTAAAGAAACCAGCCAAGCTGGTAAAAGACGATGACTTTAAAAACTACATTGGTGACTTATTAGTGGAAATAATGTCATCTAACATGGAACAGGAAATATTTGATGAAACTGGAACAAACGATTCTAAAGAATCTAATTTATAATGAAGAATATTTACGCAAGGTTTTACCATTTCTAAAATCAGAATATTTTACAGACAGAAACGACAAAACATTATATGATGAGATTGCATCATTCACAGAAACTTACAATTCTACACCAACGGTTGAAGCACTTATATTGGCCGTCAAAGAAAGGCGAAATCTCTCAGATGATGAAGTGGAGAAGTGTGAATCTTATCTACAAGAGATTGAGAAAACTAAAGGTGAAGAATCCAAAGTTCAATGGCTTGTTGACAAGACCGAAGAATTTTGCCAAGAGAAGGCCATATACAATGCAGTATTGGGGTCTATTTCTATTCTCGATGGAAAAGACAAAACCAACGACAAAGGCTCGATTCCCAAAATACTATCAGACGCATTGGCGGTAACCTTTGATACATCCGTTGGTCATGATTACCTTGAAAACTCCGATGAACGATATGAATTCTATCACAGAAAAGAAGAAAGAATCCCTTTTGATTTGGAGTTCTTTAACAAAATTACAAAAGGTGGCTTACCTAATAAGACGCTTAATATCGCTCTTGCCGGAACTGGCGTGGGAAAAAGTTTGTTCATGTGCCATGTGGCTGCAGGTTGTATGGTACAAGGTAAGAATGTTCTTTACATCACGATGGAAATGAGTGAAGAAAAGATTGCAGAACGTATTGATGCCAACTTATTGAATGTCACGATTGATGACCTTGTAAGTTTACCGAAAGATTTGTATGATAAAAAGATTGAAAGACTCCGTGAAAAGACTGTTGGAAAACTTATCATTAAAGAATATCCAACAGCGTCTGCAAGCAGCGTACACTTTCGCACCTTACTCAATGAACTCAATCTTAAGAAGTCTTTTGTTCCTGATATCATTTTCATTGATTATCTTAATATTTGCTGTTCTGCTAGAATCAAAGCAGGGGCCAACGTTAATTCGTATACATACGTCAAGGCCATTGCCGAAGAATTGCGAGGTTTGGCAGTTGAGTTCGGAGTACCAATTGTTTCTGCAACCCAGACCACAAGATCCGGTTTTTCAAGTTCAGACCCCGGACTTGAAGACACCTCTGAGTCTTTTGGTTTGCCCGCTACAGCTGACTTGATGTTTGCTCTTATTTCTTCCGAAGAACTAGAAGAAATGGGACAGATTATGGTGAAACAGTTGAAGAATCGTTATAATGATCCAACATATTTCAAACGATTTACCTTGGGTATTGATAGGTCAAAGATGAGACTATTTGATGTTGAACAATCTGGCCAAGATGGCATCACAGATTCTGGTCAAGATAAACCACTCAACACATTTGGTAACAGAGAAAAACCACAGAAGAAATCATTTGATGGATTTAAAGTATGAAGTTAGAGTTTAATGATGCTGTTCATTGTGCCAAAGTATTTGAAGATTACTTTGGTAACTTTGACCGTATTGATGAGTATATGCGTGACCAAAAGTTGAATTCTTTGGCCGAATTGCCATCCAATCCTTTGTTTCCGATTGAAGATGAGTTGTTTCAAGACTTCACAATGAATCCAAAAAATATGAATTTTGAGGTTGTCGAGATTGATAATGAAACTTGGACCAATCTATTGAACATCACTTCATCTCATGTAAACATTCCGCCAGTTGGCCGCAATGTTAAACTGGCAGTGCGTGAAACCAATACAGGAAAGTACGTAGGATTCATCCGTCTTGGTTCACCTGTAATCAACTGTAAGCCACGTAATGATATGCTTGGTCAAGTGTTTACACAAAAACCTGAGTGGGGTAAACGATTCAATAATTCTGCAATGATGGGTTTTGTTATTGTACCTGCACAACCATTTGGTTATAATTACCTTGGTGGTAAACTGTTGGCTGCAATCTGCACTTCACATGAAGTACGTGAGATTATAAATGTAAAGTATGGAATGAACCTGTGTCTCTTTGAAACAACTTCTTTGTATGGTAGTTCAAAGACTGTATCGCAATATGATGGTATGAAACCATATATCAGATATAAAGGCCTGACAGATTCTGATTTTCTTCCAATGATGCATGGTAAACCTTATTCTGACCTACGTGATTTCGTACAAGATAAAGTCGGACCTTTGGTTGAAGATGTTGCTTCCAGTAAGAAACTGAAAATCTCTATGAAGATTATTTCACTCACTAAGGCTGCACTTAAAGGTACACCTGAAGGGGATACATTCATAGCAACGATTGGGAAAGCAAAAGGGTTGACAGAGCAAAAAAGATATTACACCAGTGACTATGGCTTTAAAAACATGGTTGACTATGTAAACTGTAAGACGGACGTGCTTATTCCTGGTGAAAACTATGAAAAACACAATCTGGTAAACTTGATTGAATGGTGGCGAAATAAGGCTTGTAATCGGTATGAAACTCTGTACAATGAGAAACGGTTAAAAACCGAACTAGAAATTTGGACTTCTGGAAAGGAGATCCAAATTATAAGATAAATACTTTTTTTGAAGGTGTTAAATGGCTTATACTTTTTTCCCAAAGACTGCAACGGAAATCAAGCAAACTCTAAAGGGTGATAAAGCAAAGATAGAAGATATAATCAATATCTTTGCTTATCTAAAATCAAAATTTCCAAAAGTTGAAACTCCAATCAATGTTGATCCTGCATCAATTGCTAAGATTAATGTTACAAGAGATTTACAAACGGATATTGACCTTGCTAAAATAAAAAGAGAAGCAAAGGTAACTAAAATTACCATGAAATTTGGTTCTGGATCATCTGGCGGCCGAGGTGTACAGAATAAAGGTAATGCATATGAGGGAGAACTTGCTGATGCATTGAGACAATGGTGGAAAGGTGAAAAGATAACCGACACAAAATTACTTCAAGCAGTTGACGATATAGTTAAGCTTCATAAACTGAATAAATGTAAAAGTGTAGAAGTTAAAGAGGTTGGTGAATTAAACAACAAAAGACCTTTTATATTCTCACCACAAGTTTTAATTTCATCTAAAATTCCTGTACGTGATAACAATCTGGGGCCCGTTGTTACCGACATTACATTAATTTGTGATAAGAAAGAAATCTTCCTAAGTTTGAAAACTGGCGGCACTGTTACCTTTTTCAACTCAGGCATCCGTACAGTTCTTTCACCAGCAGAAATCAAATCTGGTAAAATTACAAATAAAGATGGTTTAAAAATTCTTAATATGTTTAATATCAACGATGCATTGTTTTGTGATATCTACAATGGTAAATTAAAAAAAGGTTATGTTGAAGATGTTTGGAAAACAATGTCATCAAAACAGAAGAATGAATTGAAAAACTTTTTGATTTCTGGTGTTGGTCATGGTTATACTATCGTACATAAACTGACGGGTAAAACCGAAGTGTATGAAATTGATAAAGATTATATGACTTCAGCCGCTACACCAAACTCATGTAATGTATACTATGGTGGTAAATCTGGTACAGGTAAGCGTATTGACATGGAAATAGAAACGGGTCATTACATTCTTAAACTAAACATACGTGATACACAAGGTGGTGATGGTTATCCTACCCGTATGATGTGTGACTACTCTTACAAATAATGGCACTAACAGATTTTGATAAAATACTAAAACAGTATGAGGACACCGAAAATGATTTCGGGTTCTCTGCTATTTCAGAACAGGAATATAATTCCACAATTAAAGAGAGTGTACAGACCGTTGAGAATTACAAAGTTAATTTGACAGAAACGGAAAGACGCTTGGCTGAACTTGAGAAGATGATTATCCCTTTCCTAAAGAAACTACATAGTACAGGAGATAAAGAATATATCTACTGGCCTAATCGTAAACCAGCAATTGAAAAACAAATTGAGGCAATTTTAAAATTAACTAGAGGATGATAAATTATGAAACCGTTAGTGACTGTGATTACGCCTACCACAGGTGCACCGTGTGTACGTCAAGCGTTAGACTCGGTTAAAAACCAAACCTATGATAACATACAACACTTAGTTGTTGTTGATGGCCAACCAAAAGGTCGTGTGATAGCCAAAGAGTATCCACATATTGACCTAATCGACCTCCCATACCCAACAGGAAAAGACCAATACAACGGACATAGAATATATGGTGCAATGACCTATATTGCAAACGGTGAGTTCCTATGTTTCTTAGATGAAGATAATTGGTACGAACCAAATCATATTGAAACCTTGGTTGATGTTATATCAAAGGGAAACAAATGGGCATACTCACTACGTAAAATCGTCAGCCAAGAAGGCGAATATATATGTAACGATGATTGTGAATCACTAGGTAAATGGACCTCCGTGATTAATGATAAATTCATTGATGTAAATTGTTTTATGATACCTAAGGCCGCAGCATTAGGTTTTTCACCTTACTGGTACCGCAGAGCAAGACATCCACAAGAACAGCCGGAAGTTGATAGAATATTGTCACCGTTTATGATGCAAAATTTACCAGAATTTGACACGAATGGCCAATATACAATAAACTATAGAGTTGCAAGTAGAGGAGATTCTGTTCAGGCGGAATTCTTTTTGAAAGGAAATGAGATGATGAGTAAACAATATAATGGAGATTTACCATGGACAAAAAAGACCTGATTATAGGTGCATTTAAAAACTATAACTACGAACAAGTCAAACCTTGGATCGAATCAATTAACGAATGTGGTTTTACCGGCGACAAAGTTCTAATTGCAATTGATGCGTCAGAGGAAACAATCAACAAGATTAGACAAGCCGGATTCACTGCAATATCTGCAAAATCCATGTCAGGCGCAATGTTTCACATGGAACGATTTATTCATATCTATGATTATCTGAAAAAACATAGTGGTCAATATCGTTATGTTGTAAGTACAGATGTACGTGATGTAATCTTTCAAAACGATCCAATGGAATATTTGTCTCATATACTGACAGCAAATTCTGGTTATGATTTGATTGGTGTGTCTGAATGTATACTAGTTAAAAATGAACACTGGAATCGTGACAACATTTTAAAATGTTTTGGTACATATTTCTATGAAGAAGTTAAAGACTATGAGGTTTTAAATGTTGGTACGTTAGCTGGCAAGGCACATGTTATTTCTGATTTGTGTGGTATGTTATACCAACTATCTTTGAATAGAGCAGATTGGGTTGCCGACCAAGCTGCATATAATGTTTTAATGGGTTGGTATCCATATGTTGATGTAACATACATCAGTGGTTTAAATGATGGATTCTGTTGTAACTTACATGTAACAAATAAACCAATTGAGAAAGACCAATTTGCACCATTCATTACAGAAAAACATCCAATCTTTGAAGATGGTGTAATGAAAACTGGTGATGGTCAACCATACTACATTGTACACCAATATGACCGAGATCCAGAATTGAAGAAATTTTATCATGATAAGTATAAGGTTGAAGAATTAATTACTTTTAGGACAACATAATGATTACTATTGTTACTGCTTTTTATGACATTGGCCGTGGAGAATGGACACCAGACAAAGGCCTACCACATTATCTACAAAGAACTACTGATACATACATTGAACGTTTTTCACACATGGCTCAAATGGAAAATGAGATGGTCGTATTCTCTACGCCAGATATTATTGAGAAACTGAAACCTTTGCGTGGCGACAGACCAACAAAATTTGTTTCGTTTGATATTTTTAGTAAGTATGCAGACTTGATTAGAGATATTAACAACATTCAGAAAACTGACGCATTTCAAAATTTAATTGTTCCAGAACAGCGAGCAAATCCGGAATATTGGAATGCACATTATGTGGTTGTTAACTTTCTCAAATCTATATTTGTCAATTTAGCAATCAAAAACAATATGGTTAGTAATGAATTAGTTTCTTGGTTGGATTTTGGTTATTGCCGCACGGCAGAGAAAGTTCCTGCAAGCAAGAAATGGTCTTATGATTTTGATGTTAATAAGATGCATCTATTCAATTATAAAGAATATGATGACAAACCTATACATGAAATCATTGCAACAAACGATGTTTACATTCTTGGTGCAAAGATTGTTGGTGGTGTAACAGCATGGCCTAAATTCGAATCTGCGATGAAAGAATGTTTGATTGAATTGGGTACGAATGGTTTGATTGATGATGACCAAACACTTATGTTAATGTCATCAATCAAATATCCGGAATTATTTGAACTACATAAGATTCCAGACCACCAACTCGGACTTGATCCGTTTGTTATTTTTAGTGACTTTAATAAAGAGGTATGATATGAGTGATATAATTAAATTTAATACTGCAACACAAGCATTTGGTGTTGAGCGTGGAGTAACCAAGTGTTCGGGTTATGGACTTGGTGAATTGACCAAAGGCATGAAAAAAGGTTTAGAGATTGGTTGTTCTGAGGCACACACCTCAAAGTTTCTATTGGACACCAATCCAGAATTGACCTTATATTCAATTGATCCTTATGTTGCATACACGGACTGGAACGGTAATGTATTGAATGACCGAGAAGAATTCTTTCAACGGGTGACTAAAGAGATGGCGGTATATGGCCAACGATTTGTTTTGTTTAGAGATTTTTCGGACAATGTTGTTGACCGGTTCAACGATGGAGAATTTGATTTCATCTTCATTGATGGATTACACACCTACGAACAATTAACAAAAGATTGTCATAACTACTATCCTAAAGTCAAAAAAAGTGGTATATTCTCTGGCCATGACTATCAAACTATTCCTGGTGTCAATAAAGCCGTTGGCGAATTCGCACCAACTAAAACCGACAAAGTTCTTACAACTGAATGTGATGTTTGGTACTGGTACAAATGAAATCAATTTTTATCATAACATCTTGTTTGATACCTGCAATTGGTGTCTTTAGTCCAGAAGAACGTCTGAAACAAACACTAGAGACTGTTGATTCTATTAGAAATAAATCTCCAGATTCATTCATCGTACTTTCCGATGTATCAATACAATCATTGACAGACCAGTATTCAGAACTTGTTTCTAAGGTTGACTTGTTCTTAAATTTGAATCAAGTTGATTTTTTACTACACTTTACCAAAAACGGAATGAAAAGCCAAGGTGAATGTGCGATGATGCATGTTGTATTAGACTATCTAAAACAGAATTCAGAATTATTAGAAGGTGTTGACCGCATATTTAAAATAACTGGTCGTCTACAACTTGATGATGGTTTTGATATTAATCACTATGATGGGTTGAATGGTAAATATGTATTCAAGGAACGCATACCAACATGGATGAGTGAACCTATTCACGGAGCAACTCATGTTTTTGATACTCGCCTTTGGTCTATGTGTACGTCTTTGATTGATACTCATAAACAAGCCTTAGAAAAAGTGTTCCCTCTATTAGGTCCAATAGACTTGGAACACGCATATTTTGCCGTTTTAGATAAAGAAAAAGTAGTAGAATTTGATAGAGTGTATTGCAGGGGCCAAGTGGCTTCGACAGGTGAATGGAAATTTGATTGATATAGAGTACTATATATCTAAGCCAAGATTTGACAGATTTGTGAATCTGTGGTATAATCCATTATAAATAACCCTACAGACAACCAAAGTGTGTTGTAATTCAATAGGTAGACAATGTTATCATTCAAAACTTTTTTAACCGAGCAAGAGGATCCTGAAGAAGGCGCCAGCCGTCAGATTAAACATTTGACGCATGTGGAAGACCGTCCTCTACAAAATGGTGAAAAAGGTGCGGCACATGCCATCAAATCATTGTCAGCTGCAGCAGAACACATTAAGGCTGGTAATAAGTCATCCGAACTAACCACAAAGTATGATGGTTCACCAGCACTTGTTTATGGTCATCATCCAAAGACTGGTAAATTCTTTGTTGCATCAAAGTCTGCTTTCAATAAGACACCAAAGATTAACTACACACCAAAAGATGTAGATATGAATCATGGTCACGCACCTGGTCTGGCCGCAAAGTTAAAAGATGCGTTAACACATTTACCTAAGATTGCACCTAAAAAAGGTGTATATCAAGGTGATATGATGTTTGGTACAGACAAGGAAGATAAGAAAACTGAAAAGGGTGGTGGTACATCGTTTCATCCTAATCCTTCTGGTCTAACATATACTGCACACGGAACACACGAAGGTGGAGTTAAGAAGGCAAAAATTGGTGTTGTAACACACTTATCGTACCAAGGCAAAGATGCTGCAAGTCTAAATGCATCACATGAAGTTGACCATGAAAACTTCAATAAACACTCTGATGTATTCTCTGTTGATCCAAGAATGGACACATCAAAGGTGCATTTCAGTCCAGAAGAACAAAAGAAATTCACTAAGCATATTACTGCAGCTCAAGCAGTACATGATACGCATGGTGGTGATATGTATGCTGGCACTAGTGACCATCACGGCGTTGGTGGTTCATTAGAAACTTATATGAATCACACTGTACGCACAGGTGAAGAACCAAATCACAAAAACTTTAAGAATTGGTTAGAAACCAAAAAGAATAAAGACATTGACAAACTTAAAGTTGAGAAGAATAAAAAGGCTAAACAAGCAGATTTGAAAGATGAATTAGGTAAAGTTGAACGTAATAAGAAACATTACAACAATCTTTTCAAAATGCATGGTGAGTTACAGAAGGCTAAAGATACACTTATTGGTGTTATGAATCAACACCAAGAATTTCAACACACACACGGCGGAGAATCTGCAAATCCTGAAGGATATGTTTTTCATCACGGTAAAGAATCGGATAAATTGGTTAATCGTGCAGAATTCTCTCGTAGAAATTTTGCTGGAATAAGAAACATATGAAAAAGTTTTTAGAAAAATTACACGAAGATGCACAGACTCACACACCAGCTGTGATGGCGTTTGGTCGAATGAATCCACCAACTATTGGCCACGCCAAAGTGATTGATAGAGTAAAACAATTAGCCAAAGATTATCATGCATCACACCACATTATTATATCACATTCTGTAGATGCAAAAAAGAATCCATTAGACCTTGCAAGTAAAATTAAACACGCAAAGAGGTTCTTTCCTGATACCAATATTATTGGTTCAAGTAAAGATAAACCAACATTCTTACAACACGCAGCTGCATTACATCAAGCAGGCCACGACCATTTAATTATGGTTGCTGGCTCTGACCGTATTCCAGAATATGAGAAGAAACTCAATCAATACAACGGTGAAGGTCCAGGTAAACTATTCAACTTTAAAAAAATAGAAGTTAAATCTGCTGGTCAACGTGACCCCGATGCAGAAGGTGCAGAAGGTATGTCTGCTTCTAAGATGCGTGACCATGCAAAGAGTGGTGATTTCAATTCGTTCAGACAAGGTGTTCCTGCACATGTTCCAGACAATCATGCTAGAGCATTGTTTCGTGATGTTCGTAAAGGTATGGGATTGAATGAAGAATTCAATCGTGGACTATTTAAAGCAATCTTTGTGACTGGTGGACCAGGTTCGGGTAAAGATATTATCATACGTGAAGCAATTGCAGAATCAAAAGCAGTAGAATTGAATTCAGTACAAGCATTTGACTTATTGATGGAAAAACAGAAGTTATCTGAAAAAACAACCGACTATCGTAGAGAAGCTATTCGTAACCGTGGTCCACTAATTATTAATGGACCTGCTGATGACCACACTAGAATAATTACCATTAGAGAAGAACTAGAAGAATTTGGTTATGAAACTGTTATGGTATTTGTTGATACAACCAATGAAGCCAGTAAAGAACGTAATGAGAAGTTGACCAAGTCAATTTCAGAATCAGTTAGATATGATAAGTGGCAATTAGCACAAACTTCAAAAGAAGCATATCGTCAGAATTTTTCCAATTTTATAGATTTCAATAATAGTTCAACCTTCGAAGAAATTCAAGAAGACATTACTGACACTTACGGAAAAATAAATAGGTTCATCGAGGACAAAAATTACAATGAAATTGCGTTCTCTTGGTTGGAAAGTCGTGGTAAAATTAATATCACATCATTATTTAAGGAAAATGAAAATGTTAAGAAAAATTCTAGATTTTTTGAAAGTTACAAAACCAAACGCACCAGTGGAAGTCCAACTCTCAACACCGGTACCGGTCCAAGAGCCGAAGGTCCAGGAAGTGAACTCCCAGATAATCGTGCAGGAGACAGTAACGCCGACAACATCAAGTGGGATGGAAACAAAAAGCGAGGAAGTTACACCTTCAAAACCTACAGTGAAGAAGGCCCCAGCCTCAAAGTCAGTCCAATCCCCAAAGAAGACAACTTCTCCAAGGACAAGGAAAAAGTAAAACGTAATCGTTTCAGAGATTCACCAACTGTTAATCAGCGTATGAGAAACATAACAACAGTTGGTCCAGAATTTGATACACGCCAACAGGGAACAGTATACCCTATGTCTGGTCTAGGCGATGTAACATATAGAGAACATGTGGATTTCAAAAACTTTAGAGAATCTCACAATGATCCTGCCGATTCTGAAATGGGTGTATTTGGTGTTTTAGGTGGTGCAACAAATAAAGAACCAATGGAAAATCCAAGAGATAAATTTGGTTCAAGTTCAATAAAGAAAAAAAAGAAATGAAAAAATTCACAGAGTTTGTAAGAGAGTCTACACCAGAAACATCACATCATGATGCTCAAGAAATCAAACGTCAAAAGACACACTTGATGGACAAAGCAAAAGAGTATGGTGACCAAGCACAAAAAGAAAAACAGTTCGGCCACGG
>Ga0214919_10000723_pt1 | contig 56617 bp, 45 predicted proteins | sample LL1503_MetaG_FD_177994 | JGI IMG/M metagenome (GOLD analysis project Ga0214919, IMG submission 177994) | Freshwater microbial communities from Lake Lanier, Atlanta, Georgia, United States - LL-1503 | ecosystem: Environmental > Aquatic > Freshwater > Lake | place: USA: Georgia | collected... | reverse complement strand
CTGCCCGGCCGTACCGGTCAGGGTAATCCCGATGGTGTCGGTGGGCAGGCCCGAATGGCCATATTTACGCGCGACGGCGCCGGACAGCATGGCACCTACGCTGCGGTTCACGTTGCAGACCGTGCTGTTGATGGTCACAGGCTTGCCGTGCTCGAGCGCAGGTTGGGCTGCGGCGATCAGGCTGTGATCGAGGGCCTTTTCCAGCCCATGGTCCTGACGCTCATTGTTCCAGCGCGGCAGATCGGCAGGGATATCAGGCATATAGAGCAGCTTGCTCAGGTCCACGCCCTTGGCCTTCCACTGTTCGACGACAGGGCGGGCATGCAGCAGTTCTACCCGGCCGATCATCTCGTTCATGGTGCGGATGCCAAGCTCTGCCATGATCCCGCGCAGCTCTTCCGCTACAAAGAAGAAGTAGTTGATCACATGCTCGGGCTGGCCGGTGAAGCGCGCGCGCAGAACGGGGTCTTGGGTTGCAACCCCGACGGGGCAGGTATTGAGGTGACACTTGCGCATCATGATACAGCCTGCCGCGATCAGCGGCGCGGTGGCAAAGCCGAACTCGTCTGCACCGAGCAGGGCGGCCACGGCCACGTCCCGGCCAGTCCGAAGACCACCGTCGGCCTGAACCGCGATGCGGCCGCGCAGGCCATTGAGCAGCAGGGTCTGCTGGGTCTCGGCAAGGCCGATTTCCCAAGGCGATCCGGCATGGGTCAGCGAGGTCAAGGGCGAGGCCCCCGTGCCGCCTTCAAAGCCCGAAATGGTCACATGGTCGGCGCGAGACTTGCTGACGCCTGCGGCCACGGTCCCAACCCCGACTTCCGACACCAGCTTGACCGAGATACGGGCACCGGAATTGACGTTCTTCAGGTCGTGGATCAGTTGGGCCAGATCCTCAATCGAATAGATGTCGTGGTGCGGCGGTGGGCTGATGAGGCCCACGCCCGGGGTCGAGTGACGGACCTTGGCGATGTTGGCATCGACCTTGTGGCCGGGCAGCTGTCCGCCTTCACCGGGCTTTGCGCCCTGGGCCATCTTGATCTGGATATCATCCGCATTGACCAGATATTCCGCCGTAACGCCAAACCGGCCTGAAGCGACCTGCTTGATCGCCGAGCGCATGGAATCGCCGTTGGGCAGACGCACGAACCGGTCAGATTCTTCGCCGCCCTCGCCGGTGTTCGAGCGCGCGCCGATCCGGTTCATGGCCACGGCTAAGGTGGTGTGAGCCTCGCGGCTGATCGAACCAAAGCTCATGGCACCGGTGGCGAAGCGCTTGACGATCTCTGCCGCCGGTTCGACCTCGTCGATCGACAGGGGTGTGTCAGCGAACTTGAACTCCATCAGACCACGAATCGTCAAAAGGCGCTTATTCTGCTCATTAACGCTCGCGGCAAAGGCGGCATATTCGTCCGGCAGATTGCCGCGCACCGCATGTTGCAGCTTGGATACCGAGTCTGGGTTCCAAGCATGTTCCTCGCCGCGAATACGGAAGGCATAGGCCCCGCCGACATCAAGGGCGTCGCGATAGATCGGCGTATCGGCATAGGCGTCGCGGTGACGGCGCACGGTCTCTTCGGCCACTTCAAGCAGCCCAACGCCTTCAATCATGGTGGCGGTGCCGGTGAAGTACTTCTCGATCAGGGCCGACGATAGGCCGACCGCATCGAAGATCTGCGCGCCGCAATAGGACTGATAGGTCGAGATGCCCATCTTGGACATGACCTTCAGCACGCCCTTACCGATGGCCTTGATATAGTTCTTTTGGACTTCAGAAGAGGTAAGGCTCATCCCCGCCTTGACGCGGATGGCTTCTAGGGTCTCGAAGGCCAGATAGGGATTGACCGCCTCGGCGCCATAGCCTGCGAGGACGCAGAAGTGATGCACCTCGCGCGCTTCGCCGGTCTCGATCACGAGGCCGGTCTGCATGCGGAGGCCTTGGCGGATCAGGTGGTGGTGCACGGCGGCTGTGGCCAGAGCCGCAGGAATCGCGATCCGGTCAGGGCCAACGGCCCGGTCCGAAAGGATCAGGATGTTGCTATCCGCCAGCACAGCCTCGGTCGCTGCCCAGCACATCTTCTCGATGGCCGTTTCTAGACCCGCAGCACCGTCGCTGGCCGCCCAGGTGGTGTCGATGGTCGCGGTGCGGAAGGCGCCGTCCAGCAGTTCAGAGATCGCGCGAATCTTGTCCAACTTGGCATTGGTCAAGACCGGCTGGGATACTTCCAGACGCTTGTGAGTGCCCGCGTGATGGCCAAGCAGGTTCGGGCGAGGGCCGATCATCGACACCAGCGACATGACCAGCTCTTCGCGGATCGGGTCGATGGGCGGGTTGGTGACCTGAGCGAAGTTCTGCTTGAAATAGTCGTAAAGGAGCTTTGAGCGTTCCGACAGAACCGCAATCGGCGTGTCCGCGCCCATGGACCCGATGGGGTCCTCAGCCGTCGTCGCCATCGGAGCGAGGAAGAACTTGAGGTCCTCTTGCGTATAGCCAAAGGCCTGCTGACGATCGAGCAGGGTCTGGGGATCGCCCTCGCCATAGGTTTCTTCGAGCGACATGGGCAGTTCTTCCAGCTTGAACTGGGTTTCGCTGAGCCATTCGTCATAGGGCTGGGCTTCGGCGAGGGTGCGCTTGATCTCGCTATCCTCGATGATCTTGCCCAGTTCCAGATCGATCAGCAGCATCTTGCCGGGCTGGAGGCGCCACTTACGGGTGATGCGCTCTTCAGGGATCGGCAGGACGCCGGATTCTGAGGCCATGATCACATGATCATCATCGGTCAGGATGAAGCGGGCAGGGCGCAGACCGTTGCGGTCCAGCGTGGCGCCGACCTGGCGTCCATCGGTGAAAGCGATAGCGGCTGGACCGTCCCATGGCTCCATCAGGGCGGCGTAATATTCGTAGAACGCCTTGCGCTTGGGGTCCATCTGCTGATTGCCGGCCCAGGCTTCTGGGATCAGCATCATCATGGCGTGGGCGAGCGGATAGCCACCGGCCAAGAGCAGTTCCAAAGCATTGTCGAGGCAGGCCGTGTCGGACTGACCGTGCGGGATCAGTGGCCACATCTTGTCGAGGTCCGGGCCCAGTAGCGGTGATTCCAGCGTGCGGCGGCGGGCATTCATCCAGTTGACGTTGCCGCGAACCGTGTTGATCTCGCCGTTGTGGGCGATGAACCGGTAAGGGTGAGCCAGCTTCCAAGAGGGGAAGGTGTTGGTCGAGAACCGCTGGTGCACCATGGCCACGGCCGACTGGGTCAGGGGGTTTTGCAGGTCGAGATAGAAGGTCCCCACCTGACCAGCCAGCAACAGGCCCTTGTAGACCACCGTCCGAGTCGAGAAGGACGGCATATAGAAGTCGGTCAGGGTCGGCAGGTCGCGCTTATTGGCCTGATCGGCCAGCGGGTTTTGCGTCTGCTTGCGGATGGTCAGCAGCTTGCGCTCAAAAGCGTCCTGATCCTTGGTCTTTTCGCCGCGCACAACAATGGCTTGGCGGATGACGGGCATCTCAGCAAGCACGGCGGTGCCGAGCACAGAGGTGTCCACCGGCACATCGCGCCAGCCGAGCAGGGACTGACCCTCAACGCGAATAAAATGTTCGAACTGGCTGATGGCCATGTCGCGCGCTTCGGCATCGCGCGGCAGGAAACACATGGCCACGGCATAGTCACCGAGCGCCGGAAGGGTCAGATTCTGCCCATTGGCCCAGTCACGCAGCAAGGCGTCGGGAATCTGAATCAAACAGCCAGCGCCATCGCCCACCATCGGATCAGCGCCCACGGCACCGCGATGGTCGATATTGATCAGAATCTGCAAGCCCTGTTTGACGATATCGTGGGTCTTTAACCCTTTGATATTGGCAATGAATCCAACGCCACAAGCATCGTGCTCGTTGCGGGGGTCGTACAGGCCTTGCTTGATCGGCGAACGCATCGCGGAACCCTCAAATATCATTCTCCCCAAGCGCGGGCGCGCAGGGCGGAGTGTTTTTGCCGAAAACTTCACCCATGTCGATCCTTTGGCGTTGGATCGTTGAGACAGATTGCTTAATTGGAATAAAAAAACCTTTTGTCCATAGGCGTTAAACGCCTTTGTAACCGCACGATATAAGGTTGCGGCGGCGGGGATATAGAACGTCTTACGATTGGTTACATGGTTTGTCTGGCCATCTGCCCCCAAATTGACCTATCGCCGAGTTGCTCAATCCGGCCTTATGCCAATCAGCAGGACCCGCATGACCATCGCCTTCATCGACCTCGCCGCCCAACAGAGCCGTATCAAGCCCGCGCTGGACGCCGCCATTGCGCGGGTTTTGGCGCACGGGGCCTATGTGATGGGGCCAGAGGTTGCCGCCTTCGAGCGCGCTTTGGCCGAGTTTTCTGGGGCCAAGTTTGGTGTCTCCTGCGCCAATGGCACGGACGCGATCGCTCTGCCCTTGATGGCTTGGGACATCGGTGAAGGAGACGCGGTCTTCTGTCCAAGCTTCACCTTCGCAGCCACCGCAGAAGTCGTGCCTTGGACCTTGGCCGAGCCGGTTTTTGTCGACATCTTGCCCGACACATACAATCTTGATCCGCAAAAGCTCGAAGCCGCCATTGTCGCGGTTAAGGCTGAGGGGCGCTTGACGCCCAAGGCCGTGATCGCCGTCGATCTGTTTGGTCAGCCCGCCGACTACCCTGCCATTTCAGCCATCTGCCAGCGCCATGGTTTGAAGCTGATCGCCGACGGTGCCCAAGGCTATGGCTGTACCCTGAACGGTCAACACCCCGGCCATTGGGCCGATGTCACCACCACCAGCTTTTTCCCGGCCAAGCCTTTGGGCTGCTACGGCGATGGCGGCGCCATCTTGACCGATGATGCAGACTTGGCCGAGCGGATGGACAGTCTGCGCGTCCATGGCAAGGCCGTGAAGAGCGATATTGCCGGGCGCACCTTTGACCATGACCCGAAATATCTGAACATGCGGATCGGCATGAACAGCCGTCTTGATACGATCCAGGCTGCGATCCTGATCGAGAAGCTGAGCCTGTTTGCGGAAGAGATTGTCCTACGCAATCAGGTGGCGGATCGCTATGCCGCCGGTTTTGCCGGAAGTGCCGCCAAGGCGCCAAGCGTCATCGAAGGCGGCCTGTCCACCTGGGCGCAATATACGATTGAGCATCCGGACCGGGACGGTTTGGCTGCCCATTTGAAGAGCCAATCGATCCCATCGGCGGTCTATTACCCGGTGCCCATGCATATGCAGTCGGCCTACAGCCATTACCCGCAAGGGGCAGGTGGTTTGGCGGTGACGGAGGCCAAGGCAGGCAAGGTTATCAGCCTTCCCATGCACCCCTATCTGGACGCAGCCACCCAAGATCAGATCATTGAGGCTGTGCGCGGCTTTAACGGTTAAGGGCCTGCATTCTGCTGCATCGCAGCAAAGCCTTGACTTTCAAGGCGAACTGACCGACAAGCCGCTCGCAAGCTCGAGATGGCTTGATATACGGTGCTCCAGCCGCGTGAGGGGACGGTCCTTTGTCCCAGCCTGTCGAGCGCCTGCGAATTTTCGCATAGATCGCCCAGGCCACGCGGGGCGCTTTCATAGATAAGCCTCGCGGCATCGCGCGGTCGGTCCGAGAGTCTCGGCCCCGCGCGACGATCGCTGTTTGAAAGAGAAGTCCTCCGTGACTCAATTTACCGATCTACGTCTGAACCCGCTGCTGCTTAAGGCGCTGGCGGCAGAAGGCTATGAGACCCCTACACCCATCCAAGCCCAAGCTATTCCGCCCGTTCTCGAAGGCCGCGACCTTTTGGGTATTGCCCAGACCGGTACCGGTAAGACCGCCGCCTTCGCCCTGCCGATCCTTCACCGCCTCGCTGCCGATAAGAAGGCCGCGCCGCGCCGCGGTTGCCGCTGTCTGGTCCTGTCGCCCACCCGCGAGCTGGCCACCCAAATCGCTGAGAGCTTCCGCTCCTATGGCCGTCATATGGGCATGAGCGTTGCCGTAATCTTTGGCGGTGCCAAATATGGCCCGCAGATCAAGGCCTTGACCGCGGGCATCGACATTCTAGTGGCGACACCGGGCCGTCTGATGGATCACATGGCCGAGCGTACGGCGGATCTGTCGGCCTGCGAAATCCTCGTGCTGGACGAAGCCGACCAGATGCTCGACCTCGGCTTTGTGGTGCCGATCCGCAAGATCGTCGCGACCATGAGCAAGAAGCGTCAAAACCTGTTCTTCTCGGCCACCATGCCGACCGAAATCAGCCGCTTGGCCGGTGAGATGCTGGTCGATCCGGTCAAGGTCGCCGTCACCCCCGGCGCGACCACGGTTGAGCGGATTGACCAAAAGCTGATCTTCATCGAGGCACCGCGCAAGCGCGCCCTGCTGGCCGACCTCTTCTCTGACCCTGCCTTCTCGCGCACCATCGTCTTTACCCGCACCAAGCGCGGCGCAGATCGCGTGGCGCAATATATGGAGGCGGTCGGCGTGACTGCTGCTGCCATCCACGGCGACAAGAGCCAAGGCCAGCGTGAACGCGCTTTGGCCGCCTTTAAGGCTGGCAAGGTCCGCGCCCTGATCGCGACCGATATCGCAGCGCGGGGCATCGATATTGATGCGGTCTCGCACGTGATCAATTACGAACTGCCACAGGTCCCGGAGGCCTATGTGCACCGTATTGGCCGCACGGCTCGGGCTGGCGCCGATGGATCGGCCATCAGCTTCTGCGCAGACGATGAGCGTGGTCTGCTCCGCGATATTCAGCGCACGACCCGTCAGACCATTCCGGCAATCGACCGTCGGGGTGACAAGGTTCTGGGTGAAATTGCGGCACGCACCGTTTCCCTTCCAGTTCCCGAACAGAGCTTGGCTCAGCCCAAGTCCCGCGAAGGCCGTGATGGCGGTCGTCCTCAACGTCGCGGCGGCCCTGGCGGCGGCGGTGGCAATGGCGGCGGTGGTCGCGGTCGCTCTGGTGGCGGTGGTGGCGGCGGTCAACGCCAAGGCCAAGGTGGCCAGCGTCAAGGCGCAGCCAAGCCTGCAGCGGCTTCATCGGCACAGCGCTGGAGCCCTGTGGATTAAAGAAAAACAAGGCCCTCACCCAACCCTCTCCCACAGGGAGAGGGCTTATCGGTTCTAGCCCTCGCCCCCTTGGGGGAGAGGGTTGGGTGAGGGGGACTTTCGCAAACAAGGCCCTCTTCGGCTCTTCGGGCCACTTCCCCCAGAGGGGGAAGATCCGGCGCAACCGGGGTGGGGGGCTTCTTCTTAGGATCCTAGAATCCAGCCCTCTTCGGTTTGGGCAATAGCGAGGCTCGCATCATCCACGCCCTTGGGCGCGGCAAAGAGTTCGCCAAATTTTCCGGCCTCATCCAGCTTCGCGAACTGTTCGGCGAGGGCACGAAGCTGGGCGATGGCCTTGGCCTCTCCCGGCGCGGGGTTGGCCTTGGCGGCCATCGGATCAACCTCTGCGACGACCAGATCAACGCCGTCCAGTTCTGCCGGGGTGAGCGTTTGCCAGCCGGTTTCCAGCGGCCAGATCTTCATGGCATCGGCCTTGGCGGCCTTCAGACGGCTAACGGCAGGGATGCCTAGTATGGTCTGCCCGCCGATTGAGCCCGCATAGTAGAGTTTCCAGATCGAACGACCGGTCTTTGCGGCAATGTCCGTGAGACGCATCTCTGGTAGGTCGCCCTCGCCATGGTCGCGGGTCTTTTTGGGCTGCAGGGTCGTGAGCGTATCGCGCGGTGCACAGCCCCAGAAGGGGAAGGGGCCGTCGGTGACCCGGCGATTGATCTCCGCGGCAACACCGAAGCGGTTGTTGGTATTGTCCGCCTTGTCCTTGACCATCTTATCGAGCCAATTCCAAACGGCGCGCCAGTGCGGCTCTGTGGTCAGCTTGAGGGCCGGGGCCAATCCCGTCGGGAAGCCAAGCGGGAAGTCAAAGCCCATAAAGGCCTTTTCATTACGTTTTTTCAGATCATCAAGGATCAGGCCGAGCCGCTTTTCAGCCTCGGCCCGGGTGGTCGTGGTGTAGGACTCAAAGGCCAGCCGAAAGCGAACATCTCGCTTTAGAACGCCAATCGACACACAGTCGGTCCCGGTCGCGGCCTTCGAGGCGGCGCTCCAGTCTACAATCACATAGGCATTAAAAAGCCGGGACACCGATGACTCCCAAAAGGTCGACAAGAATGGACAGGCGGGGCTTTAGCCGATCCACGAGATGAAGGGAAATGTTCGTCTTTGCTAAAGCCCGGCCTTTTAGGTGCGTTCGAGGCTGTGGCTTGGTGGTAGTCCAGTTCTGGGCCGCTAGGGTCGCTCCAAAGGTCGCGGTGCAGGCTCGCGGTCACGCGAGGACATCAGGACCCATCCATTGGGGCGCAGGATCTCAAGGGGGTTAAAGCGGGCCTTGTAGGCCATCTTGTCGCTGCCCTTCACCCAATAGCCCAAATAGACCTTTGGAATCTCTCGGCTGAGCGCCTGTTGGACGTGATCTAGAATGATCAGGGAGCCGAGGCTGCGCTTTACCGCGTCTGGATTATAGAAGCTGTAGACCAAGGATAGCCCGTCAGACAGTTGGTCAACCAGCGCGCAGGCAATCAACGCGCCGTCACCTTGGCCTTCGGGTGCAAGCCGATATTCAACCATGTGCGTGCGAACGCTGGTGTCTTCGACCATGGCGACGAAGTCTGGCCAGGTCATATCAGCCATACCGCCTTCGGAATGGCGATGGGACAGGTAGCGCCGCAAGAGCTCAAACTGCTCCATGGTCGCCGCAGCCTTGACCTGAAGGCGAACCAGATCTTGGTTCCGGTCCAGAACGCGCCGCTCAGAGCGAGAAAAGACATAATCCGTAACCGGGATGCGCGCGGATACGCAGGCATCACACCCATCGCAGGCGGGACGGTAGGCGATATTTTGTGACCGACGAAAGCCGATCTGAGTGAGGGTATCATTGACGGTTGGACCGTCAGCCATAGGCAGGTGTGCGAACACCTTGCGCTCCACCTTTTCAGGCAGATAGGGGCAAGGTGCCGGTGCGGTTAAAAAGAACCGAAGCTGGCGAGAGGCAAAATGGTGCGTCACTGAACGATGGTGTCCTTGGCCCAACCCGAGAGGCAAGCCTATTAGGCCAAATCCTGAACGACTACGCAACCAAAAGGGCGTAGTTGGCGCGCAAATGCCGGGACGTTAGATGCCGGTATCCGGGGGCAGGACGGGGGCTTCGCGCAGCAAGGTAATGGAAATGCGACGATTGCCGGCCAAGGTCGGATCATCGGGGAACAGGGGTTCGGAATTGGCCTTGCCGGTGACCTGAGCGACCCGGTCCATATCCATACCAAACTGTTGCATCACTTTGCGTGCGCCATCGGCACGTCCAGCCGAAAGGCTCCAGTCGCCGTCACCAGCCCCTACGCCCGCATCGGAGGCGTTGGTATGGCCTGCAACAATGACGCGGTTGGGCAGTTGGTCGACAATCTTGGTTACGGCGCGCAGAAGCACCCGTGCGCGCTCATTGGGCTTGGTAGAGCCATTTTCGAACATTGACCGGCCTTCTTGGTCAACGAGCTGGATGCGGAGGCCCTCAGGCGTCTGGTCGACAATCACCTGTTTGGACAGTTCAGCCAGTTCCGGCATGGATTGCATGGCTTGGCGTAACGACAGGGCTGCGCTCTGGAATGAGGCCTGCTCAGCAGCTTGAGCTGCCTTAGCCTCTGCCGCTTGGGCCGATTTAGACGAGGCAGATTCGGGATTACTGTCGGTGCTTTCGCTCTGCGGCGCGGCGTTTTGCAAGACGCGAGCAGAACCATCCGCCTTGGCGCCGTCTTTGCCCAGAGACGTGCCGCCGAGGATCCCTCCACTGCCGCTGTTGGATTGAGAGACGCTGGCAGGCGCAAAATAGTCAGCAATGCCCAGCTTCTGTTCTGGAGAGGTGGTGTTGATGAGCCACATGAGCAGGAAGAAGGCCATCATTGCGGTCACGAAGTCGGCATAGGCGACTTTCCACGCGCCACCATGGTGGCCGCCGCCGACCACCTTCTTGACCTTTTTGATCATGACTGCGGATTCTTTAGCCGCCATGGATGGTCTCTCGCTCGTAAACCTCTATTTCAAGCCTCCAATATCATGGGGACGTTAAGATGGGGTTGCGGTTCGCGGCCGTTCCGGGCAAATCCCGGTAAACAGGAATTTCAATTGATCATGGACGAACCGACCCGATATCGCCGGGCCCTAGGAACCTACGCCACCGGTGTCGCTGTCGTGACCATTGCCGCTGAGCCGAACGACTCCGACGTGGTTGCCTTGGGCATGACGATCAACTCCTTTGTGTCCGTCTCGCTAGAGCCGCGCCTCATTCTGTGGTGCGTCGATGATGCATCCGAGCGTGGCAAGCTTTTTGCCGCCACAGATCATTTTGCGATCAATGTGGTTAGCGAGGGCCAGCGTGGCTTGGCCGATCGCTGTGCGCGGCGTGACAGCTATCGCCTGACCGAGAGCGACGTTCGGGCTGGACCCAGCGCGGGATCAGCGCCCGTTGTTCGCGGTAGCTTGGCGCGTCTGTCCTGCCAGGTTCATGCGCGCCATCAAATGGGCGACCATCTGGTCATTGTCGGTGAGGTTGTCGATTTTGAGGCCCACCAAGGCGAAGGCTTGACCTATTTCCGCGGTCAATATGGCCGTATCGAAGCCTCTTAGGGGACCGCCCATGCGCGTTGCTTTTATCGGACTTGGCGTCATGGGCTTTCCTATGGCGGGGCATCTGGCCAAGGCTGGACACGAGGTTCGGGTGTTCAATCGCTCGGCCGCCAAAGCGCAGGCCTGGGCAGCAGACCATGAGGGTTCAGCCTTCGCGACGGCGTCCGAAGCTGCTCAAGACTGCGATCTGGTCGCGCTCTGTGTTGGTAATGACGAGGATGTGCGCGGGGTCGTCGCGGCGATCTTGCCGTCGCTGGCCGCAAACGGATTGATTGTCGATCACACCACCACCTCGGCCAAGGTGGCCAAGGAGATGGCGCTTTTGGCGGTTCAGTCTGGCAAGAGCTTTCTGGATGCGCCCGTATCGGGTGGCCAGGCCGGTGCCGTCAACGGCGCTTTGACCATTATGGTCGGCGGCGATATGGCCGCCTATGACCGGGCTGTGCCGGTGATCAGTGCCTATGCCAAGGCTGTGCGCCGTATGGGCGAGGCGGGAAGCGGTCAGTTGGCCAAGATGGTCAATCAGATCTGCATTGCGGGCGTCGTTCAAGGACTGGCCGAGGCGGTTCATTTTGCCAAAAATGCCGGTCTCGATACGGACGAGGTTTTAGCCGCCATCAGTCAGGGCGCGGCTCAGTCTTGGCAGATGGACAATCGCTGGAAGACCATGGCCCAGGGCAAGTTCGAATTCGGCTTTGCCGTCGATTGGATGCGCAAGGACCTTGGCCTCGTGCTCGACGAGGCGCGGACCAATGGTTCGCATCTGGTGGTGACCGCCTTGGTTGATCAGTTCTACTCCGAGATTCAAGCCATGGGCGGCCAGCGCTGGGACACATCCAGCCTTGCCGCGCGGTTGGAGCGGTAGCGTTTCTTTAGGGGTGTAAGACAAGGCCCTCACCCAACCCTCTCCCTCAGGGAGAGGGCTAGAACCGATAGGCTCTCGCCCCCTTGGGGGAGAGGGTTGGGTGAGGGGGATGTTTTCGCAGCCGAGCATAAGTGGGTTGGTTACTTTCTCGCGTCTTTGCGAGGCGCATGTGCCGAAGCAACCTAGGGGAACATCCATTCAGGTTCGTGTCAGCCCCTAGGTTGCTTCGCTGCGCTCGCAGTGACGCGGTAATATACAAGCGGGTTGTGGTCCGACGAGTTAGGGGATTCCCCCCCGCCCAAGGCCACAATCGGCCCCCAAGTCAGGCGATGGGCCGAGCAGGGTCCCAGAAGTTTAAGAGCCGCCGCGTGGGCCGGGACGCCATAGCCCTTATGGGCCCCAAAGCCATAGCCGGGATGTCGCGCGTCAAGCGCCACCATCACCCGGTCTCGCTCCACCTTGGCCAAGATTGAGGCGGCGGCGATGGACAGAGACCGGCCGTCACCCTTGACCACGGTGCGGACAGGGCAGGGCAGGTTAAAGGCGTAGTTTCCATCGACCAGCGCGAAGGCGGGCGCTATCGACAGGCCCTCCATGGCCCGGCGCATGGCCAATCCCGTGGCCTGAAGAATGTTGAGGTCGCAGATCTCCTCAGGCGAAGCGTGCCCGACGCCCCAAGCCAAGGCGCGGGCCTTGATCTCGATCTCTAGCCGGTCACGAGCCTTTTCACTGAGCTTTTTGGAGTCGTTAAGGCCCACGGGCAGGTCATCGATATTCAGGATCACCGCTGCCGCCGTCACCGGTCCTGCCCACGGCCCGCGCCCGGCCTCATCAATGCCGCAGACCGGGGTCGGGCAGTCTGCCTCGAACGACCAATCCGGTCCGCTCATCGAGCTGGCCTGCCTAGCGCCAGACCCTGTACATGGCCGTGGCAGGGGCAGTGGACCATGTGATCATTGACCATCCCGACCGCCTGCATGAAGGCATAGACGATCACCGGCCCGCAATATTTGAAGCCCTTGGCCTTGAGCGCCTTGGCCATTTCGGCGGCCAGAGGCGTCTGGGCTGGAACCTCGGACATGGCAGTAAAGTTGTTCTGGATCGGTGCGCCGCCGACCATGTCCCACAGGAAGGTCGAGAAGTCCTCGCCGCGCTCTTGCATATCCAGATAGATCTTGGCCCCTGCGATGGCAGCGTCGATCTTTCCGTTGGAGCGGATGATGCCCGCATCGGCCATCAGGCGGGCGCGGTCCTCCTCACCGAATCGGGCGACGATCTCGGGGTCGAAATTGGCAAAGGCGGCGCGGAAATTGTCGCGTTTGCGTAGGATGGTGATCCAGGCCAGCCCAGCTTGAAACCCGTCCAGCACCAGCTTTTCCCAAAGGGCGCGGCTGTCATATTCCGGCACGCCCCACTCGTGGTCGTGATAGGCCTCATAGACAGGATCGCCGTTCATGCCGCGCCATTTGCAGCGGTTCGAGAAATCGATAGGGCTCATGGCGCTGTCGCGCTCGCAGATTGAGGTTCGATCCAGTCTGGCCAGTCGACATGGACGGGGCGTCCGTCAACGTTCAGCGTTCCTGCCATCCGGTCGAGCCTCATCGACGCCATGGCTCGCCCGTCTTGACCGCTCAGAACCTGACCGGCGCGGAGCTCGCCATTGAGAATTTCAGCGCCAAAGGCCGGGGGCGGGCCGTCGAACAGGATCGAAAGCATGCGCGTCTTGATCGTGCCGCGCCGCTTCATGCGCGAGGTGGTTTCCTGTCCGACAAAACAGCCCTTCTTAAAGTCGATGCCGTTGAGCAGGTCGAAATTGGCCTCGATGGGATAGGTCGTGTCGCTGGGTGCGTCAGCCTCAGGATCTGGCACGCCGAGGGCGAGGCGGTGGGCCTGATAAGTGGCCTCCGGGACCTCGCGGGCCATTTTGGGCGGTGGGGCATCATAGCCTCGCAGGCCAAGCGCAGCGAGGCGTGGGTCGGAGAGGAAGCCTTCGGGGCTGTCGGTGTGCCAGAGCGCGCTGACGACCATAGGGCTTGGGCTAATGGTGACCTTGGCGCGTAGGCGATAGAGGGTTAGGCGCTGGATGAGCGCGTCGCGATGGACCGCAGCCACATCAAGCCAGCACCCTGTTTCTCCGGCCAGAATGAACAGGTCGTAGAGCAGGCGTCCCTGCGGCGTCAAAAGCCCCCCAAAGCGAAGGGTGCCCACAGCCTGGCCTTCTACATCCTGCGTGAGCAAGCCTTGCAGAAAGGTGCGCCAGTCCGGGCCTTCCACAGCGATTACGGCGCGTGAGACGAGCGGGGCAAAGAGGGGTGACTGAGTCATGGCGTTAGTTTGGCTCATGCGGCGATGAAGCGCTAGGGCTGGAGCCGCGGGCCGCAAAGTCCTATAGAGGAGACAATGTCTCAAAAACCCTTCCCTATCCTGATCATTACGGCGACGCGCATCGGCGATGCGGTCCTGTCATCGGGCTTGATCAAAAAGCTTCTTGATGAAATTCCCAATGCGGAGTTGACCATCGTGGTTGGGCCCGTGGCCGCGCCGCTGTTTCGCGATGTGCCTCAGGTCAAGGAAATCATTGCGCTGGTCAAGCAACGCAATGGCGGGCACTGGATTAAGCTTTGGCAAAAGGTTCGCCATCGGCACTGGGGGCTGGTGCTCGATGGGCGGGGCTCTGCCATTTCGCGCTTTATCAAGACCGAGCAACGCACGGTTTATAAAAAGAGCGCGCTGATCGAGCATAAGGTCGTTGAGGCCGCGCGCCTGTTACGCCTAGAAGCCGACCCGCCGGTGCCATACCTTTTCACGAGCCAAGACACCGAAGCGCGCGCAGCCCGGATGGTGGGGCAGGGTGGCCCGATCTTGGCCATGGGGGCCGCCGCCAATTGGATTGGCAAGACCTGGCCGACCGAACGGTTTGCGCAAGCCGCCTTGCGCCTACTCGGCCCCGAAGGGCCTATGCCGACGGGACGTCTGCTGATCTTGGGTGGGCCGGATGATTGGCCTGCGGCAGAGGTTTTGCGCCGGACCTTGCCGAGGGATCGCTGGATCGACCTGACCGGTAAGGCCGACCTCCTGACCATCTATGCGGCGCTAAAACATGCGCGGATGTTTATCGGCAATGATTCAGGCCTGATGCACCTTGCCGCTGCAGCCGACATTCCCACATTAGGCCTGTTTGGACCCTCCGATGAGCGTCTCTATGGGCCTTGGGGGGCGGACTGCCGCATTGTTCGCGGTGGACGAACCTTTGAGGGTCTAAAACAGATCGACCCCGATCTCAGCCAAGCGGTTTGCCATATGCTGGACCTGCCGGTTGCCAAGGTCGTGGCGGCCGCCTGCCGTCTCTTTGATGAAACCGCTAACAGGAGCCTCCCATGAGCCAGACCTTTGACCTGATTGTTCGTGGTGGCACCTTGGTGAGCCATGCGGGGCAAGGCCTTGCCGATGTCGGCATAAGGGGCGGCAAGATTGTCGCTGTGGGTGATCTGGGACAGGCTAGCGCGGGCGAGATCTTTGACGCGCGCGGCCTGACCGTTCTTCCCGGCGTTATCGATAGCCAGGTTCACTTTCGCGAGCCGGGTTTGGAGTGGAAAGAGGATCTAGAGACCGGCTCACGCGGCGCGGTTCTGGGCGGTGTGACCGCCGTCTTCGAGATGCCCAATACTGAGCCCACCACCACCGATCCCGACGCCTTGCTGGACAAGCTCAGCCGCGCCAAGGGGCGGATGCATTGTGATCACGCCTTCTATGTCGGCGGCACCCACGAGAACACCGCCTTTCTGGGCGAGATGGAGCGGCTTCCGGGCTGCTGCGGTATCAAGGTGTTTATGGGGGCCTCGACCGGCTCCCTGCTTGTGGCCGATGATGCGGGCGTTGAGGCGGTCTTGCGCAATATCTCGCGCCGCGCCGCCTTCCATTCGGAAGACGAATATAGGCTGGCTGACCGCCGCAGCTTGGCCCGGACGGGGGACTGGACCAGTCACTCAGAGGTTCGTGACGCCCAATCGGCGATCCAGTCGACGGAGCGTCTGGTGTCCATCGCCAAGCGCCTTGGCAAGCGCATTCACGTTCTGCATGTCACAACCGCGCAAGAGATCGACTATCTGGCCCGCCATAAGGACGTGGCCAGCGTGGAATTGACCCCTCAGCACCTGACCCTGACCGGGCCAGAGGCCTATGAGCGGATGAAGGGCTTTGCCCAGATGAACCCGCCGATCCGTGATGCTTCCCATCAGTCCGGCCTGTGGCGCGGTATCACTATGGGCGTGGCCGATGTGATGGGCTCTGACCATGCGCCCCATACGCGTGAGGAAAAGGCACGGCCCTATCCGGCTTCGCCCTCAGGCATGCCGGGCGTTCAGACCCTAGTTCCAGTGATGCTGACCCACGTCAATGCCGGTCGCCTGACCCTTGAGCGCTTTGTCGATCTGACCAGTCACGGCGTGCAGCGGGTCTTTGGCTTGGCCGACAAGGGTCGCGTGGCTGAGGGCTTTGATGCTGATCTGACCATCGTCGATATGAAGGCGAGGCGGACCATCACCCACGAGCAGATGGCCACCCGCTCTGGCTGGACCCCGTTCGATGGCTTTGAAGCCACCGCTTGGCCGATGGCCACCATTATTCGCGGCAAGATCGTCATGCGCGATGATGAAGTGGTAGCCGAAGGGCAGGGCAAACCCGTAAGGTTCCACGAAACACTGGGCCCAGCATAGGGCCACACATAAGGGACGGGGCGAGCGATGGACGGACAGGTGAATGTAAAGACGGCACCGTTCCGCGACGCGCGTTATGCCCCCCGCCAACTGGTCGTCGAGCGCGGTCCTGACGGATCGATGGTTCTGCACAACCCGACGCCCTTTCGACAAGACTTCCTGACCATGACCGAGGTGTTGAACCACGGTGCGGCCACCTATCCCGACCGCCTGTGGCTCGCCGAGCGCGATGGCGAGGGCTGGAGCGAGCGGACCTATGGCCAGGGTGCGGCTGAGGTGAAGGCTCTGGCGGGTGGCTTAGCCGCTCTTGGCTTAACCCGTGGCACGCCGCTCTTGATCCTCGCGCGCAATTCTATTGATCAGGCCTTGGTATCCTATGCCGCCATGAGCCTCGGCGCGCCGATTGCGCCGGTGTCGCCGCAATATGGGCTGGCGGGCGCAGACCTGTCACGGCTGGGCTATGCGGTTGATCTGATCAAGCCGGTGGCGATCTATGTCGATGATGCGGCGGCCTTTGCCGGAGCGCTGGAGGCTCCGTTCCTTGCGGGCTTGCCGGTCATAGTGAGCCGCAATGGCCGTGCAGGCGATCACAGCCTTGCCGATCTTTTGACGTCAGCCCCCATGGCCCCGACAGCGCAGCCGGGCGATATTGCCAAGCTGCTCTTGACCTCAGGCTCGACCGGTAAGCCCAAGGCCGTGGTGGGCCTTCACCGGAACATCTGCATCAATGTCGCCCAGATCACCGCCTGCTTTGACGATCCAGAGCCACCCGTCGTGGTCAATGCCGCGCCTTGGAGCCACAGCCTAGGGGCCAATGCCATCTTGCACATGGTCACCCATCGGGGGGGAACGCTCTATATCGATATTGGCCAGCCGACGCCCGAGCGATTTGCGGAAACCTTACGCAATCTCAAAGAGATATCGCCAACCTATCACAATATGGTTCCGGCGGGCTGGAGCCTCTTTGCCGGGGCGCTTGAGCAGGACGAGGCCTTGGCACGGACCTTTTTTGCTCGGGTTCGGGTCTTGCAATATGGCGGGGCCAATCTGGCGCAAAGCGTCTGTGATCGTATTCAGGCGGTCAGTGTGCGCCTGACCGGAGAACGCCTAACCTTTGCCACGGGCTATGGCTCGACCGAGACCGGCCCTACGGCCTGCAATATTCACTGGCTCAATGATCGCACCGGCATGTGCGGCCTGCCGGTGCCAGGAACCTCGGTCAAGCTGGCCCCCGAGGGCAGCAAGTTCGAAATAAGGGTCAAGGGACCTCAGATCTCCCCCGGCTACTACAACGATCCGGAAAAATCAGCAGCGGCCTTTGATGAAGAGGGCTTCTACCGGCTGGGCGATGCGGCCCGGTTGCAGGATGAGACTGACCCAGAGGCCGGTCTGGTGTTTGATGGCCGTCTGGTCGAGAATTTCAAGCTGGCCTCTGGCACCTTTGTGGCCGCAGGGTCTTTGCGGATAACGGCCATTTCGGCGGTTGGCGGGGCGGTAGCCGATGCCGTGGTCTGCGGTGAGGGCAAGGACGGCGTTGGCCTTCTATTGTTCCTCAATGGGCCCTTCTGCGCGCGGTTGGGCGATGCCAATGCGGTTCGTGAAGCCGTCCGTTCAGGACTTAAGCGCATGAATGCAGAGGCACGCGGCGGCGGTGGCAAGGTGGCCAGAGCCATCATCCTGTTGGGTGCTCCGGACCCGCTTTCGGGGGAAATCACCGATAAGGGCTATATCAATCAGGCCCTGTCGCGACAGCAGCGGGCGGCGGATGTTGAGCGCCTGTTCGCCCTCACGCCCGACGACGATGTTCTGACCTTTTAAGGCGAAGGCAGCGGGTGAATGGCTGTTGTCTCGGCACCGTGATCTTTTGATACCAACAAAAAACCCGCCGGAGTGATCCCCGGCGGGTTTGTCGTCAGGCCCATATAGGGTCTTACTTTAGCGCATTGCCGGGAAGCTTACAGCCGCCGCCGATGCCCTTAGCTTGGGTGCAGCTTAGCACCGACTTAGGGGCTTCGACGCCCGTCGTAAATTCGATGACCCAACCGGGCAGGCCATCAGAGCAGGCCACTTCCAAGAACTCCGACGTATCTGCGCGACCGATCATGTTGACGTTTGACACGGTGCAGGAGGACTTGCCGAGCGACTTCAAGCTGCTGGTCAGCTTTGGATAGACCAGCTCTTGCTTTGAGAAGCTGCAACGATAGCCCGACAGTTGCGAGCGCACGCAGTCGAGGATCTGTGGCTTAACCCCTGCAGAGGTAGGGAAGATGCCGACAGCGCCGTCAGGACGGTTCTTACAGGCCATTTCGACAACTTCCTTGTCATTACCCTGAACCGCGAAGGCGGCGTACTTAGCCACATCACAGTCAAAACCGGCCTTCTTAGCGAGGCTAGAATAGAGGCCCGCCTGCTGAGTTTCGGCTTCACGCGCATCGGTCAGGGTACAGCCGCCGCCGACAAAGGCCGCTTCCGCGCACTTGATCGTCTTGGCCAGCTCTTCGGCCTTGACCTGAAGCATGACACCCTCGCCTGACTGGCAGGCGATTTCGTAATATTCCGAGCCATCGACGGTCGACAGAACATAACGGGTGCCGCTGATGTCACAGGCCTTGTTCGACTTGGCCATCATCGCCTTGATCGGCTCGAGGTTCTGCTCAGGGGTGGTCAGTTCGCAGCTCTTACCGGACTGACCGAAGGCAACGCAGGACATGGCCGTGATCTTACGATCTGCCGTTGCAGGCAGGCCCGCCAGCATCACCATGCCGGCGCCAGACTGACAGGCCAGTTCATAATAGGCGCTGGTTGGGCTTTGGCCGATATAGCGAGCCTTATCCACGACGCAGTGCGAACCGGTCTTGGCCACCAAGGGCTGGAGACCAGCGACGGGGTTGGCGTTTGCGGGCAGCAGGCAGCCGAGGCTGTTCTTCTGGGGCTTGCCATCAGCGCCAATGACGGGAGCCGAGGTGGCCACACAGTCATAGGTCAGGGGCACGGAGCCATCGGTCTTGGCTTGGATGATGTAGCCGAGGCCTTCAGAGCAGGCGACTTCGAAGAAAGCAGTCGTGACCTTGACGCCGTCTTTCTTTTCGTCGGATGAGCCGACAAAGCGCGCGTCGGTCAGGCCGCAGGCCAGGCCGGACTTGGCGATGATTTCAGGGGCCTTAGCCATCCCGATCTTGCGTTGTGCCTCGGGTACGCCGACCTCTGCCTTAGGGGCGGCGAGTGCGGGCGATGCAATCGCGAGGGTGATGGCGGCGATGAGCCCCAGTCCAAATGGCCTCATGGGTACGTCTCCTGGAATTCCTGACCCTTACGGGCTTATGATGGTTGCCTGTGATGGAGCATAAGCCCCTTCATACGGGTCTGGTCAAGTTTGACTGTGACTGAGACCAAACTAAGACCGTGAATCAGGCATATTGTGCCTAGACCGCGATCTCTATTGGCATCATTGGATTGCCACGACAATCGCTCGCATATTCGGCTTTGGCCATTAGCCGCAGGAGACTTTCGACGTGCAGGACGGAACTCAAGAAGATCCCACCGACATCGCTGAACGCCGTCCGGCTCTGGTTTACCCCTTTGCGACCGTTCCAGAAGATGGCGAGACCTTAGAGATCGCGCCGGGTCTGATCTGGATCCGCATGGGCCTACCTTTCGCCCTAGCGCACATTAATCTTTGGGCGATTCGGGATGGCGAAGGCTGGGCGATCGTCGATACCGGGGTGCAGACCCGCGAAACGGCTGCCGCTTGGCGCAAGATCTTTGCTGGCCCCTTGGAGGGCAAGCCCGTTACCCGGGTCTTTGTTACCCACATGCATCCAGACCATATTGGCATGGCCGGGTGGATCACGCGCAAGTTCAACTGCCGTCTGTGGATGAGCCGCCTCGAATATATTTCTTGCCGGATGCTAACGGCCGATACGGGACGCGAGGCCCCAGACGATGGCGTGCGGTTCTATAATGCCGCCGGTTGGGACGAGGAGTCGATCGAGACCTATAAGGCCCGCTTCGGCGGCTTTGGGAAGGGCGTTCATGCCATGCCCGACAGCTATCGGCGCCTCAGCGAGGGCGATGATATCCAGATCGGGGACTATAGCTGGCGCGTCGTCGTCGGATCGGGCCATTCGCCCGAACATGCCTGCCTTTATAATCAGGAACTAAAGCTGCTCATTTCCGGCGATCAGGTCCTGCCGAAGATTTCATCCAACGTCTCAGTCTTCCCGACCGAGCCAGACGGTGACCCCTTGACCGATTGGCTAACGTCGCTGGCGCGGATCAAGACGCTGGTTCCGGATGATGTTCTGGTTCTTCCAGCGCATAATGAGCCCTTCCATGGTCTCCATGCTCGCCTCGATCACCTGATAAGGGGCCATGAGCGGGCCATGACGCGCTTGCTGTCCTCACTGGGCGTGCCAAAGCGCAGCATCGATGTGTTTGGATCGCTCTTTGCCCGCAAGATCGGGCCAGAGGTTCTGGGCATGGCCACGGGCGAGAGCTTGGCCCACCTGAACTGTCTGATGGGGCGCGGTCTGGTCGTCGCTGAACCCGATGAGCAGGGTGTGCTTTGGTACCGTGCGGCTTAGGCGCTGCGGTTGAGGGTCAGAGACGTCGCATTGACCTTGGACGTTTGAGCACCGGGGCCATAGCCAGAACCGGTTGGACGTGACGAGGCGATTTCTTCGGCAATGGCGCGCACCAGACCCTCGGTGACGAACTTTGCCGACTCGACCGCTCGGCCATGTCGGGCCAAGACGGCATCAAAGGCCTCTGTGGCCGTAATCAAGCTTTGGCGGGCGGACAAGGATGTCTCATCCAAGACGTGGGGTGCTTCACGCAGCCTTTGCGATTCATGCCGGTAGATATTGGCAAGACGCGAGGTTTCATCGAGGGTCTTGGCCGCTTCGAGCGGTTTATTGTCCTCGAAATCCTTACATTCCTTGGCCAGTCGTTCGGTCAGGATCTGCGTCAGTTCCGTCATTTCATTGATGCGGGCATCGGGGTTCATTTGACGGGTTCCTGAGCGGTGGGGGTAGGGGATAGGCCCTGCATCTTGAGCATCTCTTGCGTGACGGAAGCGGCCAAACCCACTCCGCCTGCCTTGGTCATCTGCTTGGCAAAGGCGTCCATAAGGAAGGACTTAAAAGCTTGCTCGCCTTCGCCGCCGCCAAAGGGTTCGGACGTATTAACGCCTGAGAACATGGTCTGAAAGGCCGTCGACAGGAAGGCGGACTCAAATTCCTTCGCGGTCTTTTCGATCCGCGCGCGAGGGTCATTGATGGCGCCGTTGTTCGACATCTGCGGCGTTGGCCGCATCAGGTTGATGGGCAGGGACGAAGCGCTCAAATTCATTACATCACCTCAATATCGGCTTGCAGCGCACCGGCCGCCTTGATGGTCTGGAGGATCGAGATCATGTCACGCGGGGTAACGCCGAGGCTGTTCAGACCCTTGACGAGCGAGGCCAGCGAGGCCCCCTCTTTTAGCGTGATGAACTGCTTGCCCTTTTCCTCATCGACCGAGACCTGCGACTGCGGTGTCACCGTCGTCTGGCCCTGTGCCAAGGGATTGGGCTGGCTAACCTGAGGCGTTTCCTGAACCGTGATGGTTAGGTTGCCCTGCTGAATGGCCACGGTGGAGAGGCGCACATTCTCGCCCATGACGATGACGCCAGCAACCTCGTCGATGATGACCTTGGCCGGATTGTCGGGCTGGACCTCCAGTTGCTCGATCTGGGTGATGTAGGTCACCAGATCGCGACCAGTAGCGGGGCGCACGGTGATGATCGAGGGATTGTCGGCTCTGGCCGACCCGGGAAAGCGCGCATTGATCACTTCTGCGACGCGGCGGGCGGTGGTGAAGTCTGGATTGTGCAGGGTCAGACGCATCTGCGCCATGCTAGCCAATTGAAACCCAACCTCGCGCTCGACAATGGCTCCAGAGGCAATCCGCCCGGCGGTGGGCACACCCTTTGAGATCGAAGACCCCGACCCGCCAGAGGCCGAAACCGAACCGGTCTGGACCGTACCTTGCGCGACGGCATAGGCCTCGCCATCTGCGGCAAGGAGGGGGGTGACCAACAGGGTGCCACCCAGCAGGCTCTTGGCATCACCAAGGGCGGAAACCGTCGCGTCGACCTGCGATCCAGAGGCGGAAAAGGCGGGGAGGCGGGCAGTGACCATCACGGCAGCGACGTTTTTGGTGTTCATGGTCGCGTCACGGGTATTGACGCCAAGCCGCTCAAGCATGGCCTCGAGGCTCTGCTTGGTGAAGGGGGCGTTGCGCAGCGAGTCGCCCGTGCCGTTCAGGCCAACGACAATGCCGTAACCGACCAGCATATTGTCTCGCACGCCCTCGAAAGCGACAATGTCCTTGATCCGCGACTTGGCCAGAACCGGTGTCGCTATCAAAGCAGCCGCGGACAAGGCGGTGATCACTGTTTTTAGAACCGAGCCGATGCGCATCATAGCGGTCTGTTGATCCTTGGGTCTTGACGCCACGCGCGCCCAGCCTGATTGTGCATGCGAAGTTCATGCCAAGAATTTAACCATAAAAAAGGCAGTTGAATCATATTGCTAAAGTTTGGTCTTGCGAAAACGGCCTGCCCACGGCAAATCCTGCCGAGCCTTAACGTTACAGCAAGTGGTAAGGTACAGACTGTCGTCTTGCCGCCCTGGACCTTGTGGGCTGCAGCTTTGGGTCAGATGGTATTGAGATGAAAATCGGCGGTACGAATGGCGTAGGGACTTCGGGTCCCGCACGGTCGGCCTCCCGCTCAGCGGGTGGTGACTTTCGGCTGTCCAAGGCCTCTGCAAACGCTGAGACCCCCTCGGCAGCGCGCGCCTCAGGCCCCACGGGGGTTGGGTCGATCGACGCCCTCATCGCGTTGCAGGAAGTCGGTAGTCCCCTTGAGCGACGCAAAAAGGCTGTGCGCCGCGCGACCAAGATTCTCGACCTTCTCGATGATGTCCGTGACAGTCTGCTGGATGATAATCTCTCAACCACGGCGTTAAACGGCCTGATGGCAGCAATAAAAGAAGAGCGCTCTGGCGTCGATGATCCTCACCTTGAAGGCCTGTTAAACGATATCGAAACAAGGGCCTCGGTTGAGATTGCCAAGCTCGAAGTGGCCGCCCGCCGAGCCTGAGCCACCGAACTTAAATGGTTCAATCTGGAGAGGCACGTTGATTGGCCCTTCGGTTTTGGTATAAGCGGCCTCGCTTCACTCCGGAGCATCCAATTTTGCGAGCGTGAGGGCGTCAATGCCGACGACCACAGTGCCGGTTCTTGATGCCGACTATCGTCCTTCTGAGGACGAGGAGTTCATGTGCGCGAACCATCGCGTCTATTTCCGTAAGAAATTGCAGGCTTGGAAAGAGGATATTCTGCGCGAGTCGCGGGGAACCCTGACCCACCTGCAAACGGAAACCGAGAACCATCCAGACCTTGCGGACCGGGCGTCGTCGGAGACGGACCGATCTTTGGAGCTTCGGACCCGGGATCGACAACGCAAGCTGATCTCGAAGATAGATGCAGCGCTTCGACGTATTGACGATGACTCTTACGGCTTCTGCGAGGAAACCGGCGAGCCCATCGGCCTTGCCCGCCTTGAGGCCCGGCCCATCGCAACCATGAGCGTGGAAGCCCAAGAACGTCATGAGCGGCGTGAGCGAGTTCACAGAGACGACTAACGCCAAAGGGCGCGGGCTAGGCCATTGGGCGGTCCTCGCCGAGATCGTTTGCTCCGGTGGTCAAAACCGGATCAGCCCAGTCTGCTAAGAAAGATTGACCATGACCGTGAAGGTCCGCTTTGCCCCATCGCCCACGGGCCGTATCCACGTCGGTAATATCCGCGCCGCCCTGACCAATTGGCTGTTCGCCAAGCGGTTCGGGGGAACCTTTGTCCTGCGCATTGACGACACTGATCTGGAGCGTTCGACCCAGGAGTACGAAGACGGGATCGAGACGGACCTGAAATGGCTCGGTCTGGTCTGGGGTGAGCGCTATAATCAGTCCAAGCGCTTTGAGAGTTACCAGATCGCCGCCGACCGCCTGAAGGCGGAGGGCAAGCTCTATCCCTGCTATGAGACCGGCGAAGAGCTGGATCGTCGCCGCAAGGTGCAACTGTCCCGCAGCCTGCCGCCGATCTATGACCGCGCAGCGCTGGCCCTTACCGACCAAGAGCGTGACGCGCTGGAAGCCGAGGGGCGTCGCCCGCATTGGCGTTTCAAGCTCGATGGTCGCCGGGTCAAGTGGACCGATCTGGTGCGCGGGGAGTGCGATGTCGACACCACCTCCATGTCTGATCCTGTGCTGATCCGCGAAGACGGCGCCTTTCTCTACACCCTGCCGTCGGTGGTAGATGATATTGAGATGGGCATCACCCACGTGGTCCGCGGCGAAGACCATGTGACCAATACCGGCGTTCAGATCGAAATCTTCGAGGCCTTGGGTGGCGCAGTTCCGATCTTTGGCCACTTCTCCTTGCTGATCGGTGCCGATGGCGAGGCCCTGTCTAAGCGCATTGGGTCGATGTCGATCATGGATATGCGCGAGCACGGTTATGAGCCCTTGGCGGTGACCAGCCATCTGGCGCGTCTGGGCACGAGCGATCCTTTGGAAGCGGGCACCTCTTTGGAACAGCTTGGCGAGAGTTTCGACTTTTCCAAGATGGGCCGTGCGCCCGCCCGATACGATCCGGCCGATCTTTTGCGCCTGAATGCGCAGGTGCTACACGCCATGCCTTACGAGACCGCCAAGCCGCGTTTGGCTGCGATCGACTCCGACCTTGGCGAGGACTTTTTTCTGGCCATTCGCGCCAACCTGACCCTGTTTGCTGATGTGAGCGCGCTGGCCCAGATGGTTCGCGGTCCCGTCACGCCCGTGGTCGAGGATCAAGCCTTCCTGACCGAGGCGCTGGCGGTCTTGCCAGAGACCTTGGATGATACCTCATGGAGCGCGTGGACCAACGCGGTCAAGGAGCGCACCGGGGCCAAGGGTAAGGGCCTGTTCCAACCGCTGCGCCGCGCCCTGACCGGCATGGATCATGGTCCAGAAATGGCGCCTTTACTGGTCCTGATCGGGCGAGAGCGGGCGGCAGCGCGTCTGAGCGGTCAAACCGCCTGATCTTTGCGTCGCGCTGGGCCTTGCTCCGCTCGTCTCATCACTCTATGCCCCATCGGCCCGGTCATCACCGGCCCGGCAACTGAGGTATATCTAAGCGCGTGGCTTCTCCAACTGACCTGAAACGAATGGCTCAAGCGACGGGCCGCTTGGACATTACCGGTGCGCCAGAGGGCTTTGACGCTCTGGTCATGGCCGATCTGGTCCGGGCCAAGGGGGGCACCTGCGCCTTCGTGGCCAGAGATGGTGCGCGCGCTAATGCCTTTGCCGATGCGCTGCCTTTCTTTGCGCCCGAGTTAGAGGTCATCCGTTTTCCGTCATGGGACTGTCTGCCCTATGACCGTATCGGCCCCTCGGCCGGGGTGGCGGCTCAGCGGATGGCGGCTCTCAGCCAACTGACCAAGCCGCTTGAGGGCAAGGCGGCTCGGCTTGTCATCACCCAGGTTCCAGCCCTGATGCAGCGCGTGCCCTCGCGCGTGATCCTGTCGAAGGCGAGCTATAGCGCGGTTCTGGGACAAGAGATTCTGCTCGCCGACCTCGAGCGCTATTTTGCAGTCAATGGCTATGTTCGCGCCTCCACCGTCTCGGCGCGGGGCGAGTTTGCCATTCGCGGCGGCGTCATTGATGTGTTCCCCTCTAATGCCGACGAGCCTGTGCGCTTGGATATGTTCGGCGACACATTGGAGACCATTCGCGGTTTTGATCCCGACACGCAGCGCTCGACCGGCCAACTGACGCGGGTCGATCTTCTGCCCGTGAGTGAAGTTCTGGTCGAACCTGAGGCTATTTCACGGTTTCGCAGAGGCTATATTGCCGCCTTTGGCGCGCCGATGGATGATCCGCTCTATGCCTCGGTCAGTGAGGGGGGGCGCCGCGCGGGCATGGAGCACTGGCTGCCGCTGTTCTATGACGGCATGGAGACCCTGTTCGACTATCTCGGTCCTGATGCCCTGATCGGCATTGATCATCTGGCCTTTGAGGCGCGCGATGAGCGTCTGGCCATGATCGCTGACGCCTATGATGTGCGGGCTGACCGTACCGGCGGCCGCACTGGCTATAAGCCCTTGGAGCCGGACCAACTCTATCTGACCGCAGAAGAGTGGGATCGCAGGCTCGATAGCTTGCCGTCACGCCGGTTCACGCCGTTCCAGCAAGAAGGCTGGGAACAGGTCGATATGGGCGCGCGGCAGGGGCGGGGCTTTTCGGCGGAGCGGGCGCTCGATAGTGTCAATCTGTTCGAGGCCGCCGCCAATCACGCCACTATGCTGGCCAGTCAAGGCAAACGGGTCCTGTTTGCCTCTTGGTCCGAAGGCTCGTCCGAGCGGCTGGGCGCAATGCTGGCCGATCATGGCCTGAACCTCGTCTTTTCACCCTATTGGCAGGCCGCGAAGGCGGCGGACCCCAAGCGCCCCAAGCGGGTTGTGCTGCCGCTCGATACCGGCTTTGAAACCGACAGTCTGGCGGTCATTTCCGAGACCGACATTCTCGGCGACCGTCTGGCACGGCCCAATAAGCGCAGGCGGGCCCAGAACTTCTTGGCCGAGGCCTCGTCCCTGACGGCGGGCGATCTGGTGGTCCATATTGATCACGGCATCGGGCGCTATGAGGGCCTAAAGACGCTGGATGTGGCCGGTGCGCCGCATGACTGCCTGGAACTGCAATATGGTGGCGACGCCAAGCTCTATCTGCCGGTCGAAAATATCGACCTTCTGACCCGCTATGGCTCCGAGAGCGACGATGTCATCCTTGACCGTCTCGGCGGCGCGGCTTGGCAGGCCCGCAAGGCCCGCGCCAAGGTGCGTCTGCGTGAGATGGCCGACGGCCTGATCAAGATCGCAGCGGCGCGTCTTCTCAATAAGTCTGAGCCGATTGATGCGCCACAGGGCCTGTTCGAAGAGTTCTGCGCCCGGTTCCCATACGAGGAGACCGAGGACCAACTCAGCGCCATTGCCGATGTTTTGACCGATTTGGCGGCGGGGCGTCCGATGGATCGCCTGATATGCGGCGATGTCGGTTTTGGCAAGACCGAGGTCGCGCTGCGTGCGGCCTTTGTCGTGGCCATGTGTGGACGGCAGGTCGCCCTTGTCTGCCCGACCACGCTGCTGGCTCGGCAACATTTCAGAGCCTTTACCGAACGGTTCCAAGGCTGGCCTGTCAAGGTGCGGCAACTGTCGCGCATGGTGCCCGCCAAGGAGGCAGCCGAAACCCGCGCTGCCCTGGCCGCTGGCGAGATCGAGATTTTGGTCGGCACCCATGCGGTTCTGTCGTCGCAGGTTTCGTTCAAGGATCTGGGCCTCGTCATTGTCGATGAGGAACAGCATTTCGGTGTTCAGCATAAGGAAAAGCTCAAGGCGCTGCGGGCCGATGTCCATATGCTGACCCTCTCGGCGACCCCCATTCCGCGCACGCTACAGATGGCCCTGTCGGGCATTCGCGAGCTGTCGATCATTGCCACCCCGCCGGTCGATAGGTTGGCCGTGCGCACCTATGTCATGCCCTTTGACCCGGTCGCGGTGCGCGAGGCCCTGCTGCGCGAGAAATATCGTGGCGGTCAGGCCTATTTCGTCACACCGCGCTTGGCCGATCTGCCCAAGCTCGAAACCTTCCTGCGCGAGCAGGTGCCAGAGGTGAAGGTGGTGGTCGGTCATGGTCAGATGGCACCGACCCAGCTCGAAAATGTCATGAGCGCCTTCTATGACGGCCAATATGACGTGCTGCTCTCGACCACCATCGTGGAGTCTGGCCTCGATATTCCAGCCGCCAACACCATGATCATCAATCGCGCCGATATGTTCGGCCTGTCGCAGCTCTATCAACTGCGCGGGCGGGTCGGGCGGGCCAAGACGCGGGCCTATGCCTATATGACCACGCCAGCGGATCGTCAGATCACGGAGTCTGCTGAGCGGCGGCTGAAGGTCTTGCAATCGCTCGACAATCTGGGCGCGGGCTTCCAGTTGGCCAGCCATGATCTGGACATTCGCGGCGGCGGCAATCTGCTGGGCGACGAGCAGTCGGGCCATATTCGCGAGATCGGGGTCGAGCTCTATCAACAGATGCTCGAAGATGCGGTCACAGAGCTAAAGTCCGCCGATGTGGACATGACCGTGGATCGTGGCTGGTCGCCACAGATCAATACCGGGGCCTCGGTCCTGATCCCGGAATATTACGTGCCGGACCTCAATGTTCGTCTGGCCCTCTATCGGCGCCTGTCCGATGCCGAGCGGGCGGAGGATCGCGAAGCCATGGCCGCCGAGCTGATCGACCGCTTTGGTCCCCTGCCCGAAGAGGCGGGGCAGTTGCTCAAGGTCGTGGCCATCAAGGGCCTTTGCCGTCAGGCCAATGTCTCAAAGATCGATGTTGGACCCAAGGGCGCGGTCGTGGCCTTCCGCAAGGACGAGTTCAGCAACCCGATGGGGCTGGTCGGCTTTGTTCAGAAGAACAGCATCGCTTGGCGCCTTCGCCCTGATCAGAAGGTGGTCATCAAGGGCGAATGGGATACGCCCAATCAGCGCCTGGGCGCGGCTGAACGTATCCTCACCGAACTGGCCCGCATCGCCTCTGCGGCCTAGCTGCGAACCTTCACGAAGGAGCCGGGCGCGTCTTCGAGCGGGGCGAACGGACCCTTGGCGGGATCGCGGGCCGGGACCATCTTGCCCGACTTTTCCGCCAGCCAAGCCGCCCAGTGGGGCCACCAAGAGCCGGGATGTTCAACCGCCCCAGCGATCCATTCCTCGACCGTGCCGGGCAGGGCGCTATTGGTCCAGTGCTGATATTTCTTAGCCACCGGGGCATTGATCACCCCGGCAATATGGCCTGACCCGGCCATGGTAAAGGTCGTCGGCCCGCCATAGAGCCGCGCGCCGCGATAGGCCGAGCGATAGGGCACAATATGGTCGTCGCGCGAGGACTGGACATAGACCGGCACCTTGATCTTGCCCATGTCCAGCGTCTCGCCGCCCATGACCAGTTCGCCCTTGGACAGCAGATTTTCCTTATAGAACTTGCGCAGATAGAACATGTGCAAGGTCTTGGGCATCCGCGTCTGGTCGGAATTCCAGAACAGCAGGTCGAAGGGCTTGGGCTCCTTGCCCAGCAGGTAATTATTGACGAAGAAGCTCCAGATCAGATCGTTGGAGCGCAGGGAGTTGAAGGTGTCGGCCATCGATTGGCCCGACAATATGCCGCCGCCCTGATCAATCTGGGTCTCAATATCCTTGAGCCAGGCCTCATCGGTGAACAGCAAAAGATCGCCTGCCTCGGTAAAGTCCTGTTGCGCGGCAAAGGTCGTGGCCGAATTGATCCTTGTGTCCCCCTTGGCTGCCATATGGGCTAGGGCGCAGGCCAGAAGGGTGCCGCCGATGCAATAGCCGACCGTATTGATCCGATCGACGCCGCACTGTTTGCGCACCACGTCAGCGGCCTCATAGATGCCTTCATACATATAGTCTTCGAAGGATTTCTGGGCCAGCTTGGCGTCCGGATTGACCCAACTGGCGACGAACACGCTAAAGCCCTGCGCGGTCAGCCAGCGGATCAGCGAATTCTCGACCCGCAGATCCATGATGTAGAACTTGTTGATCCAAGGCGGGAAGATCAGCAGTGGGATCTCGTGAACCAGCTCGGTGGTGGGGTTGAACTGTAGGATTTGTAGGATGTCGTTCTGGAAAATGACCTTGCCCGGCGCCGTTGCGACGTTCTCGCCCACGATGAACTGTTCGGCATCGGTCTGACTGATCGCCAGCTTGCCACCGCCGCGTTCGAGGTCTTCGGCAAAGTTCTCCATGCCCCGCACCAGGCTCTCGCCGCCGGTCTCGATCACTTCGCGCAGGGCCGCAGGATTGGAGGCGAGGAAGTTGGTCGGGGCAATCGCGTCGGTCATCATCTTCATGAAGAACTCGACCCGGCGCTTGGTCATCGGATCGACATCATCAACCCCCGACACCAGATTGTTCAGCCAGTTCGAGGTCAGAAGATAGGACTGTTTCATCACGTCAAAGACCGGATTGTCCGACCAGTCCTTGTCATTGAAGCGCTTATCGTTCGAGGCGGGCCGCACGATCGGCTCAGGCGATTCGCCGCTCATCCGTTTGGCAGAGTTTTGCCATAGGTCCATATAGCGGCTGTAGAGATCGGCTTGGGCGCGCATCAGCCGGTCAGGCTGGGACGCCAGCTTGCCGAAAACCTCGTTCAGGGCTGGGCCGACATGGAAGGGGTCTGGGCTAAGTGCCGCAGGGCGATCGGCCTGACGCAAGGCGGCCTCCGCGAACGCGCCTTGGGCAGTCATGGCCGCGCGGGCCAGATTGACCGACAGCTTTTCGATGGTCTCACGCTGCTCAGCCGTCAGGGCGGCGGTGGCTTCAGCAAAGCCCATGGGGTCAGCAGAGGCGGCAAAAGGCGGGGTTTGCGGCGCAGAGTCAGGGGTTGGAGCCTTAGGCGATGTGATTTTCGTCTTGGGAGCCTTTGCAACCTTCACCTTGGGGCTCGCCTTCGCGGCGGCCTTGATGTCGGGCTTTTTAGCCTTTGACGCCGTGGCCGTCTTGTCCTTTAGGGCAGGGGCCTTGAGCGCCTTTGTCGCCTTGGTCTTGGCGCTAGCCTTGACGACCTTTTTGGCTTTGGCGGTTTTGATGTCCTCGGACATGCCTCTATCTCCCTGACTTTGGTCCCCCGTTCGCGCATTAACGGATCGGCGGACTTTCGCTTTTAGCCATGATCGCATAAGACCTTAACGATACCGTATGTTGAACGTCTGGTTTTTCGATGCCCTGGGCAAGTCCTTTCCTGCTGAAGTCTATCTGGCGCCTAGCACTCTGTGCGGGTTTGCTCGGATCTGCGGCGGCTTGTGTGCAGGTTAGCCCCTTTGCCACCCAGCCTGTGGATGCCGGTTCGCCCATCGCGGCGGATGTCAGAGCTGCCTCTAAAGCGCAAACCGCCTTTCCAACCTTTGCTGGCATTCCATCAGCCCCGACCGATGTTCGATCGCCCGAGGCTTGGCGCAAATCGGTTGCGAGCGCCTTGAAGGATAAGCGCGTTCTGGAGACTCAAGCCGAGGCCAATCCTGCCACCCTGTTCAATTCTGAGGCCTTTGCGAGCGCTGCGCGAGCGCGGGCGGCGATGAAGCCAGGTGACGCGCCTTCGACCACGTCGCGTGCTGAGACTGAGGCCTTTGCGAAAGATCTGCGTGAGCGAGCTACGCCGCCCCCGCCGCCTCAATAGGCGCCGGGGGCGTAAATGACCCATTCGTTCGTTGCGGCTTTGACCCTTGATCGGTTGGCGGCAGCGTAAGTCTCTCAGATCTAAAGGGTCCCCCGGAGGGGACAATGTCATGACCAGCAGTTTCGATTTTCACCGTATCCGACGCCTACCGCCCTACGTCTTTGAAGAGGTCAATAAGATCAAGGCGCGCCTGCGTGCCGAAGGGACCGACATCATCGACTTCGGCATGGGCAATCCGGACATGCCGACGCCGCCTCACATCATTGAAAAGCTGGTGGAAACAGCCCGCGCGCCCAAGACGGGCCGCTATTCAGCCTCCAAGGGCATCAGTGGTCTGCGCAAGGCGATGGCCGGCTACTATGACCGCCGATACGGCGTCAAGCTCGACCCAGACACCGAAGTCATTGCCACCTTGGGCTCCAAAGAAGGCTTTGCCAATCTGGCCCAAGCCCTGACGGCGCCCGGCGACGTGGTGATCTGTCCGAACCCGGCCTATCCGATCCATGCCTATGGTTTCATCATGGCAGGCGGGGTGATCCGTCACGTTCCGGCCCTGTCGCCCGAGGAATATCTGTCTGGTATCAGCCGCGCCGTGCGTCACTCTGTGCCGCCGCCCAGCGTTTTGATCGTCAGCTATCCCTCTAACCCCACCGCTCAGTGGGTCGATCTGGATTTCTACAAAGAGATCATCGCCCTAGCCAAGAAGCACAATCTCTTGGTCCTGTCCGACATCGCCTATTCGGAAATTTACTTCGAAAATAACCCGCCGCCATCGATCCTGCAGGTCGAGGGGGCCAAGGATATCGCCGTCGAGATCAACTCCCTGTCCAAGACCTATGCCATGGCCGGTTGGCGCGTGGGTATGGTGGTCGGCAATTCGCGGATGTGCGCCGCCTTGGCGCGGGTTAAGTCCTATCTGGACTATGGGGCCTTTACGCCCATCCAGGTCGCTGCCGCCGCTGCGCTCAATGGCCCGCAAGACTGCGTCGATGAGATCCGGGCGATCTACAAGGGTCGCCGCGATACTTTGGTCAAATCTATGAAGGCGGCAGGGTGGGATATCCCATCGCCTCCGGCCTCGATGTTTGCTTGGGCGCCGATCCCCGAGCCCTATCGCGCCGCCGGTTCGATGGCCTTTGCCAAGATGCTGATCGAGGAGGCGGGCGTGGCCGTCGCCCCGGGCCTCGGCTTTGGCGAATATGGCGAAGGCTTTGTGCGGATCGGGCTGGTCGAAAACGAGCACCGCATCCGCCAAGCGGCCCGCAATGTTAAAAAGTTCATCCAGAATGCGGATGACATCCTCAGCCGCTCGCCTGTCATGGCGGGCCTCTAATGGCTGAAAGCCTCTAAGGAGCCATGATCATGGCGGATCAATCGAGCGAACCAAAGGTTTGGCGCGTTGGCGTGGCGGGACTGGGCACCGTAGGCGGGGGGCTGCTCAGCTTTCTGGCCGAGCATCCAAGCTTTGCCCCAGCCGGTGGCCGCGCTGTCGTGACCGGCATCTGCGCCCGTTCGCGTTCGCGGGCACGGACCGTGGATACTGCCGCCATGACCTGGTTCGACGACCCCGTGGCGCTGGCCAAGTCTCCGGACAATGATATCTTTGTCGAACTGATCGGCGGGTCCGATGGTCCAGCCAAGGCCGCCGTTGAAGCCGCGCTCGCTCTGGGTAAGCCTGTCATCACTGCCAACAAGGCCTTGATCGCTACCCATGGCGCGGAGTTGGCCAAGCTAGCCGAAGCCAATGGCGCGCCCCTGCTGTTCGAGGCGGCCGTGATGGGCGGAACGCCTGCGGTCAAGATCTTGCGCGAGTCGCTGGTCGGCGAAGAGGTGGTCAGCGTTTCGGGCATCCTCAACGGCACCTGTAACTATATCCTGACCGAGATGGAGACGAACGGCAGTAGCTTTGCCGACGTCTTGGCCGAGGCCCAAAGGCTTGGCTTTGCCGAGGCTGACCCTACCACCGACGTCGGCGGCTTTGACGCCGCCCACAAGATCACCATCCTCGCTGCGCTGGCCTTTGGCGGCGCACCGAACTTTGCGGCAGCCGAGATCGAGGGTGTGGATCAGGTTGAGCTCGAAGATATCAAGCTCGCGCACGACCTCGGCTATCGTATCCGCCTGGTGGCGTCTGCCGTTCGAGAGGGCTCGGGCGTTGCGGTCCGCGTCCATCCGGCGCTGGCCCCTTTCGGTCACCCCTTGGCCGAGACGCGCGGTGCGCTCAATGCGCTCTTCATCGAAGGGCGCCGCATTGGCCGGATCTTTATCCAAGGCCCCGGCGCGGGGGCAGGGCCGACTGCCGCCGCCGTCGCTGCCGATATTGCCGATGTTATGACCTTGGCCAAGCGGCCTGTTTTCCAATCCCCCGCCGGCACGCTAGTTGCTGAACCCGCCATCAGCGCGGCTGACCGCGTCAGCCGGGTCTTTATCCGCCTAAAGGTCAAGGATCAGCCCGGTGTTATCGCGGCTGTGTCTGAAACCCTAGCCGACGCCGGAGTTTCTATTGATGGCTTCTTGCAAAAGCCGTCGCAAGGCGAAGGGGCTGTCCCTATCGTCCTGACCACCCATGCCACGGCGGAGTCTGTCGTGCTTGAGGCGGTCGAACGGATTGCGCGTCTGCCCGCCATGTTAGAGCGACCCAAACTATTGCGTATCGCGCGGGCTTAAGAATCTACCGATAATAGCCCTATGGGCAGGAGAAGCCGACTATGAGCTCGAACAATCTAGACCGCAGCCTCTTGATGGATGCCGTGCGCGTTACCGAAGCCGCAGCCATTGCATCCTGGTCCGAGGTCGGACGGGGCGACGAAAAGGCTGCTGACCAAGCCGCTGTGGACGCGATGCGTACTGCACTGAACGAATTGAACATCGACGGCGTCATCGTCATTGGTGAGGGCGAGCGCGACGAAGCGCCAATGCTCTACATCGGCGAGAAGGTCGGCACCGGTAAGGGGCCACGGGTCGATATCGCCCTTGATCCGCTCGAAGGCACGACCCTGACGGCGAAGGCCATGGCCAATGCTCTGGCCGTGATGGCTTGGGCTCCGGCGGGTACCATGCTCAATGCGCCTGACACCTACATGGACAAGATCGCTTGTGGCCCCGGCTATGAGGACGGCATTATCGATCTGGACAAGAGCCCGGCTGACAATGTTCGGGCGCTGGCCAAGGCCAAGGGCGTTGAGCCTTCAAACATTACGGTATGCGTTCTGGACCGTCCGCGTCACGCTGAGATTATTGCCAGCCTCAGATCCGTGGGCGCGCGCGTCTATCTGATCACCGATGGCGATGTGGCCGGTGTGATGAACACGGCTGACCCCGATACGGGCGTGGATATGTATGTCGGTCAAGGCGGCGCGCCTGAGGGTGTTCTGGCCTGTGCGGCGCTGAAATGTGTTGGTGGTCAGTTCCAAGGTCGTCTGGTGTTTCGCAATGCCGATGAGCGCGCGCGGGCGGCGCGTCTGGGCATTACCGATCTGGACAAGAAATACACCCTTCACGAGATGGTCCGTGCCGATGCGATCTTTGCGGCGACCGGTGTCACCAAGGGGGCCTTGCTCGATGGGGTGACCTTGAAGGATGGCTTTGTTCATACCCATACTTTGGTCATGAACTCCTCGACCCAGACCGTGCGTGAAATCCGGATGAAGCGCGCCCTGTGACATGACCACTGACGGCGCAAGCCTTGCCTATCTGGGTGTCTCTCGCTCGCTGAGCGGGCGCGCTTGGAGGCTGCGGCCAGCCGCTGACAGTGATGTGCGGGGATTGCAGCAAGCGACCGGGCTCAGCGAGCCTCTGGCGCGGGCTCTGGCCTCCCGTGGCATTGGCCGCGACCAGGCCGATAACTATCTGAACCCGACCCTGCGCGGTCTGTTCCCTGACCCCTCTAGCTTCACAGATATGGACCGCGCTGCCGAGATCTTGGTCGACGCGCTGGAGACCAAGCGGCCCATGGCCGTCTTTGCCGACTATGATGTCGATGGGGCCTCCAGCGCAGCCCAACTGGTGCGCTGGTTCAGGGCCATGGGCCAAGACCTACCCATCTATGTGCCGGACCGCATCCTTGAGGGCTATGGCCCCAGCCCTATGGCCTTCAAGCGATTGAAGGACCAGGGCGCCGAACTGGTCATCACCGTCGACTGCGGCGCAGCGGCCTATGATGCCATCGCTTCTGCCGTCGATATTGGCCTAGAGGTCGTGGTCATCGACCATCACCTGATGCGTGAAGATCCGCCCAAGGCCGCTGCGGTGGTCAATCCCAACCGTCCGGGCTGTCAGTCCGGGCAAGGGGTTCTGGCGGCGGCGGGCGTGGTCTTTGTCCTGCTGGCGGCCCTGAACCGCGAGGCGCGCCGCAGGGGGCTGTTTGAGGGGCGCTCAGAGCCTGATCTACGCCAATGGCTCGATCTCGCCGCCATGGGCGCGATTTGCGACGTCACCAGCCTGACCGGCTTTAACCGGGCGTTGGCATCACAAGGCCTGAAGGTCATGTCCAACTGGGGCAATCCGGGTCTAAAGGCCTTGCTCGATGTGGCAGGCAGTAAGGGGCCAGCGGGCGTGTTCCATGCGGGGTTTATTCTCGGGCCGCGCATCAATGCTGGCGGGCGGGTTGGACGCTCCGACCTCGGCGCACGGCTTCTGTCTACGGACGACCCCGAAGAGGCACGTGATATCGCAGCCCAACTAGACCTTCTCAATGCCGAACGCAAAGAGGTCGAAAAACAGGTTCTCGATGAGGCGGTCGAGCGCATCGAGCACGAAACCAACCTCGATCCTGACGCGCCGGTGATCCTGGTGTCCGGGGATGGCTGGCATCCGGGCGTCATCGGCATTGTCGCAGGCCGCCTGCGCGAGCGCTATCGTAAGCCCGTCATGGTCATTGGCATTGATCGTCCGGCCAATGTCGGCAAGGGCTCTGGCCGCTCCCAGACCGGCTATAATCTCGGCCGCGCGGTGCAGGGGGCCTATGAGGCGGGCCTGCTGCTTTCGGGCGGCGGTCATGCCATGGCGGCGGGCCTTTCGGTGCGGCCAGAATTAATCCCCGAGCTTCGCGCCTTCCTAGAAGAAAAACTGTCCCACGAGCGCGAAGAGGCCGAGGCGGCTGATCTGTTCGATATTGACGCTCTGGTCTCTGCGGGCGGGGCAGGGCGAGCCCTCTATGATGATTTTCAGCGCCTCACCCCCTTTGGGCCGGGCAATCCAGAGCCGGTCTTCGCCGCAGCGGGCCTAAGGGTCGATCAGTCCTCCTCGCTCAAGGGTGGGCATGTGCGCTGTACCCTGACCGACGAGCGCGGCGGAAAGCTGCGGGCGGTGGCTTGGCGCGCCGGGGACACCGAGATCGGCAAGACCCTGCTGCAACGCGGCGCTTTAGTCCATGTGGCGGGCCGTCTGAAGGCGGACGATTGGAACGGTCGCAACGGCGTAGAGCTCGAGATTGACGATGCCGCCGACCCTCGTCTTTGCCATGGCTAGCGATCAGTTCGCATTTCCTAGGGAATTTCGCATAGACAAGCTTGCGCCCTCCAAGGAACGCGGATATACGGCGTCTCCCATCGATGAGGTCCCTTCGTCTATCGGTTAGGACATCAGATTTTCAATCTGGGGAGAGGGGTTCGACTCCCCTAGGGACTACCATCGTTGGATAAGGTCTTTGCGGCTTCAAAGCCCAATCGACCGCACAGAGGCCTCCTTCGGGAGGCCTTTTTGTTTGTGCGCACAGGCTTGCGCACTTGCCCCCTCGGCGTAAGATCATCCCACAATCGCCGTTCAACAGGCGAGCGAGGGGCGAGATGGACCAGAGGCAGGACAGGGCCCTTCGGGAGCGGGCGCAGGCCGTCATTCCCGGCGGCATGTATGGGCACCAGTCAACGGGCCTATTGCCTGACGACTATCCGCAATTCTTTGCCAAGGGTCGCGGTGCCCATCTGTGGGATGTGGACGGCAATCGCTATCTCGACTTCATGTGCGCCTATGGCCCAAACCTCTTCGGCTATGGCCATGAGGCCATTGACGCGGCCTATGTCGCGCAGCTTCAGCACGGAGATACGCTGACGGGACCAAGCGCGCTGATCGTCGAGCTAGCAGAGGCCCTGACCGCTATGGTCACCCACGCCGATTGGGCGATCTTTTGTAAGAACGGCACCGATGCCACGACCATGGCGCTGGTGACGGCTAGGGCTCAGACCCGGCGCAAGACCATCATTCGCGCGCGCGGGGCCTATCATGGCTCGGCCCCATGGTGCACACCGCGCCCAACCGGTGCGCTAGACAGCGAGCGGTCCCATCAGATCTTCTGCGACTATAATGATGTTGCCAGTCTTGAGGCGGCCGTCGCAGAGGCGGGCGACGATCTGGCTGCCATATTCGCCGCCCCGTTCAAGCACGATGCCTTTGTCGATCAGGCCGAGCCGGACCCGGCCTATGCTCAACGCGCGCGCCAGCTTTGCGATCAGACCGGCGCCCTGCTAGTCGTCGATGATGTCCGCGCAGGCTTTCGGCTGAGCCGCGATTGCAGTTGGTCACGCCTTGGCGTGCAGCCGGACCTGTCGACCTGGGGCAAGTGCATTGCCAATGGCCATCCGATCTCGACCCTGCTCGGATCAGACAGTGCCCGCAAGGGGGCAGCGGCGATCTATGCCACTGGCTCGTTCTGGTATCAGGCGGCCCCAATGGCGGCGGCGTTGGAGACCCTGCGGCTGATCCGGGAAACCGACTATCTCGGCCATCTTGAAGCGCTGGGCCAACATCTGGCCGACGGATTGCGCGAACGTGCGTCAGCGCACGGTTTCGGCTTTCGCGTGACCGGACCGGTTCAGATGCCGCTATTCCTGTTCGATGATGATCCAGACCTGCGTAAAGGCTTTCACTGGTCCAGCCAGATGTTGGCGCGGGGGGTCTATGTGCATCCTTGGCACAATATGTTCATGTGCGCGGCCATGACCTTGGCCGACATGGACCAGGCGCTCAATGCTGCGGACGCGGCGTTCAAGAGTTTGAAAAAGGACGGGCCGGGACTGCAGCCGGTTGCAAAGATGGCGTTTCTCACAGGGGGCTAGGGCTATGAGCATGGATGACTATTGCGACTATGACGGCCTAGGCCTCGCCGATCTCGTCGCCCGCAAGGAAGTGTCGCCCGCCGAACTGGTCGAGGCGGCGATTGGGCGCGTAGAGCGCCATAATCCGTCTCTCAATGCGGTGGTCTTTAAGGGCTATGAGGATGCCCGAAAGGCCGCGCAGGAGCCCTTGCCCGACGGGCCATTCAAGGGTGTGCCGTTCCTGATCAAGGATCTGGGCATGCCTGTGGCTGGTTGGCCGCGCAGCTCTGGCAGTCGCTTTGCGCAGCATATGGTCGATCAGGCCGATGGCGGCCTGACCCGGCGCTATCGTGAGGCGGGGGTGATCCCGCTCGGGAAAACCAATACGCCTGAATATGGCATTACCGGCACGACGGAGGGCGCGCTTTTGGGCCCCTGCCGCAATCCTTGGAACCCCGCGCACATCTCGGGCGGATCATCGGGAGGATCGGCCTCAGCCGTGGCGGCGGGGATCGTGCCCATGGCCCATGCCAGCGATGGTCTTGGCTCGATCCGTATTCCAGCGGCCTGCTGCGGCCTTGTCGGCCTGAAGGTGACGCGCGACCGCAATCTGAACCTGCCCGACGGCACTGACTATGCGATTGGCTTTGTGGTTGATCACGTGGTCACCCGCACGGTTCGCGACAGTGCCGCCATGCTCGATGCCACCGGAAGGCCAGAGATCGACGATCCCTATCCCGCGCCGCCCAAGGCTCGGCCCTATATGGAAGAGATCGAACGCTCGCCTGGCCGGCTCCGGATTGCTTGGTCATCAGAGACGGCGTCAGGCCGACCGATTGATCCTGAGATCCAAGCGGCGCTAGAACGGACGGCGGCGCTGCTGCAGGGCCTAGGCCATGAGGTGGTCGAGCAAGGTATGGGGATCGACTATCGCGCGCTCTATACGGCCCGAGGACCGGTCTCCGGCGCCAATTTCGCCGCCATGATGGGCCGTCTGATCGACGAGATTGGCCGCGAGCCTGAGCCGCACGAGCTTGAACCCCTGACTTGGGCCGCTTTAAAGGGCGGGCGCAAGGTCACCGGCGAGCAGGCCCTGCGCGGCATGCAGGAACTGCGGATGCTCAATCGCCAGACCCTAGCCTTCTTCAACGACTGGGACATCTATCTGTCGCCGGTCCTTGGCACCCCCGTGCCCGAGGTGGGCTTCATTGACCCGGTAGCGCTTGAGCCGCGCGAACTGAACCGCAGGCAAGGTCAGGTCTTCCCCTTCACGCCACCGTTCAACTTCTCAGGCCAGCCGTCCCTGTCCTTGCCGCTAGAGATGTCAGCCAGTGGTCTGCCGGTCGGGATGATGTTCACGGCCCGCTATGCCGACGAGGCGACCCTCTTTCGGTTAGCCGCGCAGTTGGAGAAGGAAGCGCCTTGGCGTACGCGCAGGCCGCAAATCTGGGGATAGTATAGATCAGAGGCTGTCATTTTCGTGCGAGTGAACGCCAAAAGAGTGATTGACGCCCCAAGAGTTGGGTCACACTGTTCTTTCCAGCACATTAACCGCCATGACTGTGACTATTTCGTAGGGAAGCACAGGCGAGGGCCAGAGGGACTCTATGTCTGGTTTTGACGATGAGGGGGAGGGGCCACAGGCACCCGCTGTTCAGATCAGCGGGCGCGTGAAGTGGTTTGATCCCGCCAAGGGCTACGGCTTCATTGTCCCCGACGATCCGCAAATGACGGGCCGCAACGATGTCCTGCTGCACATCACCGCCTTGCGCCACTATGGCAAGGATAACGCCCTCGAGGGATCGATCATCGTCTGTCAGGTCGCCAAGCGCGCCAAGGGTTGGCAGGTCGACGAGGTGCTGGAACTCGACGAATCGGAGGCTCAGACCTCTGGTGCCAGCATGGCGGACCGCACGAAGTCGGGCCGCGAAGGGCCTGCGCCCCGCCGCGATAGTCTCGATGGCGCTCTGCGATTGCTGGAGGCGACCGGTCCGGCTGAGCGGGCTGTGGTCAAGTGGTTTAACCGCACCAAGGGCTATGGCTTTGTCGTGCGCGACGCAGAGCCGGGCGATATTTTCGTCCATATTGAGACCCTGCGCCGAGGGGGACTGGATGACCTCCAGCCCGGCACCGAGGTAATGGTGCGGTTCGCCAATGGCCCCAAGGGGCTGGTCGTGGCGGAGATCGCGCCGATTGAGCGGGCATAAAGCGCTCTGATCTTGTCAATTTGGTTGGACCCAAGGCCGCGCTTGGCTATTGCTGAGGCTTAGGCCTTATCGTGGTCAAAGGAGTTCGCATCATGACTGCAAACCGGATGGCGCGCCGAGGCCTGATAGGCCTTATGGCGTCCTTGCTGCTCCTTATGGGTGCCGTTCAATCCAGCCCGAGCCATGCCGCGACCTTGCGCCAAGAGCCGCTTGAGGTCACGACCTCCAAGGCCACAACCAAGTTCATGGTCGAGATTGCCGATACCGAAGAGACCCGCAATCACGGCCTGATGTTTCGCAAGTCTCTGGCACCAGACAAGGGCATGTTGTTTGACTTCAAGACCCCGCGTGAAGCGGCCTTTTGGATGAGAAACACACTGATTCCATTGGATATTATCTTCATTACTGAGGATGGCCGCATCCTGACCATTGCCCGCAATGCCGTGCCTCACTCTGAGGTGCCCATCCCCTCAGGCGGCGTTATTCGCGGCGTCTTGGAGCTGGCCGGAGGGCGCGCGGCGCAACTGGGCATCTATCCTGGCGACCGGGTCAAACATAGGATTTTTAAGCGTGACTGAGACCAAGCCTATTCCTGCCCCGCCTGAGGGCTTCGTCGAGTCCCGCAATCGCGGTCCCTACACGCTCCATAATGGACCCTATTTCCACCGCGTTGATGAGCACGGCTTCGAGCAGGCCTTCTATGCGCTCAATCGTCACTGCAACGGTATGGGCATCGTCCATGGCGGCATGTTGTCGACCTTCCTAGATGGGGTCTTGGCCACCGCCGTTCACCGCGCCGCCGGCACGGCCTCGGTCACGGTTCACCTGTCTGTTGATTTCCTCAGTATGGCGCGGGCCGGGGAGTGGGTCATCGGAACAGGACGCGTCACCCGCAAGACCAAGGATCTGGCCTTTGTCGAGGGCGTCATCCGGGTTGGCGAGCGCGAAGTGGTGCGCGGAACGGCGATCTTCAAGCTGATGCGCAAGGCAATTAGCGTTTAGGCGTAAGAGGTCCATTGCGGTTCTGTCTCTGACGTGTCACAAGCCCCCCACTGACGGAACGGAGCGTAGCGCAGCCTGGTAGCGCATCTGGTTTGGGACCAGAGGGTCGGAGGTTCGAATCCTCTCGCTCCGACCATCAGACGTCTTAGGCGGCAACGCCAAGACAGACCCATCTTGTTCGGGGCCAAGACATGCTCGCCAAAATCTATCGTCCAGCCAAATCCGCGATGCAATCGGGCAAGGCCAAGACCCATGAGTGGGTTTTGGAATTTGAAGCCGCCTCGGCCCGCGCTCCGGATCGTTTGGTTGGCTGGACCCAGTCTTCGGACATGGACGGTCAGGTTCGCCTGCAGTTCGCCAGCAAGGACGAGGCGGTCGCCTATGCCAATGCCCACGGCATCGCCTTCCAAGTGACCGAGCCCAAGACCCCTCGCAAGATCCTCAAGGCCTATGCCGACAATTTCGCCTATGGCCGCAAGCAGCCCTGGACTCACTAGCCACCAACCTCACCCCGTAGCTCAATTGGATAGAGCATCCGCCTTCTAAGCGGACGGTTACAGGTTCGATTCCTGTCGGGGTGGCCATGGCCCTCTGCGGGACCGTGGCCCTCTACAGACAAGCCGCACTATAGGCCGCCAGACCCTTGGCGAGGTCGGCTTTGAGGTCGGCGACGTCTTCCAATCCGATATGCAGGCGGATCAGAGGCCCTTGCAGACCCGGATCGGCGGCGGTGCGGACCAGTTGGGGGTCGCAGGGGATGGCGAGGCTTTCATAGCCGCCCCACGAGAAGCCAAGACCGAAGAGCTGGAGGCTGTTGATCAGGGCATCGACCGCCGTCTTGGAGCCGGATGTCAGGATGAAGCTGAACAGGCCGCACAGGCCGTCATAATCTCTGGACCAGATCTCATGGCCGCGCGCGCCGGGCAGGGCAGGGCAGAGGACCTCGCTGACCTGAGGCTGTTCGCGCAGCCAGTGGGCGATGTCGAGGGTGCTCTTGCCGTGGCGCTCTAGCCGCACCGATAGGGTGCGAAGGCCGCGCAGCATCTGATAGGCGTCTTCGGACGAGGTGGCCCATCCAACCTGCCAGACCGCATCATCGAGCAATTGCAGCAGGGCCGGATCGCGGGTCGAAGCTGAGCCCATAAAGACGTCAGAATGGCCGCCGACATATTTGGTCAAGGCTTGGATGCTGATGTCTATCCCGTGGGCCAGGGGTTTGAATAGCAGGCCTGCGCCCCAGGTATTGTCCATCATGCTGATGATCCCGCGCGCCTTGGCTAGGGCGGCGATTGCGGGGGCGTCCTGCATCTCGAAGGTCAAGGAACCGGGCGATTCGATCAGCACCACGCGGGTGCGGGCCGTGGCCAAGGCCATGATCTCTTCGGCGCTGGCAGTCGGCGGGAAGTAGATGATCTCCATGCCCAAACGCTTGAGCACCGTATCGCAAAAGCGGCGGGTGGGCGCATAGGCGCAGTCTGGCACCAGCACCCCATCACCGGCCCTCAAGACCGCCAGCAGTGCGCCGGTGATGGCCGCCAGCCCCGAGGGGAACAGGCGTGTGCCGATGGCCCCTTCGAGGTCACTGAGCGCCGCCATCAGGGTCTGATGGATCGGCAGGCCTGCGCGGCCGTAGGTCAGAAGATCATGATCATAGAGGGCGTCAGAGTCGGCCATCAGGATCGTCGAACCACGCTGGACCGCCGGATTGACCGTTTGGACAGCCTCAATTGGGCGTTTGCGGTCGTGAAGCAGTCGGGTTTGCTGGCCAAGCGCGTCGCGAGGGTCCAAACTTGACGCGTTGACGCTGGATTCGGGCGTTTTGGAATGGGTCATGAGCGCGTGACGATCCCTCGCAAACTGTCGCAAGTCCTGACTGTTAGTCCCCTGCGCATCGAGCGTCGAGGGCTGAGCGGATTATGGATGGGATTCCTTGCCGTTCTGACGCTGGCGGCCTGCAACGCGCCCTCTGATCACCCCGTATCTGACCAAGCCTCATCCAAGGCGGCGGCGAGCCAGACGGCTGACACCGATCTCAAGGCTCCAAAATCTGGACAGACCCTCAAGGTGGTGAAGGCGCGGGGTGTGCTGCTCTGCGGGATCAATACCGGATTGGCGGGCTTCGCCTTGAAGGACAATAAGGGCGTTTGGCGCGGCTTTGATGTCGACTATTGCCGCGCCCTGTCGGCGGCGGTTCTGGGCGATGCCAACCGGGTACAGTTCGTGCCCTTGGATACGGCCTCGCGCCTGACCGCTCTCCAGTCGGGCAAGGTCGATGTTCTGGCGCGCAACACGACATGGACCCTGCAGCGGGACGTGGCGATGGATCTCGACTTTGCCGGGGTCAGCTATTTTGATGGCCAAGGCCTGTTGGCTCCGCGAGCCCTCAAGTTGCAATCAGCGGCAGACCTAAACGGCGCGCGCATCTGCGTGCAGGGCAACACCACCACCCAAAAGGCGCTCGATGAATATTTCAAGGGCCGCAGTCTGACCTACACTGCCTTTCTGGTGCCGTCCGAGGCGGCGGGCCGGGTCGCCTATCAGGCCGAGAAATGCGACGTCTTCAGCGCCGATATATCCGCTCTCGCTGCAGCCCGGTCCTTACTCAACAGTCCGGATAGTCACGTGATCTTGCCCATGGGCGCCGTGATGCAGCCCTTGGGGCCTGTGGTGCGCGGGCAGGACCAGCAGTGGGTTCACATCACGCGGTGGACCCTGAATGCCCTAGTCATGGCCGAAGAGTTGGGCCTCACATCCAAAGGCATTGAGCAGGCCCGTAAGAGCTCCACCGTCCCCGAAGCCCGCCGCCTTTTGGGGGTGGAGCCCGGCTTTGGACAGATGCTCGGCCTCGACGATGGCTGGGCCTACCGGGCGATCGGTCAGGTCGGCAATTATGGCGAAATCTTCGAACGCAATATCGGCACCCAGTCGCCGCTGAAGCTGGAACGGGGGCTAAATGCCCTATGGAGTGCGCCGCGCCCCGGGCTGCTCTATTCTCCTCCGTTGGTCTAGGGCTCGGTCAGCCAGACCTTGCCGTCATTCAGGCTAACCTTTGGGGCCGTTTCCAGCGTCAAGCCGCGTCCGTCACAGCTTTGACCTGTGCGAACATCAAAGCGGAAATCGTGCCAAGGACAGCGCACAGTGCCATCCTCGACCGGGGTTTCGTCTAGCGGGCCGAGCCAGTGTGGGCAAAGGGCGGAGAAGGCGGTGATCTGGCCGTCGATCATGGCCAGCCGTACCGGTTTGCCACCGGCCTCGACGGTCAGGGGAAGGCGCTCCATCAGCGCGTCGCTAGGGCCAAGGTCGATGGGGGCGTAAGGGGCTGGATCGGGCAAGCGGCTGGTCTGCTCGCGCCGGATCATCATGGCCTCATCCTCATCCCATAGGCGGGTATAGAGGGCGACGAACCCTTGGCAGATGGCCGCAAGCCGGTCTGGGTCCTGTTCGGCAATATGATAGGTGATGACCACTTGGGTCTGGTCGGCGCTGAGGGGCTGCATCTGAACCCTGATCTCGGATCCCGCGCCCGCGCCCTCTTCGGTGACGACCACATAGCGGTGCTCGGCGCGGTTAGCGTGGAGCTTGACGATCTGCCGACGGCGCTCACCGCCCGGCTGGCTGGTCAGGGCGACGCGCCAGCCTGCGGCGTCCATGCCGACGAGCTCGCAGGCCGCAAAGCTTGTGTCGTGCAAGGAGGGTAGATGTTGCCAGTCGAAGACATTTTCCCAGATGCGCGCCACGCTGGCCTGCACCAGACGTTTATAGGTCGCAGCGGTCGAGAGGGCGGACGAACTCATGCCGGACCTGTCACCACCGGCATTTCGTCTAACCCGCCCCATTCGGCCCATGATCCATCATAGACCGGCGTGCGCCAACGACCGAGCCTTGCAAGGCCAAGGGCTAGCAGGGAGGCGGTAATGCCAGAGCCGCAGGTGGTGACGATGGGCTTGGTGATATCCACGCCCGACGCGGCAAAGACAGCCTCGAGTTGGTCCGCAGGTAACAGCGTTCCATCGGCAGCCGTGAGCAGGCTGGCAGGCAGATTGTGCGAACCGGGCATGTGACCACTGCGCAGACCGGCGCGCGGCTCTGGAACCTCTCCGGTAAAGCGTCCGGCGGGGCGGGCGTCGAGCACCTGTTCCTTGCCGCTATCGAGATCGCGCTTCACCTGAGCGGCGGTGCGGACCAGATCGGCATTGTAACGGGCGGTGAAATGGCGCTCGCGGGGCGGCGGGGGCAGGTCCTCGACCGGGCGACCCTCGGCGAGCCATTTGCGCAGGCCGCCGTCCAGAACCACCACATCCTCGTGGCCCATAAGGCGGAAGGTCCACCAGACCCGGGCGGCAGAAAAGACGCCGTGGCTGTCATAGACGACGATGCGATAGCCGTCGCCCAGCCCCATCTTGCGAACGCGCGACGAGAACTTCTCGGGCGAGGGGGCCATGTGCGGCAGGTCGCTGGCCGTATCGGAAATCTCATCAATGTCGAAGAACACCGCGCCCGGGATATGGCCTTGCTCATATTCCGCTCGGGCATCGCGCTCGACACCGGGCATGAACCAGGTGGCATCAACGATGCGCACATCGGGGGCGGAAAGGTGCTCAGCGAGCCATTGGGTGCTGACGAGGGGGTCTTTGGTGATCATGGGTGCTTCACAGCCAAGAGGGAACGGGAAGGCCGCGCTCGCGAAGGAACGCGGGGTTAAAGAGCTTGCTTTGATAACGTGAGCCGTGGTCGCACAGGATGGTAACGATGGTCTTGCCGGGGCCCAGATCGCGGGCCAACCGCACGGCGCCGGCAATGTTCATCCCCGCTGACCCGCCCAGACACAGGCCCTCATGCTGGACCAGATCGAACACCTGCTCGATCGCCTCGGCATCGGGGATAAGATAGGCATAGTCGACGCTCAAGCCTTCGAGATTGGCGGTGATCCGGCCCTGTCCAATCCCTTCGGTAATCGAGGTGCCCTCGGCCTTAAGCTCGCCGTGGGTGTACCAGTTATAGAGTGAGGCGCCGTAAGGATCGGCCAAGGCGATGGCGATCTTGGGGTTACGCTCGATCAAGGCCATGGCCACACCCGCCAAGGTACCGCCAGAGCCGACGGCGCTGACAAAGCCATCGACCTTGCCGTCCGTCTGATCCCAGATTTCGGGGCCAGTGGTCTCATAATGGGCGAGGCGGTTGGCCACATTGTCGAACTGATTGGCCCAGATCACGCCGTTCGGCTCGCTCGCCGCCCGTTCTGCGGCCAGACGCCCGGAGTAGCGGACATAGTTGTTGGGGTTGGCATAGGGGACCGCATCGACCTCGATCAGTTCGGCGCCCATCAGGCGGATGGCGTCCTTCTTTTCTTGGCTCTGGGTGCGGGGAATGACGATGGCGGTACGATAGCCGAGAGCCGAGGCGACCATGGCCAGTCCAATGCCGGTATTGCCTGCCGTGCCCTCGACGATCAGGCCGCCGGGACGCAGGAGCCCGCGCTGTTCGGCGTCGCGAATAATATAGAGGGCGGCGCGGTCCTTTACGGACTGACCGGGGTTCATAAATTCCGCCTTGCCCCAGATTTCGCATCCCGTGGCGGCGCTCGCCCGGTTGAGGCGGATCAGTGGCGTATTGCCGATGGCGTCGATGACGCTGCGGGCAGATGACATGAACTAAACCCTTACCGTGTTTCCATATCAGGCTTGGCCCAAATGCCGCCGGTTCGCAAGTCAGGTGGTGATCCAAAAGCCAAGGTTCAACGTAAACCGCACAACGAAAACGACGAGGCAGGGTTCGTGGAGTCAATCTATCTGGATTATGCGGCCGGTTCCCTGTCGCCCTCAGCGCGGTTGCTGATGGACGCCCATTTGGCGCTGCGGCCTGAAAACCAAAGTTTCGTGTCTCTGTGGGAAAGCCTTGGCGGCTGTCTGCTCGATGGGGATGAGCCGTCTTTCGAAGCGCGGCCTCTGGGCGATTTCGATTTCGCGATCATGGAACCGCCGGTGCGCGCGCCGCGCCCCAGCCCAGCCTCCCTGCCAGCGCCTCTCGCCGAGGTGATTGGCAAGCCCATTTCAGATCTCGATTGGACCAGCACCTTGCCGGGGATGAAGGAATATCCGGTCCCCGGTTGGCCACAGGCGCGTCTGGTGCGTCTGGCGGCGGGGCGGACCATTCCGCGCCACAGCCATGGTGGCCTCGAACTGACGCTGGTGCTCGAAGGCGCCTTCAGTGACGGGCAGGGCCTCTATCAGCGCGGCGATGTCTGCGTCGCCGATGAGACGGTCGAGCATAGTCCGCGCGTCTCCCCGGACCGGGAATGCCTCTGTTTTGCCGTTATCGAGGGGCCCTATCGTCTCAAAGGTGTTTGGCAGATGATTTCAGCGGTCAATGATCTGGTTCAGGGGCTTAAACCCAAGGGAGCCGTCGCCTGATGGCGCGTCCGGCCACACCCGCCGATGGCATAGCCTGGGTCACGGGGGCCAGTTCGGGTATTGGTGAGGCTCTGGTCCACCGCCTCGTCAGCCAAGGCTGGCGCGTTGCCGTGACAGCAAGGCGAGCAGAGGCGCTCGCGGCGCTGGCTCTGGCCCATCCCGGTCAAGTCGCGGTCTTTGCCGCCGATGTGTCCGATACAGCCTCGATGGCTCAGACGTTCTCGGCGATTGAGCAGGATTTTGGCGCCATCGCGCTGGCAGTGCTGAATGCAGGGGTCTATCTGCCGGTTGATTCGCGCCGTCCCGACCCGGAGCTGTTTCGCAAGACCTTCGATGTGAACCTGATGGGGGTGGTCAATGGCTTGGCCCCGCTCATTCCTGCCATGCTGGGCCGGGGCAGGGGGCAGGTCCTGATCATCAGCTCCGCCACCGGCTTTGGCGGGATGCCGACGGCTGCCGCCTATGGCGCGTCCAAGGCAGCCCTGATCAATATGGCTGAGACCCTGCGCATCGAGCTTGAGCCTCTGGGCCTTCGGGTGCAGGTCGCCACCCCCGGCTTTGTCGAGACCCCCGCCCAAGATGATAACGGCTTTCCCAAGCCCTTCATGATCACGGCCAAGCGGGCCGCGCAGTATCTGACCGACGGCCTAAAGAGCGGCGCTGTGGAGCTGAGTTTCCCGCGTCGGTTCACTTGGATGCTGAAGGCGCTTTATGCCCTGCCCAAGCGACTCTATATCCCGTTGGTGCGCAAACAAACCGGTTGGGATGGCGACCATCCCGACTGGCCCAAATGACCGAAGAGGAACAGCCATATGGAATATCTTCACACCATGGTGCGGGTCACCGACCTAGACGCCTCGCTGGACTTCTATTGCGCGAAGTTGGGGCTGGTCGAGGTGTCGCGCTACGACAATGAGGCCGGGCGCTTTACCCTGATCTTCCTCAGCGCCACGGGCGATGTTGAGAAGTCCAAGGCCAACCGCTCCCCGACCATCGAACTGACCTATAATTGGGACCCAGAGGCCTATACGGGCGGACGCAATTTCGGCCATCTGGCCTATCAGGTCGATGACATCTACGCCCTGTGCCAAAAGCTCGCCGACGGCGGCGTCACCATCAACCGCCCCCCCCGCGACGGCCGTATGGCCTTCGTCCGCTCCCCTGACGGTATCTCGTTCGAGCTCCTACAAAAGGGCGCAAGCCTGGCACCAGCGGAGCCGTGGCTGTCCATGCCCAATGTTGGGGTGTGGTGAGGGGCTCTAATAAAAGCCGCGCGAAATCTCATCAAAACCAAGCCGCTGAACATCGGTGCTTGCAAGACCTGAACATCGCCCCCTAAGATAACAATCTTAGGTAGGATTTCCTGGTGCCAATGAAGGTGCCAAGGGTCTCGAATGTCCTACCGACGGGCAGTTCGGAGAAAACAGATGTCTTTTGAGAAAATTTTGTCAATCTGGTGGAGTTTTACGTGGAGAGGCCTTGAACCTGCTTAGACTAGAAAAGGCCACAGAGGTTTAGGTTTAATCTGCTCGTCGACTAGCCTATTTGGGTCAATGACGCCGCTGCGGCCCTGTGACGACTTCACTGCGGTGTGACCATTGCTCTCCTCACCCCATGCACAAAACCCTCCGCCGCGACTCGCAGCAGGATGAGTGATGGTATGGGGGAAGGAGCGATGGCTCCCCGGGCAGGACTCGAACCTGCGACAAGTCGGTTAACAGCCGACTGCTCTACCAACTGAGCTACCGGGGATCAGCAATCGCTGAGGGAGGCACCGTATAGGATGGACATTCCGGCGGCGCAAGCGTCCGATGCATGTTCTGTGACAAAAAAAGAGCCCGGCGCGAAGCAGGGCCAAATCAAGTTGTGATGGTGGGGTGTCTTCTCAGAAGACCATCTGAAATTGCGCTGCGCCGGTTAATCAGGGATTAAACTGAACGCCTGTGAAAGGCTGTTTCACAGAAAATACGTAAGGACTTAAGCGCGGAAGGGTGGGGGAATTGGAGGCCTGGTCGAGATTCGAACTCGAGTACACGGCTTTGCAGGCCGCTGCGTAACCACTCCGCCACCAGGCCATCCGGTGTTACTGGCGACGCGAGGCCGCTAGCGGAGGGCGTTGGCTATCAGAACAAATTGCGTGGGGCAATGGGCAGTCTGCCTCTAGCCCCTCAAACATCGCTAACCGCTCATTGCCTTTCGGGTGGTCCCGGACCTATAAGCGGGTAAATCACAGCATTAGCCCAGAGTCTGGCTCTGGGCTGCCGACGCAAGGCATGGGTTTCATGACGTTTGATTTTCGCGCCGCTAGACTGACGATGGTCGAGAGCCAGGTTCGCACCAGCGATGTGACCGACACGGACCTGCAGGACGCTATGCGCACCATCCCCCGCGAGCGGTTCTGCCCAGAGGGTAAGGCGTTCCTCGCCTATGCCGAGACAGAGATCGAATATGCGCCCGGCCAGTTCTTGATGGCCCCGCGCGACATTGCCAAGCTGCTGCAGCTTCTCAAGCCTCGCTCGGGTGAGACCGCTCTGGCCATCGCCGCCCCCTATGCCGCCGCTGTGCTGCGCCAGATGGGCCTGACCGTGGTGGAGCAGGGTGCCAATGACCCTGTTGCCAAGGGGGCCTATGATGTCATCGTTTCTGAAGGCGCTGTGCACCACGCCCCGCAGGCTTGGCTGGGTGGCTTGAACGCCTCCGGCCGCATGGGCCTCGTCGAGCGCTCTGGCCCCATGGGCAAGGCGAAGATCTTTGTGCCGGCCGAAGCCGGGTTCGGCGCGCGCGACGGATTTGACGCGGCACCGCGTTTCATTAACGGCTTTGAGCCCAAGGCCAGCTTCGCCCTTTAACGGGGCGCTGCGGCTTTCGGCAGTTGTGAATAAAGCTTAATTGGCCTTGGCTGATTAGGCACGCTAAATAGATAAGACAAGATGGGTGATCTGAGAGATCATCCCCTAGGTTGTTCAGGGAATAGTTCGATGCGCTCCAGCCTCCGTCAGATCCTTTCGACCGCCGCCGGTGCGGTAGCGCTCTTGGGAGCCTTCGCCGCTCCGGTCGCCGCGGAGACCCTGCCCGAGGTCATTGCCTTGGCCTATCAGTCCAATCCCACACTCCTGTCGCAGCGCGCTCAGTTGCGGGCTCAGGAAGAGACCTACAGTCAAGCCCGAGGCGGCTTTCGCCCGACCGTGTCGTTGGGCGCATCGAACCGCGACACCAACACCCAAGGCGGCCCGGACTATTCTTACAATTCTGCGAGCATAACCGCGTCGCAAGCCATCTTTACCGGTGGCCGGACCGCCAACGCCTTGCGCTCCGCCGAGGCCCAGATCTTGGCCGCCCGCGCCGGCCTTCGCCGCACCGAAGCCTCGGTCATGCAGACCGTGATCCAAGCCTATATCGATGTGCGCCGGGACATGGAAAGCCTGCGTATCCGTCAAGAGAATGTCGCCGTATTGAAGCGCCAACTCGAAGAGGCCAAGGCCCGCTTTGAAGTGGGTGAAATCACCAAGACGGACGTCAATCAGGCTGCCGCTCGCTATGCCGCCGCTCAGGCCCAACTGGCCGCCGCCCAATCACAACTGGCCAGCAGCCGCGCGGGCTATACCTCGGTCGTGGGTCAAGCCCCCGGTGATCTGGCCCAAGAGCCAGAGTTTAGCCAAATCCCCGCCTCGGTCGATGAGGCCTTTGCCCAAGCGGAACGCAATAGCCCCATTCTGCAGCAGGCCGACTATGCCGAGCAGGCTTCGCGCGCGCGGATCGCTGCAGCCAAGTCCGAGATGATGCCCTCGGTTTCGCTCCAGGCGCAGTTGGCCTTCACCGATCAGACCAGTGCCCTCTATGGCCGTAATTCAGGCAACTATGACCGCAACCTGACGACCTCAGCCGTTGTGTCGCAGCCGCTCTTTGCCGCTGGTGTGACCGCCTCGCGCATTCGCCAAGCGGTCGAAAGCAATGTCAGTGATCGTTTGCAGATGGATGTGGCGCACCGGTCGGTGGTCCAGTCGGTCTCTCAATCTTGGGCGCAGCTTTTGGCCACCCGCAGCGCCATTACCGCCAACGAAGAACAGGTCCGCGCAACGACGGTAGCTTTTGAAGGCACCAAGCAGGAAAACCAAGTCGGCCTGCGCACCACGCTGGACGTGCTGAACGCCGAGCAAGAACTGCGCAACGCCCAACTGTCACTGGTCAATGCCCGCCGCGACTCCTATCTGGCGGGCGCGCAACTGCTCAATGCCATGGGCGCTCTGGAGGCCCGTAACCTCAGTGCCGGTGTCACGGTCTATGATGCTGAAGGCCGGTTTAAGTCGATCAAGTCGGGCTGGACCATCACCCCTTGGGATAAGGTTGTTGAGGCCATTGACGGCATCGGTTCGCGCAAGATTGAGTCGCGGCAACCCGCCGAAGACGCGCCAATGGCGACAGCGAAGCCCTCAGGCGGCCGCTAGTTTCAGCCGTCGGAGCGAAATATCCCGGATTTCGTGCCTTTCCGGCGCATAAATCGGTATGTTTCGATCTTCGAAATTGCCACTAGCGCCGCTCGCGCATAGCCTATGGCCAATTGCTCGCCTTAACCCTGACGACGGTGGCCTTGCTCATGTCTGAACCCACTTCTCAAGAACCGACTATGGAGGAGATTCTCGCCTCGATTCGGCGGATCATCTCTGAGGATGAGGTCCCGACGGAAGAGGGAGCCGAAGCGCCTGAGGCCGAGGATGAACCCGAGGCCGAGGATGAGGCCGTTGCCGAGGTGGAGGCTGAAGTAGAGCCCGACGAGGCGCCGATGGAAGCGCCAGAGCCCGTGCGGGTTGCGGCTTTCGCGCCAGAGCCTGCACCTGTGTTCGACGACGAGGACGACATCCTTGATCTGACCGAGCCCTACAAGGCCCCAGAGCCTGCACCTGTATTTCAGTCTGAAGATCTAGAGGCCTATGCGCCGCCACCTGCGAAGGCTGCGCCTATGCCGATGCCGGTGATCGAAGAGCCCATTGTCAGCCATGTTGCAGAGGCCGCTGCCGCATCGGCCTTTGGTCATCTGGCCCAGACCATTGCCATGCCGGGCCATGGGCGGACGCTCGAAGATGTGGTGCGTGAGCTGCTGCGTCCGATGTTGAAGACCTGGTTGGACGAGAACCTGCCGACCATCGTGCAGGCGACCGTCGATGAAGAGGTCTCGCGCATCTCGCGTCGTCGCCTCTAGGTCCTGATTTTCCCATAGGGTCCCACCGATAGACGCTTAGCGGCTTCGCAATCGGGCCGGGGGACTGCTATAGATTGGCAACGGCGCACCAACCGTGCCGATGTGATTGGTCATGCTCGAAAAAACCTACGATCCCAAAGCCGCCGAACCCCGTCTTTACGCCCAATGGGAAGGTTCCGGGGCGTTCCAGCCCTCGGACGACCCAGCGGCTGAACCGTTCAGCATCGTCATCCCGCCGCCGAATGTGACCGGTGCGCTGCATGTTGGCCATGCGCTGAACAATACGCTTCAGGACGTTCTGACCCGCTTTGAGCGGATGCGCGGCAAGGCGGCCCTGTGGCTGCCCGGAACCGACCATGCCGGTATCGCCACCCAGATGGTGGTGGAACGCCAGTTGGCTGCCGAAGGTGGACCCACCCGCCGCGAGCTTGGCCGCGAAGCCTTTGTCGATAAGGTCTGGGAGTGGAAGGCCACCTCGGCCGGATCAATCCAGAACCAGCTTCGTCGGCTGGGCGTGTCCTGCGACTGGAGCCGTGAGCGTTTCACCCTTGATGAGGGCCTGTCCGAGGCCGTGCGCAAGGTCTTTGTCACCCTGCACAAGCAGGGCCTGATCTATCGCGACAAGCGTCTGGTCAATTGGGATCCGCAGTTCCAAACCGCCATCTCCGACCTTGAGGTCGAGCAGCGTGAGGTCGACGGCTTCTATTGGCACTTTGCCTATCCGCTCGAGGATGGCTCAGGCGAGATTGTTGTGGCGACCACCCGCCCCGAAACCATGCTGGGCGATACGGCTGTGGCCGTCCATCCCAAGGACGAGCGCTATCAACATCTGATCGGCAAGTTCGTGCGCCTGCCGATCGTTGGGCGTCTGATCCCGATTGTCGCTGATGAGTATGCGGATCCTGAAAAGGGCTCTGGCGCGGTGAAGATCACGCCGGCCCATGATTTCAACGACTTCCAAGTCGGCAAGCGCAACAGTCTGCCCCTGATCAATATTCTCGACGATTTTGGCAAGATCGCGGGCGATGTGCCTGCGGACTATCTCGGCCTCGACCGGTTCGTGGCCCGCAAGGCCATTGTCGCCAAGTTCGAAGAGCTTGGCTTGCTGCGCGAGGTCGAGAAGACCCGGCACACCGTCCCGCACGGTGACCGTTCTGGTGTGGTCATCGAGCCCTATCTGACCGATCAGTGGTTCGTCGATGCCCACACCTTGGCTCAGCCTGCGATCAAGGCGGTCGAGCAGGGCGATACGGTCTTTGAACCGCGCAACTGGGAAAAGACCTATTTCGAATGGCTGCGCAATATCGAGCCCTGGTGCGTGTCTCGCCAGCTCTGGTGGGGCCATCGTATTCCGGCCTGGTATGGCCCAGATGGCACCATCTTTGTCGAAGAGACCGAGGCCGAAGCCAAGGCGGCGGCTCTGGCCCACTATGGCAAGGCGCAAGAGCTGCATCAGGACGAAGATGTTCTGGACACCTGGTTCTCGTCGGCCCTGTGGCCCTTCTCGACCATGGGCTGGCCCAAGGATACGGAAGACCTCAAGCGGTTCTATCCGACTCATACGCTGGTCACTGGCTTTGACATCATCTTCTTCTGGGTTGCCCGGATGATGATGATGGGCCTGCATTTCAAGGGTGAAGTGCCGTTCAAGCGGGTCTTCATCAATGCGCTGGTTCGCGATGAAAAGGGCCAGAAGATGAGCAAGTCCAAGGGCAATGTCCTCGATCCGCTCGAACTGGTCGATGAGTTTGGCTGCGACGCCCTGCGCTTTACCCTGACCGCCATGTCGGGGCAGGCTCGGGACATTAAGCTGTCGAAACAACGCATTGAAGGCTATCGCAATTTCGGCACCAAGCTATGGAATGCCGCGCGCTTTAGCCAGATGAATGAATGTCTGCGCGAAGAGGTCTTTGACCCCGCCTCCGCCAAGCAGATCATCAATCGCTGGATCCGGGGCGAGACGGTTAAGACGGTCCAGATCGTCACCAAGGCCTTCGAAACCTGCGCCTATGACGTGGCTGCCAATGGGCTCTATCGCTTTGTCTGGAACGTGTTCTGCGACTGGTACCTAGAGCTGGCCAAACCGATCCTCAATGGCGACGACATGGAGGCCAAGGCCGAGACCCGCGCCACGGCCGCTTGGGCGCTGGATGTGTGCCTCAAGCTGCTGCACCCCGTCATGCCTTTCGTCACCGAGGAACTGTGGAGCAAGCTGGCCGAGTTTGGTGCGCCGCGCGATAGCATGCTGATCAGCGCCCAATGGCCGGTCTTCCCAGAGGCTTGGGTCGATGCCGAGGCCGAGGCTGAGATTGGCTGGGTCATTGAGCTGGTCAGCGAAGTGCGCTCGATCCGTTCGGAAATGAATGTGCCGCCGTCGGCCCGCGCCCCCTTGAGCCTGATCGGGGCCGGAGAGGTCGCGCGGGGCCGTCTGGCGCGCAATCGCGATCTGATCGTGACGCTAGGCCGCTTGGACTCCGCCAAGGAGGCGGATGCGCCGCCTGCGGGGGCTGTGCCCTTCGTTCTGGGTGAAGCGACCGGGGCCTTGGCCATCGCCGAGTTCATCGATCTGGCCGCTGAAAAGGCCCGCCTGAACAAGGAAATTGCCTCGTTCGCAGGCGACATCGAGCGCACGGCCAAAAAGCTGAACAATCCGGACTTTATCGCCCGCGCCCGAGAGGATGTGGTTCAGGAAAACCGTGACCGCTTGGTTGAATCTGAGACCGCCAAGGCTAAGCTCGAAGCAGCCTTGACCCGGCTGTCGGCCATCGGTTGACCTATTGGGCGCTAAGGCTTTTGGGTGAAGACCCGATAGCCCTTGCGCTCGGCGGCGGCGAGCATTTCGGTGTCGCCGCTGGTATCTCCATAGGCTGCGGTCAGGCGAAGCTCGGGCCCGTAGGCCTGCGTCAACCGCGCAACCTTCTCGACGGCGCGGCAGTTGAGGCCGATGAACCGGCCCGTGACCCGGTCCTGATCGTCAAATTCTAACCGCGTCCCGATGAGGCCCTCAGCGCCAAGGCGTTTGGCAAAGGGAGCGATCAGGATTTCGGGGGAGGCCGTGCAAATCACCCGGGTGGCCCCTTGGGTGCCCCAGCCATTCCAAGCGGCCAAGGCATCGGGCCGAAACAGCATGCCAGAGGCGGCGCGCGCAAAGGCGTCCGCCGAAGCCTCCAAGGTCTTTCGATCA
>Ga0214919_10000721_pt1 | contig 56667 bp, 51 predicted proteins | sample LL1503_MetaG_FD_177994 | JGI IMG/M metagenome (GOLD analysis project Ga0214919, IMG submission 177994) | Freshwater microbial communities from Lake Lanier, Atlanta, Georgia, United States - LL-1503 | ecosystem: Environmental > Aquatic > Freshwater > Lake | place: USA: Georgia | collected... | reverse complement strand
TGAGCTATGGGCCCTAAAACTCGTACATCTATCTTATTTACTACACACCTTAATACACAGTGTTTTTTACAATTCTTAACTAGTTAAAACCACACAAAAAGCCTATTTACTACACACCTCGGTTTTTGCCCTGGTGTGTAAGCGGTGTGTAAGCAATTTTGACCACCTATTTCACCACTAAGCTCTTGAAATCATTGAGGTATTTGCTACTAGACCCCTAGGGCTTCTTTCTTATGAGTCCTCTGCTCTAACCAACTGAGCTATGGGCCCTAACCTGCCATTGTAATTGAAGGGGCCTTTTAAATACTCAACCCAGAAGGACTTGATGAGTTTTGCATTTAAAAAGATATACATTAGAATATGTATATCTTACAGGAGTAAAAATCATGATCGTGTCCAAATGGGGTAATAGTCTCGCAATTCGTTTACCTGCTCAAGTGATTGAGTTTTTAGAACTTAAAGAAGGTGATGACATTGAAATTCATGTTGCAGATAAAAAACATTTCCAAGTAAAGAAAAAACCTTCATTACAGGATAGGCTTCAAGCTTTGAGAAAATTTCGTGGTCGTATGCCCGCTGATTTTCACTTTGATAGATCTGAACTAAATGAACGCTAAGAAAATATTTTTTGATACCAATACCTTACTGTATTTACTTTCATCTGATTCAAAAAAAGCAGATTGGATTAGTTCAAATCTACAGCAGTCTAATGTGATTAGCGTTCAAGTTCTAAATGAATTTACATCTGCCAGTCTCAGAAAAATAAAAATATCCAATGCCGAGCTAGATGAATTTTTAGATTTATTCACATCCACATTCAATGTGATGACGCTTGATGTGGAAACTTTCAACACAGGATTAATGATTTCCAGGCGATATGGTTATCAACACTACGATTCAATGATTATCGCTGCAGCACTCCAGGCAGGATGTGAGAGGCTTTACTCAGAGGATATGCAGCATCGACAAATCATCAATAAGAGACTGCAAATCGTGAATCCTTTTGCCTAAAGAATTCACGATCATTCTTTGAAAACGATCAATCTTCCTCAAGGAAGGTTTTAAGTTTATCGCTACGGCTTGGATGGCGCATCTTACGTAAAGCCTTCGCTTCAATTTGCCGAATACGCTCACGGGTCACATCAAATTGCTTACCCACTTCTTCAAGCGTGTGATCGGTGCTCATTTCAACACCAAAGCGCATACGTAAAACTTTTGCTTCGCGGGGCGTTAAAGAATCAAGCACATCTTTCACTACATCACGCATTGAATCATGCAAAGCCGCCTCAGCTGGCGCAAGTGTATTGCCATCCTCAATGAAATCACCTAGATGAGAATCCTCATCGTCACCAATTGGGGTTTCCATGGAGATTGGCTCTTTCGCAATTTTCATAATCTTACGAATCTTATCCTCAGGGATTTCCATCTTCAGGGCTAAAGTTGCAGCATCAGGCTCGTGGCCAGTCTCCTGCAAGATTTGGCGACTAATACGATTCATTTTGTTGATAGTTTCTATCATATGCACAGGAATGCGAATTGTGCGCGCTTGATCAGCGATAGAACGTGTAATAGCCTGACGGATCCACCAAGTGGCATAAGTTGAAAACTTATAACCACGGCGGTATTCAAACTTATCTACCGCCTTCATTAAACCAATATTGCCTTCTTGAATTAAATCTAAGAACTGTAAGCCACGATTGGTATATTTTTTAGCGATAGAAATAACTAAACGTAAATTAGCTACTGTCATTTCACGCTTTGCTTCACGCGCACGTTTTTCGCCAGCAGTCATTTTTTTATTAACCTCTTTTAACTCAGGCAGCGGCAAGACCACGCGCGTTTGAATATCAATTAACTTTTGCTGTAACTCTTGTACTGCGGGAACATTACGTTCAAGCAGTGCACTATATGGCTTAGATTCTTTTAATAAATTTGCTGTCCACTTCAGGTTCATTGCCATTTTTGGAAATGCATTAATCACTTCACCTCGATTAACGCCGACTTTATCAACCAAGAGGCTAACGATACCCCGCTCTAGCTTCCATACTTGATCTACTTGTGAACGCATGGTGTCACATAATTTTTCTACGCTCTTGGCTGTTAGGCGAAAACCGAGCATTTCATTACGGATACTTTCTTGCGCCTTAATATAGGCTGGGCTGTTATAACCATCGCGATCAAAAGCGCGCCGCATTTTATCGGTTTGCGTGCGAATAATGGCAAATTTCTTTAATGAAATTTCTTTGAGTTCTTCAAGCTGTTTGGTGTTAGCCGTACTTGCGCCCCCAGCACCTTCTTCCTCGCCCTCTTCCTCGCCCTCGATGGCATCGAGATCAACTTCAGGTTCTTCTGGGCCAAGCTTGATATCTTCGGCATTTGGATCTACTAATCCATCTACAAATTGATCAATCTCCATTTCGCCAGCAGCAATTTTTTCGGCATTTGCCAAAATTTCACCAATGGTTACTGGGCAGGCTGATAAAGCCATGACCATATCTTTTAACCCGGCTTCAATTTTTTTCGCGATGACGATTTCGCCTTCACGAGTTAACAAATCTACGGTGCCCATTTCACGCATATACATCCGGACTGGGTCCGTTGTTCGTCCAAATTCTGAATCGACAGTTGATAAAGCGGCTTCAGCCTCTTCTTCAGCCTCTTCTTCAGATGCACCTGCAACGCCGTTTTCATTTAATAAAAGTGTTTCTGCATCAGGTGCCTGCTCGTAAACCGTAATACCAATATCATTTAAGAGACCAATTAAGGTTTCTAAAGCATCAGCGTCAGATAACTCATCTGACATCACATCATTCATTTCGCCATGGGTGAGGTAGCCTTTCGACTTACCCATCTTAATTAACATTTTTAAGCGTGCACGCCGCAGTTCCTGCTGCTCTTCGCTACCTAATTGTTGGGCGGCAAATTCTTTTAATAAGGCTTTTTCTTTTGCCTTACGATCGCGCGCTTTTTGGCGGTCTGTGCGAACATCAGTACCAGGCTCAACTACCTCTTCAATTTTAGGCTTGCGGCCACGGACTTTTTTCTCGGCCTCTACTTCAGGCAAAGCTGCTACAGCGACTGCAGCAACCGCCTTCCCTTTTTTTACTGGCTCTACTGCCTTAGCGACATCCTTACCAGCCGGTTTTGCAATAGCCTTGCTCGCCGTCTTGGCTACGCCCTTCGCAATTACTTTCGCACCACCCTTGGGAACAGCTACCTTACTTGCTGGTTTCTTCGCTATTACCAGCAGCTTCTTCGGGTGTGGCTTAGCACTTGACTTGCTGCTACCTTTAATCGGGGTCTTAGCAACAGCCTTTGATGGTGTTTTAGCCTTGGCTTTGACGCCAGACTTTACAGGCGACTTTCCCACTGGCTTTTTAGCCTTTGGGCTGATTTTCTGCAGTTTTGTTTTTGCTACAGTCTTGACCGATTTGGCTGCTGGTTTTGCTGCCTTCTTCGTAATTGACTTTTTAGCGACAGTAGCTTTAATTATTTTTTTGGGTTTAGTGGTTGGCATAGGTTAGCGTTTACTTACAATTCTGTTAGGGGATGCCAGTAACCCATTGGCTCTGACGGCGGGCAAATATCCAAATTTCATCAAACTACAATGCAAGTCATTGAATTACAACAATAATTTTTTCGGGAGCCTTACATTATAGTCGATTGACGGGTTTTTGCCTATCTTCCTACGCAAATCTCAGTTTTTCCCCTAACTCGCGGTAGCGTTTACGGTCATCCTCACTCGCCACATTCTGCGCAATTTTTTGGGCAATTTCGGTCATTTCTTCTTTCAGGTGCAGCAGTTCCAATTTTTTCACGGCGCCATTTAAATCGGCATTTGCTCCCTCTAAATCAAGGTCAGAACCCATTACTCGCTGCCGCAGTATTTCATATAAAGGGGCTAATTCACTACTAGCTAACTGCTCCTGAAATAATGCAAAAGCCGCAGCACCTGCAGCGGGAGCCGCGTCGCCCTGCGCTAAGAACTCAACCAAATCACATTGCTTCAGTAGATCTTCCATTAAGCCTAAAGTTTTCGCTGAGCGTTGCTGTGCTGACTTAAGGATTAATTGTCTACGACTTAAATCAAGCCCTTTACCCAAGTGCGGAAACTGAATTAAGACCCGCAAAATTTGCTCTGCTAAATCAGTTGGTGCTTGTGGCGGCATCACTGCTTGCGCAACATTTTTGCGCTGTCCACCTTTACCTGATTGCCAGGGGGCAAATGAGTCGCGCCCTGGTCTCGTGCCTGAGATATTGGCCTGCCAATAAGGCGGGCGACTTTGGGCATTACCTTGCGCTTGACTAGAATTTTGTTGGGCTGTTTTAGAAACTTGCGCTAAACCACAAAAGGCCTCTAATTCAGGTGGGGTGGTCGCCGTACGTAAAGCAACTTCACGTAAAATTTGCGTACGTAAAGCAATCGGCGCCATCGATAACAACAATGGTTTACTAGCATGATGTATTTTTGCCCGACCCTCGGGTGTACCCAGATCTTGCTCTTCGCTCACTGTTTTAAAAAAGAAACTCGATAAAGGCATTGCCTCTTTAATCGCCTTATCAAAAGCTGCAGCACCAAAGGTGCGGACATAGCTATCAGGATCATGCTCGGTCGGTAGAAATAAAAAACGAATTTCTTTATCGTCAGACATCAGCGGCAAAGAAGCTTCGAGTGCGCGTTGTGCTGCGCGCTGACCAGCAGCATCGCCATCAAATGAAAAAACAATGCGGTCGGTTTGGCGCAATAAAGCCCGCACGTGATTAGCAGTACAAGCCGTTCCTAAGGTTGCAACAGCATTACCAAAACCTAATTGCGCTAAAGCTACTACATCCATATAGCCTTCACAAACTAATACAAATTCTTTTGCACGAATCGCTTGGCGCGCTTCAAATAGGCCGTATAAGGTATTACCCTTCGAGAACAAAGGCGTTTCAGGTGAATTTAGATATTTAGGCTCGCCTTGATCTAAGATGCGCCCGCCAAATGCAATAGTTTGTCCCTTCGGATTGCGAATGGGAAACATAATGCGCTCGCGAAAGCGATCGTAACGTTTACTATCATCGCCTTCACTTTGAATGATTAAACCGCCCTCTAATAATATTTTGGCAATCTCTTCATTGGAGTACACACCAAATACTGCCTCTAGGCCCTGCCAACCATCAGGTGCATACCCCATCGCATACCGTTTGGCAATTTCACCGGTTAAGCCGCGGCCCTTCAAATAATCGATGGCACGAGGAGCAACTTTTAATTGCTGCTGATACCAATCAGCAGCCAAAGTCATCACTTCGCTTAAGGCCAGCGCTTGTTTTTGTCTAGCTACATCCAGCAATGTGCGTTCTTCACGTGGCACCGTTAAACCAACTGAGCGTGCCAACTCTTCAATCGCTTCGATATAGCCAAGACCCGAATATTCCATCAGAAAACCAATCGCCGAGCCATGAACACCACAACCAAAGCAGTGATAAAACTGTTTAGTAGGCGAGACAGAAAACGAGGGTGATTTTTCTTGATGAAACGGACACAAACCTTGATAGTTTGCACCCGCTTTTTTTAATTGCACATGTTGACCAACAACATCAACGATATCGACTCGATTAAGTAAATCGGCGATAAACGATTGTGGAATTAAGCCCACGGTTTAGCCTAGGGTCATGATGGATTTAAGGCGACCTTTACCATTGCCGAAACTGCACCCATATCAGCCTTACCGGCTAATTGCGGTTTGAGTGCACTTATCACCTTGCCCATTTCTTGCGGACTGCTGGCGTTTAGTTGGGCAATTGTGGCTCGAACAATTGCCGTCACTTCATCAGTTGATAATTGAGCTGGCATATAGCCTTGCAAAATTGTTTGCTCCAACGCCTCTATTGCTACCAAATCAGAGCGACCCGCTTTTTGAAACTGTTCAATCGAATCTTTTCTTTGCTTGATTAATTTTTCCACTATTGCCACCACTCCAGCATCATCAACGACGACGCGCTCATCGACTTCACGCTGTTTAATGGCTGCCAATAAAAGACGGATAGTATTTAAGCGAGCCGTTTCTTTAGCCCGCATCGCGTTTTTCATATCTTCGGTAATTTGTTCTTTAAGGCTCATGCTGTCACTCTCCTAAATACCTATGAATATAGTAATACCAGTGCACTACAAAGCAAAAACCCGCTGCGTATGACCGTCAGCGGGCTTAAAACATCGACTTGAAAAATTAACTCAGCAAATAAATGGATGAATAAAGACTTATTAGAACAGCTTCTTGGGCAACATTTGACTGCGCAAACGCTTGTAATGGCGTTTAGCGGCGGCGGCTTTTTTGCGTTTACGCTCAGCCGTAGGCTTTTCGTAAAATTCGCGTGCGCGTAAATCGGTTAAGAGGCCATTTTTCTCAATGGTGCGCTTAAAACGGCGCAATGCCACTTCAAATGGCTCGTTTTCGCGGAGGCGGACTGTTGTCATGCTGTTTAACTCGTTTATGCTCGAAAATGATTGAAAATTTACAGAATCACGGATTCTAGCACGACTAGGCATAAAAATGATTGTTTTGGGTATCGAAACCTCTTGTGATGAAACGGGTCTAGCCGTCTATGACACGGCCCCCCTCGAAGCCGGGCGCCCCGCGGCGCTAGGCATTATGGGGCAAGCGCTGCATTCCCAAATTGCCATGCACCGAGATTATGGTGGGGTAGTGCCTGAACTAGCCTCGCGCGACCATATTCGGCGTATTTTGCCCCTTCTAGAACTAGCCCTAGAGCAGGCTAAGCTAGATTTAAAGGCCATAGACGCTGTGGCATATACCCAAGGGCCTGGCTTAGCGGGGGCACTTTTAGTGGGCAGCGCCTTTGGTCAATCGCTAGCACAGGCACTACAAAAGCCGGCATTAGGCATCCACCATTTAGAGGGCCACTTACTTTCCCCTCTTTTGGGCGCCGCTAGTGATGGCGTACCAAACTTTCCCTTCGTAGCCCTCTTAGTTTCGGGTGGGCACACTCAATTAATGTGGGTTAAAGCCGTGGGGCAATACGAACTTCTAGGCGAAACTCTCGATGATGCTGTTGGTGAAGCTTTTGATAAAACAGCCACTCTTTTAGGATTAGAGTACCCCGGAGGAGCTGCAGTATCTAAATTAGCCACACTAGGTAAAGCGGGTCGCTTTAACTTGCCACGCCCCATGCTTCATTCAGGTGATTTAGATTTTTCATTTTCAGGACTTAAAACTGCAGTACTTAATCAAATAAAACAACATTCACAATTTGCAAGTGCAACTGCTGCAGACGACTTTCGGGCTGACTTAGCGCATGCGTTTGTGGAAGCGGCAGTCAGCGTCTTGGTTAGTAAAACTGCCAAAGCAATGGAGTTAACAAACTGTCGTGATTTGGTCTTAGCTGGCGGAGTGGCCGCGAACATCCAACTGCGCATGGCTCTGCAGACGGCAGCAAAGGACCAGCAATTTCAAGTTTTCTATCCCCCCCTTGAGCTTTGCACTGATAACGGCGTGATGATTGCTTTTGCTGGCGCAATGCGCTTACTCACTCAGCCCCACTCAGAAACGCAAACTGACCTTGCTGGAGCCTTTAACGTTAAGCCGCGCTGGGACTTGGCCCAACACAAGTAATGCGGGCAAAAGCGCTGTGATTGTGAATCGATTCAAAATTTTCTGCGTCGACAGTGAAACCACGTATGCGCGCATCTTGTTGCAAACGCCCAGCCACATCACGAACTAGGTCTTCTACAAATTTCGGATTATCGTAAGCGTGCTCGGTGACCCACTTTTCATCAGGACGTTTTAATAAACCCCACAACTCACTCGAGGCCTCGGTCTCGGCGATCGTAATTAACTCTTCTACTGTCATGATGGCTTGCGGATCTAGTGCCACTGTCATGGTGACATGCGAGCGTTGATTATGAGCACCATAATCGGAAATTTCTTTTGAGCACGGACATAAGCTCATCACTGGCACGATGACATGCAATATTAAAGTCGTGGTTACTGCGCCCGCTTGCGTACCCAACTGATTTTTTTGGATTTGTGCAGTCCACGTCACCTCATAATCCATCAGACTCTCAACGGCAGAAACGGGTGCTTGTTTTTGTACAAAGTGCGTATAGGTAAATTGAATCATGCCTTGTTCGGCTTGTAATAACGGTAACATTTGCTGCGTCATCGTTACTAACGCGCTACTATCCATCGCGGTATTTTGGGTTTGTAAGAGCGCAATAAAACGTGACATATGCGTGCCCTTACTAGCAGCTGGCAACGCGACGCTCATCGTAAAGTTTCCCACAGTAGGAAAGGTGCCGCTAGCAGTACGAATCGTTAAGGGATGGCGAATTCCCCGAATGCCAACTTGCTCAATCGGCATCGCCCGCTCATCAGCAGTTGACTGCACATCAGGCATGGTGCGATTTTTGAGGAAAGAGAGGTTTAAATCATTCATTGCACTATTTTCAAGGAAAATTGGGTTCTTTGCCATCTCTGGCGTCAGATTACTTACTAAGCGACTGTGCCAATGGCTGAATTTGTGCCCTAATGGCACTGGGAAAGCGCTTGGCAATAGCTGCGCCAATGCCTGCTGCATCAAGGCCACACTTCGCCATTAACAAGTTATAGTCGCCATGCTCAATAAATTCATCTGGTAGGCCTAGTTGCAATAAGGGTTTATTGATTGCCATGGCGGTTAAGGCCTCTAAGCAAGCGCTACCTGCGCCCCCCTGAATTGAACCATCTTCAAGTGTGACCAGAAAATCATGCTCAAGTGCGACTTTTTTTAATAATTCAGTATCTAGAGGTTTGACAAAACGCATATTCACTACAGTTGCATCACAGTCTTCTGCGGCTGTCAGGGCTGGATACAGCAACGTACCAAAACTCAAAATTGCGAGCCGATTACCAACTGCTGCGCCAGTTTGCCGACGAATCTCGCCCTTACCCAAAGGCAAGCTACGCAACTCTTGCGGCGGCGTACGCCCGACACCAGCGCCTCTTGGATAACGCACGGCACTAGGATGAGGTTGATGAAAAGCCGTTGTTAGTAAGTCACGGCACTCGGCTTCATCAGCAGGTGTCATGATGAGCATGTTCGGAATACAGCGTAAAAATGGAATGTCGTACGCCCCCGCATGAGTCGCACCATCTGCACCCACTAAACCTGCTCGGTCTAAAGCAAACACGACTGGTAAATCTTGAATGGCAACATCATGAATCAACTGGTCATAGGCCCGTTGTAAAAAGGTTGAGTAAATTGCTACCACCGGTTTCAGTCCTTCGCATGCCATACCAGCAGCGAAGGTAACCGAATGTTGCTCAGCAATGCCCACGTCGTAATAGCGCAATGGAAAGCGTTTTTCAAATTCAACTAAGCCCGAGCCCTCGCGCATCGCTGGCGTAATACCCACTAAGCGCGAGTCAGCCTCAGCCATATCGCAGAGCCATTCACCAAATACTTGGGTAAAGGTTTGCTTGCCTACCGCAGCCGGCTTAATGCCCTCTTCATGATTAAATTTTCCTGGGCCGTGATACATCACGGGGTCGGCCTCGGCCAATTCATAGCCTTGACCTTTGCGCGTAATCACGTGCAAAAACTGTGGGCCGCCGCCCTCTAGGGCTAAGCGTCGCAGATTTTGTAACATCGGTAATAAGGTATCTAAATCATGTCCATCAATTGGGCCGAAATAGGTAAAGCCAAATTCTTCAAAAATTGTCGAGGGAGAAACCATTCCCTTAGCGTGATCTTCTAGTCGCTTGGCAAATTGCCGTAAAGGTGGCGCCATTGATGAAAGCGCGCGATCAATACCCTTTTTTGTAGCTGAATAAAATTGGCCGCTGAGAAGGCGCGCTAGATATCGATTTAAAGCGCCAACTGCTGGTGAAATCGACATATCGTTATCGTTCAAAATCACGATCAAGGGTAAATCTTCATAAATACCAGCATTGTTCATCGCTTCATAGGCCATGCCTGCACTCATTGCGCCATCGCCGATTACCGCGACTACCACGCGCTTTTCACCTTTGGTTTGCGCTGCCCTTGCCATGCCAATAGCAGCAGAAATGCTAGTGGAAGAGTGGCCAGTGCCAAAGGTATCGTAGTGACTCTCAGCGCGCCGAGGAAAACCCGATAGGCCACTAAACTGCCGCAATGAATGCATGCGCTCACGGCGCCCCGTTAAAATTTTATGGGGATAACTTTGATGACCCACATCCCATACCAAGCGATCTTCGGGAGTATTAAAAACATAATGCAACGCTACGGTTAACTCAACTGCGCCCAAATTAGATGAAAAATGTCCGCCTGTTTTAGAGACTGACTCAACAATAAATTGCCGTAATTCCTCGGCTATTAGGGGCAGTTCTTCGCGCGACAATTTTCTCAGGTCGCTGGGGTCATTAATAGTTGGCAAAATCATCTTCATTAGTCTATTTTCTACGATTTACAACGAATTCAGCCAAGCCACGTAAAGCATCTGCTGCCGAGCCGAAAGCATCAATACTTGCTAAAGCTTGTTGGTGCAGCTCTTGAGCCTGTCTTTGAGCGTAGTCTAAACCCATCAGGGTTACATAGGTCGGCTTATCGTTCGCAGCATCTTTACCAGCCGTTTTACCAAGGGTTTGACTATCTGCGGTGGCATCAAGCACGTCATCAACTATTTGAAAAGCTAAACCCAAGGCGCTAGAGAATGTCGTCAAAGCACCCATTTCAGCTTGAGATAAATTTGCAACCAATCCCCCCATTTGTACCGCGCAAATAAGTAATGCGCCCGTTTTCATTTGATGCATATTCTGTAAACCCGCTAAATCGAGTTTAGCGCCAATACTATCTAAATCAATTGCTTGTCCACCAGCCATGCCGCGCGATCCAGCTGCACTAGCTAAGCTAGTAATTAACGCCAGACGCATATCGCAATCGCCAGGTGCTTGAGCCAATATTTCAAAAGCGCGGGTTTGCAAAGCATCACCCACTAGAAGAGCGGTAGGCTCATCAAAAGCTTTATGCACTGTAGGTCGGCCCCGACGTAAATCATCGTCATCCATACAGGGCAAGTCATCGTGCACTAAAGAATAGGCATGCATCATTTCAATCGCTGCAGCTGCAACATCGAGCAGATTTGCGCGTTCGCTATTGGCTTGAGTCCCGCTTGCACTCGCGCTAGGCTTGCCAAGTTCACCAGCAGCATAGACCAATAGTGGTCGCATGCGCTTGCCACCCCCTAAGCTGGCGTATAGCATCGCTTCATGTAAACGCTGTGGCACGGTTTGAGCAACCACTAAATGCTGTACTAGTGTTGCTTCAGCACGAGCCGAGTACGTTTGTACCCACGCCTCGAAATTAAATGGGTTCATGCGACTCGTTTCTAGTCCTCAAAAACCCGCACCTGCTGCTCTACCTGCGTCAAGACAGCTTGACAATGCTTAAGAAGAGCGGCACCCCGTTGATAAGCCAACAAGGTTTCCTCTAAAGAAAGCTTGCCAGACTCCATATCGGCAATGAGTTTTTCTAAATCTTTCAAGGCCTGTTCGTAGCGCAAATTGGGATCAATTGGACTCTGCAATGCTGCACTTGCATGAGCCGGTTTTTTAGCAGGCATAACTTGCTCCCCTTGATGAAATAAGGCAAATAATGGTGAATAAACCCCCATCTTAAAGGTAAACCAAACCAAAGCCCCTAAAGTCGTAGGTATAATCCATGCCTTCCTTTCCAATATCGATTCGTCGATGGTTGGATTGGTTGTTCCGCTTAGCTTCGGCTGACTTTTTCGGGGGTGGGGAGAATGACTAATCTGGCTACCGCGCAGCAACTTGCGCCGTCCAAACTGCAATTGCCTGTAACGGCCTATTTTGACCTTGATTTATATCAACGTGAAATCGACTTGCTATTTAAGCAAGGGCCTGCATATGTAGGTCACGAATTAATGGTGCCCGAGCTAGGCTCGTATCAAACCTTACGGGCTGAAAATGAAGGTCGCTTGTTAGTGCGGAATGCTAATGGCGTTGAACTTCTTTCAAATGTTTGTCGCCATCGCCAAGCGCTGATGCTCAATGGTGCAGGTCGAGTAGAGGCGATCGTATGCCCCTTGCACCGCTGGACCTACGATTTAGAGGGTGAGCTTTTAGGCGCACCCCATTTTGAAAATAAGCCATGTTTACACTTAGGTAAATCACCCTTGCAAAATTGGCAGGGCTTGTTGTTTGAAGGGCCACGCGATGTGCATGCCGATTTAGGCCGTCTTGGCGTCGCTGCTGATCTCGATTTCAGCGGCTACCTGCTCGATCATGTTGAGGTACACGAATGTAATTACAACTGGAAAACCTTTATCGAGGTTTACCTTGAAGATTACCATGTAGCCCCGTTTCATCCAGGGCTTGGAAAATTTGTTGCTTGTGAAAATTTGCAATGGGAATTTGGTGATTGGCATAGCGTACAAACTGTTGGTATTCATAAAAATCTCAGCACTCCTGGCACTCAAACTTACCGCGACTGGCATGAAGCGGTCTTGCGCTATCACCACGGTAAGTTGCCGCAATATGGAGCAATTTGGCTTACTTACTTTCCCAACGTGATGGTTGAATGGTATCCGGGTGTGTTGTGTATTTCCACCCTACAACCGCTTGGACCTCAGCGCACGCGCAATATTGTCGAGTTTTATTATCCCGAAGAAATTGCTTTATTCGAGCGTGAATTTGTTACTGCTGAACGCGCCGCCTATATGGAAACCTGCCTTGAAGATGACGAAATTGCTGAGCGTATGGATGCAGGTCGCGCGGCTTTAATGGCGCGCGGAATAAATGAGGTTGGGCCCTATCAAAGCCCGATGGAAGATGGCATGCAACACTTTCACGAATGGTACCGCCGGACTATGAATTTGGAGAATCCAACATGAGCCAACCCTTAATTACTGCCAATCAATTAGAAGAATTACTCAATACCGGGGCAGACGTTTTACTCTGCGATTGTCGCTTTGATCTCACTAAGCCCACTGCAGGACGTGAAGCGTATCAAATGAGTCACATCCCTGGCGCTATCTATGTTGATCTCGATCAGGATTTATCTGGTCCGCAAACTGGTACCAATGGCCGGCATCCCTTACCTACTCCTGAGGTCTGGGCCAAAACCCGCCAACGCCTTGGCATTAAGTCAAATCTTCAGGTTGTTGCCTATGACAATCAGGGCTCAGTGTTCGCCAGTCGTCTTTGGTGGATGTTAAGAGCAATTGGTCATACTCAAGTACAAGTACTTGATGGCGGTCTCGACGCTTGGAATGGTGCGATTGGCAGCAAGCCACGCCAACCCATTGCGTTAGGAAGTATGCCAAGTGCCGTACCGTATAGCGATTTAGTGCTAGTTGATGAGCTTGTAGCAAATCTAGCTAATACAGAATCTGCGGCGGCGCACCTGGTTTTAGATGCCCGTACACCCGATCGTTTTCGTGGGGAAAATGAAACCCTTGATCCCGTGGGTGGGCATATTCCAGGCGCCACTAATCGTTGCTTTAAAGAAAACTTACGGGCCAAACAATTTAAAACAGCGGATGAACTGTATCGCGAATTTAGTATTTTATTGGCTGGTAGATCAGCGAAAAGTATTATTCACCAATGCGGTTCTGGCGTCACTGCTTGTCATAATCTCTTAGCCATGGAAGTAGCTGGCATAAGAGGCTCCCAACTCTATGCTGGTAGTTGGAGTGAATGGTGTGCAGATTCGCGGCGACCTATCGCGACAACAGAATAACAAGCCCAATACCGCAGCCGATTAACATAATTTGCCGTAGGGATTCTCGCCAATATGGACGGCGATGCATTTGCGGAATTAAATCACTGACAGCGATATAAATAAAACTGCTCGAAGCGATCACCAAAAGGTAGGGCATGATATGGTGTGCACGCTCTAAAAAAAAGTAGGCTAAGACCCCGCCTAACACTGCGAGTGAACCACTAATTAAGTTATAAAGTAAAGCGCGAGCTTTAGAGAAACCGGCATTGAGCAAGACAATAAAATCGCCTACCTCTTGCGGAATTTCATGAGCAATGATGGCTAGCGCTGTAAAAATGCCGACTTGCATGTTCGCCATAAAAGCGGCTGCAATTAGCACGCCATCGACAAAATTGTGTAAACCGTCGCCCACCAAAATGGTCCAACCACTACTACCCGCCATTTCCGCATCATGACCTTGATGATGATGATGCCCATCACCTTCATGGTGGTGACTATGCCGTAATAAGGCAATTTTTTCTAACAAAAAAAACCCGAGCAAGCCCATTAGCAAGGCAGCAAATAAAATAGATGGGTTACTGTTTGGCATGGCAAAGGCTTCTGGCAAAGAATGCAAAAATGCAGTAGCCAATAAAATGCCGACCGAAAAACTGACCATGGTGTCGATCATCTTGCTTAAAAAACCTAAAGACAAACTAGCGGCAATTAAAACGCTGGCTAAACCCGCTAAAGCAGTAACTGCAATAATGAGTTGGAGGGTACTCAACCCATTCATGCCACGCCGTTTTGCTTAAACCAAGCCAAACATTTGGCCCACCCATCGGTAGCGGGCCCAGCGCGATACGACTCACGATAGTCAGCATGAAAGGCATGTGGCGTATCGGGATAGACCTCAATTCGCGAAGCCTTAGCTGCGGCATTTGTCGCTGCCGCTGTAGTTAAAGCAGCACGCATCTTTTCTACCGTATCGAGAGGAATGCCGGTGTCTGCACCACCATATAAGCCGAGTACAGGCGCTTTTAATTCAGCAGCAATATCCACTGGATTACGCGGACTATTAGGCGTGGGTACACCGACTAAGCGCCCGTACCAAGCAACGCCAGCGCGCACCTCTGGCAAAGTAGCGGCGAGCCAGGTAATGCGACCGCCCCAACAAAAACCGGTAACACCAACTCGCTTCACATCGCCACCATGGGCTCCTGCCCAAGCTATAGCCGCTTTAATATCAGCCATTACTTCTGCGTCCGGCGTCTTGGCAACAATATTACTCATAATTTCGGCTACGGTACCAAAGGTATTGGGATCACCTGCGCGAGCAAAAAATTCTGGCGCAATCGCGAGGTATCCCAGCTTGGCAAAGCGCCGCACCACATCAGCAATATGCTCATGCACACCAAAAATTTCACTAGTCACAATGATAATCGGCAATGGAGCGGAGGATTTAGATGGGCGCGCGACATAGAGCGGTACCTTTGCACCAGCAACCAAAATTGTTTGCTCGCTGGCTTCAATCCCCGTAAAGTCTGTTTGAATCGCTGCCGCTAACACAGGCTGCGATGCGGTCACAAAACCGACACCCAGACCACTGATGGATACAGCTGAAACTGCTGAAGCAGCAGAAGCTACTGAAGTTTGCATAAATTGCCGCCGTTGATTTTGCATTTTCTTTCCTTAAATTTAGTTACCAACTATCTTGATCTATCTACTTAATGCGCCTCTTCCCTAATGCGCCTCTTCCCAATTATTGCCCATACCAATACTGACCACTAGGGGTACGCGTAATTGTGCCACTGAGCCCATTAAATCTGGCAATGCTTCACGTAAACGATCTAATTCGGCATATGGCGTATCAAATATCAATTCATCATGCACCTGCAAAAGCATACGAGTTTGTAATTGCTCTGTTTCGATCCACTGTTGTACGGCAATCATCGCTAATTTAATTAAATCGGCAGCAGTACCTTGCATTGGTGCATTAATCGCAGCGCGTTCGGCACCCTGTCGCCGCGGCCCTGAACTTTTTATTTCAGGTAGCCATAAGCGCCGACCAAAGACAGTTTCTACATAGCCGCTTTCTCGCGCCTCAAGTCGTGTGCGTTCCATATATTGTGCTACTCCTGGGTAGCGCTCGAAATAAGTATCAATGTATTGTTGCGCAGCTGCCCGCTCAATACCAAGATTACCTGCTAAGCCAAAGGCACTCATGCCATAAATTAACCCAAAGTTAATCACCTTGGCATAACGCCGTTGTTCTGCGGTAACCGTATCTAAGGGAATACCAAAGATTTCGGCTGCAGTGGCTTGATGCACATCTAAGCCAGCAGCAAAAGCAGCGAGTAAGTTTTTATCTTGCGCAATATGCGCCATGATGCGCAATTCAATTTGGGAATAATCGGCAGAAACCAACTTGCAACCTTCGGCAGCAACAAAAGCCTCTCGAATACGTCGCCCCTCTTCAGTGCGCACCGGAATATTTTGTAAATTGGGCTCGCTCGAGGCCAAGCGCCCTGTGACAGCCACCGCCTGAGAAAAATTGGTATGTACCCGTCCAGTTTTAGGATTGACCATACGTGGTAATTTTTCAATATAGGTCGACATCAACTTCGCTAAACTGCGGTAATCCAATATACGTGCAGGCAAAGGATAATCTTCAGCTAATTTTTGCAACACTTCTTCATCGGTTGATGGTGCACCTGCCGGCGTTTTTTTAATCACAGGTAATTGCAACTGGCCAAATAAAATCTCGCCAATTTGTTTGGGTGACTGAATGTTAAATGGCTGCCCTGCTAGTTTGTGTATTTCTGTCTCGAGGGATAAAAGGCGTTTACCCACGGTTTGCCCTTGCTTGGCCAATAAGGCTGTATCGACCTTAATGCCATTAGTTTCCATAATGCCGAGCACGCGCATCGCCGGTAATTCGATTTGTTGATACACATAGCAAAGCCCTGCATTTTCAGCAATTTGGGGCCATAAAAATTGGTGTAAGCGCAAGGTGATGTCAGCATCTTCAGCAGCATAGTTGCAAGCCGTGGCTAAATCGACTTGATCAAAGCCAATTTGATGTACGCCTTTGCCGCAAACTTCTTCATAGCGAATGGTCTTAATGCCTAAATGCCGCTCGGCCATACTATCCATATTGTGGGGTAAGTGCGATTCCAATACATAGGATTCCAACAAGGTATCGAATGCAATTCCCTGCAAGGTAATGCCATAGTTAGCAAAAATATGTGCATCGTATTTCAGGTTCTGCCCTACCTTTGCTTTGCTGGCATCTTCTAACCAAGGCAATAATCGCTCTAATACCCAAGCCCGGTCGAGTTGGGTTTCGCCAGTGCGATGCGCAACGGGAATATAACAAGCCTTCCCCGCCTCAACTGAAAAGGAAATTCCTACTAGCTCTGCTGCAAGCGCATCTAAGCTGGTAGTTTCTGTGTCGACCGCAACGAGTTGAGCTTGTTGAAGCTTGGCTAACCAGCGTTCAAAATGAACTTTATCAACCACGCATTCGTACTGACCTTGCAAAATATCGGCACGCACTGTCGTAGTTGTAGCCACCACACCCTCAGCAAGTTCAAGGGCTTCGCCGCTTAACTTGCCAGTATCTGGAGCCACCTCTCTTAACCACGTTTTAAAAGCATAACGCTCAAACAACTCCCGTAACTTTGACGCATCTTCTGTGCCTGCATGAAGATCATCTAAACCTGGTAAATGGGGCGATAAATCGCAGTCGGTTTTAATCGTAAGCAATTCACGGGCTCGCAATAACCACGGTAAGCTAGCGCGTAAATTATCACCGACCACGCCTTTAACTAAATCGGCTGAAGCCATTAAATTATCCAAATCGCCATACTCTGCTAACCACTTATTGGCAGTCTTCGGGCCTGCTTTGGGGACCCCAGGGACGTTATCCACACTATCACCAATGATCGTGAGGTAATCAACGATGCGTTCCGGCGGAACACCGAATTTATTTATCACGCCAGCAATATTCAAACTTTCATTGGTCATGGTATTAATTAATGAGACGGAAGAATTCACTAATTGGGCTAAATCTTTATCACCAGTAGAAATAATTGTTTCCCAACCAGCTGCACTGGCTTGGGTTGCCAACGTACCAATTACATCATCAGCTTCAACGCCTGAAACCATCAAGATAGGCCAACCCATCGCCCGCACCATCGCATGGATTGGCTCAATTTGCTTTACCAAGTCTTCGGGCATCGGTGAGCGGTTGGCCTTATATTGCGCATACATTTCATCGCGAAAAGTTTTGCCCTTGGCATCAAAGACACAAGCCAGATGATCGGCCGCAATATCTGTTCGCGCCCGCCGCAGCATATTGACCATGCCATAAATAGCCCCAGTTGGCTCACCTGCCCCATTGCGTAAATCGGGCATGGCATGAAAAGCCCGATAGAGGTAGCTAGAACCGTCAATTAATAGGAGTCTGTGTTTAGTCATACCGCAATCGTACAATCTAGTTGCCTAACACTCATAAATAGAGGATTTTAAAGATGCGCCAACATCGCTTGACCCGCCTTCTAGCAAGCTTGGCATGCCTTTTAGGCTTTTTCTGTGGTGGGTTCTTTGTAGTGCCAAACCTAGTTTTAGCGCAGCCAAACGCTGCTCAAGCGCTTAGCGCTGATGATTTACAGCAGATTAATGAAAAACCCATCTCTGCCAATGCAAAAAATACGAGTAATACTGGCGGTAAGCTCAGCCACCAGCCTGCTTTTACCCATACCAGTTCAGATGGCACGCAAATTACCGAATTTCGTGACGCACATAGCCCTACCAGCGTTCAGGTTAAAGGCGCTTTAGGAACCTACGATATGTCTCACCCGTCCTCATTAATGCCGGGCGCACGCGAGCCTGCCACCACCATCCTCAGTGTGCCAAGCTTGAGTCTGCCGCTAAAGTAAATTCGTTCGTCACTATGGCCGTTTATACCCCCCTTACCATGACAGAAATCGCACCTAGAATCGAGCGCGATTGGTCGATTGGCAAGGTAACAGGTTTACGCGGAATTCATGGGGGGATAGAAAACTCTAATTTTTTTCTGGAAGTGGCACAAGCAGGGCATCAGCAAGAATATGTACTGACGATTTTTGAGCGCTTAACTGCTCAGCAATTACCCTACTATCTTGAGCTCATGTTGCATTTGGCTAACAAAGGCATTCCGGTACCTAAACCTATCGCCAATCGCGCCGGAGAACTGCTTTTGACTCTCCATGACAAACCCGCTGCCATTGTGACTAAATTAGCCGGTCAATCCCACTTACAGCCCACTGTTGAAAATTGTGAAATGGTGGGCGTGATGCTTGCTAAGATGCATTTAGCTGGGGTGGATTTTCCGCTAGAGCAAGCCAACTTACGCAGCTTAGTTTGGTGGCAAGAGACTGTGCCAGCAATACTGCCGCATATTACTGCTCAACAGCAAATGCTACTAAAAACTGAATTGCAATTTCAAGAGGAATTTTTTTCCAGCACTGATTATGCGCAATTACCTCAGGGTGCTAGCCATTGCGATTTATTTCGCGATAACGTACTGTTTGTCGAGCAACAACAAGAAACGCAGTTAGGTGGGTTCTTTGACTTTTACTTTGCAGGTACTGACAAATGGTTATTTGATCTTGCGGTTACCGCCAACGACTGGTGTCTTGGCCCCGACCATGCCGATTTAGATGAACAGCGCCTCACTGCCCTGATGAATGCCTATCAAACTATTCGCCCCTTGGGTGCAGGCGAAAAGCGCAGCTGGTCTGCTATGCTTCGTGCTGCTGCATTACGCTTTTGGATTTCGCGCTTATGGGATTTGTATTTACCCCGCAACGCGCAAATGCTTACCGCACATAATCCTAATCACTTTGAGTTGATCTTACATAGTCGTCGCAAGCAAACAAATAATCTCTTATGAAACTAAATCGTGTTAATGCCCAGCAAGGCTATGTCTGGATTCGTCAAGGCATTTGGCTGTTTAAACAAAACCCCTTGGGTTTTTTAATGCTAGTTTTTTTATATATTTTCTTAGTCCAGCTAGCTATTTTGATTCCGATTATTGGCGTCTTTGCAATTTTACTGATTACCCCCTCCTTGCAGTTTGGTTTCATGACCGGCTGTCGCCAAACAATTCAAAAAATTCGGCTTTCGCCTTTGGTTTATTTAGTTGGGCTGCGCTCTTCGGGGCCCGTGGTACGAAAAAGACTCTTACAGCTTGGGCTGATTCACACTAGCTTAATTTTAGTCTTGAGTTTTATTGCCAGCTTCTTTGTAGACGTTCAATTACTCTTACCTGCGCTTACTGGCGATAAACCTCTGGGCATCGAGATTATCAAGCAGATGTATGTCGTCTTAAGTATTGTGGTGGCTCTCTATATTCCGATTGGGATGCTGATGTGGTTCTCACCAATTTTGGTGGGATGGGAAGATATGCCTGTAACGCAAGCACTTTTTTCGAGTTGGATTGCTTGCTGGAGTAATCGCTACGCATTTATCATTTATCTGCTTATTTGGGGCGCGCTTCTAGTGGCAGTTCCTTTACTTCTCAGTACCGTGTTTGAGGCGCTCAATATTAGAGAAGTCGGCTCATTCGTGATTGCCCCAATTTCAATGGCTTGTATGACAGTGCTGTATTGTTCAGCATTTGCTACTTGGAAAAATTGTTTTACTGATAGTGCAGCTACCGCTAACCCCGATGAGATTGGTGCTTAACTAACGGCAACGTAGCATTAGCCATGAATTCTTAATCAATCGCTGCTAACTTGGCAATACTCAATTGCAACCATTTCACACCGTGACGCTTGAAATTAATTTGAGCACGCGCATCAGCCTCTAGGCCCTCGAGGGCAGTAATACGCCCCTCACCAAACTTTGTATGGAAAACCTGCTGGCCAACCCGAAAGGGATAAATATCTCTTGCTGGTGCAGTCATGCGGGGAATATTGCTACTCAAAGCGCTATGCGCTAGCCGAGGCTTACGCGCAGTAGGGCTTTCTTCGTAATCAAACACCTGACTGTCATCACTATCATGCGAGTAACCGCTTTTCCAGGTACTCCCTCCGCTCCGTCCTCCACCCCAACGTGCATCTTTCATTTTGGGGGTAAGCCATTTCAAACACGCTGTCGGTAATTCCTCTAAGAAACGTGACGGCATGTTGTAACGTACTTGACCATGAAGCATGCGTGATTGGGTATGTGATAAATATAAGCGTTCTTTAGCGCGCGTAATTGCCACATACATGAGGCGCCGCTCTTCCTCTAAACCATTATTTTCATTAATACTATTTTCATGAGGAAATAAACCCTCTTCAAGCCCAGTAATAAAAACCGCAGTAAATTCCAAGCCCTTGGCAGAATGGACGGTCATGAGTTGAATAGCATCTTGCCCAGCTTGCGCTTGGTTATCTCCAGCCTCTAAAGAAGCGTGCGCTAAAAAAGCGGCTAAAGGCGACATCTCTAAAGTGCCGGCATCGTTTTCACTTGGCGGTGAAGCGGCCTGCGCATTTTGCCCAAAACCCTCCTCGGCAATAAAAGCAGTGGCTGCATTTATTAATTCTTGTAAGTTTTCAACTCGATCTTGACCTTCGCGTTCGCTTAAGTAGTGCTGAATTAAACCGCTATGTTGAATTACAAACTCGACTGTTTCTGGAAGGGTGTTGTGCCGAGTTGCTTCGCGCATGTGATCGACGAGGCGCACAAAGCCACCCAAGGCCGCGCCAGCCTTGCCTTCGAGCGTGCTAGCGGCCGAGTACAAGGAACATTGTTGCAATTGCGCTGCATCTTGTAGCGCCTCAATACTTCTCGCACCAATTCCCCGCGTGGGAAAATTCACTACGCGAGAAAATGAGGTATCGTCATTGGGGTTTTCAAGTAAGCGTAAATAAGCTAGCGCATGCTTCACTTCGGCGCGCTCAAAAAACCGTAAGCCACCATAAACTCGGTAGGGCAAACCAGCAGAAAACAAATTATGTTCAATAATGCGTGACTGAGCATTACTTCGGTAAAGCAAAGCAATCTCGCTGCGACTGATACCGCCATTAATCAGCCCCTTGATTTCGTCAATGAGCCAAGCGGCTTCCATACCATCGCTCGCTGCTTCGTAAATCCGCACTGGCTCCCCATGACCTGCATCCGTGCGTAAATTTTTTCCTAAGCGCGCAGTGTTATTAGCGATTAAGTGATTCGCGACATCTAAAATATTGCCATGCGAGCGATAGTTTTGTTCTAACTTCACCATGAATGGATGAAATTGGTTTTCATATAAACGCATATTTTCTACATCGGCACCGCGAAAGGCATAGATGCTTTGGTCATCATCGCCAACCGCAAAGACCGAACTTGCACTAGCGCTAGCACGACCACCTTCATGGCCAGAAAGGAGCTTTAACCACGCATATTGCAAAGCATTAGTGTCTTGAAACTCATCAATCAAAATATGGCGAAAGCGCTCTTGATAATGGGTACGAATTGGCTCGTGGTGCTGTAATAATTCATAACTACGTAATAACAATTCAGCAAAATCAACTACACCTTCGCGTTGACATTGCTCGTCATAAGCCGCGTAAAGCTCAGCCATCCGATCTTGAAAGGCGTCACCTGAATGTAAATCTTTAGCCCGCATGCCGCGCTCTTTCGCATGGGCGATGAAGTATTGCAATTGTTTGGGCGGGTATTTTTCATCATCGACCTTAAGCCCCTTTAACAGGCGCTTAATCGCTGACAATTGATCTTGGGTGTCGAGTATTTGAAAGGTCGATGGCAAGCCCGCATCACGATGATGGGCGCGCAATAAACGATTACATAAGCCATGAAAAGTACCAATCCACATCCCGCGGGTGTTAATGGGCAAGATCGCCGCTAGGCGAATCATCATTTCTTTGGCTGCTTTATTGGTAAAAGTGACTGCCAGCACGCTAATGGGCGAAGCTTGACCCGTTTGAATCAGCCAAGCAATGCGCGTGGTGAGCACGCGGGTCTTGCCACTTCCAGCGCCCGCCAAAATTAAAGCGGAGCGTGAACGGCCCTTTTCATCGCTTGGCGGCAGTGTGACTGCTTCGCATTGTTCGGGATTCAGGTTGGCGAGCAAGTCAGAGTACATTAGCCCAATTATAATTTGCCTCTTATGCCAAACCCTTTAAATCCCTCTGCTTCAAGCCCCATCAACCCCACCGCTGATTTAGAGTTGGCTAAATCCTATGAGCCTGGCCCCATCGAAGCCTATTGGGGCCCTGAATGGGAGCGCCGGGGTATTTCCCAAACCACTTTAGACGATCAGAAACCCAACTTCAGCATCCAACTGCCACCGCCCAATGTCACTGGTACTTTGCATATGGGTCATGCTTTTAACCAAACCATGATGGATAGCCTCATTCGCCATGCCCGTATGCAAGGTCTAAATACACTCTGGCTACCGGGTACCGATCATGCTGGCATTGCCACTCAAATTGTGGTTGAACGGCAACTAGAGGCACAGAAAATCTCACGTCATGAACTAGGGCGCGAGGCCTTTCTAAAAAAAGTTTGGGAATGGAAAGATACCTCTGGCTCAACCATTACTCGGCAAATTCGCCGTCTTGGCGCATCTATTGACTGGTCGCGTGAATATTTCACCATGGACGACAAAATGTCGGCCGCTGTAGTTGAGGTCTTTGTTCGCCTTCATGAGCAAGGTTTAATTTATCGTGGCAAACGTTTAGTGAATTGGGATCCGGTTCTAGGTACCGCCGTTTCCGATCTCGAAGTTGTGAGTGAAGAAGAAGCTGGCAGTCTGTGGCATATTCGTTATCCATTAAGTGATGGGTCGGGCGAATTAATCGTCGCTACAACTAGACCAGAAACTTTACTGGGCGACGTTGCGGTGATGGTTAACCCAGAGGATGAACGTTATCGTCACCTCATTGGGCAAATGGTGAATTTACCCTTGTGTAACAAAACCATTCCCATCATTGCTGATAGCTATGTTGACCCTGCCTTTGGAACTGGCGTTGTCAAAGTAACTCCTGCGCACGACTTTAATGACTACGCCGTGGCCCAACGCCACCAACTACCGCTCATTACGATTCTGACACTCGATGCCAAGATTAATGAAAATGCTCCCAAAATCTACCAAGGCCTAGATCGCTTCGCCGCTCGCAAGCAAATCATTGCCGACTTAGAGTCTGCAGGTTTAATGGCCGAAGTGAAACCGCACACCTTAATGGTACCCCGTGGTGATCGCACCCAAACCATTATTGAGCCGATGCTGACCGACCAATGGTTTGTTGCAGTCTCTAAACCGAGCGCTGACAACCTCTATCAACCTGGTGCGTCAATGGCCAGTGCCGCATTGCATGCCGTCACCAGCGGAACAATTCAGTTGGTGCCTGAAAATTGGAAGAGCACGTATACCCAGTGGCTGGAAAATATTCAAGATTGGTGTATCTCTAGGCAGTTGTGGTGGGGCCACCAAATTCCTGCTTGGTATGGTTCTGAAGGGCAAATATTTGTGGCGCGCAATGCTACTGATGCGCAAGCCAAAGCCAGCGCTGCTGGTTACACCGGACCCCTGCAGCGCGACTCCGATGTACTTGATACCTGGTTTAGTTCAGCCCTAGTACCCTTCAGTTCATTGGGTTGGCCGCAAGCAACCGCAGAGCTTAAGCACTTTTTACCTTCCTCGGTCTTGGTTACTGGCTTTGACATTATTTTCTTTTGGGTTGCGCGCATGGTAATGATGACTTGCCACTTTACTGGGCAAGTACCTTTTCATACGGTCTATGTGCATGGCTTAGTGCGCGATGCTGAAGGCCAAAAAATGAGTAAGTCGAAAGGGAATACCTTAGATCCAATCGACCTCATCGATGGGATTGAATTGGCTGCCCTCGTCGATAAACGAACTACTGGCCTGATGAACCCAAAGCAAGCAGCAAGCATCACTAAAAAAACCCAAAAGGAATTTCCCGATGGTATTCCAGCCTTTGGTACTGATGCCTTACGCTTTACCTTTGCCTCGCTTGCGTCGCTGGGACGGAATATTAATTTTGATCAAAAACGCTGCGAAGGCTACCGTAATTTTTGTAACAAACTCTGGAATGCCAGCCGCTTTGTTTTAATGAACTGCCCTGGCGATGACGCAGCCAATGGTTTTGCGCCTTGTGATAATCAATGTGGTCCCGAAGGCTATCTCGATTTTTCTCCCGCCGATCGCTGGATTGTCTCGTTACTGCAAAAGACAGAGGCAGAAGTTGCTAAAGGTTTCACGATATATCGCTTTGATAATGTCGCCAGCGCGATTTATCAATTTGTCTGGGATGAATATTGCGATTGGTATTTAGAGCTCGCAAAAGTTCAGTTACAAACTGGCACGCCTGCCCAACAACGCGCTACTCGCCGTACGCTCCTACGGGTGCTGGAAACAATCTTGCGTTTAGCCCACCCGCTCATTCCATTTATTACCGAAACCCTCTGGCAATCCGTTGCTCCAAAGGCTGGTAAGGAACTGAATCAGCAAGCCAGCCAATCGATTGCTTTGCAGCCCTATCCCATCAGTCAGCCAGAAAAAATTGATGCCACTAGTGAAGCGTGGATGGCGCAAGTTAAAGCTATTACGGATGCCTGTCGTAATCTGCGCGGTGAAATGCAAATATCACCGGCACAAAAAGTGCCCCTGTGGATTTGTGGACCGTCAGCTTTTTTAAACCAAGCAACCCCCTATTTAATGGCCCTCGCTAAATTATCAGAAGTGCGCATCTTTGCTGATGAAGCTAGTCTCGAAAGCGAAGGGGCGGGTGCGCCTATTGCCTTAGTTGGTGAAATTAAATTACTACTTAAAATTGAAGTTGATTTAGCTGCGGAGCAAATACGCATTAGCAAAGAATTGGTGCGCATTGCTAATGAAATTGATAAATGTCACCAAAAATTGAATAATGAAAGTTTTGTTGCGCGGGCGCCAGACGAGGTAGTTGCGCAAGAAAAACAGCGGCTTGCCGCCTTTGAACTCAACCATGAAAAATTGGCTGCCCAACTGCTGCGTTTAAAATCATCTTAAATACTTTTTAGAAGCGAACTTTATGAGCAATGCCAAGTTAAAACCCGTTAGCAAAGCAGTATTTCCAGTTGCCGGCTTGGGCACGCGGTTTTTACCCGCTACTAAGGCCAGTCCTAAAGAAATGCTCAATATTGTCGATAAGCCACTAATTCAATATGCGGTTGAAGAAGCCATTGCAGCTGGCATTACCGAAATGATTTTTGTCACTGGCCGCAGCAAGCGCGCTATTGAAGACCACTTCGATAAGGCATATGAACTTGAAGCCGAACTTGAGGCTAAAAATAAAACTGCTTTACTCGAAATCGTACGTAATGTGAAACCGAGTCATGTCGATTGTGTATATGTGCGTCAACCTGAAGCTTTGGGTTTAGGTCACGCGGTACTATGTGCCGAAAAATTAGTACGCGATGAGCCCTTTGCGGTGATCTTGGCAGATGATTTACTGGTTGGTGAGCCAGCCGTATTGGCACAAATGTTGGCAGTGCATGATAAATATCAGGGCTCTGTTTTAGCAGTAGAAAAAATTAATCCCGCGCAAAGTAGTTCTTATGGCATTGTGGCTGGCACTCTTACTGACCCTGGCGTACATCGCTTAACGGGCATTGTGGAAAAACCGCTACCGCAAGATGCGCCGTCAAATTTAGCGGTAGTGGGCCGTTATGTACTTTCTTCCAATATTTTTAATTACATTCGTAATCTTCAGCCTGGGGCTGGAGGTGAGTTTCAACTCACTGATGCGATTGCTGCCTTATTAAAAGCAGAACCCGTATATGCTTATGAATATCAAGGGGTACGTTACGACTGCGGTAGCAAATTAGGCTATCTCAAGGCAACGGTAGATTTTGCTCTACGCCATCCTGAAGTCAGTAGCGAGTTTGCCGCCTTTCTTAAACAACGCTAAGCTTCACACAGGGCTTCTTGCTTCACTGCGACTGGTAAATAATTTAGCGGCGTTTGAGGTAAAAAACAAAAGTATCGTTAACTACCTCTGTAGCAATTAATTGATTGCCAGTTTGTTTGGCAAACGCTGGGAAATCATGTTTTGCTCCGGCATCGGTGGCGGTAATTTTGAGGACTTCTCCCGACTGCATATCGGCCAGGGCTTTTTTAGTGCGTAAGATGGGTAATGGGCAATTCATCCCAATGGCATCAACTTCACGATTGGCAATCGGCAGCTCATTGAGGGTTAGCTCATTAAAAGTGGCTTGATTTTCGCTCATACTATTTAATCTACAGTTTTTTCTGCAGTTTTCTCTCTAATCCATTGTTGTACGCTGGCTAAGGCCGCCGGCAAGGCACTTGGCATTGTACCGCCTGCCATCGCCATTTCGGCTTTACCGCCGCCTTTTCCGCCCACCTGCTGAGCCACAAAATTCACTAAATCGCCGGCTTTAATGCGACTGATTGTATTGGCTGTGACCCCCGCGATCAAACTGACCTTATCCCCTTGCACCGAGGCTAAAACGATCGCAGCAGTTCTCAATTTGGCTTTTAAAGCATCTAAGGTTTCACGTAATACCTGCGCATCGGCACCATCGAGGCGGAGCGCTAAAACCATCAGGCCATTTATCTCAATTGCCTGGGCCGCAAGTTCATCGCCCTGACTAGCAGCCAGCTTAGAGTTCACTCGCTCAAGCTCGCGCTCGGTTTGCCGTAAAGCATCTTGCAGTTGTGCTACCCGAGTTGCAAGCTCATTGGGATTGGTCTTTAATAAATGCGCTACCGCGAACATTTGATCTTCTAAGTTTTGTAAAAAGTGGAGTGCGTTATTGCCGGTGACTGCCTCGACCCTGCGAATTCCAGCGGCCACACCCGATTCTGAGGTTACCTTTAAGCTTCCAATATCACCAGTGCGGCCCACGTGGGTGCCTCCGCACAACTCTTTTGAGCTACCAATTTCCAACACCCGTACTTCAGCGCCGTATTTTTCACCAAACAGCATCATCGCCCCGGTTTTTTGCGCATCTTCGAGTGACATCACTTGTGCTGAGGTTGCGGTATTGGCAAGAATTTCTCGATTCACGAGCGCTTCAATTTGTCTTAACTGAGCTGGGCTTATAGGTGCATGGTGAGTGAAGTCAAAACGGGTTTTGCTAGCATCAACCAAAGAACCCTTTTGCATTACATGGTCACCTAAGACTTCACGCAATGCTTTGTGCAATAAATGGGTGGCGCTGTGATTGCGCATGGTGTCTTGGCGATGGACAATATCGACTAGCGCTTTTAACGAGTCGCCAACGCACAATTGCCCCTCTAATACCTCACCTTGATGACCAAATACATTAGCTTGAATCTTAAACGTATCGGTAACCTCAAAACGAGAACGTTCATTCCGTAACTCACCACGATCGCCAACTTGACCGCCCGACTCGGCATAAAAAGGGGTGTGATCGAGCACTACTACAGCGTTATCGCCAGCAGCGACAGACTGCACCGCAACCCCATCAAGATACAGGGCAGTAATGGTGTTGCTATCACGTTGGAGTTGCTCATACCCATGAAATTCGGTTGGCTTTCCAGCATACGTCAGACCTTGCGTCATTTTAAATTGCCCTGCCGCACGGGCTTGATTACGTTGCGCCTGCATGGCCAACTCGAAGCCAGCGACATCGACAGTAACGCCACGCTCCCGACAGATGTCGGCAGTTAAATCTAAGGGGAAACCAAAGGTATCGTGTAAACGAAAAGCAGTTTCACCGTCAATATTGGTGGCATTGTTTGCTAAAGCGGCTTCTAAAATTTCCATGCCATTGGCAATCGTTTGAAAAAAGCGTTCTTCTTCTTGTTTGAGAACATCACTGACTTTATCTTGTGCATTACGCAACTCGGGGTATGCATCGCCCATTTCAGCAACTAAGGCAGGTACCAACTGATATAAAAATGGTTGCCGCGCACCTAATTTAAAACCATGGCGAATTGCCCGCCGCGCAATGCGGCGCAACACATACCCACGACCCGCATTTCCGGGTATCACGCCATCGACAATCACAAAACTACAAGCGCGAATATGGTCGGCAATAACCTTCAGTGAAGGGCTATTGGCAGCGCAATTTTGGCCGCCAGCCCCATCGACTGCGGCTTTCGCCGCTTTCAGTAAATTAACAAATAAATCGATTTCATAATTAGAATGGACTTTCTGCAACACCGCTGCAATCCGTTCCAGACCCATGCCCGTATCAACACTTGGCTTGGGTAGAGGATGCATATTGCCCGCTTCATCGCGATTAAATTGCATAAAAACATTATTCCAAATTTCAATAAAGCGATCGCCATCTTCATCGGGACTACCAGGCGGCCCGCCAGGAATGTGTGCGCCGTGATCATAAAAAATTTCTGTACACGGACCACAAGGGCCGGTATCTCCCATCATCCAAAAATTATCGGACGCATAGCGCGCACCCTTGTTATCGCCAATGCGGATAATGCGTTCTGCAGGGACACCAATTTGTTGATGCCAAATAGCGTAGGCCTCTTGATCTTCGGCATAAACCGTAATTAACAATTTTTCTTTTGGTAACTTAAATACTACAGTTAATAATTCCCAGGCAAATTGAATTGCATCCTGCTTAAAGTAATCACCAAAAGAAAAATTGCCGAGCATCTCAAAGAAGGTATGGTGCCGAGCGGTGTAACCCACGTTGTCTAAATCGTTATGCTTACCCCCCGCCCGAATACACTTTTGGGCGGTAGTTGCCCGACTATAGGAGCGCTGATCAAAGCCCAAGAAAACATCCTTAAATTGATTCATGCCGGCATTGGTGAACAGTAAGGTCGGATCATCTCCGGGCACCACCGGGCTAGAAGGAACGATTTGGTGCCCTTTGCTGGCAAAGAAATCAAGGAAGGCTTGGCGAATTTGGGAAACTTTCATGACAATAATTATCGCATTGGCGTTCACGCGCGCCCTAAATTAGGGCAAACCCTAGATGTTTTGGCTAGCAACGCCCATCAGCGTGCCTTACAATCGCTCATCAATATATAAAAAATGGTCACTTGATAATTAGACCAACTTGGAGCGCACTTTGAAAATACACAATCAACAAGATTTTGCCGCTGGCTTTATGTATATCGTCGTCGGCTTATTTTTTGCCAGCCTCGCTACTGGTTATCAAATGGGAACTGCCGCCAAAATGGGGCCTGGTTATTTCCCCTTTTGTTTAGGCATGCTCTTGGCTTTAATTGGCTTAGTCGTTTTGCTGAGTGCTGTCACCAAAAAGGCAGCTGACGTCAAACTAAAAAAATGGGATCTGAAAAGCGTCATTTGGATTACAGGTGCAGTAGTTCTTTACGGCGTACTACTAAGCACTATGGGATTTTTTGTTGCCCTCTTGGCCCTTGTTTTTGTTTCGGCCTCGGCTAGCCATGAATTTAAGTGGAAAGGTACCGTTATTAATGCCCTTATCTTACTGGTCTTCACGTATCTTGCTTTCGTAGTTGGGCTCAAGCTACAGTTTCCGCTGTGGCCTTTCTTCCTTAATAATTAACCGCAAAAGCCTAGGACACTGATATGGATCTGCTGAATAATTTAGCGCTGGGTTTTTCAACCGCATTAACCTTTCAAAATTTAATTTACTGTTTTCTGGGATGCTTGTTGGGCACCTTAATCGGCATTTTGCCTGGCCTTGGCCCCATTGCCACTATTGCCATGTTATTGCCAGCAACGTATGCATTACCCCCCATTGCTGCCCTCATTATGTTGGCGGGTATTTATTATGGCGCGCAGTATGGCGGCTCAACTACAGCCATCTTATTGAACATTCCCGGAGAAACATCTTCGGTTGTAACTGCAATTGATGGCTATCAAATGGCGCGACGAGGGCGAGCTGGAGTAGCGCTCTTTACTGCTGGTATGGGTTCATTTTTTGCCGGTTGCGTAGCGACTTTTATTTTGGCTGCTTTTGCCGCCCCACTTTCACAACTAGCCTTTAAGTTTGGTCCGGCTGAGTACTTCTCGCTGATGGTATTGGGTTTAATCGGTGCCGTGGTTTTAGCGTCGGGCTCTCTCATTAAAGCGATTGGCATGATTATTTTGGGCTTGCTCATGGGTCTTGTTGGTACCGACGTGAACTCCGGCGTGTCACGCTATGCCTTTGATGTGCCTGAACTGAGCGATGGTATTGGCTTTGTCAGTATTGCCATGGGTGTATTTGGCTTTGCTGAAATTATGATGAACTTAGAGCAAAAAGAAAAGCGGGAAAGTTTTTTAAATAAAGTGACTACCCTTATTCCAACATGGGATGATGTTAAGCGAATGGTGCCGTCAATCTTACGGGGAACGACAATAGGCTCGGTCTTGGGAATTTTGCCAGGCGGCGGTGCTGCTTTAGCTGCTTTTGGAGCCTATTCGGTTGAAAAGAAAACCTCAAAACACTCAGCTGAATTTGGGCAAGGTGCTATTGAAGGTGTTGCTGGCCCAGAAAGCGCGAATAATGCTGCAGCTCAAACTTCCTTTATTCCTTTGCTGACTTTAGGTATTCCACCCAATGCGGTGATGGCATTAATGGTGGGCGCGATGACCATTCACAATATTCAACCAGGTCCACAAGTGATGACCAGCAACCCTGCTTTATTTTGGGGCTTGATTGCGTCGATGTGGATTGGAAACCTGATGTTAATTTTGCTCAATTTACCGCTCATTGGTATGTGGGTGCAGATTTTGAAAATTCCATATCGTTTTCTTTATCCCGCCATTTTGGTTTTCTGTTGTATCGGGGTTTACACCGTTAACAATACAGTCTTTGACGTGTACATCACCGCTACCTTTGGTGTTATTGGCTACCTATTTTTTAAACTGGGTTGCGAACCCGCGCCGCTTCTATTAGGCTTTGTATTGGGCCCGATGATGGAAGAAAATTTCCGCCGCGCCTTATTACTCTCGCGAGGGGATTTTTCAACCTTTATTACCCGTCCACTTTCGCTGGGCCTCTTGGTGGCAGCAGCTTTAATGGTCGTGATTGTTGCTCTACCTGCGATCAAAAAAGGACGTGAAAAAGTCTTCGTCGAAGAGCTTTGACTTATCCTTACCTTCTCATCAAGCCCGCAGCCATCTGCGGGCTTTTTTCTTTCTCGAGTAGCGATCTTCTCTACAATTAGCGAATGTCACCAGAAAGCCCTAAAAATACCACCTCTAATAAGACAAAAGCGATAGCCGCTGAACCCTCTAATTTTCTTCGCCAAATTATCGAGCACGATTTAGCGCAACCCTTATACCAACAGCGTCCACTTCGTCACGATGCTGACGGTAATGCCTTACCCCCACTGATTACCCGCTTTCCTCCCGAGCCTAATGGCTATTTACATATTGGGCATGCTAAAAGTATTTGTCTCAATTTTGGTCTAGCTGCTGAATATCAATCACGCGCAGGGGGTGCGCGTTGCAATATGCGCTTAGATGACACTAATCCAGTAAAAGAAGATGTTGAATACGTCGATAGCATTTTAGATGCGGTACGCTGGCTTGGTTTTGATTGGGAGGCAAATGGTCAAACCCATTTGCATTACGCCAGTGATTATTTCGCACAGCTCTATCAATTTGCTGAAGTTTTAATCGAACATGGCAAAGCGTATGTTGATAGCCAAACAGCCGATGAAATTCATGCTAAACGGGGCAATTTTAATCAAGCGGGACAAAATAGTCCTTATCGTAATCGCAGTGTAGAAGAAAATTTGCAACTTTTTCGCGCGATGCGGGCGGGTGAGTTTAGCGATGGACAGCATGTGCTTCGTCTAAAAATTGAGATGCAACACCCCAATATCGTCATGCGCGATCCAGTCATTTACCGCATTCGCCATGCGCATCACCATCGAACTGGTGACCAATGGTGTATTTATCCTTTATATGATTTTACCCACTGCATTTCAGATGCCCTCGAATTCGTGTCACATTCGATTTGTACCTTAGAGTTTGAAAATAATCGACCGCTCTATGATTGGATTCTGAACACCCTAAAAGAAGCCGGCGTCTTTAGTGATCCACTACCGCATCAGCACGAATTTGCGCGCCTCAATTTAACCTATACCCTCACTAGTAAACGTAAATTACTGCAATTAGTCGCAGAAAAATGTGTCGATGGCTGGGATGATCCACGGATGCCAACCATTGTGGGTATTCGTCGGCGCGGCTATACCCCTGAAAGTCTCCGCTTATTTTGTGAACGAATTGGCGTCTCGAAAGCCGACAGCTGGATCGATATGAGTACCTTAGAACAGGCTTTACGAGATGACCTAGATGCCAAGGCGCCGCGGGCTACTGCGGTACTAAAACCGTTAAAACTAGTGATCGAAAACTTTCCTGAAAATGGTTCTGAAGCCTGCTCGGCCCCACGTCATCCGCATCATCCTGAATGGGGTAAACGTGAATTTAACTTTACGCGTGAAGTTTGGATCGAGGCCGATGACTTTATGCTCGAACCCGTGAAGGGCTTTTTTCGACTTTATCCGCCCAGCAATGACCAAGCTGGTGGGCGCGTGCGACTACGCCATGGTTTTGTGATTGAATGTACTGGAGTTGAATTGGATAGCAATGGCCAAGTCAAGCAAGTGAACGCGCGTTATTTTCCCGATAGCAAGAGTGGTACCCCAGGCTCAGACAACTATAAAGTGAAGGGTAATATCCATTGGCTTAGCGTTGCTGAGGCTCTCGCTGTTGAGGTACGTCTTTATGATCACCTGTTTACTGAACCTCATCCCGATAGCGGAGAAAATAATTTTCTCGCTCACCTCAATCCAAATTCAAAACAGATTATTACTGCATACCTCGAACCCAGCATGAAATCAGTCCAAGCCGGCGAGCGTTTTCAGTTTGAACGTCATGGCTACTTTATTGCAGATGCCATCGACTCACAAGCTGGAAAGCCAATCTTTAATCGGACGGTGGCACTAAAGGATACTTGGAAATAAAACTGGCAACATTGGGATAGCGTAAAGCAATCTTTAACTCTTTCAGACGGGTATTACTCACCCGCCGTGACTCACGCAGAAATGACCAGAGCATTGGGCTCACTTTTTCCTTGACGGCAGCAGCGGTTAAACGTGGCGGCCGCTCAAGCTGATAAGCATCGGCAACTTGATCAAAATAATCGCCCATTTTCAGCTCTTCACCATCACAAGCATTGATGATGCGCTGGGGACGCCCACGAAATACTGCCGCGCAAATCAGGCGGGCTAAATCATCGCTCTGAATATGGTTTGAATAAGCATCTTCAGCGGCTAATAAAGCGGGGGTTCCCGCCTTCATGCGCTCGATGGGCAATCGGTTGAGGTCGTAAATACCAGGCACCCGCAAAATCGTCAACCTTGCCCGCTGAGTTAAAGCAAAAGTCCGTAATACCTGCTCAGCATCGACGCGGCGCTTCGCGCGCTCACTTTGTGGGTCTATGGGGCTTGTTTCATGCACCCAAGAGCCATTGGCGTCACCGTATACCCCTGTGGTACTGACATAAATCAAGCGCCTGACGACACCGCCACCTTGGGCTAAAATTCGCAGTAGATTGCGGGTTCGACGATCTTGATTACCTGAGTTAGGCGGTGGTGCTAAATGAATGACGGTTTCTGCTAATCCACTCAGACGCCATAAGCTCTCAGGCTGATCAAGATTACCCAAAATAGGCAGTGCTCCTGCTTCTCGCAATGCTGGAAAACGCGTTAACTGAGAAGTTAGCGCAAAAATATGAAAAGCCGGTGCTAACTGCTTAACAACTCTTAGCCCTATATCTCCACATCCCACGATCAGGAGTCTAGGCTTAGCAAATGGGTGGGTGGCCTTACGCATGAGTTATATCGTACCGATTTATTGAAAGGAATGGGTTTTGGGGCATCGCGTCACACTGAAAGCTAGCGGTAAGGAGTTTATGGTCAACCAAGATGAAACTATTTTAGAGGCCGCCCTACGCCAAGGAATTAACTTACCTTACGGCTGCAAGAATGGTGCCTGTGGTTCTTGTAAGGGAAAAGTGATTTCAGGCCAAGTACAGCATGGCGAACATAGTGAGAGCGCTTTGAGTCGCGCTGAAGAATTAGCGGGTATGAGTCTGTTTTGCTGTGCACAAGCTACAGCCGATCTCATGATTGAAGTACGTGAAGTACAAGGGGGTAGTGATTTACCCGTTCGTAAAGTGCCCTGTCGCGTTAACACAATTACCCGCCCCACCACTGATGTGGCAATTTTGCAATTACAACTGCCGGCAGCTGAACGCTTTCAATATTTAGCTGGCCAATATATTGAATTTTTACTTAAAGATGGTCAGCGCCGCGCTTACTCTTTAGCCACTGCTCCCGAACACGATGGACCGCTTGAAGTGCAAATTCGACATTTGCCAGGCGGCATCTTTACTGATTTTGTGTTTGGACACAATCAGCCTAGTAGCGGCGCCACTAGCTCCAGCGCCTTCCCTACCCCATTTTTGCAAGAGAAAGCCATTTTACGTTTTGAAGGGCCCTTAGGTAGTTTCTTTTTGCGTGAAGAATCGACTAAACCCATCCTCTTTTTAGCAGCAGGCACGGGTATTGCCCCCATTAAGGCCATCATTGAACATATGCTTGCCAAAAAAATTCAGCGGCCTATCAGCCTCTATTGGGGTGGCCGGCGACCCACCGATCTTTATCTTGATGCACTGTGTAAAAGCTGGGCAAGCACCATCCCCGACTTTCACTATATTCCCGTTGTTTCAGATGCAATACCAACCGACCAGTGGCAAGGGCGAACGGGTTTTGTGCACCGTGCGGTGATGGCTGATTATCCTAGTCTGAAGGCCATGCAGGTTTATGCCTGTGGGGCACCAATCATGGTCAATGCAGCGCGAAGTGACTTTATTACCCAATGCCAATTACCTGAAGCCGAATTTTTTGCCGACTCGTTCACCAGTGCCGCCGATTTATCGCGCAGCTTAGATGAAACCGTTTCATAATTCAATTTTATTTAATTCAATTACTGCTCTCGCCTCATGACCAATACACCGCTTAATACAGCCGCCGTTATGTTTATCACCCCACGCCCAGAATTGGTGATGGTGCAAGGTGAGGGGTCTTGGCTAACCGATCAAAACGGCAAGCGCTATCTCGACTTTATGCAAGGTTGGGCCGTAAATTGCTTGGGACATGCCAATCCTGGCATGATTGCGGCGCTAAATAGCCAAGCCAAATTGTTAATTAGTCCTAGCCCGGCTTTTTATAACGAACCCATGCTGCGTTTAGCAAATTTACTCACTGCACATAGTTGTTTTGATAAAGTTTTTTTTGCCAATAGTGGCGCTGAAGCAAATGAAGGCGCGATTAAGCTAGCGCGTAAATGGGGGCAACTCAATAAAGCAGGCGCCTTTGAAATTATTACCTTTGATCATGGCTTTCATGGGCGCACTCTAGCTACGATGAGTGCTTCTGGCAAACCGGGCTGGGATAGCATGTTTGCTCCCCAGGTCGCTGGCTTTCCGAAGGCCAATCTCAATGATCTGAGCTCGGTCATTGCCTGCATTACCGATAATACCGTGGCAGTAATGGTAGAGCCGGTACAAGGTGAAGGTGGCGTGATTCCCTGTACGCCTGAATTTATGCAAAATTTACGCCAACTCACGCAAGAGCGCAATATCTTATTGATAGTAGACGAAGTGCAATCGGGCAGCGGGCGAACCGGCAGCTTATTTGCTTATGAACAATTTGGCATTAAGCCCGACATCATGACTTTGGGTAAAGGGATTGGTGGTGGTGTACCCCTTGCTGCCCTCTTGGCGACCGATGCCGTAGCTTGCTTTGTCGCTGGCAATCAAGGTGGCACCTACAATGGCAACCCCCTAATGACAGCGGTAGGTATTAGTGTGGTTGAACAACTATTAGCTCCCCAATTTTTAGCGCAAGTACAGGCCAAAGGCGAGTTATTGCGTAATGAATTGCGTCAACTCGTTGCAGAATTTCAGTTAGAAGGTGAGCGCGGCATGGGTCTGTTACGGGCCTTAATGTTGGGCCGTGAGATTGGCCCTAAATTAGTAGAAATGGCTCGTGATCAAAATCCAGTAGGACTGTTGATTAATTCTCCACAGCCTGATTTATTGCGCTTTATGCCCGCCCTCAATACCAGTGACGACGACATTCGCTTAATGGCTTCAATGCTACGCGGATTACTCAAGCAATTAGCTTAAGCCCTTATTCGCCCAAGTAGGCCTGGCGGACTCTGGTATCGGCCATGAGCTCTGCACCAGATCCAGTCAAGGTAATCAGTCCGCTTTCCATGACATAAGCTCGTTGGGCAAGCTGCAAGGCTAAACGCGCATTTTGCTCTACCAATAAAATGGTGATTCCAGTTTTAGTTAAAGAATGAATCACATTAAAAATGGTTTCCACCATCAGTGGTGCTAGACCCATTGATGGTTCATCTAACAATAATAATTTCGGTTGCGCCATTAGCGCCCTGCCCATCGCTACCATCTGCTGTTCTCCGCCAGAAAGCGTGCCAGCCATTTGCGTGCTGCGCTCTTCTAAGCGCGGGAAAAAAGTGTAAACCTGATCTAAAAGGCGCTTAAATTCAGCTGGATTTTCCTGTAGAAAAGCGCCCATTTGTAAATTCTCGAAGACGTTCATACGTTTAAATACGCCACGTCCTTCGGGTACCAAACTGCAGCCCTGTTTGACTAGTTCATACGCGGGTAGATGCGTGACGATGTGACCCGCAAACCGAACCTCGCCACTACTTGCAGGAACGATTCCTGATAAGGCATTGAGGGTTGAGCTTTTGCCAGCGCCATTAGCACCAATTAAAGCCACCATTTCCCCTTGCTCTATATAAAAATCAATGCCCTTGACAGCAGATATGCCGCCATAATTCACTTTTAGGCCGCTAACCTCCAAGATATTCATGGGCTATTACCCAAATAGGCTTTAATCACCGCAGGACTGTTACGAACCTCAGTTGGACTCCCAACGGCAATGGTCTTGCCGTAATCCAATACCGTGAGGCTATCGCAGATACCCATCACCAAACTAACATCATGTTCAATTAATAGAATGGTTTTGCCATCAACCCGAATTTGCAACAGTAATTCACGTAAAGCTAATTTTTCAGTCGCATTCATCCCCGCTGCAGGCTCATCGAGCGCCAATAACAAAGGGTCAGTAGCTAAAGCGCGAGCAATTTCTAAGCGGCGTTGATGCCCATACGATAAATTGATGGCAGTATGATCAGCAAAATCGCCTAAACCAACATAGCGTAAGAGCGCAAACGATTTTTCTCTAATTGCCCGTTCTTCCTGCCGCACCTGTCGACCCCGCAAAATAGCACCAATTACCCCCGTATGTGAACGACAATGGCACCCCACCATCACATTTTCTAAAGCAGTCATCGCCCCAAACAAGCGAATATTTTGAAAAGTCCGGGCTATTCCTGCTTGCGTTACTTGGGCTACTGAATGAGGCGAATAAAATTGGCCGTTAAATTGAAAGAGCCCGCTATTAGCAGAATACAGACCCGTTATTAGATTAAAAAAGGTGGTTTTGCCTGCGCCATTCGGGCCAATTAAACCAACAATACTGCCGCTTGGCACCCTTAAACCAACGTTATCTAAAGCGTGTACTCCGCCAAAAAATTTTGATACGTTAGTAACATCGAGCAACACACTCATGACGTAGAGGCTCCCCGCTTTTGCCATATTCCTTTGGGGCGATAGAGCATAATCAAAATTAAAGCCAAGCCATAAATCAATTGGCGCATAATTTCTGCATCAACCAGGACATGCCCAAACAGCGCATTTTGTAGGGGTTGCACGACCCCACGCAACACTTCGGGAAAAATGGCTAGCAATACGGCGCCCAAAATCACTCCGGGTATATGGCCTATACCACCCAAAACTACCATCGCTAAAACTACAATCGATTCCCATAGGGTAAAGGACTCTGGTGAAACAAAACCTTGAAAAGAGGCAAATAAAACGCCCGCCACTCCAGCAAATGAAGCACCAATGGCAAACGCCAATAATTTTAAATTGCGCGTATTAATCCCCATTGCTTGGGCGGCAATTTCATCCTCACGAATGGCTACCCAAGCTCTGCCAATACGCGAATTTTGTAAACGCATGCAGATTACTGTAGCAATACATGCTAAAACGAGAAAGAGATAGAAAATTAAATATAAAGCGGGTACTTGGATAAAACCAAGGTCTAATGATTTAGCAAAAGAAATACCAAAGAGTTCGATTGAGTCGATTGCACGTATTCCCTTAGGCCCATTCGTGAGATTCATGGGTCGATCTAAATTATTTAAAAAAATGCGAATGATTTCACCAAAACCTAAAGTGACTATCGCCAGATAGTCGCCCCGTAGTTTCAGCGTTGGCACGCCTAAAATAACGCCAAATGTCGCCGCTAAGACTGCCCCAATCAAACAAGCAAGCCATATGAGGCTATGCAAACCTTCTGGAAATAATACGGCAATCGCCGCAAACGATTGGGTTAGATGAGGCGATGCCAGTAACGCAAAAGTATAGGCGCCCAAGGCATAAAATGCGATAAAACCTAAATCGAGTAAACCAGCAAATCCCACTACAACATTTAAACCTAACGCTAAAATCACATAGAGCAAAGCAAAATCCAGCACGCGCACCCAGTAATTACCGCCAACAGATCCAACGCACCAAGGCAAAATGAGGAGGCTTAACATTGCCAACCACAAAAACATGCGCCGCTGGGAAATAAAATTAAGCACGATCGGAAACTCGTTCGCCCAGTAATCCACTCGGACGCAATACTAAGACCACAATGAGCACTATGAAAGCAAAAATATCTTGGTAATTAGAGCCTAATACGCCACCAGTTAAATCGCCGATATAACCAGCTCCTAACGATTCAATTAAACCTAATAGTAGCCCCCCAAGCATCGCCCCACGGATATTACCAATGCCGCCTAAAACTGCGGCAGTAAATGCTTTCAGACCTGGTATGAAGCCCATATAAAAATTTGCATTGCCATAGTTGGTCGCTATCATGACACCAGCCAAGCCCGCCAAAGCGCCACCCAACATAAAGGTAATCGAAATAACCCGATTGGGATTAACCCCCATGAGTGCGGCAATTTTGGTTTGTTCGGCCGTTGCCCGCATGGCACGGCCTAAGCGCGTGCGCTCGACCAAGAGTAATAAAGCACACATCACTAAAAAAGCGACGGCAATAATAACGAGCTCTTTACCGGTAATTGTGACCGCACTATTAAATAATTGAATCGGTAGCGCTGGCAACAACTGCGGGTACATCAGCGGGTCACGTGACCAAACCATCATGGCAATAGTTTGCAATAAAACCGACATGCCGATAGCTGAAATCAGTGGCGCAAGCCGTGGTGCATTCCGCAATGGCCGATAAGCTACTCGCTCGATCGTGTAACTGAGCGCGGCACACGTTGCCATGGTGATTGGCAAGACCAACACTAACACCAACCAGCCAGGCAAGAAAGGGGCAAAGCCCATCAGGCCCTGAATTAGAGTGAGTGAAACCAAAGCGCCGATCATTAGCACTTCACCATGGGCAAAGTTAATAATGCCGAGTACGCCATAAACCATGGTGTAACCCAAGGCAATTAAGGCATAAATGCTCCCTAAAACTAGACCATTAACTAGTTGCTGGAGGAATGTTTCCATCCGCCCATTTACATCTTGACGATATCAAGTACCGATTTCTTTTTATCTTTATATTCGTAAAGAGAAATAACGCCATGCTGCAAATCTCCCTGTTTATCAAAGGCCACGTTACCGGTTAAGCCATTCATTTGGGTATCGGGCATGACTAACAAAATTTTATCCGCAGCAGTTGACTTCGCGCGCTTCATTGCATCTACTAAAACATAAACTGCATCATAGGTGAAGGGGGAATAAATTTGCACTTCAGTATTAAAGCGCTCTTTATAACGCTTTTGAAAATCATTGCCATTGGCCATTTTGCTCAGAGCCATGCCAGCCTCTGAGCAAGTTACATTAACCACTGCGTCACCCGCTAACTCGGCTAACTTTTCAGTACACATACCATCGCCACCCACGATCTTAGCGGTAATGCCTAACTCTTTAGCCTGTTTAGCCAAAGGCCCGCCAGTCGCATCCATGCCGCCATACATAATCACGTCAGGTTTGGACCCTTTAATTTTGGTCAAAATAGCTTTGAAATCAGTGGCCTTATTATTGCTAGCTTCACGAGCCACAATTTTAAGGCCGGCGGCTTTTACGGTTTTCTCAAACTCATCAGCCAAGCCTTTGCCATATTGAGTGGCATCGTCAATAATGGCAACCGATTTAGCTTGTAGTTTTTGTGTAACATAGTTAGCGAGCGCAGGCCCTTGCTGTGCATCTGTCGCCACCAAACGGTAAGTCGTTTTAAAACCTTGTTTGGTATATTCAGGATTGGTTGCCGAAGGTGATATTTGGGTAATACCTGCATCGCTATAAATTTTTGAAGCAGGAATGCTGGTGCCAGAATTGAGGTGGCCTACGACTCCAACCACCTTACTGTCGACTAATTTTTGCGCGACTTGGGTAGCGGTCTTTGGATCTTCAGCATCATCCTCTGGTACTAAAGTCAGGAATATTTTTTTACCCTCAATCATTAAGCCGGTTTTATTAATTTCTTCAATTGCCAAACGTGCACCATTTTCATTGTCCTTACCAAGGTGGGCAATGGGTCCAGTTAAAGGCGCAACGTGCCCAATCTTAACTTCAGTGGCATCGGCTGGAACTGCTGCAGCCGTTTTTTTATCGCTTTTGCCGCAGGCGCCCAAAAGAGATATGCAGGCAATGGCACTCACTGCAATAGTGATTTGGCGAAAGGTAAGACGCTGAGATAAAGCTTGCATATAGGTCACTCCTAATTTGAATTAATCGACTAAACTTTTTGGCAAAGAAAAAACCGTATCTTCCACTACCCCCGGTAAAGAATGCACTTTTCTTGGTCCCAATTCCTGAATACGTTGCACAATTGCCTGCGCTAAGGTTTCGGGGGCAGAAGCTCCAGCAGTCAGACCAACCCGCTTTTTACCAACGAACCAATCGGCCTGTAATTGATCGGGGGAGTCAACCATGTAGGCTGGAACCCCAAGTTTTTCAGCCAATTCACGCAAGCGATTCGAGTTCGAACTCATCTTACTTCCCACCACAATAACAACATCGACTTGCGGAGCCATAAATTTCACTGCATCTTGGCGATTTTGAGTGGCATAACAAATATCTTGTTTGCGGGGTTTTATGATTTGTGGAAATTTCTGCGTTAATGCATCAACAATTTCTTTCGTTTCATCTACTGATAATGTAGTTTGGGTAACAAAAGCTAACTTGGTCTGGGCTGGAAAACTCAGTTTAGCAACATCGGCCAAACTTTCAATTAAAAAGATACCTGCATTCACTTGGCCCATTGTGCCCTCTACCTCAGGATGACCGGCATGCCCAATCATCAATACAGTAAACCCGTCTTTACACATCTTGACAACTTCAACGTGCACTTTCGACACCAAAGGGCAAGTGGCATCATAAATTTGCAAGCCCCGCGCTGCTGCATCGCGCCGCACTTCTTGCGAAACGCCATGGGCACTAAACACCACGATTGCGCCCTTTGGTACTTCGGCAAGCTCTTCAACAAAAATTGCGCCTTTTGTACGCAGCTCCTCGACCACATACACGTTGTGCACAATTTCATGGCGCACATAAATTGGCGCCCCAAAGCGTTGCAATGCTTCATTAACGATATTAATTGCACGGTCTACTCCAGCACAAAAACCGCGTGGCTGCGCCAAGATAATTTGGTCGGAATCGGAATTCATCATTTAAAGAATAGCAATAATTTGTGCTTCGAAGGTAACGGGCTTTCCTGCCAAGGGATGATTGAAATCAAACCAAGCCCCTCCAGAGTCAATCGACTGCATGACACCCGCATATTGGGCGCCATTCGGGGCATTAAATTCCACTACATCACCCACCGTAAATGCAGGCGCATCTGCTTTGGCATTTTTCTGTAGTGCGGCCAAAGAAACCCATTGCACCAATTCTTCGTTACGCAACCCAAAACTTGCTTCTGGTGGAATCACTGTCGTTTTATGTTCACCCACTTGAAGTCCGATTAAAACATTTTCAAAACAAGGTGCAAATTGACCCGAACCCAAAAGCAAGGTCGCCGGCCGATCGCCAAAGGTATTTACAAAACTGTCCCCGTTGGGCAATCCCAAACGATAGTTCAAGGTCAAGTAGGAATTGGGCATAACCTGAGTTTTAGTCATTCTGCAATTGTAGCGACGCCTGCCCCTTTGGTGCAGGGGGCTATTAAGCAATGGCCGATAGCCCTACAGCCACGTGAAAAATTGCGTTTGGAGGGCGCCCAATCCTTAAGTGATGCTGAACTTCTGGCAATCTTTTTACGGGTGGGCGTGCGCGGTAAAAGTGCCGTGGCTTTAGCGCATGATTTATTGCAGGCATTCGGTAGCCTGGCCGCACTTTTAACCTGTAGTCTCGAAGAGATTTCCCGGCACCACGGCATTGGCCTCTCAAAATGGTCACAAATACAGGCTGCCTATGAATTGGTTAAACGAAGCCTAGAGGAGGACATTCACACTAGTGCTGCACTGACCTCGCCGCAGCAGCTAAAGGCCTTTCTACAAACCCAAATTGGGCATCTGCCGCACGAAGTGTTTCTCTGTCTTTACCTCGACTCACAAAATTGCCTAATCGAGTGCCAAGAGCTCTTTCGAGGCTCCATTACACAAACCGCTGTCTACCCTCGGGAAATTTTAAAAGAAGCCTTAAACCGAAATGCCAGCGCCCTGATCGTGGCTCACAATCACCCGAGCGGCAATCCCTTGCCGAGCGCAGCCGACATCGCCCTGACGAAAGCCCTGCATACTGCCTTGCAATTAGTTGATATTCCCCTGCTTGACCACTGCATCGTGAGTCATGCCGGTTTTTTCTCATTTTTAGATTCAGGCTTAATTAATAAGGATTAAAATGAAAGTAACCACTAACTTCTCAGACTCAAAAATGCCTTCACTGCCCGCTCCATTCTATAAAAGCATGAAGGGACTAGCCCATTTAGCCCTTTGCCTGATACAATCTACCCTTTTCGCAATTAAGGAGTCGTGTCATGGCAAAAGTTTGCCAAGTCACTGGGAAAAAGCCGATGGTTGGCAATAATGTTTCCCATGCAAACAATAAAACGAAGCGTCGCTTTTTGCCAAATTTGCAAAATCGTCGCTTTTGGATTGAATCAGAAAACCGCTGGATTAGCTTACGCTTGACCACTGCTGGTTTGCGCTTAATCGACAAGAATGGCATCGATGCTGTACTCGTTGATTTACGTGCTCGTGGCCAAATTTAAGGGAGTTCAAAATGGCTAAAGGCGGTAGAGAAAAAATTAAGTTGGAGTCTTCAGCTGGTACTGGACACTTTTACACCACCACTAAAAACAAGCGCACTAAACCTGAAAAATTGGAGATCTCGAAGTTTGATCCCACGATTCGCAAGCATGTGCCTTATAAAGAAACAAAACTAAAGTAATTTAGTTTGGCAATAAAAAACCCGCAAAGTTAATCAACGATGCGGGTTTTTTTATGGGGTATGAAGAGTTTAAGCGTAGCGCCGTAAGCGTAAAGAAAAATCTCTTAAGCTTGTTAAGCCACTGGCCTCGGCCTGATGACACCAGGTGCGCAGTTGCGCAACTAATTGCTCGCCAGTAGAGTTTGAACGCTGCCAAATGGCTTGTAAGTCGCGACGCATTTCAATCATGATGCGCAATTGCGGGTTACTGGCCATTAACTCTTCGAGTTTGCTTTTTTCTGCTGGAGTCAGACGTGCTTCATCTTTACCAAGCCAACTGCGGGCATCTTTTAAATGCGTAGCAACCACTTGCATATGCTGCATTTCATTCTTAAAAAAGCGTCTTAGGGTCTTGCTATAGCGGTCCATTATCTCGTAACGATTGGCAATGATTGCCTCTAGGGTATCTTGATCTGCGGGGCGCACGGGCACTAGTACTGGCTTGGGTGGCGTTTTTTTCACTGTTGCCATACCTACTGCGCTAAGCATGCGAATATAGAGCCAGCCAATATCAAACTCGTACCACTTATTTGAAAGCTTGGCACTTGAGGCGAAGGTGTGGTGATTGTTATGGAGCTCTTCACCACCAATCAAAATTCCCCAAGGCACGATATTGGTAGAGGCATCTTCACAATCAAAATTTCGATAGCCCCAAAAATGACCAATGCCATTAATTACGCCCGCGGCTGTAATTGGAATCCAGAGCATTTGTACGGCCCAAACAGTTGCGCCAATCGCGCCAAATAAAAAGACATCGATGATCAACATTAAACCGACGCCTTGCCAAGAAAATTTGGTGTAAATATTTTTTTCAATCCAGTCATCGGGCGTACCATGTCCAAATTTACTTAAGGTTTCTGGTTTATTTGCCTCTGCTTTATAAAGCTCAACCCCGCGCAAAAGCACGGTTTTAATTCCCACGATTTGAGGGCTATGGGGGTCTTCAGGAGTTTCGCAACGCGCATGGTGTTTACGGTGCACTGCCGCCCACTCTTTCGTGACCATCCCAGTAGTTAGCCAGAGCCACAGTCGAAAAAAATGTGCTGCAAGCGGATGTAAATCGAGTGCACGATGAGCCTGACAACGATGCAAATAAATGGTTACGGCTGCAATGGTGATATGGGTAGCAATTAAAGTAAACAAAACAATTTGCCACCAAGCCCAATTTAAATAGCCATGGGCAAGCCCGGCGAGTAAATTATCTGAAAGATTCTGTAAAAAGCTGGAATTCAAGCGCTTACCTCTTGGTTTATATAGTAGTTACCCTTATTTTACGCCTTGCGCCTAAAAACAGCAGCGAAGAACCCATCGGTGCCATGTAAATGCGGCCAAAGCTGCCACCAAGGGTTATCAGGACTGGTTCCTAAGGGTCTTTCCCCATCTATAAAGTGGTCTTTTAAGGCTTCGGCGGCTGGAATAACCTCAAATTCAGGGTGTTTAACTAAAAAATCTTCGGCAATCGCTTGATTTTCGGCGGGCAATAAGCTGCAGGTGCCATATACAAGACGTCCCCCTGGTTTTAATAAACGACTAGCAGATGCCAAAATGCTGGCTTGCTTCGCATTTAATTCGGCCACCCCAGCCAAGCTTTGGCGCCATTTTAAATCGGGATTGCGGCGCAAGGTGCCAATACCACTGCAGGGCGAATCAACTAAAACCCGGTCAATTTTGCCGGCTAGGCGCTTAATCTTTGCATCGTTTTCACTATCAATCCACACTGGGTGCACATTCGATAAACCGCTACGCGCTAGCCGTGGCTTTAAATTAGCCAGTCGCCGTGCTGAGGTATCAAATGCGTAAAGTCGTCCAGTTGAACGCATGATCGCACCAATTGCAAGCGTTTTGCCACCTGCACCAGCACAAAAATCAACCACCATTTCGCCGCGTTTGGGAGCGAGTAAATAGCACAGTAATTGGCTGCCCTCATCCTGCACTTCTAAATGCCCTGCTTTAAACCAAGTTGAATTTTGCAAAGCGGGCTTACCTTTAATCCGTAAACCCTCAGGTGCAAATGGGGTAGGCTCAGCTAGGTAGCGTCCACCTAAGGCATTCATCTCTTCCATGAGCTTGTCACGGCTGGTTTTCATCGTATTAGCGCGCAAATCTAAAGGCGCGGGTTTCATGAGCGCTTGGGCTAAAGCTTCACGCTGTTCAATGCCAGGCGAGGTAGCAAAAGCCTGCCACAACCACTCGGGTAAATTATTGCGCACCATCGGTGCAAGAGTGCCGTGATCGAGCTGTGCATAACGTAATAGCCATTCATATTCGCCAGGCTGCAGCACAAAAGCCAAGTCGGCTAAGGCACTTTCAGCGCGATTAGCGGAGCCTAAGCCGCCTTCAGAAAGCGCTGACATCATGCCTAATAAAGCCAAACGTCGTGCTAAGGAACCGCTGCCGCTAGCAGCAAATTGCGCCATTTCATTTTTACGCCGCAACACGGCAAAAGCACTTTCAGCAATTAAAGCGCGGTCGCGATTACCTAAGCGTGGTTCAGCGCGAAAATAGCGGCTAACTAAACGGTCAGCCGCCTCAGCAAATTTTAGAAGCTCAGGTAATAGTCGTTCTAAATGCAAGGCGTGCTGGGGCAGCGCTTTAGCATGCGAAAAATTCTTTTGTCCAACGGGTGCTGCAGCGGTCTTAGCATCTTTACGTTTAGCCCGATTAGAGCGCGCATAAGATCCGGCATTATTCCAATCGGCCTTCACAAACTGCCGCTGGCAAAAAATTGGGTTTCAGGGGGGCTTAATTTCACTTTATTACCTTCTATGCGTAAACGGTCATCAATGAACCATTTTACGGCCCGCGGATAAATCTGATGTTCTAGGCGCAAAACCCGAGCCGCTAACTGAGCCTCATTCTCGCCAGCCAACACAGTTAACTCTGCCTGACAAATAATGGGGCCTTCATCGACCCCTGTGGTCACAAAATGGACTGTGGCTCCATGCTTGTGAGCACCTGCCTCAAGCGCCCGTTGATGCGTATGCAGGCCAGCAAAGTGAGGCAATAAAGAGGGGTGAATATTCACTAATCGCCCCTCATACTGATGAATGAAGCCAGCGGTAAGAATGCGCATAAAGCCTGCTAAAACGACTAAATTTGGCTTTAATTCTTCAATCTTCGCGATTAAAGCGGCATCAAAAGTCTCGCGACTGACAAAATCGCGATGATCAATAATAAAAGTGGGAATGCCGACCTCACGGGCAAAATCAAGGCCTTTGGCTTGCGGATGGTTGGCAATTACCCCTGCAAAATGGGCTGGCCAAGCCTCTTTTTGAGCCATTTTGACAATGGCTTCAAAATTAGAACCCCGACCAGAAATTAAGCTAACAATTGATTTCATGAGCACCAATATAATTCAAGGTTACCTTGAAAGCGACTAGTGAACGTATTCCGTGGCTCAACCCAGTTTTCCGCAGGTCCCCCTTGCGCCCTTACCATTGGTAATTTTGATGGCGTGCATCGGGGACATCATGCCTTATTGAGCGAACTAGTACAAGGTGCCAAAGCGCGCCAACTGACTTCATGCGTAATGACCTTTGAGCCTCATCCCAAAGAATTATTTGCGCCGGCAAAAGCGCCGCCGCGCATTTTAAATTTACGCGATAAATTAGAAGCATTTGCGGCAATTGGCATCGAACGGGTGGTGGTGGAGCATTTCAACTCTGCTTTTGCAGCCTTGACCCCTGATCAATTTGTCAAACATATTCTGAGCGAACGTTTACGCACCCGCTGGATCTTAATTGGTGATGATTTTTGTTATGGCGCCAAACGCGCAGGCAATTTTGCTAGCCTCAAAATTGCGGGGGAGCGTGATGGGTTTGAAGTATCTGCAATGCCCACTATTGCTGACCAGCAGATTCGCATTTCTAGTTCAGCCCTGCGGGCGGCAATTGCGCAGGGTGATCTACAGCAGGCGAATAATTTACTCGGTCGGCCCTACTGCATTTCTGGGCATGTTTTGTACGGACGACAGTTAGGTCGAACCTTAGGTTTTCCAACCCTGAACATTGCCGTTGCCAACCATTTACATCGGCGCCAAACTGCGGCCAGCGGTATCTTCGTCGTGCAAGTTCATGGCTTAGGGCCACTGCCCTTGCCTGGTGTAGCCAGCTTAGGCATTCGCCCAACAGTGGAAGATGCGGGGCGCGTGCTCTTAGAAACGCACGTATTTGATTTCAAGGAAAATGTCTATGGCCGTATTGTTAAAGTAGAGCTCCTTGAAAAAATTCGTGATGAAGCTAAATACCCTGATTTAACCGCCTTGCAATTAGCGATTGAAGCTGATGCAGCTCATGCGCGCCAATATTTTCTGAAAAAAGTCTATGTCTGAAAAATCTACTGCCTACCCTGTTAATTTACTAGAAACTGCATTTCCGATGCGCGGCGATTTACCTAAACGTGAACCGCAGTGGGTGGCGCAATGGCAAAAAAATAAACTCTATGAAGCAATTCGCCAAGCCCATGCTGGGCAGCCTTTATTTATTTTGCATGATGGTCCCCCATACGCTAATGGCGATATCCATATTGGCCATGCTGTAAATAAAATTTTAAAAGATATGATCGTTAAGTCGCGCTGGCTCATGGGCTTTGATGCGGCCTATGTACCCGGCTGGGATTGTCATGGCATGCCAATTGAAATTCAAATTGAAAAAAAGTTTGGTAAAAATTTACCAGTAGCTGAAGTACAAGCTAAAGCGCGCGAATATGCCAACGTGCAAATTACCAAACAAAAAATTGATTTTGAACGCTTAGGAGTATTGGGTGATTGGAATAGTCCATACCTGACTATGGACTACCAAAATGAAGCCGATGAAATACGGGCCTTGGCAGCAATCTGGCAAAAAGGCTACGTCTATCGCGGCTTAAAGCCAGTGAACTGGTGTTTTGACTGTGGCTCTGCTTTAGCAGAAGCTGAAGTGGAATACCAAGATAAAACAGATCCGGCAGTCGATATTGGCTTTCCCTTTGATGATGCGCAGCTACCCCAATTAGCTAAAGTATTTGGTTTACCAGAGCTACCTAAAAAAATCGGTATGGCTGTAATCTGGACTACAACCCCTTGGACCATTCCAGCGAATCAAGCGCTCAATGTCAATCCTGAATTAACTTATGCCTTGGTTGATACCAGCAAAGGTCTGCTTATTTTGGCGGCTGACCGAGTCGCCGCATGCTTAACTGAATATGGTCTTGAGGGCACTATTTTGGGTACTTGCCAAGGCAGTGCACTAGAGGGTATTTCTTTCTGGCATCCGCTCGCGACGCTTGATGATGGTTATCGGCGTCTAGCGCCGATTTATCCGGCAGATTACGTGACTTTAGAAACGGGTACAGGTCTAGTGCACTCGGCCCCCGCTTATGGTGAAGAAGACTTTAAATCGTGCAAAGCGCATCAATTAGCGGATGATGCAATTTTAAATCCCGTGATGGGTAACGGCGTCTATGCCTCTTGGTTACCTCTATTTGCTGGCGAGTTTATTTGGAAGGCGAATCCAAAAATTGTTGCTGCTTTAGAGCAAGCAGGTACTTTATTAAAACAGCAAGCTTATACGCATTCCTACATGCATTGCTGGCGACATAAAACCCCCATCATTTATCGTGCTACTTCCCAATGGTTTGCCAGCATGGATAAAAAACCGCATGGCGCGACAAATGCTCACCCACTTAGTTTGCGTGAAGCGGCTTTGCTGGGCATTGAAAATACCGAATTTTTTCCAGCATGGGGTAAGCAACGCTTACACAGCATGATTGCAAATCGGCCCGATTGGACTTTATCCCGCCAACGCCAATGGGGCGTCCCAATGGCCTTTTTAGTGCATAAAGAAACGGGCCAACCTCACCCCCGCACCCCTGAATTATTAGAGCTCGTGGCTCAACGCGTTGCACAAAGCGGAATTGAAGCCTGGCAGACCATGGCGGTTACCGATCTGTTAAGTGATGATGCTGATCAATATGAAAAAAATCGCGATACCCTCGATGTGTGGTTTGACTCTGGCACTACCCATTGGCATGTGATTCGGGGCTCGCATCAAGCGCAGTTATTTACCGCTGTAGCTAAAGAACAATTTGGTGGCCCTGCAGGACGCTTAGCCGATTTGTATTTAGAGGGCTCTGATCAACACCGTGGCTGGTTTCATTCCTCGCTACTGACCGGCGTTATGCTCGACGGCAAGCCGCCATATAAGGCCCTCTTAACCCATGGTTTTACGGTCGATGGGCAGGGTCGCAAAATGAGTAAGTCGATTGGCAACGTCATTGCGCCCCAAGAAGTGGCCGATAAATTAGGTGCCGAAATTATTCGCTTATGGGTTGCCTCAACCGATTACTCAGGTGAGATGACCATCTCCGATGAAATTCTCAAACGCGTGGTTGAGAGCTATCGACGCATGCGCAATACCTTGCGATTTTTATTGGCTAATTTAGCTGACTTTGACCCAGATAAAAATGCCTTACCCCCGTCAGAGTGGCTGGAAATTGATCGCTATGCGGTGGCCTTAGCGAGTGCTTTACAAGCCGATATTCAAGCGTCTTACCAAGTTTATGTATTTCAACCCGTGGTTGCGCGGATGCTCAATTTCTGCTCAGAAGATTTGGGCGGCTTTTATCTCGATATTTTGAAGGACCGTCTTTACACTATGGCGCCCGATTCGCCTGATCGTCGTGCAGCACAAAATGCCCTCTTTCATATCACCCGTAATTTATTAAAGTGGCTTGCGCCCTTCCTTTCCTTTACGACAGAAGAAGCATGGCAAGCCTTTCCACACGGTAAAGCGGGGCCTAGTGCTTCGATCTTCATGGAAGCATTTACGCCTTTACCTGAAATTGTCGACGGCCAAGCACTAATCGCTAAATGGGCTCGCTTACGGGAAATTCGTGCGGAAGTAACCAAGGCGATTGAAATAGAACGGAGCGCCGGTTTAATTGGTTCTTCCTTGCAAGCCGAAATTCAAATACAAATAGCTGAGCCAGACTTTAGTCTATTGCAGTCACTTGGTGATGATTTGCGTTTTGTCATGATTACTTCAAGTGCCCACGTTGAGCCAAGCAATGATCCCCTTAAACCCTTAAGTATTCTCGTCCAAGCTAGCCAAAATCCAAAATGTAGTCGCTGCTGGCATCATGTCAGAGATGTTGGTGCAGACAGCAATCATCCGGAATTGTGTGGCCGTTGTATCAGTAATCTTTTTGGGGTCGGCGAAGATCGGCAATTTGCTTAAGTCAAGACAAACTCCCTTATGAGCGCCTTCTTAAATCCACTTCATCGCTATTTAATCATTGCGAGTACTGTCCTGCTTCTGGATCAGGTAACTAAGGTGGCGGCACAAATCTATCTCCCCATCGCTAGCCCCGTAGCGATCAATGCCTATCTCAATTGGTTTTTAATTTTTAACCCCGGCGCCGCTTTTTCTTTTCTTTCCCAAGCGGGTGGTTGGCAACGCTGGTTTTTTACGATTTTAGGAATTGCAGCATCAGTCGTCATCTTATGGTTTTTACGTCGTAATACGGCTGACCAAAAATTATCATGGGCCTTGAGTTTAATTTTAGGCGGAGCGATTGGTAACGTGCTCGATCGGATTTTTTATGGTGCGGTCGTCGATTTTATTGACGTACATTATGAAACTTGGCACTGGCCTGCTTTTAATGTGGCAGATAGTGCTATTTCAGTCGGGGCGGTGCTGATTGTATGGAGTGAGCTCACTAGGCCTAAAATCTAATTTCTTATGCCATCACTTACTAATAAAAAAATCATCCTTGGTATTTCGGGGGGTATTGCTGCTTATAAGTCGGCGGAATTAGCGCGCTTGTTAATGCAAGAAGGCGCTACTGTGCAAGTGGTGATGAGCGCAGCAGCTCACCAGTTTATTACTCCGGTCACGATGCAGGCTCTCACGGGCTTACCGGTTTTTACCAGTCAATGGGATGCCCGTATCGATAACAATATGGCCCATATCGAGCTCTCCCGCTCAGCTGATGCCATTCTTATTGCGCCTGCCACTGCCGATTTGATGGCTAAGTTGTCTCTGGGACTCGCCGATGATTTGGTTACGACCTTATGCTTAGCCCGCACCTGCCCATTATTGTTGGTACCTGCAATGAATTTACAAATGTGGGAACATCAGGCGACCCAAAGAAGTGTGCAGCGCTTATTAAAAGATGGCATTGGTTTGCTTGGGCCAGCCAGTGGTATTCAAGCCTGCGGAGAAACAGGTGTAGGTCGCATGCTTGAGCCCGCAGAAATAGTTGAGCATGTCTGCGCCTTTTTTCAACCCAAATTATTGCAAGGCAAACGGGTTTTAGTTACAGCTGGCCCGACCTTTGAGGCCATCGACCCAGTACGCGGTATGACCAACCGTAGCTCGGGGAAAATGGGTTTCGCTATCGCCCAAGCGGCCCTTGAAGCTGGGGCGCAAGTGCATCTTATTGCTGGGCCCTGCGCTCTCACCACCCCACTTGAGAGTGGTGGACAAATTTACCGAACCAATGTTACTTCTGGTCAAGAAATGCATGCTGCTGTCATGCAATCTCTCGATTGTGATTTGTTCTTTTCGGTGGCAGCTGTCGCCGACTGGACTATACCCAATCCTGCTAAAGAAAAAATTAAGCGCAATAGTAAAGCAAACTCCCGCGACCTTGATAGCGGTCAACCTTCATCTATGCCGCAGATTCACTTTGCGGCGAATCCCGATATTTTGCAAACTGTTGCTCAGTTCGCTAACGCTAATAAAACAGGTACCAAAAAAACCCCGCGCCCCTATTGTGTTGGCTTCGCTGCGGAAACCACCAAACTAGAACAACATGCTAGTGAAAAACGCCAACGCAAAGGTATTCCTCTGATGGTTGGTAATATTGGACCCGATACGTTTGGCAGTGATTTAAATCAACTCCTGATGATTGATGAGCGGGGTATGCAACGCTTACCGCGTGCACCTAAATTAGTATTGGCACGTTTGCTGATTCAGGCTGTCGCTAAAAAATTAGCATAATCGTCACAGGGATCTCACTATGCAATCCTTACAAGTCAAAATTCTGGATGTCCGCATGCGGGATCAAATGCCGAGTTATGGCACCCCCGGTAGTGCTGGTCTTGACTTACGTGCCTGTATCGATGAGCCGCTCGAAATTGCTTGCGGACAAACTGTGCTGATTCCCACGGGGCTGGCCATATATATTGAAGACCCGCGCTATGCTGCACTAATTTTGCCGCGCTCTGGGCTTGGTCATAAACACGGCATCGTGTTGGGTAATTTAGTTGGCTTAATTGATTCTGACTACCAAGGCCAATTAATGGTTAGCACTTGGAATCGCAGTCAAACTCCCTTCAAGCTTGAGCCAATGGAGCGATTAGCACAACTGGTAATCGTCCCTGTGTTGCAGGTAACCATTCATATCGTTGACGAGTTCACTGAAAGCAGCCGCGGTGCCGGTGGCTTTGGCAGTACAGGGCGAAGCTAAAATTTGCTTTTAGGTTTCTGCAACCGGTTCCGCATTTGATTTGCCAGCCTTACTAGCACCAGGGTTGGTAGCTGCAATCGTTAACTGCACCTTGCCATCAGCGTCAATATCAACTGCTACTTGACCGCCTTGCGCTAAGCGCCCAAACAATAATTCATCAGCTAAAGCTTTGCGTACCGTATCTTGAATAATGCGTTGCATTGGCCGCGCACCCATCAAAGGATCAAAACCATGCTTTGCTAAATGAGCCCGTAAAGCATCGCTAAAGGTAGCATCGACTTTCTTCTCATGCAATTGCTCCTCAAGCTGCATTAAGAATTTATCAACCACCCGCATGATGATGGTTTCGTCTAAGGCTTTAAACGAAACAATGGCATCTAAACGATTACGAAACTCAGGGGTAAAGAATTTCTTAATGTCAGCCATTTCATCGCCCGACTCACGTGCATTAGTAAAGCCAATAGTCGATTTCTGCATCGCTTCAGCGCCTGCATTCGTCGTCATGATGATGATGACATTACGAAAATCAGCCTTGCGCCCATTGTTATCAGTTAAGGTGCCGTGATCCATGACCTGCAAAAGAATATTGAAAATATCGGGATGCGCCTTTTCAACTTCATCCAGCAATAAAACACAATGGGGTTTCTTGCTCACAGCCTCAGTTAACAGACCACCTTGATCAAAACCAACATAACCCGGAGGGGCGCCAATTAGGCGACTTACTGCATGACGCTCCATATACTCCGACATATCAAAGCGTAAAAGCTCAATGCCCATAATGTAAGCCAACTGCTTCGCCACTTCTGTTTTACCAACGCCTGTAGGCCCAGAAAATAAGAATGAACCAATCGGCCGGTCGACTTTACCGAGACCAGCGCGCGTCATTTTGATGGCACTGGCCAAGGCTTCGATCGCAGGGTCTTGCCCAAAAACGACACTCTTGATATCGCGATCAAGCGTTTGTAATTTACTTCGGTCATCCACAGTTACCGACTGGGCAGGTATGCGAGCGATCTTCGCGACGATTTCTTCAATCTCAGGACGACCGATGGTTTTTTTCTGTTTAGATTTAGGCAAAATGCGCTGGGCTGCGCCCGCCTCATCGATCACATCAATCGCCTTGTCAGGTAAATGCCGATCATTAATATAACGCGATGAAAGCTCAGCGGCCGCTACCAATGCAGCTGAAGCATATTTAACTCCATGGTGCTCTTCAAAACGCGATTTTAGGCCACGCAAAATTTGTACTGTTTGGTCTACCGATGGCTCTACGACATCCACTTTTTGAAAACGTCGTGAGAGCGCCGCATCCTTTTCAAAAATGCCACGGTACTCAGTAAAGGTTGTAGCGCCAATACACTTTAATTGACCATTCGACAGCGCTGGCTTGAGTAAATTACTAGCGTCAAGCGTGCCTCCCGAAGCCGCACCTGCGCCAATTAATGTATGGATCTCATCAATAAAGAGGATGCCGTGCGGGTTATCTTTTAGCGCCTTTAAGACGCCTTTTAATCTTTGCTCAAAGTCACCACGGTATTTAGTACCGGCTAGCAAGGCTCCCATGTCTAAAGAATAAACGGTCGAATTTGCCAAAATATCAGGCACTTCATTACGGGTAATTCTCCAGGCTAAGCCCTCAGCAATTGCTGTTTTACCTACGCCAGCCTCACCTACCAATAAAGGATTATTTTTACGGCGCCGACACAGTACTTGGATGACCCGCTCTACCTCGCCATCACGCCCGATTAAAGGATCGATCTTGCCTTGACGCGCTAAGGCATTTAAATTTTGGGTAAATTGATCTAAGGGGCTTTCTTTGCCACTTGCTGCTGCTTCTTCGTTGTCTTGAGTTGGATCTGCGGCTTTAACGGGCTCGGCTTGATCCTTACGAATACCATGACTAATAAAGTTCACCACATCTAAACGGGTAACGCCTTGCTGTTGCAAGAAATAAACGCCGTGTGAATCTTTTTCACCAAAAATAGCGACCAACACATTCGCACCAGTCACTTCTTTTTTGCCATTTGAAGTAGATTGAACGTGCATGATGGCGCGCTGAATCACCCGCTGAAAACCTAAGGTAGGTTGGGTGTCGACTTCTTCAGTTCCTGGAACCACTGGCGTATTGTCATTAATGAAATTTTTTAACTGGGCACGTAACTCGGCAATATTCACCGAACAAGCCTTCAATACCTCCACGGCGGTGGCATTATCGAGTAAGGCCGAAAGAAGATGTTCAACGGTAATGAACTCATGTCGAGCAGCGCGTGCATCAACAAAAGCCATATGTAAACTCACTTCTAATTCCTGGGCAATCATGCTTCCTCCATAGTGCACTGCAAAGGGTGCCCCGCTTCGCGGGAGCTCTCGGTAACTTGATGAACTTTAGTGGCTGCAACATCGCGCGTAAATATTCCGCAAACGCCTTTACCAACTAAATGAACTTGTAACATGATGCGTGTGGCGGTTTCATGATCCTTATTAAAATACTCTTGAATGACCATCACCACAAATTCCATGGGGGTGTAATCGTCGTTTAAAAGTAAAACTTTATACAAAGCCGGAACCTTGACTTTCTCGGCCTGCTTCTCCAAAAGTGCGGTATCACCACTACCTGGTAGGAGTGGGTTGAGGGGTTCGGGAGTTTTAATTAATCGGCTCATATGATTCATTCTAAACACTCAGGCTCAGTCTGTAATTTACTGCTGAATTTGTTGCAAAAAACCCTCACTAAGGACCTTATTACCCCATATTGGGGCATTTCTGCCAGATTAAAGGGGGTAATCACCTACTCCCAAGTCGATTTAACTCCTTGACACGCCACCAAAAAGGGCAAACAATCGGGGGTAGTGCTTCTTATTGAGGTTCTATTAGGCGTGTTTTGGAGCGAAACTGATTAAAAAGTATTCCCCCCATTTTCACGGGTGTTTCAAGTTTAAGTAATGGAGTTCG
>Ga0214919_10000720_pt1 | contig 56719 bp, 45 predicted proteins | sample LL1503_MetaG_FD_177994 | JGI IMG/M metagenome (GOLD analysis project Ga0214919, IMG submission 177994) | Freshwater microbial communities from Lake Lanier, Atlanta, Georgia, United States - LL-1503 | ecosystem: Environmental > Aquatic > Freshwater > Lake | place: USA: Georgia | collected... | reverse complement strand
GTTCGATGCATGCATGAAGCTCGACGCGTTCGACCGGGCACAACCGATGAAACAGCCGGACGCCGAATAGCGCGTCGAATATAGTTGCCGTTCAGAGCGCCGCGAGTTCCTCTTCGAGGACCGGCGCCAGTTCGCTGACCACCGCATCGGCGGAAAAAACCGCCTCCAGCCGCAGGTCCGGTCGCGCTACGGCCGCGACCTCCATGAGGTTGCGGTTTTCGGCAACCGCCACGGTGCACCAGTCGTCGACCAGGGACATTGCGGCGGCCCGGTCCATGTCCTGCATCAGCAGGCGCGACAGGCGCTCCGAGTAGACGAGCCCCTGCAATGCATCAAGGTTCTGCCGCATCCGCGCCGCGTTGACCACCAGCCCCCCAGCGATGCGCTCGATCGCATCCAGCGACGCCCCCACCGTTTCCACCAACTCGGGCAGCGTCGCCAGCTCGGCTTGCCATCCGCCGATCGCACGCTCGTGCTCCTGGCCGGCGGCATGGAGCAGGGTGGCCATGAGCCCCGGCGCACGGGTCGCCGCGGCGATCGCCTGCATGCAGGCCACGGGATTGCGCTTGTGCGGCATCGCACTTGAGCCGCCCACGCCCTTTTTCGGCGCCGATTCGAGCATCTCGCCGACTTCCGGTTGCGCCATGAGCGCCACGTCGCGAGCGACCTTGCCGACCGCGCCGACCAGGATGGCGAGCGCCGACGCGAAGGACAGCATTGCGTCGCGATGACTGTGCCAGGAGCGCGCATCGGCGAGGCCGAGCCGCTGCGCAACGCCGGCGCGGACCTTGGTGCGCGCCGGGCCCAGCGCATCCAGCGTCCCGACCGGGCCGCCGAGCTGGACGCACAGCGCCCGCCTTGCAGCTTCGGCCACCCTCGCGCGACACCGGCCCAAAGAGGCCGCCCAGCGGGCGATCTTGATCCCGGCAGTGATCGGCGTCGCGGGTTGCATCATCGTGCGCCCAAGCATGACTGCACAAGCATTGCTGCGAGCGTGATCTGCGAGCTGTGCCACTGCAATTCCAAGGACACGATCGATCTCGGCGACGCACGGGCGCATGCACAGGACCAGCGCGGTATCGAGCACATCCTGGCTCGTCGAGCCGTAGTGGACGAACGATGCAGCCTTTGCGTCGCTGGCACGCACCTGCTCGGTCAGTCCCTTGACCACCGGGATCGCCAGGGCGCCGGCCGATTTCCCGTCCGCAGCGAGTTTCTCAAACGAAAACTTCGTGGTGCCGCAGGCAGCCTCGATAACCTTGGCCGCTTCGGCGGGAATGACCCCCGCCTCGGCCTGGCTCTGGGCGAGGGCCCGCTCGAAGTCGAGCATAGCCCGCACCAGAGCCTCTTCACCGAGAGCCTCGGTGAAGGAGGCCCGGGACAGCGTACGCGCGAGGAGGTTGCCGGACATCCGTGCCTAGAACTCGATGAACGCGGTTTCGTCCTTGCCCTGCAATCGCACGTCCCAGTGCCACACTTTCGGATCTTTCGCGTCGCGGGCGGCAATGAGCGTGCCCACCCGCCCGCCGGCTGCACGCGCGAGGGGATCGTCCTTGACGGCGTCCACCGCCGCTACGAAAACGCGCGTGCGTACTGCCTTGAGGAGCCCGCGCGCGAAGATCGTCACGTTGACCTGCGGTGCGTACTTCTCGCCGCCGGGGCCGGTGCAAGCGCCGGGCATCTGCGTCTCGATCGTATAGCGGCCATCCGTGGCGGTCATGGCGCGGCTGTAGCCGTAGGCCCTGGCCGCAGCACCTGCCCCCGGGACCTTGCCGGCCGGATCGGCCTGCCAGGTCTCGACCATCGCATCCGCGATGAGCGTGCCTGCGCCGTCGTACACGCAGCCGGTCAGCACGATCTTCTCGCCTGCCGCGGCAAACTGCACCTTGTCCCCGTCTTCCCACTTGAGCCCGACATGGAAGAACGGCCCGATAGTCTGCGATGGTGTCCTGTTTCCCATGATCAGATCCCCACCGGGGTGGCGCGCGCGCCACCCAGCACGATGTCGAAGCGATAGCCGAGCGCTTCCTCTTCGATGCCCTGCTCGAGATCGAGCGCGCAGATCATGCGCTCCCGTGCGGCGGGATCGGGCACGGTGTTGTAGATCGGGTCGATCGCGAGCAACGGATCGGCCGGGAAGTACATCTGGGTGATCACGCGCTGCGCGTAGGCGTTCCCGAAGAGCGAAAGGTGGATGTGCGCCGGGCGCCAGGCCCAGGGATGGTTGCGCCACGGATAGGCGCCGGGCTTGATCGTGACGAAGCGGTACTCACCGTTGTCGCCCGTAAGCACCTTCCCCTGGCCGAGGAAATTCGGGTCGAGCGGCGCGTTGTGCTGGTCCACCGGATGGGCATAGCGGCCCGAAGAATTGCACTGCCAGAGTTCAAGCAGCGAGTTGCGCACCGGCTTGCCGTCCTCGTCGAGCACACGCCCGACCAGGATCATTTTCTCGCCCAGCGGGGCGCTCTTGCCCCAGGTGGTCAGGTCGGCTTCTGACTCCTTCGCGAAACTCCGGCTGAAGGTGGGCCCGGCGAGCTCGAGCGGGTGCGGTGCGACGCGGATCAGGGATTGCTTCGGCGCGCGCAATGCCGTGCTCTTGTACGTGGGGGAGTCGTACGGTGGATCGATTTGCATGGCGTCCCTTGCGGACATTGGGTTTCTCCTCTCAGCTAAAACGAATCAATGGGACCGGAACAGCGCCTTCAGGTCGTCCCCGATGGCTTCGCCTTTCATCGGCGAGCCGGGGCCGTCCACATGGCGGCTCCACACACGGGTCTCCGTCCCCTTGGCCATCACCGTGCCGTCGGAACGCACGACTTCATGGGCCACGACCAGCGACTTGCCGCCGAAGCGGACGATTGTCGAGCGCACCTCACAGCGATCGGCCTGCTGCGCGGGATGGATGAACTGGCTCTCGGCGGCCACCAGCGGCAGGGCTCGCCCCTCGGCGCGCATGCGCCGGGCCGTATAGCCGACGGAAGCAAAGAACGCCCAGCTCGCGGCATCGAACCAGCGGAAGTACGTGGGGTAGAAGATGATCCCGGCGGGATCGCAATCGCCCCACTGCACTTCGCAGGAAAAACGCCCCGTGATGGAAGGGAATGCGGATTCGTCGGTTGGCATGAGGCCATGATGATGCGCCGGTTCCGGACGCGTCAAGCCGCCTGTTTCGCATGTGTTTCGCGCGCGAAGGCAAACGCCACGAGCCCCGCGACCAGCCACACCAGCATCAGCGTGAAGCCGCCCGAGTAGGCTGCAAAGCTGTAAGCGCGCACCTCTCCCGCCATGGCCCCGTCCCAGCCGAGGTCGAGCAGCCACCCGATCAGCGGCTGCATCGCCATCCCGCCCAGCATATTGCCCATGTTCACCGCACCGGATGCGGTACCTGCCAGCGCAGCGGGCGCCGACTCTTTGCAGAACGCGAACCCGATCACGACCACGCCGGACGCAAGTCCGAGGCCGATCATCAGCGCGAGCACGAGCCAGTAAGGCAGCCCCGGCACGTAGATGAGAATCGTCCACATCACCGCGGCGAGAAGTCCGCCTGTGACGATCGGCAGTTTCCGGCGGCGCATCCTGTCGGACAACGCGCCGGCAATGGGGCTCCCCACGGCCCACGCGACGAGCATCACCGAGGTCACAAACGCCGCCCGGCTGGTCGAGTAACCGTACTGGGACACGAGGAACGGCACGCCCCACAGGCCGCCGAACGCAAGCATCGGCCCGGTGATCGCGCCGCACCCGATGAAGTTGAGCCAGACATTGCGATAGCGGAACACTTCGCGGATGCCACCGAGCATCGAATGCTGCGGACGCGCGCCAGCGGCGATGCTCGAGTAGCTGCGGTAGCCGCGCTCGCGCGGATCGTCGCGCACGAAGGCCCAGGTCACTGCGGCAAGGACGGCCGTGACCGCGGCGGCGACGAGCATGACCTCGCGCCAGCCAACCGCGTCGACGGCCATGCGTAGCGGCACCCCCGCCGAAATACCCCCGATGCTCCCGCAAGCGAGCGCAAGGCCCGACACCAAAGCAAAACGCGAAGGCTGGATCCAGTGCGTGGCGAGCTTGAGCATCGCCACGAAGGCGACGCCTACGCCCGCGCCCACGCACAATCGTCCGACGCCGACCAGGCCATACCCGGGCGCCTGGGAAAACACGAAGGTGCCAACCGCGGCCAGCAGCCCCCCGGCGGCCAGCACGCGTCGCGGACCCCAGTGGTCGACCAGCACGCCGGTCGGGATCTGGATCGCCACATAAGTGTAGAAGTACAGGGCGGACAGGTTGCCAAGCGCCATGGCGGAGAGCGCGAACTCTGCCATCAGCTCGCGGGTAATGACGGCGGGCGCCACGCGCTGGAAGAACCCGATCAGGTACAGGCCCGCGCCCAGTCCCCAGATGGTGAGGGCCATGCGGATCGGCGGAAACTGCGTGGGTTCGGGTCGGGCCATCGGAAGGGTCCGCGGGTCGGGCATGCGGCGGGCATGCCCATTATACGTGCGCGGTTGACACCCCCCTGCGGCGCCGGGGACAATATCGTCTGCAAGAATGCTGTTTCATCAACGCGTTAGCGCCGATTTGAAGTTCAGCTTGCGGGCGCCCGGCAAGACACCCCTGCCGGAAAAACAAATCCAGCTAAAGAGACGAGGATCGCAACCCGTTTCTCGCGCAAGCTGAACGGGTTTTTTGTTTTCTGGAGTCCCTGTCGTGCACGTCCCACCGCATTCCGCCCGGATCGAACCGCTGCTCGCCGAACGCATCCTCGTCCTCGATGGCGCGATGGGCACCATGATCCAGCGCGAGACGCTGACGGAAGCCCAGTATCGCGGCGAGCGCTTCAAAGATTTCGCGCACGAGTTGCGCGGCAACAACGACCTGCTCGTCCTCACGCAGCCCGACCTGATCCGGCGGATCCACTGCGAATACCTCGAGGCCGGCGCGGACATCATCGAGACCAACACCTTCAACTCGACCTCGGTCTCGATGGCCGACTACGGGATGGAGTCGCTGGTCTACGAGCTGAACGTGGAAGCCGCGAAGCTGGCCAGGAGCGCGGCTGCGGAGTGGGAGGCGCGCACGCCGGACCGGCCACGGTTCGTGGCGGGCGTGCTCGGGCCGACCACCAAGACCACCTCGATTTCCCCGGACGTCAACGACCCGGGATACCGCGGCGTGTCGTTCGACGAGCTCGTGACGGCCTACACCGAGGCCCTGCGCGGGCTGGTCGACGGCGGCTCGGACCTGATCCTGGTCGAAACGGTGTTCGACACCCTCAACTGCAAGGCGGCGCTGTTCGCGATCGAGTCGTACTTCGAGGCGAAGCGGATCCGCCTGCCGGTGATGATTTCCGGCACGATCACCGACGCTTCGGGGCGCACGCTCTCGGGCCAGACCACCGAAGCGTTCTACAACTCGGTGCGCCACGCGCAGCCGATCTCGATCGGGCTGAACTGCGCGCTGGGCGCGAAGGAACTGCGCCCTTACGTCGAGGAGCTTTCGAATATCGCCCAGGCGTACACCTCGGTGCATCCGAACGCCGGCCTGCCGAACGCCTTTGGCGAATACGACGATACCCCGGACAACATGGCGCGCCAGATGGGCGAGTGGGCCCGCTCCGGATGGCTCAACATCGCAGGCGGCTGCTGTGGCACAACCCCGGAGTTCATCCGCGCAATCGCGGCGCAGGTCCGAGGCGTGGCCCCACGCGAGATCCCCGAGTTGCCGCATGACATGCGCCTGTCGGGCCTCGAGCCGTTCAACGTCGGCGAGAAATCGCTGTTCGTCAACGTCGGGGAACGCACCAACGTCACCGGCTCCAAGGCGTTCTCGCGGCTGATCCTTGCAGGCGACTATGCCGGCGCGCTTGCCGTCGCGCGGCAGCAGGTGGAGAACGGCGCGCAGGTGATCGACGTGAACATGGACGAGGCGATGCTCGACTCGGAAAAGGCCATGGTCACGTTCCTGAACCTCGTGTCCTCCGAGCCGGACATCTCGCGCGTGCCGGTCATGATCGACTCGTCCAAGTGGAGCGTGATCGAGGCCGGCCTCAAGTGCCTGCAGGGCAAGGGCATCGTCAACTCCATCAGCATGAAGGAAGGCGAGGCGGAGTTCCTGCGCCAGGCGCGCCTCGTGCGCCGCTACGGCGCGGCCGCCGTGGTCATGGCCTTCGACGAGAAAGGCCAGGCCGACACCTACGAGCGCCGCATCGAGATCTGCAGCCGGGCTTACGCGCTGCTCACCGAAACGGTCGGCTTCCCGCCCGAGGACATCATCTTCGACCCGAACATCTTCGCGGTCGCCACGGGGCTGGAAGAGCACGCCAACTACGGCATCGATTACATCGCGGCAACCAAGTGGATCCGCGCCAACCTGCCGCACGCGAAGATTTCCGGCGGAGTGTCGAACTTCTCGTTCTCGTTCCGCGGCAACGACGCGGTGCGCGAGGCGATGCACACCGCCTTCCTGTACCACGCGGTCGGCGCCGGCATGTCGATGGGCATCGTCAACGCAGGGCAACTGGGCATTTATGCGGAGATCGCGCCGGAGCTGAGGGAGCGAGTCGAGGACGTGATCTTCAACCGCCGCCCGGATTCCACTGACCGCCTGATCGAGATCGCCAACACCGTGAAGGGCGGCGCGAAGGAAAACATCAAGGACGACACCTGGCGCCGCGGCCCGGTCGAGGGACGCATCGCGCACGCGCTGGTCAACGGCATCACCGAGTTCGTGGTCGAGGACACCGAGGAGATCCGGCAGAAGATCGAGGCGGCCGGCGGCAAGCCCATCGAGGTCATCGAAGGCCCGCTGATGGACGGCATGAACATCGTCGGCGACCTCTTCGGGGCGGGCAAGATGTTCCTGCCGCAGGTGGTCAAGTCGGCGCGCGTGATGAAGCAGGCGGTTGCGCACCTGATTCCCTACATCGAAGCGGAGAAAATCCGCAGCGGCAATGCGGGCAAGGCCAAGGGCAAGATCGTGATCGCCACGGTCAAGGGCGACGTGCACGACATCGGCAAGAACATCGTGGCCGTGGTGCTCCAGTGCAACAACTACGACGTAGTGAACCTCGGCGTGATGGTGTCCGCGCAGAAGATCCTCGAGGTCGCGAAAGCCGAGAAGGCGGACGTCATCGGCCTGTCGGGACTCATCACGCCCTCGCTCGAGGAAATGGCGCACGTCGCCAAGGAAATGGAGCGCGACGGGTTCACGGTGCCGCTGTTGATCGGCGGTGCGACGACCTCGCGCGCCCACACGGCGGTGAAGATCGCCCCCAATTACCACGGGCCGGTGGTCTATGTGCCCGACGCGTCGCGCAGCGTTTCGGTCGTGTCCAACCTGCTGTCGGCCGACCTGCGCGACAACTATCTCGCCGGCGTGGTCGCCGACTACGAGAAGATCCGTGCACAGCATCGCGACAAGAAGGGTCCCGGCCCGCTGCACCCGATCGCCGAGGCGCGCCGGCTCGGCATGAAGACCGACTGGAACACCTACACGCCGCCGGTGCCCGCGCAACCGGGCCTGCAGGTGCTGCGCGACTACCCGATCGAGAAACTCGTCCCGCACATCGACTGGACGCCGTTCTTCCAGGCGTGGGAGTTGTCAGGCCCCTATCCGCGCATCCTGCAGGACAAGGTGGTGGGCGAAGCCGCGCGCAAGGTGTTTGCCGAGGCGCAGGAGATGCTCAAGCACATCGTCAGCGAGAAGTGGGTGTCCGCCAACGGCGTGTTCGGCCTCTTCCCGGCTGCGCAGGTGAACGGCGACGACATCGAGATCTACAAGGATGCACGCTCGCGCGAAGTCCTGATGACCTGGCACAACCTGCGCCAGCAGAACCACAAGCCGACCGGGCGCGACAACCAGTGCCTGGCCGACTTCATCGCCCCGAAGGGCTCAGGCGTGGCCGACCACATCGGCGCATTTGCAGTGTCCACCGGCGGCTTCGAGGCGCGGCTGGCGGAGTACGAGAAGAAGAACGACGACTACAACTCGATCATGCTGAAGGTGCTCGCCGATCGCCTGGCGGAAGCCTTTGCCGAGCACCTGCACCAGCGGGTGCGGCGCGAGTTCTGGGGCTATGCCGCGGACGAGGACCTCTCCACCGAGGACCTGATCGCAGAGAAGTACCGCGGCATCCGCCCGGCGCCGGGCTATCCGGCCTGCCCGGACCACACGGAAAAAGGCGACCTTTTCGGGCTTCTCGACGCGCCGAAAAACGCCGGCATGACCCTGACCGAGTCCTATGCAATGCTGCCTGCCTCGGCCGTATCGGGATTCTTCTTCTCGCACCCGGACTCGGCCTACTTCGCCGTAGGCAAGCTCGGCCGCGACCAGGTCGAGGACTATGCGCGGCGCAAAGGCATGACGCTGGATGAGGCCGAGCGCTGGCTCGCGCCCTACCTCGCCTACGAGCCGGGCGAACTCACGGTCGCCGCCTAGGATGCCGGCCGGCGCGAAGCTGTTCCTGTCGATGGGCAGCCTGCTCGCGCTGGCGGCCGTGGCGATCGGCGCGTTCGGCGCACACGGGCTCAAGGCGCGGTTGTCGCCGGAGATGCTCGGCATCTACCAGACCGGTGTGCAGTACCACTTCTATCACGCGCTCGGCGTGATGCTGGTGGGACTCGCGTTCTTCCACCTGCCGGGGAGTGTGGCATTGCGCGCCTCGGGATGGCTCATGGCCGCCGGGGTGCTGCTCTTTTCGGGCAGCCTCTACGGGCTGGCGCTGACGGGGGAACGATGGCTCGGCGCCGTGGCCCCGCTCGGCGGGTCCGCCTTCATTTTCGCCTGGGGTGCGTTTGCGTGGGCAGTGCTACGCACCCCGTAATGTACCTGTACCAGAACAAGATTGCCTTGAACACGGCTGCTGGCGCGGTGTTTAAGAAATAAAGTTCAGGATTTGGCGTGGCGGGTCGTGCTGCGATGCTCGCCATGGGCAGGGTCCGCGCCGTACCACTGCGGCAGCAGGGATCCGGCGAGCATCCCGAAGATGGCCGCGAACAGGCCGGCAAATTGGGGTGGGAAGAAGCCCTCGGGCGCCACGCGCTCCAGCGAGATCCAGGTCACCAGTCCCAGCGCCATCGCGGCAGCCGCACCCTGCGTGGTCGCACGCTTCCAGTACAGGCCGAACGCGAGCGGCGTGAATGCCGCCACCAGGGTGATCTTGTAGGCGTTCTCGACCATGCCGTAGATCGTCGAGTTCGACCCCATCGCGAATGCCAGAACTCCCAGCGCGAACACCAGCACCACGATCCGCAGCATGCGCAGGAACTGGTCGTCGGTGATGTTCGGGAAGAAGTTGCGCAGCACGTTCTCGGCGAATGTCACCGAGGGTGCGAGCAGCGTCGCCGAGGAACACGACAGAATCGCCGCCAGCAATGCGCCGAAGAACATCACCTGCACGGCGAAGGGGGCGTGGTCGAGGATCAGCCGCGGCAGGATGTACTGCGAGTCCTTGGCGAGCAGGTCGGCCACCATCTTCGGGTCGATGAGGCTCGCGGAATAGGCGAGGAACATCGGCACGAAGGCGAAGAAGAAATAGATGCTGCCGCCCATCACCGAACCCAGCGCGGCCGTATTCTCGTTCTTCGCCGCGCTGACGCGCTGGAAGACGTCCTGCTGCGGAATCGAGCCGAGCGCCATCGTCATCCATGCGGCAGCGAACGCGATCACGTCGCGCGGCTCCAGCCCCGGCCAGAATTCCAGTTTTCCCGCCGCCCTCGCGTGCTCGACCACCACGCCGGCGCCGCCGGCCATGCCCGACACGACCACCGCGATGTAGACCATCCCCACGCCGATGATCAGCATCTGGAAGAGGTCGGTGAAGGCGACCGAGAACATGCCACCGGCAAGGGTGTACACAAGCACGATCGCCATGCCGATCATCATCCCCTGCCACGGCGCGAGCGCCCCGTCGGTCAGCACGTTGAACACCAGGCCCAGCGCCGTCACCTGCGCCGAAACCCAGCCGAGGTAGGAGGCCACGATGCAGATCGCCGCGGCGAGTTCTACTGCCCGGTTGTACCGGGCCCGGTAGTAGTCGCCGATCGTCAGCAGCCCCATGCGGTACAGCGGACGGGCAAAGAACAGGCCGACGAAGATCAGGCACATGGATGAGCCGAAGGGGTCGGCGACCACGCCTTTGAGCCCGTCGTTGAGGAACTTGGCGGGGATGCCAAGCACTGTTTCCGAGCCGAACCACGTGGCAAACACTGTGGCAACAATGAACGGCAGCGGCAAATGGCGGCCGGCGACCACGAAGTCGGCGGAGTTCTTGACCTTGGTCGCGGCATACAGGCCGATGCCGACGGACACGATCAGGTAAAGGATGACGAGCTGGAGCAGCATGGCGCTGGATGCAAGCAGACGTCGCCATCATAGCGAGCGCTGTCGTGCCTGCCAACGGCAAGCGAGGTCAGGGCCCGAGGTCGGCCGCGACGAACCCCGCGTCAACGGGCAGGAGGATCGGCCGGGCCGGGGCCACCGACAAACTGAAAGGCAGCTCGCCCAGCAGCTTTTCAAGCGCCCTGGCATGCGCTGGGTCGGCCAGCTCGACCAGCGCGCGAATCGCGCGCGTCTCCCGCAGCGCCCGCGCGAGCGACACCTGCAGCACGACCTTGCCGGTACAGCACGGGCACCCCGGGGCCAGCGACTTCAGGTTGCTGCCCGCGCCCGCAGGGACTGCGTTCACGAGACCCAGCCAGCCGGCCCTTTGCGAGCAAAGCCTTGCGATCAGCGCGGTCTTGCCCGATCCGGGCGCGCCTGAGACGACGTGCACCGGGATGCGTTCCACCCGCGCCTCAGCCTTCCTCGCGACGGCCGACGGGCAGGCCGAGGGCCTTCAGCTTGCGGTAGAGGTGCGTACGCTCGAGGCCGGTCCTTTCCGCAACCTTGGACATGCTGCCATTTTCGCGCGCGAGCTGGTACTCGAAGTACAGCTTTTCAAAAGCATCGCGCGCTTCGCGATAGGGCTGGTCGAGTGGCAGCGCGCCCGCGGAGGCCGGGGCCGAATGCGCCGCAAGGATCCGCTCGACGTCGGCCAGCTGGACTTCCTCTTCGAGCGCAGTGAGGGCGAGGTTCTTGACCACCGCGCCGAGCTGGGCAAGGTTGCCCGGCCAGGGATGGTGACGCAGCGCGTTGAGCGCCGCCGTCGAAAACCTGCGCGGCGGGCAGACGCGGCCTTCAACGAGTTGCGCGAGCTCGAGCGCGGCAATGTCCGGCACTTCCTCCGCGAACTCGCGCAGCGGGGGCAGGGAGATGACGAGTTCCGACAGCCGCGTCGCGAGATCCGCGTCGAAATCGTGCTCGGCAACCAAGCGCTGCGGCTCAAGCAGCGAAAAGGACACCACGCGCGCCTTGTGTTTTTCGGCTCGCGCCCGCAGGAACTCCAGGTTCTTCTGCTCGTTGCGCGACAGCCGCGCAAGGTCGGGAACGAACAGGATTCCCCCCGCCGCACGGGCCAGCACATCGGAGGGCGAATCGTTCAGCGCCTCCGCGCCGGTCACGAAGGGCGCGCCCGCCGAAAGCAGGTGGCGGACGAACATTTCGGCGTTCATGCCACGTTCTCCGCGCACGAGCAGGGGCGCACCGACCTGGGCAAGCTGGGCGAGGCGCTTCTTGAGGTCGGCCAGCGCCGCCGAGCGACCGAGGGCCGCAAGCGAGAGCCTGCGGGCCAGCGGTGCCTCCTGGTTGCGCAACGCGCGCTTGACCGTGGAGAGCAGGCGCTGCAGCGCGATCGGCTTCTCGAGGTAGTCGAGCGCGCCGATGCGCGTTGCCTCGACGGCCGTCTCGATCGTGCCGTGGCCGGACATCATGACCACGGGCATGGTCAACTGGCCGTTCGCGGCCCATTCCTTCAGCAGCGTGATGCCGTCGGTATCGGGCATCCAGATGTCGAGCAGCACGAGGTCGGGCCGCTGGGCCGCGCGCAGCCGCCGCGCCGCACCGGCGTTTTCGGCCAGCAGCACCTGGTGACCTTCGTCGGCAAGGATCTCCGAGAGGAGTTCGCGGATGCCGACTTCATCGTCGACCACTAGGATCTGTGCCATGGTGTCCTCAGGCCGCCCTGGCCGATGCGCTGTCGCCGTCGGGGACGGGCAGCCGGATGGTGACGGAAGCGCCGTTGTGCGGACGGTTCTCGATGGCAATCTCGCCGTGGTGCTCGTCGACGATCTTCTTCACGATCGCGAGACCGAGGCCCGTGCCGCGCGGCTTGGTCGTGACGTAAGGCTCGAAGATGCGCGCCATGAGTTCCTCTGGAAATCCGCTGCCGTTGTCGCTCACCACCAGGCGCACCCAGGCGCCGGCCAGCTCGGTGCGCACTTCGATGGCGGCATCCGGGGACTTCGTCGCGCCCAACGCGTCCTGCGCGTTCTGCACGAGGTTGTGGAGCACCTGGCGGATCTGTGCGGAATCCGCGAAGACCTGCGGCACCCCGCCAGAGAGCTCGCCGCGGATCGGGATGCTGGCGGTCTCGTACATCGACAGCACCTCGCTGACCAGGGCATTGAGGTCGAGCCTTGCCGGGACAGGCGCCGGCAGGCGGGCGTAATCGCGGAAGTCGTCCACCATCGATTTCAGCGCCGCCACCTGGTTGACGATGGTCTGCGTGCCGCGCTTCAGCGTTTCGGCATCCACCGGGCCGAGCTTGTCCGCCAGCTTCATCTCAAGCCGCTCGGCGGACAGCTGGATCGGCGTCAGCGGGTTCTTGATCTCGTGTGCAAGGCGGCGTGCCACTTCGGCCCAGGCGGTCGCCCGCTGCGCCTGGATCAGCTGGGTCACGTCGTCGAAGACGAGCACGTACCCGGACGGCAGCGGCGTGCCGCGGGCAAGGAGGGTCTTGCCGGTTCCCGACAGCACCAGTTCGAGCTGCCAGCCTTTTTCGCCGTGGGCGGCAAACGCCTGCCCCACCGGCCCGGCAAAGGATTCAAACCCGGCCCATTCGCCCAGCGCCTTGCCGTTCAGCGCACCGAGCTCTCCGCCGAGGATGGCTGCGGCGCCATGGTTGAAGATCGACAGCCTGAGTTCCGGGTCGAACACCAGCACGCCGGCGGAAAGGTTGGACAGGATGTTCTCGAGGCGGGCCTTTGCGGTCTCCAGCTGGAGTCGGTTGGACTCGACCACCTGGCGGGCTTCGTCGAGCTGGCGCGTCATGCTGTTGAACGACTCGAGCAGCACGCCGAGCTCGTCGCGGCTGGTGACCGGCATGCGCCGCGAGAAATCCCCGCGTGCCACCGCCTGCGTCGCCTGCGCGAGTTCGGACAACGGCGCCGACATGCGGTCGGACAGGATGAAAGCGAGCGCCACGGCGGAGAACAGCGCCATCAGCAGTGCCAGCGTGAGGGTAACGATGTAGCTGCGCTTCAATCCCTGGCGGGACAACGCGAGCTTCTTGTAATCCCCGTAGACCGCCTCGACCGACTCCGCGCTCCTCGCGAGCGCCTCGGGCACCGGGTGGCGCAACTGCAGGTAGCGTGTCTCGTCGGAAATCATCGAGCCGGCGATCGGTACGATGGCGCGCAAGCCGAGCGGTTTTCCCGGCAGCGCGTCGATCGACGTGAGGCCGCGATTGTTGCGCGCCTTGCGCAACTGCAACGCGCTGGGCAACTCGGGCACCAGCTGCGAGAGGTTGTCACTCCCGCTGGCAACGAGGCGCCCGCTGGCAGCGACAACGACCGCGTCCTCGACCCCGGCCTGCTGGCGCAGGCGGTTGAGCGCAACGATCTGCTGGCTGTCGGAGCGGTCGGCGAGCTCGAGCGCCATGGCCTTTGCCTTGACGTTCAGTTCCGCCAGCATCTGGTCCACCGCCGCCTGCCCGAGCTTGATGCCGCCCTCGAGTGCGCTATCCACGCTGACATCGAACCAGGATTCGATGCTCTTCGAGAGGAACTGCACCGATACCGTGTATACGAGCACGCCGGGCACCACTGCGATGGCAGCGAACAGTACAAGGAAGCGGAGCGTGAGGCGCGAACCGAAAACCCTCTGCTTCAGGCGGCGGCGCAACGAAGCAAGCTGGTAGCCGACCAGGGCAAGCAGCGCGGCGGCGAGGATCGCGTTGAGCCCGAGAAGCACCGAGTAGTGTTCGGCGAAGAGCGACGTATTGGCGCTTGCCGTAGCGAGCAGGAAAAGCAGCACGCCTGCGAGGGACATACCCAGGATCAGCAGGGTCTTCATCGCGCCCCCTCCTCACGCTTTTCGGGCGCGGTTGGTGAGGGCTGCTGCGCAGAAGACAGGGGGCGCCATGTAAAACGCCTCCAGTCAGAATCGAGGCGCCACTCGCGGCTGGTGAGGGCGTTGACCTGGAAGGGCTTGGGCAGCAGCGTCAGGTCCAGGCGCATGCGCACCGCCGCCTGGTAGTTCGCCTCTGCCAGGGGCGAGGACTTTTCCAGCACCTGCCAGCCGCGGATCCGGCGGAGCACGGCCAGCGCCTCGCCAAGCGACGCGTAGTTCTGCTGCAGCAACCCCGTGGACAAGCGGTAGTGCCGCGACAGGGCATGATAAGAGAGGCGGGTCTGCAGCCGCTTGGTGGCGGTCTTCTCGTCGAACCAGTACCAGCGCGGCTGCGTGAGCTCGAACTCCACCACGAAATAAAGGGGGACGCCGTTGGTGACGGCATTTTCCAGGAGCGCGTTGAAGTCGAAGGCGAAATCGGCGCTGAGGGCCAGCCCTTCGTCGGTCTGCTCGAGGCGCGCTTCGCGCACCTCGATATCGTCGGCATGGACAGGGGGCGCACCGACCAGGATCGCAAGCACGACTGCCAGCTTCGAGAGAGTGCCGCGCATGGCGCTGGTCGGGTTACTTTTTGTGTAGGAGAGCGAAGAAAAAGCCGTCGTGGTCCGCGTCGGGGAGCAACTGCGCTGGTGCATCCCCGGGCAAGCCGAGCCTGCGGGCCTCGGGATGCCCTGCGCAAAACGCATCCACGACGTCCGCGTTCTCTTCGGGAAACACAGAACACGTCACGTAGAGCAATTTACCATCCGGCGCGAGCACCCGCCACAGCGCCTCGAGGATCTGCGCCTGGGTCCGCGCAAACCGCCCTGGGTCCCCCGGCTGGCGGAGCCACTTGATGTCCGGGTGGCGCCGCACGATGCCGGAAGCCGTGCAGGGCACATCGGCGAGGATCCGGTCGAAAGGCCGACCGTCCCACCAGCTTTCCGGCTGTATGCAATCCGCAGCGTTTACTTCGGCGCGCAGCCCAAGGCGTGCCAGGTTCTCACGCACCCGTTCGCAGCGACCCGGGTCGGCGTCAAGCGCCAGCAGGTCGACATCGGCCATCTCGAGGATGTGGCCGGCCTTGCCGCCCGGGGCCGCACATGCGTCCAGCACGCGCTGCCCGCCGGCGAGGTCAAGGTACCCGGCGGCAAGTTGCGCTCCCGGATCCTGCACCGACACATCACCCGCCGAAAAACCGGGCAGGCGCTCGACGCGCACCGGGCGCTCGAGCGCAAGCCCGCAAGCCCCTACTCTGCGCGCCTGCATGCCCTCGCCCTGGAGGCGCGCAGAGTAGTCGTCCAAAGTGGTCCGCCTGCTGTTCACTCGCAAGCCCATAGGCGGATGGCAGTTGCCGGCTTCAAGGACGGACTCCCAAGCCTGGGGATAGGCGTGGCGGATAGCGTCGACCCACCATTGCGGATGCATTGTCCCCGCGACGATGTTTGCCTGAATGCGCAAATCCAGCGCATCTCGTTCACGCAGGAACCTGCGCAGCAGCGCATTGACGAACCCTTTGGCCGCGGTTTTCCCGAGCGTGGCGCATGCCTTGACCGCCTGGTCCACCGCGACATGCCCGGCGTAAGAGGAAGACTCGATCGCGTACAGCGCGCAGAGGAGCAGGGCGCGGACCTGCGAATCCGGCGTCCCCCGATGCGCAAGCTGATCCACTAGCGCGTCACCGCGGCCGTAACGCCGCAGGGTGCCAAAGACCATGTCCATGAGCGCCCCGCGCATCGGGCCCTCCGCCCCCGACCAGGAGGGATTCGCAGCCAGGCTGTCGCCTGCGGCGACACGCGCCACGATCCGGCTCGCACCCGCAAATACGGCGGACAGTTCCGGGGCGGCGCTCACTCAGCCCTGGACCGCAAAACGGTCACCGGCTACGAGCGGGTGACCACGCAGGAAGTCTCGTGCCCCGAGGCGCTTTGCGCCGGCACGCTGGAGTTCGGTGAGAACCAGGGCCCCGTCGCCGCAGGCTACGACCACGCCGTTCTCGTCCGCCGAAAGGATCGTCCCGGGGACACCCTGCCCGTCGGCTGGATGCGCACGCCACACCTTCACCGTGGATTCGCCCAACGGGGCGAATGCGCCCGGGAACGGGTTGAACGCGCGCACCTGCCGGTCGAGTTCGGCGCTGCTCCTGCGCCAGTCCAGCGCAGCCTCAAGCTTTTCAATCTTGTGCGCGTAAGTGATCCCTTCCTGCGGTTGCGGGGTCGATTGCGGACGCGCGGCCTTGAGTGAGCCGAGCACTTCCACGATCATTTCCGCGCCAAGCGCGCTCAGGCGATCGTGCAGCGACGACGCGGAATCGTGGTGCTGGATCGGGATCACCCGCCTCGACACCATTGCGCCGGTGTCGAGGCCCGCATCCATCTGCATGATGGTGATGCCGGTTTCTTCGTCGCCAGCAAGGATGGCCCGCTGGATGGGCGCGGCCCCACGCCAGCGCGGCAAAAGGGAGGCGTGGATATTCAGCGCCCCAAGCGGTGCAACGTCGAGGACGCGCTGCGGCAGGATCAGGCCATAGGCAGCCACAACGAGCGCCTCAGGGGACGCCGACTGCAGGCGCTCGAACGCCCCAGGATCGCGCAGGGACTGCGGCTGGAATACCTCCAGGCCTTGCCGTAGTGCCAGGCTTTTTACTGGGCTCATGCTGACCTTCATGCCCCTGCCGGCAGGCCTGTCCGGCTGAGTAAGCACTAACGTTAATTGATGTCCGGCAGCCACCAGGGCGCCCAGCGCCTGCTCTGCAAAATGCGGTGTGCCTGCGAAAACGATGCGCATCTAGGCGGTCCTGGGGCAACGCGACTCTAGCGCGTACGGATGGGTGTGACTGCAAGCCGGGAGCCTGTGCCCCCGGTGCTTCAGGCGCTTTTCCGGAGTTGCTTGGCGAGCCTGGCGCGAACGCGGGTCTGCTTCAGCTGGGACAGGTATTCGACAAACACCTTGCCCTTGAGGTGATCCATCTCATGCTGGATACACACCGAGAGCAGTCCCTGGGCCTCCAGGAGGAACGACTTGCCGAAGGCGTCCCAGGCCCGGACCTTGACCCGTTCCGCGCGGGGAACCGTATCGTAAATGCCCGGAACCGAAAGGCAGCCTTCCTCGATATCGGACTCGCCATGACGCTCGATTATTTCAGGATTTACCAGTGTAATCAAAGAGTCCCGTCGCTCAGAGACATCGACCACGATAACCTGCTTGTGAACATCCACCTGCGATGCAGCCAAGCCGACCCCGGGGGCGGCGTACATGGTCTCCGCGAGGTCGTCAGCCAGTTTCTTGAGGGCCGGGTCAAAAACAGTCACCGGCGCGGCCATCTTGTGGAGCCGGGCGTCGGGATATCGGAGGATGTTCAGGATCGACATTGGAAGTAGTAATAAGCTTGCTGACTTAGGAATTTACATTCACAATCTCATGCAGTATGTAAATTGTCTGGGCTTTATGCTACATTTGGGTGGCAAAAACGGTTATCAAGCGGGTTTTACAAGCCGACCGGACATCGGGGGCTCCATGCACTATCGGTTGCGTAAGTCTATCACAACGCTCGTTTTTGTCCTCTGTTCCGGACTCGGGACCGGCGCCTTGGCGCAGGTCGGGCCGGCCGAACTGAAGGCAGACGCGCCGGACCGCTACACCGTCGTCCCGGGGGATACCCTGTGGTCGATTGCGGAGCGCTACCTGACCGCGCCGCAGCGTTGGCCGCAGTTGTGGGAAATGAACAAGGACACGCTCAAGAATCCGCACAGGATCTATCCGGGCAACGTCTTGAGCCTGGACCGGTCCAAGGGCAAGTTGTCCGTTGCTTCCGATACCGTGAAGCTTTCGCCACAGATCCGCTCCGAGCGTACGACGTCGACAGCTATTCCCAGCATTCCCCCCAACCTGATCGAGCCGTTCCTTACGCGGCCCCTGGTTGTCGAGCCCGATGGCCTCGACAACGCACCGACCATTGTAGCCACCGAGGAAAATCGCGTCATCCTCGGCGCAGGCAACGTCGCCTATGCCCGCGGACTGGCGGGCTCGCAAGAGGACACCTGGCACATCTATCGTCGCGGCAAGGTCCTGGTCGACCCCGACAGCCAGGAAACCGTTGGCTACGAGGCCACCTTCCTCGGGACGGCACGCATTCGCAAGGCGGGCGACCCGGCAACCGTGGAAATCATTGCGGCGAACCAGGAAATCACCAAGGGCGACAAGCTGGTCGCCGCCGGGCGACCCCAGGTCCCCAACTACGCACCGCACGCTCCAGCGGGCCAGATCCGCGGTCGCGTCATGTCCATTTATGGCGGCGTCGGCACGGTCGGCGAAGGCAGCCGCAGTTCGGTCATCACGCTGAACCGCGGCAAGGCGGACGGCGTGGAGGTAGGGCACGTCCTCGCTCTCATGCGCCTGGGTGCTGCTATCGACGAAAAGCGCGGCATGACGATTGGCTACGGAAGTCCCGTATCAGCTGACAGCGTACGGGTGCCTGACGAGCGCTATGGCCTTGTTTTCGTCTTCCGTGTATTCGATCGGGTATCGTATGCGTTAGTCATGAATGTATCGAGACCGGTCAGACCACTGGATGTCGTCCAGACGCCCTAGTCCAGCCCTTCCTTTGTGCCGGCCGCCATGCGGTCCGGTGTGCCTGCACCGCCGGCGCCCATGACCGGCGACTCTGGAGTCGCTGCGTGGTTGTCGCTTTGCCTCACGCCAGGTCTCGGGGCCTTAACCGTTCGCCGGCTTCTCCGGGCGTTCGGCCCCCCCGAAAGCATCCTGTCTGCTGATCCAGCGGAAGTGGCGAAGATCGCCGGCGACTGCGCCTTACCCCTGCATTCCGGGGCCGTGCAGGCGCAGGTAATGCGTGCACTCGAGTGGTCGTCCCAGCCCGGCTGCCACATCGTCACACTGGCGGATGCCCGCTATCCGCGGTTGCTTCTCGAGATTCCGGATCCGCCCCCGCTTTTCTATGCGCGCGGCAATATCGAGCTGCTCAGCCGACCGGCTCTCGCGGTCGTGGGCAGCCGTAATGCGACGGCACAAGGGCTGCGCAATGCCGAACTCTTTTCCCGGACTTTCAGCGTTGGCGGCCTGACGATCGTCAGCGGCCTCGCGCTGGGGATCGATGAGGCAGCCCATCGCGGAGGCCTCGCCGGCACCGGATCGACCATCGCGGTGCTTGGGACCGGAATCGACGTCGCCTACCCGAAGCGCAATGCGCCGCTTTTCGCTGAAATTGCCAGTCATGGACTGCTTCTCAGCGAATATCCGCTCGGTACACCTCCCGTCGCACACAATTTCCCGCGCCGCAATCGCCTGATCAGCGGGCTTTCACGCGGCTGCCTCGTCATCGAAGCGGCCCTCGGCAGCGGCTCCCTGATCACCGCCCGGCTGGCCGCAGAACAGGGACGCGAAGTGTTCGCGATCCCCGGCTCCATCCATTCACCACTGTCCCGCGGGTGTCATTCCCTGATCAAGCAAGGAGCGAAGCTTGTCGAGGCGGCGGAAGACGTCCTGGTGGAGTTCGGCAGCTGGTCCCACGCCTCGACGTCGACACCACAGATTGCGCATCCCGGCACGGGCCTGCTCGGCCACATGGGCTTCGATCCGGTCGACATCGACGCGCTGTGCGCGCGCGCAAGCCTGCCCGCGGAGGCGGTCGCCTCGGAATTGCTTCGCCTGGAGCTCGACGGGTTGGTAGCCACGCTGCCCGGCGGGCGTTTTCAACGGTTGTCCTGAGAAGAAAAACACGCCATGTACGACATTTTTGTTTACCTGTTTGAAAACTGCCGCCGGACGGATCTTTCGCAGAACAACGAGCTGGTCGCCAAACGGCTTTCCGCGGCGGGGTTCGAAGAGTCGGACATCAGCGAGGCGTTGTCCTGGCTGGACGGCATGCTGCATGCGCCGCATCGCAGCGTCGCGTCGCTGCCTGCGCCCTCTCGCGCGCTGCGCACCTTCGCGGCCAAGGAGTGCGCCAAGCTCGATGCCGGCTGCCGTGGCCTCGTCATGCACCTTGAAAACATCGGCGTGCTCGACCCGGTGTTGCGCGAACTGGTGATGGATCGTGCGATGGCGGCAGCGGGACGAACACTTTCCCTCGACCAACTCAAGCTGATCGTGCTGATGGTCCTCTGGAACCTCGAAACCCCCGCCAGCCGCTTGATTGCGGAAGAATTACTCTCGTCCAGCCAGAACAGCCTGCCCAACTGAATTCAGGTGTTCGGGCGGTGGGTGTGACATGGTTGGTTGTCATCAGGCCGCCGTTGCGCTTATCATCTGCCCCCTTCCCAAGGCAGGCTCCTGAAGATCATCGTGGGCAAAAAGCTCATCATTGCCGAGAAACCCTCGGTTGCTTCCGACATTGCGAAAGCGCTCGGTGGCTTCACCAAGCAGGGCGACTGGTTCGAGAGCGACGACTGCGTCGTATCTTCAGCGGTCGGCCACCTGCTGGAGCTGGTCCTGCCCGAATCGCACGACGTAAAGAAAGGCAAGTGGTCCTTTGCCAACCTGCCCGTCATCCCGCCGCATTTCGACCTGCGTCCGATCGAGCGTAGTGAACCGCGCCTCAACGTGCTGCTGCGCCTCATCAAGAGGAAGGACGTCGATACGCTGGTGAACGCCTGTGACGCGGGGCGCGAAGGTGAACTGATCTTCCGCTACATCGTCCAGCACGCCAAGACGAAGAAGCCGATCGAGCGCCTCTGGCTTCAATCGATGACCCAGACAGCGATCCGCGATGGATTCGCGAAACTGCGCGCGGACAGCGACATGCTGGCGCTGGCCGACGCGGCCAAGTCGAGGTCCGAGGCCGACTGGCTGGTCGGCATCAACGGCACGCGGGCGATGACCGCATTCAACTCCAAGGAGGGCGGCTTCTACCTCACGACCGTGGGCCGGGTGCAGACCCCGACCCTCGCGATCCTTGTAGAGCGCGAAGAGAAGATCCGCGGTTTCAAGCCGCGCGATTACTGGGAGGTCCACGCGCGATTCGGTGCAAAAGCCGGCGAGTATCCCGGCCGGTGGTTCGACGCGGGGTGGAAGAAGCAGGAAGACGGCGAGAAAAAAGCCGAACGCCTGTGGGAGGCAGCACGGGCCGAGGCGATTCGCGCAGCTTGCGAGGGCAAGCCCGGCACCGTCACGGAAGAGACCAAGCCCGCGACGCAGATGTCGCCATTGCTCTTCGACCTTACCAGCCTGCAGCGTGAAGCCAACGGCCGTTTCGGGTTTTCCGCCAAGAACACGCTGGGACTCGCGCAGGCCCTCTATGAAAAGCACAAGGTCCTGACCTACCCGCGTACCGATGCGCGCGCGCTGCCGGAAGACTACGTGCCGACGGTGAAGCAGACACTGGAGATGCTCAAGGAAGGGTCTTACGTCATGTACGCCGCCGAGATCCTCAAGAAAGGCTGGGTCAAGCCGAACAAACGGATCTTCGATAACAGCAAGATCTCCGACCACTTCGCGATCATCCCGACGCTGCAGGCGCCCAAGAGCCTGTCGGAGCCCGAGCAGAAACTCTACGACCTCGTCGTCCGGCGCTTCCTCGCGGTGTTCTACCCCGCAGCGGAACACCTGCAGACCACGCGCATCACGGAAGTCTCCGGCCACAAGTTCAAGACCGAGGGCCGCATCCTCAAGAACCCCGGCTGGCTTGCGGTTTATGGCAAGGCCACCCAGGAAGAGAACGAGAACCTGCCTGCGGTCGGGCCCGACGAGAAGGTGGGGACGCTGGACATCCAGTCCGTGGCCATCCAGACCAAGCCTCCCGCCCGCTACAGCGAAGCCACGTTGCTGTCGGCGATGGAAGGGGCGGGCAAACTGCTGGAGGACGACGAACTGCGCGAGGCCATGAGCCAGAAGGGCCTGGGCACGCCGGCCACCCGCGCCGCGGTAATCGAGGGCCTGATCCGCGAGGAATACCTTCACCGCAACGGCCGGGAGCTCGTCCCCACGCCGAAGGCATTCTCACTGCTTTTCGCGCTGAAGCATTTCGAAGTGTCCGAGATCACCTCGCCCGAACTCACGGGCGACTGGGAGTTCAAGCTCAAGCAGATGGAGCAGGGCAAGCTCAAGCGCGAAGAGTTCATGGAGCACATCGAGTCCGTGACGCGCGACCTTGTCTCGCGGATCAAGAACGGCGACATCCCCGACACTGCGTTTTCGACAGTGGCCGCGCCCTGCCCAAAATGCGGCGGTGTAATCCAGGAAAACTACCGCAAGTTCCAGTGCCAGGCCTGCGACTTCAACATCTGGAAAGTGACCGCGGGCCGCGAGTGGGCGCCCGAGGAAGTGGCTGAGCTGATCGCCAAGCGTACGATCGGGCCGCTCACCGGGTTCCGCAGCCGCATGGGCCGTCCGTTTGCGGCGGTGCTGAAGTTGAACGACGAACAACGCATCGAATTCGACTTCGGCCAGGCCCGCCCGGAAGACGAGGGCGGCGAAGCGCCGGACTTCAGCGCACAGCAGCCCCTCGGCGCTTGCCCGAAATGCGCATCACGGGTCTACGATTCAGGGATGGCTTACGTCTGCGAAAAAGCAGTCGGGACTCCGCGTACCTGCGATTTCCGCTCGGGCAAGATCATCCTGCAGCAGCAGATCGAGCGCGAACAGATGGAAAAGCTGCTCGCCACGGGCAAGACGGACCTCCTGAACCGGTTCATCTCGAAGAAGGGCCGCCCGTTCAAGGCGTTCCTGGTGAAGACCCCGGGCGGTAAGATCGGCTTTGAGTTCCAGGAGCGTGTTGCAAAGCCAGGTGCCGTCGCCAAGAAAGCCGCGGCGGCCAACGAGGAAAAGGCCGAGGCGACTCCCCTCAAGAAAGCCGCGGCAAAAGCCAAGCCGGCCAGCGCAGCCACCAAGACGGTCAAGGCCAAGACCAAGACCCCCGCGAAGGCCCCGGCCAAGGCAAAGAAGAAGCGCGCTGCCTAGACGTCCAGGTTGCGCACGCCGAGGGCGTTCGACTCGATGAAGGCCCTGCGGGGTTCGACCTCGTCACCCATCAGGGTGGTGAAGATCTCGTTGGCGGCAATCCCGTCCTCGATCTGGACCTTGAGCAGGCGGCGTTTGGTGGGATCCATGGTCGTTTCCCACAACTGCCCCGGGTTCATCTCGCCCAGTCCCTTGTAGCGCTGCATGCTCATGGATTTCTGCACCTCGGCGAACATCCACTGTATTGCCTCGGGAAAATCCTTGACGGCATACTTCTTCTCCCCGCGCTGCACTGTGGCCCCGGCGCCGATGAGGTCGCGGAGCATCTCGGCCGTGCTGCGGATCTGGGTGTAGTCGCCGGAGACGACGAACTCGTGATCGATGTTGGTGGAGCGCAGGTTGCCGTGCCGGACCCGCTCCACGCGAATCTGGTGGCGCTCTGTCTTGGCGTCGAGGTGGGCGGATATGCGGATGCCCTTTTCTGGGATGCGGACGAGCAGTTCCTCGACGGACTTTTCAGCCGACTCGCGGCTGGACAGGTCGACCTTGGCGCCTCGCAGCATGGCTTGCAGCACATCCCGGTCGATCCAGCGGGAGACCCGCTCGATCACCGCCTCTGCAAGCAGGTAGGACTTGGCAAGCAGCCCCAGCGCCTCGCCGCGGATCGGTTCACCGACGGTTGCGACGTTGAGTGAGGCATCGACAAGCGCCTGGCGCAGCATGAACTCGTTCAGTTCGTGCTCATCCTTGAGGTACCGCTCTTCCTTGCCCTGCTTGGCTTTGTAGAGGGGCGGCTGGGCGATATAGATGTGTCCGCGCTCGACGAGTTCGGGCATCTGGCGGAAGAAGAAAGTAAGCAGCAGCGTGCGGATGTGCGAGCCGTCCACGTCGGCATCCGTCATCAGGATGATCCGGTGGTAGCGAAGCTTCGCAATGTCGTAATCCTCCTTGATGCCCGTGCCGAGGGCCGTGATCAGCGTGGCGATTTCCTGCGAAGAGATGAGCCTGTCGAAGCGTGCTCTCTCGACGTTGAGGATCTTGCCCTTGAGCGGCAGGATCGCCTGGAACTTGCGGTCGCGACCTTGCTTGGCCGAGCCGCCGGCCGAATCGCCCTCCACCAGGTAGAGTTCGCACAGGGCGGGGTCCTTCTCCTGGCAGTCCGCCAGTTTTCCGGGCAGTCCCATTCCATCGAGCACCCCTTTGCGACGCGTCATCTCGCGCGCCTTGCGTGCCGCTTCACGGGCACGCGCAGCGTCTACGATCTTGGCCGTGATCACGCGGGCGTCCGCAGGGCGTTCCTCGAGGTACTCCTTGAGTTTCTCGGCGACGATTTCCTCCACCGCGGGCCGGACCTCGGAGGAGACGAGCTTTTCCTTGGTCTGCGATGAGAATTTCGGCTCGGGCACCTTCACCGACAACACGCACGACAACCCTTCACGCATGTCATCGCCCATGGTCTCGACCCTGGCTTTCTTGGCGAGTTCGAGTTCCTCTATGTATTTGTTCAGCACTCGGGTCATCGCCGCGCGCAACCCGGTCAGGTGGGCCCCGCCGTCTTTTTGAGGGATGTTGTTGGTGAAGAGCAGTGTCGACTCCTGGTAGGAGTCGTTCCACTGCATGGCCACCTCCACCGAAATGCCGTCCTTCTCGCCAGTGGCGTAAAAAACGTTGGGGTGCAGGACTGTCTTTGCCCGGTTGATGTACTCGACGAAACCCTTGACCCCGCCTGAAAAAGCGAAATTTTCCTCCTTGCCCGTGCGCTGGTCGACGAGCAGGATCCTCACGCCGTTGTTGAGGAAGGACAATTCCCGCAGGCGGCGCGCGAAGATGTCGTAGTGGTAGTCGATGTTGCCGAAGATCGCCTTGCTGGCGAGGAAGTGCACCTCGGTGCCGCGCCGCTCCGAAGACCCGGTGACGGCCAGGGGGGCGACGGCCACGCCGTCGCGGAATTCCATCTGGTGCACCTTGCCGTCGCGCCAGACCGTCAGCCGAAGCCACTCCGACAGGGCGTTCACCACGGATACGCCGACCCCGTGCAGCCCGCCTGAAACCTTGTACGTGTTGTTGTCGAACTTTCCGCCTGCATGCAGCTCCGTCATCACGATCTCGGCGGCGGACCGCTTGAATTCATCGTCCTCCTTGATGCCGGTCGGGATGCCACGTCCGTTGTCGATGACCGAGACAGAATTGTCAGTGTGGATGGTGACGAGGATCTCGTCGCACCACCCGCCGAGCGCCTCGTCGACCGCGTTGTCGACCACCTCGAACATCATGTGATGCAGGCCGGTGCCGTCCGAGGTATCGCCGATGTACATGCCCGGGCGCTTGCGTACCGCATCGAGGCCTTTCAGGATCCGGATGCTGTCCGAGTCGTAGTCGCTCGCTTCAGGCCGCTGCTGCATTGCTGCTTCTTCTGACACTCTGGGCGTTCCTTTTCTAAATTCGCATCGGCATGACGACGTACTTGAAATCCTTCTCTGCCGGGAAGTGGATCAGCGCGCTCGAGGCCGCGTCACCAAAGCTCACTTCGATTTCGCTGCCGGAGACGTTGTTGAGCACATCGAGCAGGTAGGTCACATTGAAGCCGATGTCGAGGGGTACGCCCGAATAGTTCACTTCCAGTTCCTCGTTCGCCTCCTCCTGCTCGGCGTTTGAAGACACGATCTTCAGGACGCCGTCTGCGAGTACCCAGCGCACGCCGCGGAACTTCTCGTTTGAAAGGATCGCCGCACGCGACAGGGCCTGACGGAGCAATTCCCGATCGATCTTGGTCGTGTTCTTGTGGTCCTTCGGGATGACCCGGGTGTAGTCGGGGAACTTCCCGTCTACGAGCTTGGACACCAGTTCGATATTGCCGAACGAAAAGGCGGCCTGGGTGGCGCTGATCTCGATGTTCACCGGCTCGTCCGAATCGGCCATCAGCTTGGACAATTCCAGGATGGTCTTGCGAGGAACGATCACTTCCTGCCTCGGCAGGTCGGCGTCGAGCGGCGTCGAGCAATACGCCAGCCGGTGGCCATCGGTGGCCACGAGCTTCAGCTGCTTTTCCTCGACCACGAGGAGGAGGCCGTTGAGGTAGTAGCGGATGTCCTGCTGCGCCATCGCGTACTGCACCAGCGAGAGCAGTTTCCTCAGCGCCTTCTGCGGGAGCGAGAACTTGGACACGTCGCCTGCGGGCCGGGACAGCTTTGGAAAATCCTCGGCAGGGAGCGTCTGGAGCGTAAAGCGGCTGCGTCCGGACTTGACCTGCAGGCGTTTGTCCTGGGTTGAAAGGGTCACCTCTCCATCCGGGAGGGCGCGCAGGATGTCGACCAGCTTCCTTGCCCCGACGGTGACGCCGCGTGCTTCACCGCCCTGCTCGAGCGCAGTACGCGAAACTAGCTGGATTTCAATGTCGGTCGCAAGGAACGACAACGCGTCGCCTGATTTCTCGATCAGGACGTTCGACAGGATTGGCAGGGTATGACGGCGCTCGATGATTCCGCTGACTGCGGACAGAGGTGCGAGCAGTTCGTCTCGTTTTGCTTTTACCAGAATCATCTTATATATCCTTGGTAATAGTTAATAGAGGGCATAACTTGTGTGGATAACTTTGAAAACCCTCTTGCTACAGCAGCTTGCGCGGCAAAAAGCGCTTCTGACCGCCTGTGTACTGCCTGTGCATGGAATGGGGTAACTAATTCCGGGAGGCAGGAATGCAGAGTTACCCACAATCTGTACGCATCCCGTACACACGTTTTCAAGCAGGCTCTCATCCCCTTAGCACCTGTTCGAGGACGAGGTAGTCGCGGTTTATGACCGAGTCCTGCTTGCGCAGGCTTGCGATGGTCCGGCAAGCGTGCAGGACCGTGGTGTGGTCCCGGTTGCCGAAGGCCTCGCCGATTTCAGGGAGGCTCATATGAGTGAGGTCTTTGGCCAGTGCCATCGCAACCTGGCGGGGACGCGCGACGTTGCGGTTCCGTTTCTTCGAGTGCATGTCGGAGATCTTCAGCTTGAAGAACTCGGCGACGGTTTTCTGGATGTTCTCTACCGTGATCTGGCGGTTGGCCACGTTGAGGATGTCACGCAGCGCATCTTTTGCCAGGTCCAGGGAGAGTTCCCTTGCGTTGAACCGCGAGTAGGCGAGCACTTTCTTCAAGGCACCCTCGAGCTCGCGAACGTTGGAGCGGATGTGCTTTGCAATGAAGAAGGCGATGTCTTCCGACAGGACAACCGCTTCAGCCTCAGCTTTCTTGAGCACGATCGCCACCCGCATTTCCAGTTCGGGGGGCTCGATGGCAACCGTGAGTCCCCAGCCGAAGCGGGAGATCAGCCTTTCCTCCATGCCCGAGATCTCTTTCGGGTAGGTGTCGCAGGTAATGACGATCTGCTTGTGGGCCTCGACCAGCGCATTGAAGGCGTAGAAGAACTCCTCCTGCGTGCGCCCCTTGTTGGAGAAGAACTGGATGTCGTCGATCAGCAGGAGGTCGAGCGAGTGGTAATAGCGTTTGAACTCTTCGAAGGATTTCTGTTGGTATGCGCGCACCACGTCGGTCACGTACTGTTCGGCATGGATATAACGGATCTTCGCGTCCGGGCGCTTCGCTGCGACAAAATTGCCGATCGCCTGCACGAGGTGGGTCTTACCCAGGCCGACGCCCCCATATACAAAGAGGGGGTTGTAGGAGATGCCGGGGTTTTCGGAAACCTGGATTGCCGCAGCCCGGCCGAGCTGGTTGGCTTTGCCGGTGACCAGGCTGTCGAACGTGAATGCGGGGTTCAGTCGCGCACGCTCCAGCGTCTGTGGGATCCTGGGGGCAGAGGAGGAGGCGGCGGCGGGGGCGGAGGTACTGGCGGCGGTGGGGGTGGCTCGTGCCATCCCATCGGCACCGCGCGCAAGAACCAGCTTCAGCGAGACCTGCCCGGCGTTCTCTTCGGAAAACAGCTTTTCGATGCGCCCGGAAAACTTCTCCCGGACCAGCTCAAGCACGAAGCGATTCGGGGCTGCCAGAGTCAGGCTGCCGGGGTCGCTGGCCGTGCCGTCGATCGACAGGGGCCGGATCCAGGTGTTGAATTGTTGGGCTGGAAGCTCGCGTTCGAGGCGGCGCAAACAGGCGTCCCAGAGGTTCTGCATTGAAGTGATTTTCGGTGCTTCGCTGGGCGGTTTCGGGGGCACTGGCGCCGCCGTGGAACGGCCGCATTTCGTGGCAGTAATTCTACCCTTTTCGGACCGACTTATCCACAGGCGTGGCGCAAAAATCCCGGAAAGTTGACAATGGGTTAGGTACAGCGTGTAATACGCGCCTTTTTGCGGCCCGAGGCAGTCATGAAGCGAACTTATCAACCTTCCAAAACGCGGCGTACCCGGACCCACGGGTTCCGTGCGCGCATGAAAACCCCAGGTGGCCGCGCAGTGATCAGCGCGCGCCGCGCCCGCGGTCGCGCCCGTCTGGCTGTCTGAGCACGGCAAGACACGCTTCGCGCGCGTGCCCGGCACCGGCACCTCGAAACCGGCCGGGTTCGGCAAGGACAAGCGCATTCGTACGAGCGTGGAGTTCGAAGCCCTGATGCGGGCTGGAACCAAACGCAACCTGAACGGTTTTACCTTCTTCTATTCGGCGCGACCGGCGGGTACCGCACGGCTCGGCATCCTGATATCCAAGAAGCATGCGGTGCTTGCGTCAGACCGCAACCGGATCAAGCGCTGCATCCGGGAGGCTTTCCGTCAGGTACAGGGAGATCTCGGCGCACTTGATGTATTGGTCCGGCCACCCTATGGCCTCAAAACCTCGACCGAAACCGTCGGGCAGTTGCGGACCTGCCTCGAAAGGCTGGCGAAGTGAAGACACTCCTGCGCGCGCTGATCCGCTTTTATCGCTATTTCCTGAGCCCCATGTCGGGGCCCAGCTGCCGTTTCTATCCCAGCTGTTCCGAGTACGCGGACGAGGCCCTGCGGTGCCACGGCGCGGCGCGCGGCTCATGGCTGGCTGCCAAACGCATTGCCTGCTGCCATCCCTGGCATGCGGGGGGCTATGACCCTGTTCCAGGACGCTACAAAACGTGAAATCCATGGATACCCAGAGACTCATCCTCTTCTTCGTTTTCAGCTTTTCCCTCCTGCTCCTGTGGACCGAGTGGGAGAAGGAGCAGCGTCCCAAGCCTGCTGCCGTGGCGGCCGCCGCCCAGCAATCCAAGGAGGCCAAGGGCGTCCCGGGCGCAGTTCCAACCCCAGCGACTCAGGCGACGGCGGCGACGCCCGCCGCCGTGCCTGCGCCGGTCGCGGGACCGGTCGCCCTCAAAGGCGAGACTATCCAGGTCAAGACCGACCTGTTGGTGGCCGATATCGACACGCTCGGCGGGGGCGTGACCCGGATCGAGCTCCTGAAGCACAAGGAGACGAACGACCAGACCAAGAACCTCGTACTGCTTGGGCCTGAGCACCAGTACTTTGCGCAAAGTGGGTTGACTGGGGACGGCGGCCCTAACCACCGGACGCTGTGGCGTGTGCTGCCCGGCGAGCGCATGTTGCCCGACGGCAAGGACTCACTCGAGCTGCGCCTCGCGGCCGAAGGCAGGGACGGCCTCGTCGTTGAAAAGGTCTACACGTTTGCGCGGGACAGCTACCAGATTGGCGTAGCGATCGAGATCCGTAACGGCGGCACCGCGCCGGTCGCGCCGCACGCGTACTTCCAGTTGACCCACGACGGCAAGCAACCCGCCGGGGGCAGCTCCCTCGCCCAGTCGTTCGGGGCGCAGAGTTTCAACGGGTTTGCGCAGTACACAAACGAGAAGAAGTTCGAGAAAGTCCAGTTCTCCGATATAGACAAAGGCAAACCCGATCACCTGAAGCAATCGGGCGACGGCTGGATCGCCTACGTGCAGCACTATTTCGTCGCTGCATGGGTTACCGAGGGCGCGGGGTTACGCGACTATGTGGTCGAGAAGCGCCCGGACGGGGTTTACAGCGGGCGCGTGGTGATCGCTGTACCGGCGATTGCGCCCGGCGCCACTGCAAAGGTCAGCGCACCCCTCTACGCCGGCCCCCAGGAACAGCGGCGGCTGAAGGACGTGGCCCCCGGCTTCGACCTGGTGGTGGATTACGGCTGGCTTACGATCATTGCGTGGCCGTTGTTCTGGCTGCTGGAAAAATACTTCAGCCTCGCCGCCAACTGGGGTGTTGCCATCATCCTGCTGACGGTCACGCTGAAGCTGGTGTTCTTCCCTCTTTCGGCGGCGAGCTACAGGTCGATGGCGAAGATGAAGCTCGTCACACCACGGCTCACCAAGATCCGCGAGATGTACGCCAATGACCGCGCGCGGCAGAACCAGGCCATGATGGAGCTGTACAAGACGGAGAAGATCAACCCGCTCGGCGGGTGTTTCCCGATCCTCGTGCAGATCCCGGTGTTCATTGCGCTGTACTGGGTGCTCCTTGCCGCGATCGAGCTGCGGCATGCGCCGTTCATGCTCTGGATCCACGACCTGTCCGCGCTGGATCCTTTTTACGTTCTCCCGATCCTGATGACGATCACCATGGTGATCCAGACCAAGCTCAACCCTGTGCCGCCGGATCCGGTGCAGGCCAAGGTGATGATGTTCATGCCGTTCGTGTTCAGCATCTTCTTCTTCTTCTTCCCGGCCGGCCTGGTGCTCTACTGGCTCGTGAACAACATCCTTTCAATTGCACAGCAATGGCAGATCCAGCGCATGTTCGAGCGCCAAAAACCTGCCCATGGAAAACGCTGATCCTTCGCCGGATACGATCGCCGCAATCGCCACGCCCCCTGGGCGGGGTGGCATAGGAGTCGTCCGCGTTTCGGGGCCTGCCGCGCCCGTGATTGCTGCCAGGGTCGCAGGCGCGTTGCCGGCGCCGCGGGTAGCGACGCTGGCAGGTTTCCGGGATGCAAAGGGCGCGCCGCTCGACCAGGGTCTTGCCCTGTATTTCCCGGCGCCCGGCTCCTATACCGGTGAACATATCCTCGAGTTGCAGGGCCACGGAGGGCCGGTCGTTCTCGGGTCGATCCTTTCCGCCTGTGTCGATGCCGGCGCGCGGCTGGCGGAGCCTGGCGAGTTCACGCGTCGCGCATTTCTCAACGGCCGCCTCGATCTGGCGCAGGCCGAGGGGGTGGCCGACCTGATCGAAGCGGCCACCGGCGAGGCTGCGCGCGCCGCGTTGCGTTCCTTGTCGGGGGAGTTTTCCGAGGCGGTTCACGCGCTGGTGTCGCAGCTGACCGACCTTCGTGCCCTGACGGAGGCGGGACTCGATTTTCCCGAAGAAGAGATCGATCCGGTGCATCGCGACGACCTCCAGGCCCGGCTCGTTGCCGTCCGGCAGGCGCTGGCGGACGTCCTCGCCCGCAGTCGCAAAGGCAGCCTGCTTCGTACTGGGATCCATGTCGTGCTCGCGGGCCGTCCCAATGTCGGCAAGTCCAGCTTGCTGAACCGCCTTGCGGGCGATGACCGCGCCATTGTGACCCCGGTACCCGGGACCACCCGCGACACATTGCGCGAGGCCATCGCGATCGAAGGGGTCCCGCTGAACATCATCGACACCGCCGGCTTGCGGGACGCGGCCGACGAGGTCGAGCGCCTGGGCATTGAGCGCACGTGGCGGGAACTCGAGCGCGCGGATGTCGTCCTCATGATGTTCGATGCGTCTACCGGGATCACGGACGAGGACCGGGAACTCCTCGCACGCCTACCGCGGGCGGCGCACCGAATCCATGTATTCAACAAGATCGACCTGGCGGGCCTGCAGCCCGGGGCACGCGCGGGCGATGTGCAGGAAATCCTCGTGTCGGCGAAGGCGGATGCGGGGATCGACTTGTTGCGGGCCGCGTTGCTTCAGGCGGCCGGCTGGGAGCGCACCGGGGAGTCCTTGTTTGTTGCGCGCGAGCGCCACTTGCGCGCTCTGGCGCTTGCGAGCGAGCGGCTCGAGGCGGCCGTCGGCCAATCCGCGCAACTGGAGTTGTTTGCCGAGGAGTTGCGCCTGGCGCAGGAGGCGCTTGCCGGGATCACCGGCGAGTTCAGCGCGGACGACCTGCTCGGGGAAATCTTTTCGCGGTTCTGCATCGGCAAGTGAGGGCCGCGCGGGACACGTTCCTGAACCCCGTGGTGAGCCTCGCGCTGTGCGCGGTGGCCGGGGCCCTTTTCTCATGGCTGAAGACGCCGTTGCCATGGATGATCGGGCCGCTGCTGGTGATGGCGGCCTTCAATTTCAGCGGGGCGCGGCTCCGGGCCCCGACCGGCGGGCGGCAGGTCGGGCAGGTGATCATCGGCACCGCGCTTGGCCTGTACTTCACCCCTGTCGTGGCCAGGCAGGTGGTCTCGTACTGGCATTTTCTGCTGTTGGCCGCGCTGCTGGCAATCCTGATCGCGTGCGCCTGCGCCTGGTTCATCAGCCGCGTGACGGGAACCGACCGGACGACGGCATTCTTCGCCAGCGTGCCCGGGGGCGCGGCGGAAATGGCGGTGCTGGCCGAGCGGTTCGGTGCGCGGGTCGACAGGGTCACGATTGCGCAATCGATGCGCATCCTCGCCGTCGTCATCATCATTCCTTTCGTGATGACCTACTCGGGCGTACACGGCGCCGACGTCTACGTGCAGGCGACCGCCTCGCTGGACTGGGGGCTTCTTGTGGTGCTGTTGGCGATAGCGGCGGCAGGCGGCGGCCTGCTGACTGCGGCCGGGATGTCGAACGCGTTCATGCTCGGTGCGCTCTTCAGCGTGATTGCCCTTACCGTGAACGAAGTACACCTGTCGGCCATGCCACCGCTGGTGTCGAACGTCGGCCAGTTGCTGATCGGATGCGCGCTCGGAGGCCGGTTCGAACGCACGTACCTCGACCGGATCCCGGGCTTCGTTGTGGCGGTCCTGGCCAGCATCCTGCTCGCCATAGGCCTGGCCGCGAGCATGGGGGCGGGGCTGGCCTGGATGTACGGGCTGCCGATTCCCAGCGTCATCCTTGCGACTGCGCCGGGAGGGATTGCCGAGATGTGCATCACCGCGAAAGTGCTGCAGCTTGGGGTGCCCCTGGTGACGGCCGCACAAGTGACCCGCGTGCTGGTGCTGGTGACCGGGACCGGGACCTTATTCAAGTGGGCTCACGCGATCGCTGTGAAACTTAGAAAGTCGAAGTGATACAGTAGTTTGTGCATCCTTCAAGGGAGTTTGCTGCGCAGCAAACCCCTTTGGTAGGGCGCCTGATGGCTAGCCCCGCCAGCGGCCGCGCTGATACAATTCCGGGGATCAGGAATCAATCATTTCGGCCCGGCCAGCCCAGGGCCGTTTTCATTTTGGAGTCCATCGCATGAATGACCCCCGCACCGATATTTCCAACGCACCGGCCTACGTACGCCACCAGGCGCTGCGCGAATGGGTTTCGAAGATCGCGACGCTGACCAAGCCGGCGAACATCGTCTGGTGCGACGGGTCGGAAGAAGAAAACGAACGCCTCTGCAACGAGCTCGTTGCAGCGGGCACCTTCCTCAAGCTGAACGAAAAGCTGCGTCCTGGAAGCTACCTTGCGCGGTCGCACCCCACGGACGTGGCGCGCATGGAAGACCGCACCTTCATCTGCAGCACCAAGAAAGACGATGCCGGCCCGACCAACAACTGGGTGGAACCGTCCGAGATGCGCGGTACGCTCGACAGGCTCTACGACGGCTGCATGCGCGGACGCACGATGTATGTCGTGCCGTTCTCGATGGGCCCCATTGGCTCGCATATCGCCCAGGTTGGCGTCGAGGTTTCCGACTCCGCGTATGTGGTCGTCAACATGCGCATGATGACCCGCATGGGGCGCGCCGTGATCGACCACATCGGTGCGGACGGGGCCTTCGTGCCTTGCGTGCATTCAGTGGGCGCGCCGCTGGCGGCCAGCGAGAAGGATGTGCCCTGGCCGTGCAACGACAAGGAGAAGTGGATCGTCCATTTCCCCGAGACGCGCGAGATCTGGTCGTATGGCTCAGGCTACGGCGGCAACGCGCTGCTCGGCAAGAAGTGCCTGGCGCTGCGCATCGCCTCGGTCATGGCGCGCGACGAAGGTTGGCTCGCAGAGCACATGCTGATCCTCGGCGTTGAATCTCCCAAGGGGGACAAGCACTACGTCTCCGCGGCCTTTCCCTCGGCCTGCGGCAAGACCAACTTCGCAATGCTGATCCCGCCTGCGAGCTTCAACGGCTGGAAGATCACCACGATCGGCGAGGACATCGCCTGGCTGAAGCCGGGCAAGGATGGCCGCTTCTATGCGATCAACCCGGAGAATGGCTTCTTCGGCGTCGCGCCCGGCACCTCGGACCAGACCAACCCGAACGCGATGAAGACGCTGCACAAGAACGTGATCTTTACGAACGTGGCGCTGACGCCCGAAGGCGACGTCTGGTGGGAAGGCATGACCGACACGCCGCCTGCCGAGCTGATCGACTGGCAGGGCCAGCAGTGGACCCCGGACTGCGGACGCCTGGCCGCGCATGCGAATTCGCGCTTCACCGTGCCCGCCTCCCAGTGCCCGTCCATGGACCCCGCCTGGGAAGATCCGGCCGGCGTGCCGATCTCGGCGTTCCTCTTTGGTGGACGGCGCTCCTCCACCGTGCCGCTCGTGGTCGAGGCCCCGAGCTGGGAAGACGGCGTCTACATGGCCGCCACCCTCGGCTCGGAAACAACGGCCGCAATTACCGGCAAGGTGGGCGTGGTGCGGCGTGACCCGATGGCGATGCTGGCATTCTGCGGCTATCACGTCGGCGACTATTTCGCGCACTGGCTCAAAGTCGGCAAGGCCGCTTCCAAGGCGCCGAAGATCTTCCGAGTGAACTGGTTCCGGCGCGATGCCGCGGGCAAGTTCATCTGGCCCGGCTTCGGCGAGAACATGCGCGTGCTGCAGTGGATCGTGGAGCGCTGCGAGGGCAGCGCCAAGGGCAAGACCACGCCCCTGGGGATCATGCCTTCGTACGAAGACCTGTCCTGGAAGGGCCTGGAGAAATTCACGCGCGAACAGTTTTCCGCGCTGAGCGAAGTCGAGCACGGCGCCTGGGCCGAGGAGCTGCATTCGCACGATGAGCTGCTAGGCACGCTGGGCACCCACTTGCCGCGCGAACTCGAGGTGCGTCGCACGTTGCTGCACGAAAAGCTCGCCGCATAACTTACGGGGGTCGCATGAGCCACGTCTTTCATCGCAACCCCAGGAACGACTATCCCGTCGCCGTCCGTGGCGACGGCGCCTACCTTGTCGACCGGGACGGCAAGCGGTATCTCGACGCATCCGGGGGCGCGGCGGTTTCGTGCCTCGGGCACTCCGACCGCTCAGTCATTGAGGCGATCAAGGCGCAGCTGGACAAGCTGCCCTTCGCGCACACCTCGTTCTTCTCGAATGAGCCGATGGAGGCGCTGGCCGACGAGCTGATCCGCCGCTCGCCGCAGGCCTTCGACCGCGTGTATTTCGTTTCCGGTGGCTCCGAGGCGGTGGAGGCTGCGCTGAAGCTTGCGCGCCAGTACTACGTCGAAAAGGGTGAACCGCAGCGTGAGCACATCATCGCCCGGCGCGGCAGCTACCACGGCAATACCCTCGGTGCCCTGGCGGTCGGCGGCAATGCCTGGCGCCGCCAGCAGTTCGAGCCGCTGCTGATCGACGTGGCGCATGTGTCGCCCTGCTATGCCTATCGCGAGAAGCAGGCGGCCGAGGACGATGAAGCCTATGCGGCGCGCCTGGCCGCAGAGCTCGAAGCTGAGATCCTGCGCCTGGGCGAGGACAAGGTGATCGCGTTCGTCGCTGAAACCGTTGTTGGCGCAACGCTGGGCGCGGTGACCGCAGTGCCGGGGTATTTCAAGCGCGTGCGGGAGGTCTGCGACAAATACGGCGTGCTGCTGATCCTCGATGAAGTGATGTGCGGCATGGGGCGTTGCGGCGCGTTATTCACTTTCGAGCAGGAGGGTGTAGTGCCCGACCTGGTCTGCATCGCCAAGGGTCTCGGTGCGGGATACCAGCCGATCGGCGCGGTCATCGCCACGAAGAAAGTCTATGAGGCGCTCGTTTCCGGCACCGGGTTCTTCCAGCATGGCCACACGTATCTGGGGCATGCGGCGGCCTGCGCGGGCGCGCTCGCCGTGCAAAGGCGCCTGAACGAGGATGGGCTGCTGGCCCGTGTTATCCCCTTGGGCGACGCTCTCGACGCCAGGCTTCGCGCCGCATTCGGCCGCCACCCCCATGTCGGCGACATCCGTGGCCGCGGGCTGTTCCGCGCGATCGAACTGGTCGAGGACCGGGCGACCAAAAAGCCTTTCGATCCGGCGAAAAAGGTCAACGCTCGCCTGAAGAAGGAAGCCCTGAACGCCGGCTTGATGTGCTATCCGATGGGTGGCACCCTGGACGGGGTGCGGGGCGACCATGTGCTGTTTGCGCCGCCATTCATCCTGGAAGAGGCGCAACTGGACGAACTGGTGGAAAAATTTTCGGCGGCACTTTCCGTAACACTGGGCCTCCCCGCGGCGCTTGCCGCCTAATACCAGCTTCGTTATGCTGGCCTGACGCACCCCTGACGGAGTCATCCATGAAAAAGTTCACCGCATTGGCCGCCGCGCTAGCCGCTGCCGGCACCCTGGGCCTGGCCGCGCCGGCCGCGCAGGCGCAACAGAAGTACGTGACGATCGGGACCGGCGGGGTCACCGGCGTGTATTACGCGGCGGGCGGCGCGATCTGCCGGCTGGTCAACAAGGATCGCAAGGTCCACAACATCCGCTGCTCCGTGGAGTCGACCGGGGGATCGGTGTTCAACGTGAACACCATCAAGGCCGGCGAACTCGACATGGGCGCGACCCAGTCGGACGTGCAGTACAACGCCGTCAAGGGCCTGTCCCAGTTCAAGGACGGGGCGCACACCGACCTCCGCGCCGTGTTCTCGCTCCATCCGGAGCCGTTCACGGTCCTCGCGCGCAAGGAAGCGAACATCAAGACCTTCGCCGACTTCAAGGCCAAGAAGTTCAACGTGGGCAATCCCGGGTCCGGCACCCGCGCGTCGATGGAAGAACTCCTCGTCGCCATGGGCTGGAAGCTCAGCGATTTTTCGCTGGCCTCTGAACTGAAGGCCGACGAGCACGGCGCTGCCGTTTGCGACGGCAAGATCGACGGCTTCTTCTATGGCGTCGGTCACCCGTCGGCCAACATCCAGGATCCGACCACCTCGTGCGGCGCAAAGCTGGTCTCGATCACAGGCCCGGCCGTGGACAAGCTGGTCAAGGAAAAGCCGTATTACGCTTACGCTACGATTCCCGGGGGCCTGTACCCGAACAACCCGACGGACACGAAGACCTACGGTGTACTCGCGACCATGGTTTCGTCCAGCAAGGTGCCGGCCGACACCATCTACGCAGTAGTTAAAGGGGTGTTCGACAACTTCGATGAGTTCAAGAAGCTGCATCCCGCGCTGGCGATCCTTTCGCCCGAGCACATGATCAAGGACGGGTTGTCGGCCCCGCTGCACGAAGGCGCGGTCAGGTACTACAAGGAAAAAGGCTGGCTGAAGTAGGTCGGCACCCAGCGGTAGTGAAGGAGGGCGGAATGAGAATTCCGCCCTTTTCGTTTAAGGGGATGCGCAAGTGACAGAGCAGGCCAGTGAAGTGACCGCGAAGGTCAGCCCGGACCTCGAGCAGCTCGTCAAGGAAAGCGATTTCGGCGGACGAGAGCCAGCAGGCGCGGTCGGCATTTTCCTGGCGATCGTCGCGGCTGCCTGGTCGCTTTTCCAGGTCTGGTACGCATCGCCCCTGCCGTTCGTGATCGGCCACGGCATTTTCAACGATACCGAAGCGCGCGCGGTGCACCTGGCGTTTTCCGTATTCCTCGCGTTTGCCGCGTTTCCGGCGTTCCGCGCCTCGTCGCGCAAGGTGGTGCCGTGGACGGATTGGATCCTCGCCGCCGTGGGCGCATTCTGCGCAGCCTATCTCTACCTCTATTACAACGAACTTGCCGGGCGACCCGGCAAGCCGACCGCCATGGACCTAACCGTGGGCCTGATCGGCGTGGGCATCATGCTCGAGGCCACCCGCCGGGCGATGGGCATGGGGATGCTGATCACCACGGGCCTGTTCCTCATCTACATCTTCGCCGGCCCGCTGATGCCCGAAGTGATCCAGCACAAGGGCGCCACGGTGCAGCGGTTCGTATCCCACATGTGGCTCACGACCGAGGGCGTGTACGGCGTCGCGCTCGGCGTGTCGGTGCAGTTCATCTTCCTGTTTGTGCTGTTCGGCACGCTGTTGGACATCGCCGGCGCCGGCAACTACATGATGCAGGTGTCGATCGCGCTGCTGGGCCACCTGCGCGGCGGGCCGGCCAAGGTGGCGGTCGTCTCCTCCGCCCTGAATGGCATCGTGTCCGGGTCGTCGGTGTCCAACGTGGTCTCGGGAGGCATCTTCACCATCCCGCTGATGAAGCGCACCGGGTACTCCGGCGTGAAGGCCGGCGCCATCGAAGCGGCCTCCTCGATCAACGGGCAGCTCATGCCGCCGGTGATGGGCGCCGCGGCCTTCCTGATGGTCGAGTATGTCGGCATTCCCTATTCGGAGATCTGCAAGCACGCCGCCCTGCCGGCGATCATTTCCTACATTGCGTTGTTCTACATCGTGCACCTCGAGGCGCTAAAGTACGACTTGAAGGTGATCCCCAGGGGCTACACGCGTACCGCGCGCCAGCGCATCCTGGGCTGGGCCCTGGGTGTAAGTGGGACTTTTGCGGCGCTCGCAGCCGTTTATTACGGGATCACCGCTGTGCGCTGGGCGTTCGGCGAATCGTCCAGCTGGGTGCTGGGCGTGCTCACGCTGGTTACCTACGTAGGGTTGTTGGCCTATTCGGCCCGCTACCCCGACGTGCCCCAGGACGACCCGCTCGCGCCGGTGCTGCGCCTGCCCGAGCCGTGGCCGACGGTACGCGCCGGGATGCACTTTTTCATTCCCATCGTCGTGCTGCTGTGGTGCCTGATGGTCGAGGAGTTGTCCCCGGGCACGTCTGCCTTCTGGGCAACGGCGACCGCGATCGTCCTCGTTGTGATCCAGCCAGCCATGCTCGGCCTGTTCCGGCGCACCGGGACTGCGGCCGCCGGGTTGAAGACGGGGTTCGTGAACCTGTGGACAGGCCTCGTGCTGGGCTCGCGCAGCATGATCGGCATCGGGGTGGCCTGCGCCAGCGCGGGCCTGATCGTCGGCGTGATCACGCTGACCGGCATGGGTTTGATGATGACCGACTTCGTCGAGCAGATCTCGGCGGGCAACGTGCTGGTCATGCTCATCATGACGGCCGTGATCTGCCTGCTGATCGGGGCGGGCGTGCCGACCACGGCCAATTACATCCTCGTGGCCACGCTGATGGCGCCGGTGATCGTGGAGCTGGGCGCGCGAAGTGACCTGGTCATCCCGCTCATCGCCGTCCACCTCTTCGTCTTCTATTTCGGGATCATGGCTGACGTGACACCGCCGGTGGGCCTCGCTTCCTACGCTGCTGCGGCAATTTCCGGAGACGACCCGAACGCCACAGGCCTGCAGGCCACTTGGTACAGCTTCCGCACGGCGATCCTGCCCTTTGTCTTCATCTTCAATCCGCAGATCCTGCTGATCGGGGTCGGCTCCTGGTGGGACATTGCCGTGGTCTGCGTGAGCGCCACCGTCGCCTCGCTGCTGTTCGCGGCGGCCACGATGGGCTGGTTCCGGTCACGCTGCACCTGGTTGGAGATCGGCGTGTTGCTCGTCGCGACGTTCCTGTTCTTCCGCCCGGATTGGGTGGTCGACCAGTTCTATGCCAAGTATGTGTCGGTCCCGGCCAAGGACATCTACAAGGTGGCAGAGACGCTTGGGCGCGACGACTGGCTTGCGGTCAGCATTGCCGGCGAGTCGATCGAGGGCAAGGCGATCCGCAAGACCGTCGCGCTGCCGCTTGGTGAGGGCGCGAACGGCCGAGAGCGGCTGCGCAGCGGCGGGGTCACGCTGGCCGCCCTGGGCGAGGACCTCGAGGTGGCCAACGTGAAGTTCGGCAGCCGCGCGAAGAAGCTCGGCGTCGAGCAGGGGTTCAAGATCGTCGAGGTCAAGCTGCTGAATCCCGCGCGTCCCTCGCCTTACTGGGTGTTCTTTCCAGCCGCCCTGCTCGTGGCTTTCGTGTGGTTCCGGCAACGCGTGAGGCCGCACGGTGGCACTCCACAGACCATCTGATATTGTTTAACTTTTATTTAAAATTTTAAGCACTGTGGCGGCCTACAGGTCAATTGTGTTTCCTAAACTGAAAATTTTAAAGTTAATCAATGTGATTCTGGCGGCATTGGCGCTCCATGCTGCGGGGGTGTGCGCACAGGCCGGGTACCCGGCCAAACCGATCCAGGTTGTCGTTCCCTACCCGCCCGGCGGGTCGAACGATCTCTTTGCCCGCGCGGTCGGAAAGCGCCTCGCGGAGTCTCTCGGCCAGCCGGTGGTCATCGACAACCGGGCCGGGGCGGGCGGCTCGCTGGGCGCTGCGCTGGTCGCAAAGGCAGCGCCGGACGGCTATACGCTCGCCATGGTGTCGTCCTCGTTCACCACGAATGCCGCGATCCAGTCGAAGCTGCCCTTCGATCCCGTGGGCGGGTTCAGCGCAGTCGCGCTGGTCGGCAAGGGGCCGCTTGTCCTTGCCGCTTCGTCGCGGCTGGGCCTGAAGTCGCCACAGGAGTTCCTCGCGCTTGCCCGCGCCAGGCCGGGCAGCCTCAACTACGCAACCTCGGGCGCGGGCAGCATCAATCACTTTGCGACGGAGCTCCTGAAGGTGGCCGCCGGGTTGAACCTTACGCATGTCCCGTATAAGGGAATGGGGCCTGCCGTGAACGACCTCGTCGGCGGTCATGTCGACCTGATCATCGCGAGCGCCCCGTCGGTGATGTCGCAGGTGAAGGCGGGCAAGGTGACCGGCATCGCCGTGACGAGCGAGCACCGGTCCCCCGTAGTGCCCGAACTTCCGGCCCTTGCCGAGTCCGGGATCCCCGGCTACAGCGTCGAGTTATGGTGGGGTGTGCTGGCCCCTGCGGGCGTCCCCAAGGATGTGGTGGCGCGGTTGAATGCGGAAATCAACGCCGGCCTTGCCTCCCCAGAAATGAAAGCATTCCTGCTGCGCGAGGGCGCGGAGTCCTCGGCGGCTTCGCCCGAAGCCTTTGGAGGATTGATCCGCACCGAGATCGGCCGCTGGCGCAAGGTTGCCAAGGACGCCAACATACAGCCTGAATAGATGCGAGAGTAGATGCGGGCATGGACACGGACCGGGCAACCGGCGGGACAACGATGGCGGGCACACTGAAAAAGCGCGATTACACGCCGCAGGCAAGCGGGCCCCTGGCCGGCGTGCGTGTGCTTGACCTCTCGCGCCTCGTCGCAGGCAACACGCTGACCCAGCTCCTCGGGGATTTCGGCGCCGAGGTCGTGAAGGTGGAGCCGCCGGCCGGGGACACCCTGCGGGCATGGAATACCAAGGGCGTGGCAACGAACTGGAAGATCTACGCGCGCAACAAGCAGAGCCTCGGCCTTGAGCTGCGCAAGCCCGAGGCCCGTGAGCTCCTCCTTGAACTTGTCTCCACCGCCGCGATCTTCGTGGAGAGTTTTCGCCCCGGCACTCTCGAAAAGATGGGGCTCGGCCCCGACCGCCTGCTCGCGAAGAACCCGAAGCTGGTGATTGTGCGGATTTCCGGGTGGGGGCAGGACGGACCCTACAAGGGCCGCCCGGGATTCGGCACTCTGGTCGAAGGCATGTCGGGGTTCGCGTCGATGAATGGCTTCCCCGACCGGGAGCCGGTGCTTCCTCCCATGTACCTTGCCGACAGCGTAGCGGGCCTCTACGGCGCAGCCGCAGTGATGGTAGCGCTCCGCGAAGTGGAAACCAGCGGCGGGGCCGGGCAGGTGATCGACCTGCCTTTGCTCGACCCCCTGTTTGCGGTGCTGGGTCCCCAGGCCGCCAACTTCCGCCTGACCGGCAAGGTCAAGCCTCGCGTCGGCAGCGGCTCCACGAACTCCGGCCCGCGCAACGCCTACCGTACGCGCGACGGCCTGTGGGTCTGCTTGTCCGCATCTACACAGAAGATGGCCGAGCGCCTGTTCCGGTCGATCGGCCGCGCAGACCTCATCGACGACCCTCGCTACCGCACGAATGCCGAACGGGTGAAGCATCGCGATGAGCTCGATGCGATCATCGGCGCGTTCATCGCAGAAAGGACGCAGGCGGAGAACGTGGCTTTCTTTGAGGCGGCTGAGGTGACGATCGGGCCGATCTACGACATTGCGCAGATCCTCGAAGACCCGCATGTACTCGAGCGCGAACTGGTCGCCGACTACCCGGACTCGGACATGGGGGCCTTGCCGATGCATCACGTGGTGCCGAGGTTATCCGCCACGCCAGGTACGCTGCGCACGCCTGCCCCTGCACTCGGCGAGCACAATCGCACAATCCTTGGGAGCATCGGCGTGGACGCCACCCGGTATGCTGCGCTCCTCGCCGCCGGCGCGGTGTGCGAAGGAACGAACAAAGTAAAGGGAGACGACGAGTGAAACCCGGTTTGCCCGTCTGGCGGTCGCTGCTCTATGTGCCGGCGAACGTGGAGAAGTACGTCGACAAGGCGCATACGCGCGGTGCCGATTGCATCCAGGTCGACCTGGAGGACAGCGTGCCCCCGGCCGAAAAGGACCGGGCGCGCACCTTGGTCCCCGCGGTAGCTGCCCGGGTGCGGCGGGGCGGCGCGGACGTGGTGGTGCGCATCAACCGGCCGCTTCCCATGGCAGTGCGCGATCTCGAGGCCTCGGTGGGTCCAGACGTGGACGGCATTGCCGTCACCAAGGTGCAGGGGGCCGACCACCTCAAGTTGCTCGACGAACTGGTCTCGGAGTTGGAGGTCGCCCGGGGCCTGAAGGTCGGCCACACCCGGTTCATCGCCATGGTCGAGACGCCGGCGGCGTTTTTCCGCATGGCCGAGATCGCCGGCGCCGTGGGCAGGTTGGCGGCCATGAATATCGGTGGCGAGGACTTCGCCTTGGAAAACGGCATGGCCCCGGCCGAAGAGACGCTGCAGATGCCCAAGCAGCAGATGATTTTCGCCGCGCGTTCTGCCGGCCTGATGCCGCTGGGGTTCATCGCCAGTGTGGCCGGCTTCGGCGACTGGGAGGCCTTCCGGGCGATGGTCCGGCGGTCGCGCCAGTTCGGGTTCATGGGGGCGGGGTGCATCCATCCGGGGCAGGTCCAGATCGTCAACGAGGAGTACACGCCCTCGTCCGAGGAGGTGGCCTATGCCCGCCGCATCGTCGAGGAAAATGCCCGCGCCGCAACCGGGGGGCGGGCGTCCTTTGCGCTGGACGGGAAAATGATCGACATCCCGGTCGTGGAGCGGGCCGAGCGCCTGCTGGCCCGCTACGAGGCGATCACGGTGCGCGCCGCCGGCCGGATAGCGGCCGCGGGATGACCGGCCCGGTCCGGGAGCCGTCAGGACCGGCGATCCGGGGTGGGGTAGCGAAAATCCCCAATCTGGTTAATGATTACGTTTCGGGGGGGATTGCGCAGGCTGCGCATTTTTTCAGGCTCAAGGCATAATGGTTCCACGCTACCCAGCCTTGGGCCTTTGAGGGCACCAGGAAAACTGCTAATGGCGACTGCCGGATCAGAAATCAAGCGCCTCGGGCGCTACGACATTGTGGCCGTGCTCGGCAAGGGTGCGATGGGTGTCGTCTATGCGGGGATGGACCCCAGGCTGCACCGCAAGGTCGCCATCAAGACCATCCTGAAGAGCGCCCTCGACGAGGACACCGCCCGGGAATACACGATGCGATTCGACCGCGAGGCCCAGGCGGTCGCGCGGCTGAACCACCCCAACATCGTGCAGGTGTACGACTTCGGCGCCGAAGGCGAAGTCGCGTACATCGTGATGGAGTTCATCCAGGGCAAGGAACTCAAGGACTTCTTCGACGCGAACGAACGCTTCGACATCAAGGAAGCCGTCCACATCATGGGCGAGCTGTGCGAAGCACTGCACTTCGCTCACGAGGCCGGGATCATCCACCGGGACATCAAGCCCGCGAACGTGATGATCGACAACAAGGGCCGCGTGAAGCTCGCGGACTTCGGCGTCGCGCGCATTACCGACGCGGACCGCTCCGCCTCGGAGAAAACCCAGGCCGGCGCGATCGTCGGCACGCCCGCTTACATGTCGCCCGAGCAAATCGAAGGCGGTGAGATCGACCGCCGGACCGATATCTTCTCGGCCGGCATCATCCTTTACCAGTTCCTGACCGGTGAGAAGCCGTTCACTGGCACGAGCACCTGGACGATCGCGAAGAAGATCCTCCAGGACGAGCCGGTGATGCCGTCCAAGCTCAACACCAATATTTCACCGCTCTTCGACGCCGTCATTGCCAAGGCGCTCGCGAAGAACATGACCACGCGGTACCAGACCGCGCGCGACCTCGGCACGGACCTGAAGAATGCCCTGGAGGGCAAGAGGCCGGGCGACGATTCCGAAAAGACGATCGTCGGTTCTTTGCGGTTCGATGCGCCATTGCCCCCGGCGGCCATTGCCGCCGCGCCGGCCGCCGGGTCTCAGGCCGGGACGACAGGCACCCAGGAGGTCGAACTCGAGTTCTGGCGCTCCATCAAGGACGGCAACGACGCCGACGACTTCGACTTGTACGTCAAGCAGTTCCCTGACGGCATCTATGCGGCGCTGGCCAAGAGGAAGAGCGCCAAGCTGCGCGGTGTTGCCAACGAGGAAACGACCTCCAAGGGGATTGCCGCCGCCGAACAGGAAAAGCGCGAGCTGGAGGAAGCCGCCCGCCGCGAGGCCGAGGTCAAGGCCAAGCTGGCTGAAGAGAAGGCCAAGATGGAGGCCGAACTCGCCAAGCGCGAAGCGGACTACCAGAAGCGCACGTCCGAACTCGAGGCGCAGCGCCAGATTGAAGCCAAGGCCCGCGCGGAGGCCGAGGCCAAGGAAAAGGCCGAGTTCGAGGCCAAGCTTGCCAAGCGCGAGGCCGATCTCCAGATCCAGCTGAAGAAGCAGGAAGAGGAGCTCAAGAAGAACGAGGAAGCACTTGCCAAGAAGGCCGCTGAAACCGACTACCTCACCAAGGAGATCCGCAAGAAGAAGGGCTCCCCGCTGGTGCCTGCGGGCATAGGCCTGCTGGTGGTGGCTCTGGGCCTCGGCGGTTGGTACATCCTCAAGCCTGCGCCTGCGCCCGAGATGAAGGAACTGATGGCCGCGCTCGACCAGGCCAAGAAGGCCAACGAGGCGTTGAACCAGGCCCGCGAAGCTGAGGTCGCCGCACAGAAAGCCTTGGCCGACGCCAAGGCGGCGGAAGCAGCCGCGAAGGCCCGCGGCGACGTGGCCGAGTTGAAGCGACTGGCTGAGGAGACGGCCAAGAAGGAGGCTGAACTCGCCAAGCAGGCCGAACTGGTCAAGAAGGCTGACGCCGATTCGAAGGCCGCCCTGAAGGCCGCGGAAGACAAGAAGAACCAGGCTGAAGAAGCGAAGAAGAAAACCGACTCGCAGAAAAAAGCTGAAGCCGACGTGGCAGAGCGTGAGCGGGTAGCCAAGCTTGAGCAGGAGCGCCAGGCCAAAGCCGACGCGCAAAAGAAGGCCGAAGCCGATTCGGCAGAGCGTGAGCGGGTAGCCAAGCTTGAGCAGGAGCGCCAGGCCAAAGCCGATGTGCAGAAGAAGGCCGATGTGGTTCCGCCAAAACCACCAGCGCCGGTGGAACAAAAGCGAACCACTATTACCATGACGCAGGCTGAACGCGAGTCAGCCCGGGAGGAGAAGCGGGAGGCGGAGAAGCAGGCCGCCGCCGCCGCTGCCGGTCACACTACGCCGGCGGCCGCTCCCGACAAATCAGGGTCAGGAAACATCGTGGTTGCCAGTGCAGGGACCACCACCGAGTTGAAAGCAGCAGCGCCAACGGTGTCCACTTACCAGCAGGCCAAGGCCTTGGAAGCGGGTGGCAACGTCAAGGGCGCAGTGCGCCTTTATCTGCGCGCCGTAAAGGAAGGCGATTTCAACGCGGCCAAGGCGCTTGGCGACATTTACGCTGAAGGCAAGGGCGACGTCGGCAAGGACTACGCCGACTCATTGCGCTACTACCAATTGGCCGAGAAGAACGGCGTCGAAGTCCCGCGCGCCCGCGCTCGCTAAAGTCAAACTTCCTCTTCCTGAAGTCGGCTCCAGCAGCCGGCTTCAGGGTAGTTGGCTTTCCAAATACAGAAATTCAAGCGACTCGATACCTGTTCAATATATCCCGGTTGATCTCGATCCCGAGGCCCGGTCCGGTCGGCACCTTGACCACCCCTTTCTTGTGGCTGAACACATCTCCCCCGAGTTCCTCGCGGAAGGGGTTGTAGGTCTGCTCGTATTCCAGCATCGGCGGCTGCGGCACGAGGCAGGGTGGGCATTCCGGCAGTGAGGCGAGGAAGTGCATCGTGGCCGACAGCCCGATGGCGGTTCCCCAGGCATGCGGGACGCACTGCACCCAGTGGGCCTGGGCAAGGGCGGCGATCTTCTTGCATTCGGTAATCCCGCCGGCGGCGCAGACGTCCGGCTGGATGATGTCCATCGCACGGCGGTTGATGATCTCGCGGAAGCTGAATTTCGTGAATTCGTTTTCACCGCCCGCGACCTGCATGTCGAGGGCCTGCGAGACCTCGGCGTAGCCGTCGAGGTCCTCGGGCGACACCGGCTCCTCGAACCAGTGGATGCCCAGTTTTTCCATTTCGCGGCCGATCTGGATCGCCTGCGGCACGTTGTAGCAGTGGTTGGCGTCAACCATCAGCAGGATGTCGGACCCGAGCGCCTCGCGCACGGCGCCGATCCGGTCCAGGTCCTTCTTCATCGAGCCCAGGCCGATCTTCATCTTCACTGCGGGGAAGCCCTGTTCCTTGTAGCCGAGCGCTTCTTCGACGGCCGTCTCGGTCAGGCGATCCATGTCGGTGAAGTAGAGGCCTGTCGCGTACGCGGTCAGGTCGGTACGGAAAGCGCCGCCGATGAGCTTGTGGATCGGCTTGTTGGTGGCCTTGCCGATGATGTCCCACAGGGCGATGTCGATCCCGCTGATGCCGGAAATCGTCATGCCGGTGAGGCCGTAGTCCTTGACTTTGTTGTACAGCGCCTCCCAGATCACTTCGACGTCGAACGGGTCGCGGCCGATGACCGAAGGCTTGAGGAGGGTGTCGACGATGCTTTTCGCAACGGCCGACGGGCCGTAGCAGTCACCCCAGCCGATGATCCCTTCGTCAGTGATGACCTCGACCACCAGGGCGCCTTTGGTCTTGTACCACCAGCCGCGGGACGAGGTGAAAGGCTTCTCGACATTGCACGAGAGCTGGTGGGTGATGACGTCGACGATCTTCATTGCGAAACTCCGGTGGGGTCAGGTGAAGGCAGACGCGCATAATCGACGAGTTCCTCGTTGCATGCCAGCAGGGTTTCGAGGGAAACACTCGCAGTTAGTGTTTACTCTCATTAAAACAATCAGGAGGAGACAAAATGCGATTGAATCGGTGTTTGGCCGCAGGCTTGTTACTGGTGTCGGGAAGCGCGCTGGCCCAAGGCGCCTTCCCCTCCAAGCCCATGACTTTCATTGTTCCCTTTGCCCCGGGCGGCGCAACCGACCTCATGACCCGGTCGATCGCGCAGAAGATGTCCGAATCGATGGGCCAGCCCGTCATCGTCGAGAACCGGCCTGGCGCGAACGCGATTGTCGGTTCCAACGCGGTCGCCAAGGCGTCCCCGGACGGATATACGTTTGTGATGTGCGCCTTCGGGCATGCCACTAATCCCTACCTGGTGGCCAAGCTGCCGTATGACACCCTCAAGGACTTGGCCCCGGTGTCTCTGGCGGTGACCGGTCCCCATATGCTTGCGGTCTCGACCTCGCTTCCTGTGGCAAACATCAAGGAGCTGATCGCCTACGGCAAGGCGAACCCCGACAAGCTCAACTTTGCTTCCGGCGGCCTGGGAAGCTCCCAGCACTTTTCCGGGGAGCTGTTCAAGTCGATGGCCGGGATCAAGATGACCCATATTGCTTACAAGGGAACCTCGCCCGCTTATACCGACCTGATCTCGGGGCAGGTCTCCCTGATCTTCGACAACCTGGTGCTGCCGCTCCAGAACGTCAAGGCGGGAAAGCTGAAGGCGATCGCGGTGACGGGCAAGCAGCGGTTCCCGTTGACGCCCGACGTCCCGACCGTGGCGGAAACCATCCCCGGATTCGAGTCAGGGATCTGGCACGGGGTCTTGACGACCGGGGGCACCCCGAAGGAGGTCGTGGCGCGCTTGTCGGCGGAAGTGAACAAGGCGTTGACCGCGCCGGACCTGCGTGACAATTTCCAGAAGCAGGGCCTGGATCCGGTGGGAACCACCCCCGAGCAGTTCGACCAATTCATCCGCGCTGAAATGGCCAAGTGGTCGAAGATCATCAAGGACGTCGGCATCAAGGCTGAGTAGCTGCCGGCCCGGACTGTTCCACGTGAAACATCAGGCGCTTGGCAAGCCGCCGGGCGCGCCTAGTTTCACGTGGAACATTCACGTATCATTGCGCCTCCCTGAGGTCGGCTCCCCCGCAGCATCCCATGCGCTTTCCCAACGATTTCGACGTGATAGTGGTCGGCGGCGGCCACGCCGGCAGCGAAGCTGCGCTGGCTGCCGCACGGGCGGGAAGCCGGACCCTGTTGCTGACCCACAGTATCGAGAGCCTGGGCCAGATGTCATGCAACCCGTCCATCGGCGGGATCGGCAAGGGACATCTCGTCCGGGAGATTGATGCGCTGGGCGGCGCGATGGCCCTGGCGACGGACGAAGCCGGGATCCAGTTCCGAACCCTGAATTCGTCCAAAGGGCCGGCGGTCCGCGCGACCCGTGCCCAGGCGGACCGGGTGCTGTACCGCGGCGCCATCCGGACCCGGCTCGAGAACCAGCCCAACCTGACCTTGTTTCAGCAGGCTGTAGACGACCTCCTGCTGGAAGGCGATCGGGTGGTTGGGGTTCGAACCCAGATCGGGATCGAATTCCGGGCCCGGTCCGTGGTGCTCACGACAGGCACCTTCCTGGCAGGGTTGATCCATGTTGGCCTGGAGAAGCATGTGGGTGGACGGGCAGGGGATCCGGCCGCCGTCACCCTGGCCTCGCGCCTGCGGGAGATGAACCTCCCGGTCGGACGCCTCAAGACGGGGACGCCCCCGCGGATCGACGGCCGGACGATCGACTTCTCGGTGATGCAGGAGCAGCCCGGGGATACCCCGGAGCCGGTGTTTTCCTTCCTGGGCACGCGGGCGATGCACCCGCGCCAGTTGCCTTGCTGGATCACCCATACCAACGAGCAGACGCACGAGATCATCCGCGGCGGGCTGGACCGTTCCCCGATGTTTACGGGGGTGATCCAGGGCGTCGGGCCGCGGTACTGCCCGTCCATTGAAGACAAGATCCACCGGTTCGCCGGCAAGGCCAGCCACCAGATCTTCCTGGAACCCGAGGGTTTGACCACCCACGAGTTCTACCCCAACGGAATCTCCACCAGCCTGCCTTTCGACGTCCAGCTTGCGGCCGTACACAGCATTCGGGGACTGGAGAACGCGCATATCCTGCGGCCCGGGTACGCGATCGAGTACGACTACTTCGACCCCCGCAACCTGAAGGCCTCCCTGGAGACGAAGACCCTGCAGGGCTTGTACTTCGCCGGACAGATCAATGGAACCACCGGCTACGAAGAGGCTGGAGCGCAAGGGTTGCTCGCGGGCCTCAATGCCGCCCTCCAGTCGCAGGGGCGGGAGGCGTGGTGCCCGCGTCGTGACGAAGCCTATCTCGGGGTCCTGGTGGACGACCTGATCACCCGGGGCGTGTCCGAGCCGTACCGGATGTTCACTAGCCGGGCCGAGTATCGCCTGATGCTGCGCGAAGACAATGCAGACCTGCGCCTGACGGAGATCGGCCGGTCGCTTGGCGTGGTCGATGACGCCCGCTGGGATGCCTTCAACCGCAAGCGCGACGCGATTGCGGCCGAGCAGGCGCGGCTCAAGTCCCTGTGGGTCAATCCCCGCACCCTGCCGGCAGAAGAGGCCGAGCGGGTTCTCGGCAAAGCAATCGAACGTGAGTACCCGCTTTCGGATCTGCTAAGGCGACCTGACGTGTCCTACGCCGCCTTGATGACATTGCCGGGGGCTGGCCCCGCGGTGTCCGATCCTGTGATCGCCGAGCAGGTGGAGGTTCAGGCCAAGTATTCGGGCTACATCACCCGCCAGCAGGATGAAGTCGAACGACGCGAATCGCAGGGCTCGCTGAAGCTGCCCGCCGACCTTGATTACACGGGGGTGCGGGGCCTGTCGCGCGAAGTGCAGCAGAAACTCAACCACCACAAGCCCGAGACGATCGGCCAGGCGGCTCGCATGCAGGGCATCACGCCGGCCGCGATCTCGCTGCTGCTCGTGCACTTGAAGCGCGGCTTCCTGAACCAGAAAAAGTCCGCATGACGCCGGCCGCGACGCTGGCCCGGGGCCTTGAAGGTCTCGGCCTTGCGCTTCCCGATGACGCCACGCGCAGGTTGCTTGCCTATGTCGACCTGCTGGCCAAGTGGAACCGAACGTACAACCTCACTGCGATTCGCGAACCGGAGCGGATGGTCAGCCACCACCTGATCGATTCATTGTCCGTGCTCCCGCACCTGCCGCCCGGCACGCTGGTGGATGTGGGCGCCGGCGGGGGACTGCCGGGCATCCCGATTGCGATTGCCCAGCCGGACCGCCGGGTGACTCTGAACGACAGCAACCATAAGAAGGGTGCCTTCATGCAGCAGGCGGCAATCGAATTGGGCTTGGCCAACGTCGAAGTGCACACCGGCCGCGCGGAAGACTGGCATCCCCAACCGCGCTTCGATGGCGCGATCTCCCGCGCCTTCGCGGAACTGGCCGATTTCATTGCAGCCTGCCGCCATCTCGTGAAGCCCGGGGGGTACTTCGCCGCGATGAAGGGCCTGTACCCGCACGACGAACTCGCCAAGGCCCCGGCGGATGTGCGTTGCGCCGAACCGATCCGGCTGGACGTACCTCTCGTAGACGGCGATCGTCACCTTGTCCTTTGCCGGGTGGAGGCGTAACGATGGCCCGCATCATCGCAGTGGTGAACCAGAAGGGTGGCGTGGGCAAGACCACGACCAGCGTCAACCTTGCGGCGAGCCTCGCGGAACAAGGCAAGCGCGTGCTGCTGGTCGACCTCGATCCCCAGGGCAACGCCACGACCGGCAGCGGCGTCGACAAGAAGACGATAGCGCGCACCGTATACCAAGTGCTGCTCGGGCTGGGCGAAGTGGCCTCCATCCGCACGACCTCCGAATCCGGCAAGTACGACCTGCTGCCCGCGAACCGGGAGCTGGCGGGCGCCGAAGTGGAACTCGTCGAGTTGCCGAACCGGGAAGGCCGGCTGAAGGCGGCGCTCGCGGTGGTGGAGGGCGACTACGACTTCGTGTTGCTCGATTGCCCGCCCTCGCTCTCGCTGCTCACGATCAACGGCCTGGTCGCTGCGCGCGAGGTGCTGATCCCGATGCAGTGCGAGTACTACGCGCTGGAAGGGCTGTCCGACCTCGTGGGCACCATCAAGAGGGTGCGTTCCAACCTGAACCCCGTCCTCGAGATCGGCGGGTTGCTGCGCACGATGTTCGATCCACGCAATACCCTGTCGCAGCAGGTCTCGGCACAACTGGAACAGCACTTCGGTGACAAGGTGTTCAAGACGCTGGTCCCGCGAAACGTCCGCCTGGCCGAGGCGCCGAGCTACGGGATGCCTGCGGTGGTGTGGGATCGGACATCGAAGGGCGCCCAGGCCTACCTTGCGCTGGCCGCGGAAATCCTTGCGCGGGAAGCTGCTGCATAACGCGCGACATAACGCGCCGCAAAACGACTGGAATCGAAGATGATCAAACCGAAAGGATTGGGACGCGGGCTGGATGCGTTGCTGGGCGGCGAGGAGACGCGCAAGGACGCGCTGATGACGCTCGCGGTGAGCAAGATCCGCCCCGGCAAGTATCAGCCGCGCACGAAGATGGATCAGGAGGCGCTGGCGGAACTGGCCGCCTCCATCAAGACGCAGGGACTGATGCAGCCGGTGCTGGTCCGGCCTGTTGAGCGGGATCGCTATGAACTGATTGCCGGCGAGCGCCGCTGGCGCGCGGCGCAGATGGCCGGGCTCGACCACGTGCCCGCGCTGGTCCGGGAAGTGCCCGATGAAGCGGCCCTCGCCATGGGTCTCATTGAGAACATCCAGCGCGAGAACCTGAACGCGATGGAAGAGGCTGCCGGCCTGCAGCGGCTGGTGCAGGAATTCAAGATGACCCACCAGCAGGCTGCGGATGCCGTAGGGCGTTCGCGCAGCGCGGCCAGCAACCTGCTGCGCTTGCTGAACCTGGCCAAGCCGGTGCAGGCAATGGTGATGGAGGGCGTGCTCGAAATGGGCCACGCGCGCGCCTTGCTGGCCTTGGACGGGGCGCAGCAGGTTGAGGCTGCCAACCGGACCGCAGCGCGGGGCTTGTCCGTGCGCGAGACCGAGGCGCTTGCCCAGCAGATGCAGATGTTGCGCACCCCGGGGTCGGCCCGGAAGAAGAAGGTAGATCGCGATATCGCCCGGCTCGAGGAAGATGCATCCGGCAAGATCGGGACCACGGTCGAAATAAAGGCCGGCAAGAAAGGAACCGGAAAACTGGTTTTGCATTACGCCAGTTTCGAGCACCTTGACGAAATGCTTGCAAAACTCTCGGCTCACTAGGCCGCCGGCTCATAGTGCATTGCAGCGTAACGTTGACGGTAAAGCCCCGAAACACTTACAATCGATGGGTTTGCTCCGTGCGGGATGTTAAAACCGCGGAACCAACGCGATGATGCGCATCAAGAGCAAGGCGATCCGTACCGTTCTCTTGTGGCAGTTGATAGCCACGGCACTATTGGCGCTGGCTGCCGGGCTGCTTGAGGGCGTACGTGGCGCGATCTCCGCAGGATTGGGTGGCGGAGTGAGCGTAGTGGCAGGATTGGGATTTACGGCAGTAACGCAATGGATGGGCAGGGACAAATCTGCAGGGGGAACGCTCGTGACAGCGTTGCAGGCCGAAGGGGTCAAGATCGGGCTCGCGGTAATACTCCTCTGGGTGGTGCTCGTGTCGTACAAGGATGTGGTTCCGCCCGCATGCGTGGGGTCGTTTATAGTGACGATCCTGATTTTTTCGATGGCTTTTTTTGTCCGCGACAATGGCAACAGGTAACGAACTTACTCCGACCGAATACATCGGCCACCACCTGACGCACGGCGCCAAGCAGATCGGCGACAGCGGCTTCTGGACCATCCATTTCGATTCGCTCGCCGTGGCGATCCTGCTCGGTGTCGTCGGCGTGGGGTTCCTCTGGTGGGTTGTGCGTGGTGCGACTTCCGGCGTCCCGGGCAAGCGCCAGGCCTTCGTCGAACTGTTGTTCAGTTTCGTAGACGAGCAGGCAAAGGGCATCTTCAAGCACGGCGACCGCAACACATTCATCGCCCCTGCAGCCCTTACGGTGTTCGTCTGGGTGCTGCTCATGAATTCGATGGATTTCCTGCCGGTGGACATCATCGCCCTCGGTACGCATCACATATCCGAACACGGATTCCGAATCGTACCCACGGCGGACGTCAATACCACCTTTGCGCTTGCGCTGACCGTATTTGCTCTGATGATCATCTTCTCGATCAAGGCCAAGGGCCTCGGCGGCTGGATCCACGAGCTCCTCTGCTCGCCGTTCGGCAAGTGGATGTTCCCGCTGAACCTGCTGTTCAACGCGATCGAATACCTTTCCAAGCCGCTCTCGCACTCCCTGCGGCTGTACGGCAACATGTACGCAGGCGAGCTCATCTTCCTGCTGCTCTGGACGTGGGCCGCGACCGGGCTCGTCGGCACTTTCTTCGGCTTCGCATTCGGCTTGCTGTGGGCAATCTTCCACATCCTGATCGTCGCATTGCAGGCCTACATTTTCATGATGCTCACCATCGTTTATCTCGCGATGGCCCATGAGCATCACTAGTCCCCAGATCTCCCGATAATCTCCGCACAGAAAGGAAAACAGCAATGGAAAAGCTACAACTGATCGCGATGGTGCAGGCCTACACCGGCATTGGCATCGGCCTCATGATCGGCCTGGGCGCCCTGGGCGCCTGCGTCGGCGTCGGCATCATGTGCAGCCGCTTCCTCGAAGCCGCCGCGCGCCAGCCCGAGCTCACCGACTCCCTTCAGGCCAAGGTGTTTCTGCTGCTGGGCCTGATCGACGCGTCGTTCATCATCGGCGTGGGTCTGGCGCTCTGGTTCGCCACGGGCAATCCGCTCCTCGGCAAACTGGTCTAAGCAGCGCGGCTGGTTTTTCCCGTTAGGGGGACGCATGAATATCAACTTTACGCTGTTCGCGCAGGCCGCCGTGTTCCTGGCTTTCATCGGGTTCACGATCAAGTTCGTCTGGCCGCCGATGCTGAAGGCGATCGAAACGCGGCAGAAGACGATCGCCGACGGCCTTGCCGCCGCCGACCAGGGCCGCAAGTCGCTCGAAACCTCCGCCAAGCAGGCCGCGGACGAGATCCAGGCGGCTCGCACGCGTGCGGCCGAGATCCTCGCCCAAGCAGAGAAGCGCGCGGCGCAAATGGTCGAGTCAGCCAAGACCGCGGCCAAGGAGGAAAGCGGCCGTGAAAAGGCTGCGGCCAAGGCCGAGATCGAGCAGGATGTTTCCCGCGCGCGCGAAACGCTGCGCGAGCAGGTGGCCGCTCTCGCCGTAGCTGGCGCCGAGAAGATCCTGCTGCGTGAAGTCAACGCACAGACGCACGCCGATCTGCTGACGCAACTCAAGAAAGAGCTCTGACCGAATGGCCGAGATCGCAACCATCGCCAGACCCTACGCCGAGGCCGTGTTCGCGCTGGCCGACAAGGGCGGGGCGCTTGTGCAATGGTCCGAAACCCTGGGCCGGCTTGCCGCCGTCGCGCAAGCGCCGGAGATGGCCGGGCTGTTCGGCAACCCCAAGGTCACCAGCGCGCAGTTCGTCGACCTCTTTTCGGGTGTCGCAGGCGCCATGCCCGCGGAGGCCACGAGCTTCCTGCAGATGCTGGTGGAGAACAAGCGCCTGGAGGCACTGCCCGAGATACGCGACCAGTTCGATACGCTCAAGGCCGAGCGTGAAGGTGCGATTGACGCGGTGATCGAGTCGGCCTTCCCGCTCGAAGGCGCGGACCTCTCTGCTCTCGTTGCTGACCTCGAGCGCCGCTTCAAGCGCAAGATCCGCCCGCAGGTCACTGTCGTGAAGGAGCTCATCGGCGGCGCGAAGGTCAGCGTTGGCGACCAGGTCATCGACGGCACGGTGCGCGGCAAGCTCGACGCCATGAATGCCGGATTGATGGGCAGCTGATCCAGCGCCGCCCACCCACAGAACTCACACTTACCTAATCGGAATCGCCATGCAACAGCTGAAACCCTCCGAAATCAGCGAACTGATCCGCACGCGGATCCAGAGCCTCGCGCTCAAGTCGGATGTCCGCACCCAAGGCACCGTCATTTCGGTGACCGACGGCATCTGCCGCGTCCACGGCTTGTCCGACGCGATGGCCGGCGAGATGCTCGAGTTCCCCAACAATACTTTCGGCCTCGCGCTGAACCTGGAGCGCGACTCCGTCGGCGCGGTGATCCTGGGCGAATACGAGCACATCTCCGAAGGCGACACGGTCAAGTGCACCGGCCGTATTCTCGACGTGCCCGTTGGCCCTGAACTCATCGGGCGCGTGGTCAATTCGCTCGGCCAGCCGATCGACGGCAAGGGCCCGGTCAACGCCAAGATGACGGACGTGATCGAGAAAGTCGCCCCGGGCGTGATCGAGCGGCAGTCGGTGTCGCAGCCGGTGCAGACCGGCCTCAAGTCCATCGACTCGATGGTGCCGATCGGCCGCGGCCAGCGCGAGCTGATCATCGGCGACCGCCAGACCGGCAAGACCGCGGTGGCGATCGATACGATCATCAACCAGAAGGGCAAGGACCTGATCTGCATCTACGTGGCGATCGGGCAGAAGGCGTCTTCCGTCGTCAACGTGGTGAGGAAGCTGGAAGAACACGGCGCGATGGCCTACACCATCGTCGTTGCCGCCACCGCCTCCGAGTCCGCCGCGATGCAGTTCATCGCGCCGTACTCCGGCTGCACAATGGGCGAGTACTTCCGCGACCGCGGCCAGGACGCGCTGATCATTTATGACGACCTGACCAAGCAGGCGTGGGCCTACCGCCAGGTGTCGCTGCTGCTGCGCCGCCCGCCGGGCCGCGAAGCCTATCCGGGCGACGTGTTCTACCTGCACTCGCGCCTGCTGGAGCGCGCTGCGCGCGTGAACCCCGAGTACGTGGAGAAATTCACCAAGGGCGCCGTCAAAGGCAAGACCGGCTCGCTGACCGCCCTGCCGATCATCGAGACGCAGGCCGGCGACGTGACCGCGTTCGTGCCGACCAACGTGATCTCGATCACCGACGGCCAGATCTTCCTCGAGACCGACCTGTTCAACGCCGGTGTGCGTCCCGCGATCAACGCCGGCATCTCGGTGTCGCGCGTCGGCGGCGCGGCGCAGACGAAGATTGTGAAAAAGCTCG